>Ga0193726_1002068_pt1 | contig 14165 bp, 14 predicted proteins | sample H2c1metaG_FD_144928 | JGI IMG/M metagenome (GOLD analysis project Ga0193726, IMG submission 144928) | Soil microbial communities from a riparian zone of the East river system, Colorado, United States - H2c1 | ecosystem: Environmental > Terrestrial > Soil > Riparian zone | place: USA: East River... | reverse complement strand
CGGTTTACGTGCTGGCCGCCATCGTCAGGAAGCGCCTGAAGCTGGATGTCTCACTCTACATATTGATGCAGGTGTTTTCGGTGACAGTATTTGAAAAAGCCTCGATAGAATCGGTGATCTTTCAAACAGCCGACGGTTCCGCATATGTCACGGACGATAACCAATTGAATTTGTTCGGATATTGACCGGACAGTAGTGATGCCGTATATGAACAGATCGTGCGGCGACAGGGCCAGTGCGCGCTCCGCCCGCCGCGCTGCCTCCTCACCATCGCCAATATAGGCGAATGTCGCGCAACTCCATTTCCAGGCGATCGAATCGTTTGGAGCAGAGTCGAGCGCCCGCTCAAACAGGACAAGCGCCTGATCATAATCGCGGTAAAGGAACGACCTGGCATGTCCGTAAAACGCCAGCGCCCGCGCGTTGGTCCGGTCCAGCGCGAGCGCCGCCCGCGCGGCGGCGTCAACGGCGTGCGCGTCGGTTGCCGGATCAGGCGTCCAGCCTTGTCCGACGCGCAAACTGTGCCAGTTCGCAAGACCAGCATGAACCAAGGCATGGTCCGGGTCGAGCGCGCGTGCCTGCTGTAGCAGCACCCCGGCCCGATCGAACGATGCACGATCCAGCCGCATGATGTGATCGCGGGCCTGCAGCACCAGGTCGTAAGCAGTCATGCTTTCCGGCCGTTTCGAGCGTATCCGCCTGATCTCAGGGTCGTGAATGTGCGGAATGATCGTATAGACGATCCGGGTCGCAATGCTGTCCTGCGCATCGAAAATCGAGGCGCCGCTCACATCATAGGAATGCGCCCAGAGCACCGCGCTGGTAGCGGTTTCCGCGAGTTCAACGTGAATCCGCATCGATTGGTTCGCATGGCGGACCGATCCGGACAGCACATAGCTAACACCCAGCGAATTGCCGATCCGGTTCAGATCTGGCCGTTCCTCGCGGAACGTCTGGCTGGAATAGCTCGATATAACGACTGGTTCCCGCAGCGCCGCCAGCAGTGCGACAATGTCCTCGGCAAGGCCGACACCGAAATATTCCGGGACAGTATCGCCGCTGATGGCACGGAAAGGTAGTACCGCGACCCAGGGCGGGCCCGACGAAGGCCTTGGAAACAACGCCGTGGCGGGCTCGAAATGTTGCGGAGGCATGCTCTCGCCAGTCCGATCCTGACGGATCTCGGCGATCAACGCCTGGGTTTCCGCGGAGGGTCCGACATCAAGTTCGCGCCGCAGTATCTCGACGCAGCTATTGTACTGGCGGATTGCATCTACCTGCCGGCCGACACGCGCGTGGACTGCGATCAACCGCCGGTGTACGTCTTCGCGCAGCGGGTCCAGCGCCAGCATCCGCTCGGCGGTTCGCACCACCGCGTCCGCGTCGCCCTCATCCGCGCAACAATTCGCGAGGCGGCCCAGTACGTCCAGCGAAAGCTCGTTCAGTTCGTTTCGGGTCCGCTGTAACCAATCGTCGAAATCCGCGGCGACCGGTGGAAACTTCGCCAAAAGCGGCCCCGCGTAAAGTGCGCCGGCCTTGGTCAGAGTCGCACGATCGGACGATGCGGCGAGTGCGCGGGACCGTGCGACGTCGGTTTCGACCGCGCCGGGCCGCAGCAAAAGCAAGCCTCTGTCCGAATGGATCAGATGCCCACCGGCCTCACGCAGGTCGCGCCGCGAAACCAACAAAGTCTGTCGCAGGCTATGCCTAGCCTCTTCCGCGCCGCGATCGGTCCACAGCAAATCGGACATCGCATCGCGCGTCACCGATCCGCCATCCTGTAGCGCGAGATATGCGAACAATGCTCGTGCCTTTCTCGGCAGCGACGTCACTTCTTCCCGACCCACCAGCAGCGTGAAACCGCCTGGCAGGTTGATCGAAACGAGGCGGTGCGTTTGCGTCGGGCTGGACATCGCAGGATGGAGAGAAGAACACCACTCCAGTAATTACTCCGCAAGCCACTTTGACGCTACTTTTGACGCCGTGGGCCCGAAATCAGTGCATTTTTGACGCCGGGCCCGGCGTGACCACGCTCAAAAGCGTATGGTTCGCGCCGCCGCCGATCGCGAGCCGGCGCCACGACGTGTTCCGCACGGTCTTCGCGCGCACGGCATCCCGCATGGTCGCATCGACAACGTTCCGGCGAACAAATACGATCCAGACGGATTCGTCACCGAATTGATCCGGCCGCGGGAGCCCGCCCGTCCGGCACGCGTCCCGGCTGGTCAGTTCGCCGACAAACCGCCCAGAGCCCTCGCGTAAGCCGCGACCGTGGGACCGAACCCCAACTCCAGCGCATCGGCGGTGAGTTCGTGGCCGATCGAGGCCTCGGCCAGGAACGGTACCGCCTCCATCAGCGGTGTTATGTTGTGCAGGTTCAGATCGTGGCCGGCGTTCACCACGAGGCCGGCGTCGGCCGCCGCCCCGGCGGTGTCGCCGATGGCGCGCAACAACGCGGCATGGGTGCCCTCGCGGAACGCGGCGGCGTAGGCACCGGTATAGATTTCCACCCCATCCGCGCCCGCCTGCCGCACCCGTGGCACCACCGCCGGATCGGGATCGATGAACAGGATGACCCGGCAGCCCAGAGCCTTGATCGCGGCGATCGCCGGATGTGCGAGGTGGGCCTGCGCATTGTCGAGGTGCCAACCCGCCTCGGAGGTGAACGCGTCCGGGGAATCTGGAACCAAAGTGCACTGTTCCGGGCGGATCTCGCGCAGGATGGTAAGCAGGCGATCGTCCGGATAGCCCTCGATGTTGAACTCCTTCGCCGGACGGTCGGGCCGCATCAGTTCGGCGATCAGGGTCACGTCCGAGCGGCGGATGTGCCGCTCGTCAGGACGAGGATGCACCGTCAGGCCCGCGGCGCCGGATTCAAGTGCCACGCGGGCGAAACGGGCGATGTCGGGCACCCCGGTGCGGCGCGAATTGCGCAGCAGAGCGATCTTGTTGAGGTTGACGCTGAGACGGGCCATGCGGTGGAGAATAGCAAATGAGCGGCGTGACAGACAGGACCCCTCGCACCCATCACCTGCCGGTCATCAACGGCGGATCCCTGAGATAGCTATCCGCGAGGCTCCTGCCCGTCGCGCGCATGAGCTTCCGGTCCGTCGCCTCGTTCTCCGCCAGCGGTGCACGAGCGATGGTGTCGTTGCAGTAGGTCGGGATGACCGCACCGGGATCACGACTCAACCCATCCGGATCGTGCCCGGCCCGCACCGCCCGCGCGCCGCGCCGCAACTGGTTGCGGAACATGCTGATCCCGCGGTCCGTCTCGCTGAGATGCTCCAACCCATGCACCGCGATCGGCCGCTGCGACACCTGGGCTTCGAAGTCGCCCGGGCGCCGCTGCCCGTCTTCGTACGAGGCAGCACCGAGCTGGCCGGGCAGCATGATGCCGCGGTCGGCCCACCACGCCGGCGTTGTGACGCCCTCGGTCTCACTCACATGCCGGTATTCGATGAGCATGGTGTTGGTGTCGTCCAGCGGCACGATCCAGCGGCTCATCATGGGGCCGCTGAACGGATGCTCCAGGTGCCCGTCTTCCCAGATCGGCGCCACTTGTTGCAGATTGGGCAACACGGCTTCCACCATCCGCGCCCAGATGTTCTGCCTGACCCGCCGCGTGGCAACGTAGATCATGCCGATCGGCGTCTCGACGAATTCCAGCTCCGGGAGCACGCCGAACTCGTTGGTGAACTGGGAGCCGCTGACAATGGTATGGAGAAACGCGGTATGGGCCGGGTCCATCGCGTTCTCCATGATCTGCAGCCAGTTGCAGGGATAGAAGTATTTCTGGCCCGGAATGAGCCGGTAGCCCGGCCGGACGAAGCTGTCGTAGATGGGGAACGGCGGACGCTGATCGGGTGGGCCCATGTAGCCGAAGACTATGCCGTTGTGCTCATGGGTGGGATAGGCGCCGTGACAGAGCCGGTCCTTCAGGGTGCTGTCGGCCGGCTCGCCCGGCGTTTCCAGGATGGTCCCGTCGGGCGCGAACAGCCAACCGTGGTAGCAGCAGCGGATTCCCGTGGCGCCGACCAGCCCGAACTCCAGCGAGGTGCCGCGGTGGGGGCAATGCAGTTCCAGCAGCCCCACGGTGCCGCCCAGGTCGCGGAACGCCACCAGGTCTTCGCCGAGGATCCGGACCCGGAGCGGCAGGTCACGCAGTTCATCGGAGAAGCAGATCGGCTGCCAAAATCGCCGTAGGTATTCGCCGCCGGGCGTGCCCGGGCCGACATGCGTGAGTTCGGTGTCCTCGGCCGGGACCTCGCGATGGAGGTAGCCGCCATATCGCGTCTTCAGGAAGGGGGCTCTGATGGCCATTTTCTGCCTCCTCGCAACAGTGGGGTAAACGCTGTGTGGCTCCGTTCCAGGCGGCGACCGTTGGGCGGGACATTGAATTGACGCCAATCGGGCGGCCGCGCGTAAGCTCAATAACGCGAGGGGTTCGCCGCCGGCAAGTTCCCCCCGGCGTCGCGGGGCGCTGGATGACGATTGCCGTGGACCCCGCCGGCTGGTAGACGGTTGGCGCGGTCGGAGCGTAGCGCAGTCTGGTAGCGCATCAGTCTGGGGGACTGGGGGTCGTGGGTTCGAATCCCGCCGCTCCGACCAATATCCCTTTTAGATCAAGGACATATCATTCCGGTTTCCGGAATAAAGTTGTCAGTTGTCATAATGGTTGTCATAACTGGAAAACTACGTCGACAGCTTTGGGCTAGCGGCGCCTCAGCCTGATTTCGCGACTAGGGCTCATAACCCAATATCCGGAGCCGCCGGGCGCAATTCCCAGCGATTCGGTGCTTGGGCTGATGATTTCGGCTAAGATTGCCGCGACGGGTAACGTCGGATATCATCTCAACCTCACAACCAGCGGCGGAGTCGACCGTGGCAACGGTGGTTAGCTTCATTAGCGAGAAGGGCGGCGTCGGGAAGACTACCGCCTGTTACCACATCGCGGTCGCACTGGCGTGGTACCATAAGAAGTCGGTTCTAGTGATTGACGCGGACTATCAACGAGGCGGGATCACCGGCCGCTTCTTCCCGAATCTGATTGAGAGTTTCACTAACGGCACGACGGAGGGAGAAACCCTTTTTCACAAGTACCAGCAGCTCTATTCCGCCAGCGCTCAAACACCAGGGATCACCATCCTTCCCGCGTTGCCGCAGGAAGAGGGCGTGGATGTTTTGGTGGCAGATAAGCGCCTTGCTAACGTGTCGGTTGATAAACTTCCGTCGACCAACAACATCCGGGACAACAATCTCGCCCTTCTGCGCCACCTTCAGGTCGTCGACTACGTGATAAAGAACCTTCAAAAGAATTACGACTTCGTTTTGATCGATTCGCATCCAGAACTCTCGGATGTGCTTAGATCAATTATATATGCGTCTGATTATTGCGTCTCACCAGTCAAGTTGGATTTGCAGTCGTCTATCGGTGTTCCCACGGTTATCGCGGAAATTGATACCGTCAACTCTGACATCTTCCTGATGAAGAAGACGATCGCGCCCAGTCTGAAATACACGCCTACCACTTTCGCTGGCGCAATGGGCATGATGGCGCGGGAATATGGGGGTGACTTGAAACAGTCAGAACGTGAAGAACTTAAAAGGCTACAGACCACCGGCTATGTCTTCCAGGAATATGTCACCGAAGGAGACGGTTTTGCGTCGGGCCGCACAAGAGCGAGTCCCAGTTTATAGCATTTCGGGATCAAATGCGGAAAAACAGGCGGCGCAATTTCGTAGACTTACAGCGGAGTTTTTGGCGAAATGTCCTTGAGCTTCGATGACATCAAGACGCTGATCCAGTGGCTCGGCTCAGATGGAGCGCGAGCCGGATTGGAATTCAGTCACCTGAGTGTGACGGAGCTCAAAAACATGGCAGAGGTCCAGGGAGTGCGGCTACCGGCGAGAACAAAGCGAAGCGATATCGTTGACCAACTGATGTTCCTTGCTGATCAGAAGATCGATAAGTCGCTCGACGAAATGCTGGCAATGTCATCTGAGGAACTGCTTGCCTACTTTGACCGAACGCGGCCGAGTCGGACGGAATTGCTTCGTCTGCTTGAGAAGCTGGATTTTCACCCGGGTAGTGAGGCCCAGAAGAGTCTTTACAAGTACGCTGCGCGCCAAATAAGCGAAACGGGAATGTTTCAGCGGGTAGCGCGTCCGAACGCCGCTCGCTGATCGTTGTGAGTTCCGTCGGCATGGCCTCCCCCCGCATCGGACGGGGAGGCATGAGAGGGCTACCTAAAGGCTTGAGACTGGCAGTCGTTGCGCGATACGCACGGCATCCTTTCATCACCGCGCGAGGCTTAACTGTTGATCAAGCTTTGCCAATCCCATATCCATCACTCGCCGCCAACGGTGAATTACATACTCGCAACCTACGGCACAGGCTAGAAACGCGGCATACCCACCGACCTCAATCCAGTCGGCCCTTATTTTAAGAAGAGCAGGTGCCTGAGTCAGCCACAACACAGCCAAGACTGACATAACTACCACCTGCACGAACACTCGCGTCTTATGCGGTCGAGCCACATAGTAACGCTTCAATACGATATTCGCCTCAGCGAATGTGGCAACATTTCGAATGGCCTTTTGGCGACGATGCACGGGTCCATCTTGCAACACACTGAGGTCATGCCTTAACGCGGCTTCGTTCTCGTAGATCAAACTCGCGATTTCCTTCTGCCTAATTTTCCATAGATAGAGATCAGCCAACGAATATATCCCGAACACGATCACCAAGGCTTTAAAATTGGCGGATACTGCAAATAGACACCCTAACAAGATACCGATCCAAACTGCGAATACGTGAATGGCATAACGCGAGCTCGCTAGAGCTTTTGGTGGTTTCAACCAATCCTGCAAGTAGTGGATTTCCCTCCATCCATTGATTGCCCAAAACAGACCAAAGACAACGAAGAATACGTAAGCGAGGAGATGCGCCACGTCCATTATGGAGAACTGACCCGAAAAAAATCTCTGCACCAACGGAGTCAAATCGTCGCCCACGGCCCGTTGAACAATACTGATTGTGGCGAGTGCGAATGCTCCCGAAAGTGCAATGAACAGTTGAAAACCAGTAATGGCTCCGCTATGGGGGCGGTATTCCTTCTTCCATCTCTCTTCTGGTGTCATGAATCTACCTCCGCCGCCGGCGTGGCCGGATCACACTTGGCCGGCACTCTTAGATCGGCCTACCCGATCGCTCATTCGCACGACCCGCGACCTGCTCGAAGCCGTATTCTCCCCCGCTTCCCAAGCCGCCATGGCCGCAATCGCCACCTCGGTCCGGCGTGGCAGATAGGTATCAATGATTTCCTGGCAGCGGTCGATCTTATGTCCCGAAATCGACGCGATTTGCGGTGTCGTCACGCCGGCCTCGGCCATGCGGACAATACCGGTCCGGCGCAGATCGCGGCGCTGACGGTGTTGTTCGGTCAAGGCGGCGCGCACTCGATCCTTTGACCAGCCGAGGCGGAACAAGGCCCGGACGCGGCGCAGGGTCATGCGGCGCATGGCGTGGTCCCACGCGCGGGAGAAATTGCGCCGGGTCCATGGCAGTCCCTTCGGTGACGCGACCAGCAACAGTCCTCCGGTCTTGTCCTCCATCCGCGCGCGCAACAGCGGGTCGAGGTCGCGGTGTGCCGGCACGGCGACAAGTTCGCCGGTTTTCTGTTGCCGCAGCTCGATCAGCAGCCGGCCGTTGTGCTCGTAGACCTGGCCTTTCGTCATCGCCAGCACGTCGGACAAACGTTGCGTCGTGTAAAGCAGAAGCATGAATGCAAGGTGCAACCTGGGCGGCGCGGCGGCGAGGAACTCGGCTTGCTCGTCGCGCGACCACATTTGCGTGCGGGCCTGCATCGGTATCATTTCAGGTCGCGAGATCGGGTTCGCCGCGATCAGGCGTTGCTTCACGGCGAGCCCAAGCAGCACGCGAAGCAATGCGACGATCTGGTTCGCCTTGCGTGGATGCGCGCGGTGCTTGTCCTGTATCTTGGCGATGAATTCGTACTGAAAGCCCTTCGCGAGCAGATCGCCCCACTCGTCGCGAATGATGTCGAGATAGGACGTATAAAGATCGACAGTGCGCGGTGCGAGTTTCGCCCACGCGTTGGATTTCTTGTAATCGACGATCAGCGCCGCGATGGACCCATGCACACTGGCGGCCGTGCGATTGACGGGTGCGGCGCGCTCGATCGCTGCGTCGCGGTCGCTGCCGAGCGGCTGGCCGGTGGCGCGGTTGTAATAATATGCGCGGCGAGTGCCATCCGGGAGCGTCTTGTATGCAACCTTCAGGCCGGTAGACCGGGGGCGTGCCATCAGACAGACTCCTCTGACGATCGGGCGATCGTCCATTCGTTCCGCCGGTCGGGCGTGTCGTCACGGCCCGCCAGCCAAGCGTGATAGTCGGCGAAATCAAACCAAACGATGCGCAGTTGTTTGCCGGCCGCGGCGGCGACCCCCTCTCGGGTGCGCTCGACAAGGGCGCAGTGCATGGAAAGCACGATGTCCGGCATATCCGGCACGGTCGCCAGCCATTGCGCGGGAAGGTCCTCGGCGCGGGAGTAGCGCAGCAACACCGGGCGATCGGCTTCCGGCAGATCGGCGACGGTGCCGATCATGCCGGCGACGGTGCGGTTAACTCGTTCGTCGAAACTGACCAGCAGCTCCGCGACATCGTTCGTCCTGGGCTTTGCGCTGCATATGACCCGTAGCGACTCCCGTTGTTTGCAATATGTCCAACCCTGGCCGCGTCACGCCGCCTCCGGAACATAGTGCAGCACCAGCAGGTCGGCCGCCCGGCACTGTGCGACGGCATAGGCGCGCCCGTCATCGTCACTAAACTCCACGAGCCAGGTCTTGTCGTCGAGTTGCTCCACAGCGGTGCCGACCTGGCCGCGCGCCAAGCTCCACGGCAGTAGTCGGCAAGTAATGCCACCACATCCAGCACCGATGGCGCTTCGTTCCATAGTCGTCGCTTCATCTTCATCGCACCACCCAGCATGTCACGGGCCGCGCCAGGTCCTCGCCGGTTCGCACAATCCACAATGTTCTTACCACCGCGCGCTTCCGATGTCGCGCGATGATGACGTCGAGCCGCCAGTACGTTCCCCAGGCATCGGTGGTAACCGGCACTGCCGCCCCGGTTCCGCGGCTTCAGGCAGGGCGGCTCGCAGCCAGACCGCATCTTCCTGATCGAGGCCCAGCCTCTGGCGAAACACCCGAGCCTTGCGCCGGCCGCGAGGGTGTGATGGGCCAAGGCAATAGTCCTCCAGCTTCCGGATATCGAGGATCGCCCTGGCCGCGACCTCGGGATGAACCTGGTTTCGACCGCACCGGTGCCCGCCGCAACGCGATCGTCAAACCGCCGCCCGCCCGCCGTCGACGAACAGATTGACCCCGTTGATGTAACGACCCGCGTCGGAGCATAGCAACATCGCCGCGCCCACCAGATCGTCCGGACGGCCCAGACGGCCGGCCGGAATACGTTGTGCCAGCGCCGCCCCCTCGACCGCCATTTGCTCGCGGTTGCGCGCGGTCAGGATCGCGCCTGGCGCGAGGTTGTTCACCGTCACGCCCCGGCCGCCGAACTGCCGTGCCAGGCTCAGGGTCCAGTTAAGCTGCGCGGCCTTGGTCCCGGCATAGACGAACATCGCCGGGTGAGGCCGTTCCTGCTGCACGCTGCCGATGGTCACGACCCGGCCCCAGCCGCGTTCGGCCATCGGCGGAACCAGGGTTTGCAGCAACTCCATCGTGGTGCGCAGGTTGACCGCGATCTGGCGGTCGAAGCGTTCACGCGTGATGCCGAGGAAATCCTCCGGCAATTCGATGGAGGCATTCAGCACCAGTATGTCGATCGGCGACCATGCGGTAACGGCCGCGGCCAGATGGCGGCCGGCGTCATCGAGGGTGAAGTCCTGGCCAAACGCGACCGCCTCCCCGCCCATCGTCTGGATCTCCCGGACCACGGCGGCGGCATCGCTTACCTCCTCGGCCGTTCCCGCGTGATGGATCGCCAATCTCGCCCCGGCCCCGGCGAGCCCCTGGGCGATCGCGCGACCGATTTCACGGCGTGCGCCGGTCACCAGGGCGGTACGGCCGGTCAGGCGGAACGGCGCGAAGGGATCGGGCATGATGGGGCTCCAGGTCACGGTTGGGCTGCCTACGTTTCGGGGTCGCCGACGGCGATGGCAAGCGTTGCGCCGCGATGTCGCGGGTCGGCGTGCGTTAGCCGCGGCATCGCTCCGGTCGGAGTCGACAACCGCCCGGGGTCGATCGGCGGCCAGCGGCGGAAGTTCCCGGACCGCCGGCCCAGGCCACCGCGGCGCGATTTTGAACCGAGCCTCGTCCCATCCGGCACGACCGTGAAACCCGCATGGCGAACCGTTTTCGGCGAATGTGGTCGCCCAACGTTGACACAACCCGCGGCAGGCAGAACGATCGACCCGGCAGGCACCGGACAAGCCGGCCCGGGAGGGATCAGGACCGTGGAATTCGAACTGAAATACACCAGGGCGCAAGAAGACTTCCGCGACCAGGTTCGGACCTGGCTCGCCGCGAACGTGCCGGACGGAATTACCGCGCGCCCGCGGAGTTACGAAGAATCGCGCGCGATCTATCGGCTGCGTCGCGACCTCGGCCGCGCTTTGGGCGGCAAAGGCTGGCTGTATCCATCGGGTGAAAAGCAATACGGCGGCGGCGGTCTCGAACTGGACCAGATCATCGTGTTGGAGGAGGAAACCGCGCGGCTTGGCCTCGGCCTGCCGCCATACTACGACAGCGGCGGTAAAATGGGCAGCGCCAGCATCCGTGTCTGGGGCACCGACGAACAGAAGCAGCGTTTTCTGCCGCCCATCTACAAGGGCGAGGTGCGCAGTTGGCAACTGCTGACCGAACCGTCCGCCGGATCCGATCTGGCGGGAGTGAAGACCACGGCGATTCGCGACGGCGACGTGTATGTCGTGAACGGTCAGAAGATCTATATCGGCTCGCACCACGGCGCCGATCGTTACTGGACCATCGCGGTCACCGATCCGCAAGGCAAACGACACCAGAACGTGTCCTGGTTCATGATCGATGCCGCGCTGCCCGGCATCGCCACGCAACCGCTGTATATGCTCAGCGCCCAGAGCGAGGGCGAAACCGACGAGCATGGCCACAAGAACATCATCTTCTTCGACAACGTCCGGGTGCCCGCCGATTGTCTGGTGGGCGGTGAGAACAACGGCTGGAAGGTCGCCTCGACGCATCTGGAGGTCGAACACAGCGGCCAGGGCAACATTCGCACGAATCCGGTATGGATCGCGCTGCTCGCCCATTGCAAGCGGCAACATCGTGACGGTAGGCCGTTGATCGAAGATCCGGACATCCGGACAAAGCTCGCGGAGATTTTCAGCCGGCTGGAAGCCGTGCGTTTGTTGTCGACCCGTAATTTCTGGATGGTCTACGCCGGCGAGAAGCGCTCGTACGAGGGATCGCAGGTATCCTATCTCCGCAAGACCACGAACCTGTGGTTGACCAGGGCGATCCTCGACCTGCTCGGCCCCGAGGCGTTGACCAGCGATCCGGTGCTCGGCGCGGTCGGCGGGATCGCCGAAGCGCAGCAGCGGCGCGGCATCGTCGAGCAGCATCCGGGTGGTACGACCGATATCCAGCGGGTCGTCATCGCCCGCCGGCTTGGTGTCGGAGCCCGCGAGCCGCAACAGGCGGGACGGCTTGGCGAAGAGGGCATGGCTCGCAAGCCCGCGCAACCCGTGGAGGCCTGAACCTTGGACCTCTCGCTGACGGCGTCGCAGATTCTGATCCGCGACAGTGCCCGGGCCTTCGTCCGGCGGCACGTTCCCCGAACCGAACTGGTGCGTCAGGCCAAGGAGGGCCAGACCTGGGATCCAGGCTGGTTCGCGCACTTCCGGGATGCCGGTTGGACCGGCGCGCTGGTGCCGACGTCGTGCGGCGGACTGGACCTGGACCCGCTGAGCGCCGCGCAGATCTTCGAGGAACTCGGCCGCGGCGCGGTGCCGAGCCCGCTGCTCGCGTCAAGCGCGATCGCCACCTGCCTGCTGCGCGGCTGCCAGCCATCCGAACCGCGCGACGCGGCGCTGACGGCGATCGCCGATGGCGGCATGATTCTGATCCCGGCGCTGCGACGACCGGAGACAGCCTGGAACGGCGTCGCGGCGACCGCGACCGTGCTGACGGAACGCGACGGGACCGCGGTTCTGTCGGGTTCCAAGGTGTTCGTCCCGTTCGCCGACGCGGCGACCCATTTTCTGGTGAGTGTCGCGGCACCGCGCGGCGGCACTCCGGCGCTCGCGATCGTCCCCGCCGGAACCGCCGGCATCGCCACCCGGTTGCTGGCCGGCTTCCTGCACGCCAACCATGAAGTCGTTTTCGATCATGTCATGCTTTCCGCAAACGCCGTGATCCACGCCGGTGACGAAACGTTCGACGACTCGTTGGCGGTGGCGCGCGTGCTGGTGGCCGCCTATCAGGTGGGCGGAATGCTCGAAATGCTCGACATGTCGGTGAACCACAGCAACACGCGGGTGCAATTCGGCACGCCGATCGGCCGTTTCCAGCGTGTGCAGGACCACATCATCCGGTTGCTCAACGCCATGGACAGTGCGAAATGGGCGACTTATGAGGCAGCCTGGGCCATCGAGTCCGGCCGCGATGGGCTGGCGCGCAGCTACCTCGCCGGATCGACCGCCAGCGACAGCTATTTCGAGGCGGCCAACGCGGCGCACGAAGTGCATGCAGCGATCGGCAGCGATCCGCGCTACGGTCTCACGCTCTACACCCGGATTTCCCGGACGATGTATGAACTGCTCGGTCCGCCCGGTTGGCAGCGAAGGCAAATGGCGGATGCTCTGGGCTGGTGAAATGGATTCCAACGTAAGCCGCGCCGCCGGTTCGGCGAAGCGGCACGCAGCGGCGGCGGTTTCGTGTCCTGCCGCCGCGCCGCGACGGCGTGCGTCAACCGCGGCCGATATACGGCATCTTCGTCGCCATCACCGTCATGAACTGAACATTCGCTTCGAGTGACAGGCTCGCCATATAGGCCACCCCGCGAGCGACATCATTCACGTCGATGCGTGCCTCCGCCTCCACCTTTCGCTGGCCTGCAGACGACCTCGGGCGGTGTCCTCGTTGCGCGTCGTCGCGGCATTGCCGATATCGATCTGGCCGCATGCGATGTCGTATTCGCGCCCGTCGAGCGACAGCGACCGCGTGAGGCCGGTCAACGCATGTTTGGTCGCGGCATACGGCGTCGAGTTTCGCCTGGGCACATGGGCCGAGACCGAGCCGTTGTTGATGATGCGCCCGCCGCGTGGCTGCTGGCTCTTCATCATGCGGAACGCATGCTGCGCGCACAGGAACGAGCCGGTCAGATTGACGGCGACGACGTTGGACCATTGTTCGTAGGTCAGATCCTCGATCGGGATGTTGCGCGTGCTGATGCCCGCGTTGTTGAACAGAAGATCGATCCGGCCATAAGTCGACCTGACGGTGTCGAACAACGACGCGATCGATGCCGGGTCGGACACGTCGGTCGGCACCACGAGCATCCGCGGCGGCGGCGCCTTGGCGAGCGATGCCGTCTCCTCGAGCATTTCACGGCGGCGCTCGGCGAGTACCACCGAGAACCCGTCCGCGTAAAGCGCGAGCGCGGTTGCCCGCCCGATGCCGCTGCCGGCGCCTGTGATGACCGCGATCTTTTCCGATGACGCCATGGCCCGATCCCCTCCCGATGAATGCCAAATCACCGCTTATCCTCCACTTCATGCCGGCGGAGGGCAACCGTGCGGATCATCCCGCGCACCGTCGTGCCGCGGCGGGCGCGGCGGCTTTCGCATGGAGACGCCAACGGCATCTCGGCGCTGCTCGCGCGGCGGCGAGCACTTCTCGACGAACCCACACGATGACCGCCGCGGATGGACGAAGTCATCCCGATCCGGTAATCGCCGGGCATGGACGCGCCCACGCGCCGGCGAAGGATGAGGTCATGGACGCTAAATCGATCCCCGGCGGCGGAGACTTCGGATATCGGGCGGTTCGATACTTCGTGACCGGTCCGGCGATGGGTAACCTGGCACTCCCGCCGTGGAACCCATTGCGCCGTGACACCTTGCATTTTCAGGAAGACCATCTCGACC
>Ga0193726_1002067_pt1 | contig 14172 bp, 16 predicted proteins | sample H2c1metaG_FD_144928 | JGI IMG/M metagenome (GOLD analysis project Ga0193726, IMG submission 144928) | Soil microbial communities from a riparian zone of the East river system, Colorado, United States - H2c1 | ecosystem: Environmental > Terrestrial > Soil > Riparian zone | place: USA: East River... | reverse complement strand
CTATCCCGCGGATTTCATCGCCGAGGGAATCGATCAGACGCGCGGGTGGTTCTACTCGCTGCTGGCGATCGCGACTGGTTTGGGTGATGCGCTGCCGAACAACGTGCTCGCCCATGAGGCGCATACCCCGGGCTCGAGACGGGGCGCGGGGGAGATTGCGGTAAACGCATTGTCGTCTGACACCGCGCCCTTCCGCGCCGTCGTCGTCAACGATCTCGTGCTCGATGCCGAGGGGCAGAAGATGTCCAAGCGGCTCGGCAACATCATCGATCCCGCGTCAGTGATTCCGCGCTACGGCGCGGACGCGGTTCGACTCTTCCTCACGACATCGAGCCAACTGTGGACTCCCAGGCGCTTCGACGAGGCGGGCATCCGCGACACCGCCGGGCGCTTCCTGCTCACCTTCAAGAACGTCTATACGGGCATCTTCGCAGAGTACGCGAATTTCGGCTGGTCGCCGTCGGCCAAGGATCCAGCGCCACAGGATCGGCCGCTGCTGGACCGATGGGTTCTGTCGCGGCTCGCGACGGTCGAGCGCGAAGCCGACGATATGTTGAATCGCTACGAAGCAACCAACGCCGCCAAAGCGGTGATGACTTTCTTCGACGAAGACGTCTCGAAGTGGTACGTGCGTCAGAGCCGCCATCGCTTTTATGACGTCGACGGCGACGACAATCGCGCTGCGTTCGCGACCCTGCATGAAATCATCGCGGTCACATGCCGGCTACTCGCTCCATTCGCGCCGTTCATCACCGACTGGGTTCATCGCGAGCTTACCGGCAGCTCGGTGCATCTGGCGCCGTTCACTCGCGGGGCCGCGGCAGCGATCGATGTCGATCTGGAACGCGCGATGACGCGCATTCGCACGCTCGCCACGCTGGGGCGCGCAGCGCGCGAGGAAGCCGGGGTCAAGGTGCGTCAACCCCTGGCCAGGCTGGTGTGTGTCGTACCCAGACATTCTGCCGCTTCGCCGGGCGCCAGGCCCAGCGCCGAGGAGATGCTGGAGGAGCTGAGCCCCCTTTTGGCGGCGGAACTCAACATAAAACAGGTCCAATTCATCTCCAGCGCCGACGATCTAGTAACTTTAAAGGCTCGGCCAAATTTCAGGTCGCTGGGTAAGAAATTCGGGAAGGATACGCCACTCGCGGCCGAGGCGGTTCAGGCTTTGAGCAGCGAGGCGCTGAGGGAGTTCGAGTCGGGGAAGCCTCTGTACGTTTCGGTTGGAAACGAGTCGCGGGAGCTGAGTGCCGAGGATGTGGCGGTAGTGCGGACCGCTTCGGGCGATTTGGTGGTAAAAGAGGAAGCAGGCTATTTTGCCGCGCTCGATTCGGTGGTGACTCATGAGCTGCGACTTGAAGGACTAGCGCGTGAAGTGGTGAGCCGTGTTCAACGGCTCCGGAAAGAGTTGGGTTTCGCCGTAAGCGATCGCATCATGCTGTTCGTGGCCGGCGGTGCAGAGATTCAGGAAGCAGTGAAGGCGTTCCAGAAATGGATCGCCGATGAAGTACTCGCACTCGAAGTGTCAGTGGGCGGGAAAATCGACGAAAAACACGCGACACATGCGTTCGACCTTGATGGGCAGAGCGTTGAAGTCGCCTTGGAGAGGGTAGGTTAGAAATGGCAACTGCAGCCAATAGCAAGAAGCCGAAGGCAATGCCGAAGAAGAACCTTACGCACTTTGAGAAGCGCCTGCTCGAGGAGCGAAAGCGCGTTCTGAAGGAGCTGGGGCACTACGACGAGACGTTCGGCTCGACGCCGCAAGGCGCGGACGGCGATCTGAGCGCCTACTCCTTCCACATGGCCGATCAGGGCACCGACGCAATGGAGCGCGAAAAGGCGTTTCTGTTCGCGAGCCAGGAAGGCCGTTTCCTCTGGCACATCGATGAAGCGCTCCGCCGGCTCTATCGACATCCGGAACAGTTCGGGAAGTGCCACAACTGCGGACTGGATATCAGCTTCGAGCGTCTCGACGCACTGCCGCACGCGAGATATTGCATAGAGTGCAAGCAGCGCGAAGAAGATGGAAAGCGCAAAAGCTAATCCGCCCCTCTTCTGGGGCACCCTGATCACAGTGGTGGCGATCGACCTTGTGACAAAGCTGATCGCCGCCTCGACGTTGTCGCCCCTGCACATTCCGCACGAGATCATCGGCAATCATCTCCGATTGACGCTCGTTTACAATCCGGGCGCCGCGTTCGGATTGAACCTGGGTATCTACTCCAGATGGATATTCATGGCGTTGACGGCGGGGGCCCTCGTAATTCTCGGGCGCCTCTACAAGGCAACGCGAGAGGGTGATTTCGTTCGCACGATCGCGCTGGGACTCGTGTGCGGCGGAGCGGTCGGCAACCTGATCGATCGCATCCGCTCGGCGACGGGCGTCGTCGACTTCATCGATGTCGGTGTGGGCGATCTCCGGTGGCCGACCTTCAACGTCGCTGACATGGCGGTCAGCGTGGGCGCGTTCCTCCTCGCCTGGGTCCTGTGGGGGGAAGAGCGAACTTCCGCGACCGCGGTCGCACCCACTCCAGTGTCGGATACGCCGGCGGAGAGCTAGGCTCTGAGCGACGTCAGAGAGTTTCCCGTCGAGGCGGACAGCAATGTCCGCCTCGATCTCTTTATTGCCAGTAGAGCTGAGCTATCCCGGACACAGGCGGCGACGCTGATCGCGCAGGGCCACGTTCAGGTCGATGGCCGGCGTGAAAAGGCGAGTTACCGCACTGAAACCGGAGAACTGGTGAGGGTCGAGATTCCGGAGACGGAGAAGCGGACGATCTCGGGCGAAGACATCCCCGTGAGCGTGGTTTACGAGGATGACGCGCTGCTGGTGGTGGACAAGCCGGCGGGGATGGTCGTCCACCCGGCGCCCGGGAACTGGAGCGGGACGCTCGTTAACGCCCTCCTGGGGCGGGGGGGCGGTCTTTCGAGCGAGGGCGAGCCCGAGCGCGCCGGAATGGTCCACCGCCTGGACAAGGAGACTTCAGGCCTCCTGGTAGTGGCCAAGACCGATCGGTCGCACCGGCTGCTGAGCGCGGCGATCGCGGCCCGGAGGGTGGTCCGGCGCTATGCGGTCATGACCTGGGGTCACCTCGCCTCGGACACTCTCACGATCGACAAGCCGATAGCCCGCGATCCCCGAGACCGGAAGCGCATGGCAATCGTCAATAAGGGTCGGCCGGCCAAGACCGACCTCATACGCCTTGCCCGGTTCGATGCGGGGGAACTTCTTCGTGCTCATCTCCATTCCGGACGGACTCACCAAATCCGCGTTCATCTCGCGTCTATCGGCCATCCTGTCATGGGCGACGACGTGTATGGCGGGGGCGGAGGACGTCGTGTGGCCGGACTTCCTCCCAAGCGGCACTTCCTGCACGCGGCCTGGCTCGCGTTCAACCACCCAGTGACAGGAAAGCCGCTCGATTTCCGCTCGCCGCTGCCGCCGGATCTGCGCCACGCACTCAGCGTGATCGCCGGAGAGCACGCCCTTCCGGACGATCCGGACCCGCTCACCACGCTCGGATTCTATGAGTGACGCCGTCGCGCTCCCTCCCGAACCGGTCGTCGAGGAAGAGCCGCACGTACCGACCCGCCGCCTGCTGGTGTTCAACATCGGCGGCAGCTCCTTCGCGTGCGACATGGACTCGTTCCGCGAGATCGTTCCCATGCAGCAGATAACGCGGCTGCCGGGAGCGCCGCATACCGTGCGCGGGCTCATCAATCTGCGCGGCACGATCGTCACGGTGATTGACGGCGGCACGTCGCTCGGCAAGCAGGCGCACGCGCGCGCGGAGGGATTGATCCTGCTGGTCGATTATTTCGACCGGTGGGTCGGCGTTGGGGTCGACGATGTTCGCGATATTCAGGATGTACCGATAGATCAGTTTGGGGCGGCGGAGCAGACGGAGATCCCGCTCGTAGGTGCGGTAACCGGAGCAGTCGAGATTGAGGGCCAGCGTGTCCTCGTGCTCGACATCAAGACAGTGGTTCAGCAAGTCATCGGACAAGGGAGGTAGGGTGAGCAGTACTGTGCTGGTTTGCGACGACGCCGTGTTCATGCGGACAATGGTCAGCGACATTCTTTCCCAGGCCGGATTCACGGTCGTGGGGGAAGCAGAAAACGGGAAGCAGGCTGTCGAGAAGTATCAGCAGCTTAAACCCGATCTGGTGACGATGGACATCATCATGCCGGAGATGGGCGGGATCGAAGCGGTGAAGCAGATTACCCAGATGGATCCTGGCGCCCGGATTCTCATGTGTAGCGCGATGGGCCAGCAGGCGCTCGTGCAGGAAGCGCTTCAGGCCGGAGCCCGCGACTTCGTCGTGAAGCCATTCCAGCCGAGTCGCGTTCTCGAAGCCGTCCAGCGGGTCCTCGCTTAGGTGGACACCGGTCGCTACGCCAAGCTTTTTCTCTCGGAGAGTCGTGAAAACCTCTCCGAGATGAACAACGCACTCCTCGAGCTGGAGCGCGGGGGCAGCGACACGGCAGTGGCGCGGCTTTTTCGCGCGGTTCACACCATGAAAGGCATGGGCGCCGCCATGGGATACAACGCGGTGAGTGAGCTGTCGCACGAGATGGAATCGCTTCTCGACAGGATAAGGAACGGCACTCTAATCGCGACCCGTCCGATCATCGACACGTTGTTCGCCGGCGTGGACGCATTGGAGCAGTCGGTTGACATGGCGACAGGTTCGCCGCCGCAGGAGCTCGACGTGAAGGAGATTCTCGCTCGCGTCCGGCTGGCCTCGAGCGAACAAGTCCCGCCGACGTTCACGTCGGAATTCGCGATCGCCGCGGTCGAGAAAAAGCCAACGAGTGATTCCGCCACGCCAGCTCAACCGGCGCAAAAGACGGCCCGACACATTCGCATCGACGCGAAACGCCTCGACACGCTGATGAACGTCGTCGGAGAGCTTGTGATCGCGCGCGACCGCATCGCCAAGATCGCCGAGAAGATTGGTGACGAGGCTTTGCTCGAAGCCACGCTTCGCGCCTCACAGATCCTCGCCAATCTCCAGAACGAGATCATGACCAGCCGCATGGTTCCAGTGTGGCAGGTGTTCGAGCGCTTTCCACGCCTGGTGCGCGACACGGCGCACTCCCTCGGGAAGGAAGTTGATTTCAAGATCGAAGGCCGGGGTATCGAGCTCGACCGCTCCATGCTCGACGAGATGGGCGAGCCGGTGCTGCACCTGCTGCGGAACTCGCTCGATCACGGTGTCGAGACGCCGGATGAGCGCGAGAAGGCGGGCAAGCCACGGATGGCGACTCTGATCCTTACCGCCGAGCGCGATCGCGCAACCGTACTCATACGGGTGACAGACGACGGCCGCGGAATCGACCAATCGCGGGTGCTTCCGCGCGCGATGAAGCTTGGCCTGGTCGAGAAGGGCACCACCAAGCTGTCCGAGCAGGAGCTCATCTCGATCATTTCGCGGCCGGGCTTCTCAACGGCGGAGAAAGTGACCGAGATCTCGGGACGCGGCGTCGGATTCGACATCGTTGCCACGAAAGTACGTGCACTCGGCGGATCGCTCGAGGTGCATACCGATGCGGGCCTCGGCACGAGCGTGAGCATGCGTCTTCCGATGACGCTCGCGATCTCCCGCGCGCTCCTCGCCAAGGTCGACAACGAAGTGTACGCAATTCCTCTCACCCACGTGCTCGAGACGTTCAGCCTCTCGAAGCCGATGCTGCTCGAGTCGAAGGGACGGCAGGTCGTCGCGATTCGCGACGACCTGTTCACGGCAATCTGGCTGCGCGAGCGCGTCGGTCTTCCTCCGTCTGCCACGCCCGCGAGTGGTCAGGTCGTGCTGATCGAGCTGGCGGAGCGGCGGGCAGCGCTCATCGTCGACAAGTTCATCGGCCAGCAGGAAATCGTCGTCAAGCAATTCGACGGCGTGAACGGCAGCAAAACTCTTTTTAGCGGCGCTACCATCCTTGGCGATGGGTCGCCCGCACTCATCGTTGACGCCTCCAGTCTCCTCTGAAATGACTAATCCCCGCAACACACCATCCGGCGACAGCTCAACGACGCTCCTCAGCGTTGCCCGTCTCGATGCGCTGCGCGAGGTGGCCAACATTGGCGCCGGTCACGCCGCGACGGCGCTCTCGACGCTGACCGGAACGCGCATCATGATCAGCGTCCCGATGGTGAACGTCGTTCCGCCCGGCGATTTTGTGCCGGAGCTCGCGCCTGGTGTCGAGATCGTCGCCGTCCAGATGGCAATGAGCGGAGACATCAGCGGGCAGACTGTTTTTCTTCTCCAAATCCCGGCGGGCTTGAGGCTCGCGGAGCGAATGCTGCGTCGGAAGCGCGGATCATCCGAGAGCCTTGGCACTCTCGAGCAGTCGGCCCTGAAAGAAGCGGGAAACATTCTGGCGGGCGCGTACCTCACCGCGCTCAGTGAATTCCTGGACATGCGTCTCATGCTCTCTCCCCCACAGCTCACGACGGGGCAGACTTCGACTGCCCTCAAGTCGCTGGGCGACCACGCGCCGCAGGTCGAGTCTCCGATCCTTTGCGTGGAGACGGAGTTCTTTCTCGAGGAGCCGGTGGAAAGCCTGCACGGTTTCTTCCTGCTCGTCCCCGACCAGAAGGCATTCGACGCCATCTTCCGCGCCGTGCGCGTGGAGTAGGGAATGAGCGCAGCGGCAACTGCCCGCCCATCGGCAGCCGCTCACGGCGGTGAGATCGACATCCTGCGATCCTTCGCCCGTCGAATCGATCCTTCGGACGCGGGCGCGTACAACAACCTTGGCGTCCTCTACTTTCGAAAGGGGCTGACCGACGAAGCGATCGTCGCGTTCTCGCGCGCGCTCGCGCTCGATGAGCGCATGGGCGTAGCCAGACGAAATCTCGAAATTGCGTATGGGGATAGTGGCATCGTCGAACGGCGCCTGCGTGAGCTGGACGAGCGCCTGCGCGCCAATCCCGACGACCTCGAGGCGCTCGTTCAGAGCGGGATAGCGGAGAAGACGGCTGGACGCCTGGAGCGTGCGCACTCGCTCTTCCAGCGCGCGATCGAGCTCGATGCGGACAGCTCGGTGCTTCATTTCCTGCTCGCCGAAACGCTCTACAATCGCGGCCTGCACGAAGACGCGATGCGCTCGGTCAGGCGGTCGATCGAGCTGAACCCCGAGAACCCCGACGCGCTCTATCTGATCGGATTCATACTGGGCGACCTGGGTCGCGGCGACGAAGCGGCGGAAGCGAATCGGCGCGCGGTGATGCTGAACCCCACGCTCGTTCGCGCGCAGGCGAATCTCTCACTCGAGACGTACCGCCACGACGTGACTCCGAGCCATCAGCAGAAGACTCCCGCCGGCGCACACATCACGCTCGGCCGGGCGCTGAGGCAGAAGGGCTACTTCCAGGAAGCACTGCGCGAGTACGAGAAGGCGATCGAGGGCGGCGAAGCGAACGCCGAAGTTCTGCAGGCGATGCTCGAGCTTTACCTGCTCCAGCGCAACACTGCCGCGGCGATCGCCACGGCGGAACGCTTTGCTCGCGAGTTCTCGCCTACCGCCAAGACCTGGAACGGACGCGGCGTCGCTCTGCAGCTCGAAGGACGTCACGCCGAGGCGGAACAGAGTTACACGCGAGCCCTCGAGATCGACCCGAGCTACCCGTTCGCTCACAACAACCTCGGCGTTCTGCTCTGGCACAAGAGTGACACGAAGTCCGCGATCAACGCGTTCAGGCGCGCCCTGCAGGCATCCAGTCCTCCTGTCGAAGCGCGGCTGAACCTTGCCCTCGGTCTGTTCAGGAGAAAGCACACGGAGCTGGCGCTCGAGGCGTACAGGCATGTGCTGAGCGCCGCACCCGAGCATCCGGTTGCGTGGAATGGCATCGGGCTCATTCTCGTAGATCTCGAGAAGTACGGAGACGCGCGGAATGCATTCGCGCGGGCGATCCAGGCGAATCCCGAGTTTGCGGAAGCGCATTACAACATGAGCTTCACGCTGTCGAACCTGGGCGAATTCGAGTCGGCGCTTCGCGAGACGAAGCGCGCGCTGTCGCTCGATCCGATGTACACGCCGCAGAAGCTCGAGCTGGCGATCGAGCTTCCGCACGAAGAGATCAGGCTGACGGTTGCTCCGCCAATCACTGAATCGGATGAAACAGTCGATCATGTCGACGACTTTCATTTCGACCCAGCCATCATCGAGGCGCTGTTCGCCGAAAGGCCCACGCGGCCGACGCCGGCGTCCCAGAACGCCATGGCGGGGTTCTCACTCGCGCGCGACCTGATAACGAAAGGCCTGTACGATCGCGCCCAGGCGGAGATTGCGCGGGTTCTCTCCCGCGGCGGTGACAAGGTCCTCGGACTGGTGCTGGCCGGCGACGGGTTCGCGGCGCAAGGGCTGCATGGCGAGGCACTCGAGAGATACCGGCGCGCCCTGGACATGGAGGACACGAACTCCTATGCGCGGCAAGGCACGGCACGGTCGCTTCTCGCCCTCGGGCGTGCCGAGCAGGCGCGGCCGTATGCTGAAGCTTTGGTCGAGGCGGGCAGCACCGACGTGAACCTCCTGCTGCTTGCCGCCGAAGCACGCGTTGCTTCGCTCGACAATCCAGGTGCGCGCGAGATCCTCGTTACGCTCAAGAAGAGCGAAGCGAGAAACGCCAACGTGCTCAAGCGCGTAGGCGACCTCTACGCGACGCTCGGCGATGCGGGCGAAGCGATTGCGTCGTATCGCTCTAGTCTCGGGATCGACGAGCGACAGGCGGAAACCAGGATTGCGCTCGGACGACTTCTCGCCAGGGCCGGCGACGACACCGGTGCAATCCGGGAGCTCGAGACTGTTCTCGTCACCGCGCCAAATCACGATGCCGCAGTGGTCGAGCTGGTCGGTCCGTACCGGCGGACGGGCCGCTCGCGAAGCGCGCTCCCCCGGATCGTGGCGCTGATTCGTCGCGACGTCTATCATTTTGCCGCACTGATCGCGCTGGGCGAGATCCTGATAGACCTCGCTCGCGAAGCCGATGCGGTCCACGCGTTCGAGCGCGTCCTTCGGTTCGATCCGAGCCACGTCGAAGCGCTGCGCTATCGCCGGCTCCTGATGCGAGGACGGGCCTGATGGCGATCGAAGGACCGCTTCGCGAGCTTGGCATTCACGACGTCTTCCAGCTGCTCGATCTGAGCCGGAAGACCGGAACGCTGCGCGTGTATTCTCCCGAGAGGAACAACGAGGGGAGCGTCTATTTCGACGCGGGGACGATTGTCGCCGCGACGATGAAGAGCAACCCCCACCTTCTCGGCACAATCCTCGAGAGATCGGGGAAGGCGAGTCCGGCGGATCTCGCCCGCGCAACCGCCATGCAGCGCGCCGGCGACAAGCGCCGCGTGGGCGAGATTCTCGTGGCCCACGGCATCGTGACGCAGCGCGACATCGACCGCTTCATGAGGTTGAAGATCGAGACCGTCGTGTTCGATCTGATGTCGTGGTCCGAGGGATTCTTCTCGTTCACCGAGGAGCCGCCGCGCCCGATTCGCAAGGACATCGCCGTGCGCGTGAGCACCGAATCGCTGCTCATGGAAGGAGCGCGACGCATCGACGAGTGGTCGCGGATGGCGGACAAGATTCCGGATGCCCGCGTGATCCCGCTGCTCGCGCCCCTCGACGACGGACCCGAATCGTTCATCGATCTGCTTCCCCGCGAATGGGAAGTGCTTTCGATAATCGACGGCGAGAGGAACCTCCACGAGATCGCGAAGCGCCTGGTGCTTCCTGAGTTCGAGATTGCGAAGATCATCTACGGAATGCTGAGTACGGGCCTGATCGACATCTCGCTCCAGGAGACCGATGCCGGTAATGCCTGAAGCGGCGCGGACGCTGTTTGCCACCGCGATCGGCGAAGCCGAGCAGACGGCGCTGCTGCTCGACTCAGGCGGCAAGCCCCTGGCCGGCAGCTACATCGACCAGCGCGGTCGCGACATCTCCGTCGAGATTGGCGCCGCATTGAGCGGCGTCGGCTCTGAAGTGACGCGATCCATGCGCCTGCTCTTCATTGGACGATGGACCGCGGTGGTCGTGGAGACCGACGCGGCGACGATCGCGCTTGCTCCGGCTACCGAAGACGCTGTCGTGCTACTCGCATCATCTCTGGCCGTACCCCTTGGGTTGGTTCGTCGTGTGCTGACGCGCTCGGTGGCGCTGGCGATCAACTGGATGCGGGGTCGGGCATGAAGGGGCTCGCTCAGATAGTGGCCAAGCTCTCCCATGTCCCGGGCGTCGTCGCCGCGATGATCGTCGGGGCAAGCGATGGACTCATCGTAGAGACGAGCCCGGTAGCGGGTTCAGCCACTGGCGCCACCGATCCGAGGAAGCATACGGCAGCGCTCGCCGCCTATCTTTATTCGAAGGTGATTCGCGCGTCGGATGCCGCCAGGCTCGGCACACCGACGTTCATGCGGCTGGAGGCCGAGCGTGGTCACATCTTCGTCGTGGGTGCCGGCGATGTCGTGCTCGTCACGATCGTCACGACCGACGCCAACCTGGGACGGGTGAGACTCGAGATGATGACCGCAGCCAGGGACAACTCATGACCGATCCGACTGTAGCAGAGCCGTGGGTCGCTGCTCCGCTCACGCGGCTGAAGGAAGACGCACGCCTCATCTCGGGTGTTCTTCTTTATCCGAGCGGGCGGGCGGTCGGGCAATTCGGCTTCGCCAACGCGGTCGACGTGATGTCCATTTGCGCACTCACGTCAGCCATCAATGCGTCGGCGCGCGAGCTTGGACGCCAGCTCGATGGCAAGCCGTTCTACGAGATGCACCACGCTGGAGCGGAGCGGCAGGTGTTCATGGCAAGAGCCAGCGCCGGCGCGCAGGAGTTTCTCTTCGTCGGCGTCTTCGACCGCGAGAGCTCATTCGGCGTGGTGGAGATTTATTTCGCTGAGTTTCAGAAGGCGCTCGAGCGGCTGCATCCCGAGACGCAGACGCAGGGCGTCGGACCTTCGGGTGATTTCGAGGGCGAGCTCAATCGCAGCCTCGATGCGCTCTTCGGACCGATAGGAAAGCGCTAGCATGTCAGTCGTCAACTACGGCACGCGCGAGATCACATGCAAGATCGTCTACTACGGACCGGGCAGATCGGGGAAGACGACCAATCTCCAGCACATCTACTCGCAGCTGCCGGAGGAGAGAAAGGGTAAAATGGTCTCTCTGGCAACGGAGACCGATCGCACCCTTTTCTTCGATTTTCTCCCGCTCGATCTCGGCACCATCTCCGGATTTGCTACTCGGTTCCAGCTCTACACCGTTCCGGGGCAGGTTTACTACGCTGCCACGCGCAAGCTCGTGCTGCAGGGCGTCGACGGCGTAGTCTTCGTTGCCGACAGCCAGTCCCGCCAGCTCGCCGAGAACATTGAGAGCCTGCAGGATCTGCACGCGAATCTGGCCGACGAAGGCTTCGATCCGCGCACGGTCCCGATCGTGATGCAGTACAACAAGCGCGATCTGCCCGCGGCCGAGATCAGCTCGATCGAAGAGCTCGACGAAACACTCAACTTCCGGGACGTGCCGTTCTTCGCGGGGACCGCCATCACGGGTGGCGGCGTGTTCGAGACGCTCCGGAGCGTGGCGTCGCTGGTGCTGTCACGCCTGAGCGCTCCCGCCACCAAGGAATCCTGATTCGTGGCGAACGAATCGAAGAAGGAAGACGGACCAGAGGAGGAAGGCGGTGAGTTCGCCGACTTCATGGCTGACATCAGCCATGAAATCGCGCAGCGTGTGGAGTCGCTCGGTCCAAAGCCGAAGCCGCCGCGGGAGGAGAAGAAAAAAACTCCCGCGCCGACGGACGCCGGCCTCATCACGGAGTGGCCCAACGTCGCCGACCGGATGATCGAGGAGATGCGCTAGTGGCGATCAAGGGTAGCCTCAAGGAGGCAAGCCTCCCCGACGTCCTCCAGCTGCTGTCGATGGGAAAGAAGACCGGATGTCTCGGTCTTTCGTTCCACGACAGTTTTGGCTCGATCTACTTCGACAGCGGGCGCATCTGTCACGCGGCAATCGTGAACCGCCCGCTCGATACCGAGAACTCCGTCTACACGCTGTTCACGTGGACCAGCGGCACCTTCAACTTCGAGCCTGGTGTCGAGCCGGAAGATGGCGCCGAGCGCGTGTCGGTCGATCCGCAGTCGCTGCTGCTCGAGGGCGCGCGGCGCGTCGATGAGTGGTCTCTCATCGAGAAGAAGATCCCGAGCTTCGATGTCGTGTTCAGCCTCGACCGCCCTCGCCTGATGATGAACAGGGATCCGCTGTCTCCTGAGCAAGAGTCTCTACTTCCCATCATTGACGGACACCGCGACATCAACGGACTGATCCGCGACTCCGGCCTGGGCGAGTTCGAAGTCGGCAAGGCGCTGTACGGATTGCTGAACGCATCGTTCCTGCTGCCCGTCGGACGGAAGAGAACCACGCCGACGCTCCCGCGGAATGCGAGCCCTCTCGAGCGGCGCGAGCTCGCCAGCGCGCTATACCGTGCCGGAATGCACGACGAAGCGCTGCGCGAATTCCGTGCGCTCGTCGAGGAAGCCGCGGATCCCGTCGCGTCTTTCCATGTCGGGTTGATCGCGCTCAGGCAAAGAGAATGGGCCGGCGCCGTGAATGCATTCATGACGGCCGCGCCCAATGCGCCGAGCAAAGTATCGCTGCTCCATAACCTCGCTCTCGCGTATGAGCAGCTCGGCCAGCTCGAAAAGGCGAGAATGGTGATCGACCGGGCGCTCGGGGCAGGAGGGAGTGCGGATCCGCTCATTCAGCTGCAGGCCGCGATCATCTCGATGCGACTCGGAGATTTCCAGTCGGCGAAGATCCGCTTGAGTGAATCGCGCAGTCTCTGGACGGCGAATTCTCCTCCCGCGGTCTGGTTTCACTACGCCGCGAAGGTTGCCGCAATGACCGAAGACCCCGATCGCGAGATGCTGCTACTCGCGGCCGCGACCGAGACGCATCCCGAATCGGCAGTACTGCTCAACAATCTCGCGGCGGCCCACCTCAAGCGCGAAGACTACGAGAGCGCGCGGGAAGTGGCCGAGAAAGGTGTCGCACTGGCGCCCGAGCTTCCGCAGCTCCGCCGCAACCTCTCGGCGGCGCTCGAAGGGCTTTCCCGCGCAAATCGGAACACCCCGCAAGCTTCGAGTCGCGCCTGACCGGGCGCGCGGAGTTGATTCACGGGGACGACGCCGGTTTCCAGGCGCGAAGATCACGCGCGATCGCGGGTTCCGCTGCTCCAGCTACAAGGACAAATGCCTCCGCCGGCGAATCGCGGTGCGAATGCGCGCGAAGCGCACGACGACGGCCGACGAATATTCGCTCGCCCTCGACACCGATCCACGGGAGTACGATCGGCTGATTCGATCGTTGACCGTCAACGTGACGAAGTTCTTCCGGAACTGGGACACGTACTCCGTGATTCAAAGCACGGTCGTGCCCGCACTGTGGGAGCGCCGGGAGCCCGAGACGCGCATCTGGAGCGCGGGATGCTCGTCCGGCGAAGAGCCCTATTCGATGGGCATCCTCATGCACAACCACGCTGCCGAGAAGCGCGAGGCGCGGCGGCTCGAAACGATCAGGATCCTCGGCACCGACATCGATACCGACTGTCTCGGAGAGGCGGAGCGCGCGGTTTACGCCGCCACGGCGCTCGGCGATACGCCGCCAGCCCTCCGCGAGCGCTACTTCCCGCAGATCGCGGGACTGCACACGATGCTGCCCGAAGTGAAGCGGCTGGCCAGCTTCGAGCGCAGCGACCTCCTCGCCTATGAGCCTCCGGTCGTCGACGTTCATCTCATTCTGTGCCGCAACGTGATCATCTATTTCGAGCGTGAGGCGCAGGACGCGCTCTTCGCAACATTTCATCGCGCGCTCGCTCCAGGCGGATTCCTCGTGCTCGGCAAGGTCGAGACACTCCTCGGCGACGCGAGAAGCCTTTTTTCACCGGTGAGTGCGCGCGAGCGCATCTTCCGAAAGATCTAGCCTGTGGGCGCGCCCCAGATGAGCGAAAAGGCCGCGACAGTTCTGGTCGTCGATGACAGCGCCTTCATGCGCAAGCTGATCGCCGAGATGGTCGAGTCCAACGCCGCGTTCCGCGTCGTCGGCACCGCGGCCGACGGAATCGAGGCGTTGCAGAAGGTCCGCTCTCTCAAGCCGGACATCGTGACGCTC
>Ga0193726_1002066_pt1 | contig 14198 bp, 13 predicted proteins | sample H2c1metaG_FD_144928 | JGI IMG/M metagenome (GOLD analysis project Ga0193726, IMG submission 144928) | Soil microbial communities from a riparian zone of the East river system, Colorado, United States - H2c1 | ecosystem: Environmental > Terrestrial > Soil > Riparian zone | place: USA: East River... | reverse complement strand
CCTCCGAGACGGAGGGGTTGCAGGCGCACATCTCCCCGGACGCGGAGACTATCTGCGACTCACTGACCCGTGGCTACCTGGGTCCGCGCATGGAGGCCAGCGGGGAGGACCCGGCCGGATGGGTGGTCTGGTATGACCTGTCCGAGCTGACGATCAAGCCGGACCGGTCCCAGGGCGCCACCAACGCCTACGACCGGTACGAGCTGTCCGGGGAGGCGCTGCGCCGGGAGACGGGGTTCTCGGAGGAGGACAAGCCGGACGACGCGGAACTCAAGGAAATGCTGCTCAAGGGCCTGGTGCGCACCGCGCACGGGGCGGCACCCGGTGCCGTGGACGTCCTGGTCGGCACACAGCTGGTCACCCCGGCCACGATCGGCCCCGGCGCGTCCCAGCAGAACCAGGGCATCCCGTCCGAGCCCGGCATGGAACCGGACCCCAACCAGGCACCCCCGCCCGCTCCGGCCGGTAAGGCCGTACCGGCCGCGAAGCCGGGGCCGAAGGACACGCCGAAGGCGGCGCCGGACGCTGCGGACGCAGGGGCCACCGCGTCCGCGGACGCCCTGATCGCGTCGGCGGCGCTGCGCCACCGGCAGGCGACCACGCAGCACGTGATCGTCTTTCGGACCGGCCAGCCGTGGGACCTGCGGCACCCCCCGGTCTGCGCCGACGCGGCGTACACCTGCCCGTTCGTCTACGCGGTCAGCACCAACGCCCCGATGGCCGCACCGGGGACGGCCGGGGCGTATCTGTGCCACCTGGACCCGTTCGGGCAGCTCCGGATCGACGGTCCGGCCATGTACGTGGACACGTCCCGGATGGCGTCCACGCCGGTCCGGCCGGTCCGGCGCACCAAGGGGATGGCCCATGTCTGACACCGCGAGGCCTCCCCTGTTCGGGAACGGCGGCTGGCTGCCGCCCGGTGACCCCGGGGTGGTGAACCGGGCGGGTCGGCCCCTCACCGTCACGCTGACGGCCGCGTCGGCCGGTGACGCGGCCAGCGACGACGCGCACAGCGGGTCCATGATCGCGCTCATGCCGACGGAGGAAGACGCGCAGCGCCTCGCGATCCCCGGCGGGGAGCCTGCGGGGGAACTGCACTGCACGCTGTTCTACCTGGGTGGGGATGTTGCGCAGTGGAGCGCGGAGCAGCAGGGCGAGCTGATCAGCGCGGTCCGCAGCTACGTGGAGATGGCCGACTCCGGGCAGGCGCAGGTGGTGGACGCCAACATCTTCGGAGCCGCCCATTGGAACGGCAACAGCGATGCGCCGTCCTGGGTCTGGTCGGTCGGCGACGCTCCGGACGGCAGCGGCCTGGAGCAGGCGCGCTGCGTGGTCGTCGCGGCGCTGGAGTCCACCCACGACCAGCCGCGCCCGGACCAGCACACGCCGTGGGTGGCGCACGTCTGTGCGGAGTACGGCTCCGACCCGTCGCTGCTCCCGGAGATGGAGCTGCGCCTGGGACCGGTCACGTTCGACCGGATCCGCCTGTCCTTCGGCGACGACAACACGGACATCCCACTGAACAGGGACGTGGTGATTGCGGCAGGGGCGAAGCCGGATCCGAAGAACGGCTCCTTCCGGCGCAGGCTGACGGCTTCCGAAGTTGCCTCCCGGTTCGACTTCGCCGGGCACCAGCGGGCCTGGGAGACGGCGCGCAACGGCGCGCTGCACGAGTGGGCAGGTATCACCGCGGACTGGCGCAACCAGGTCAACGCGCAGCTGATCACCGGTGCGACAGACCTGCACGTGGACACCTCCGCCGGGGCGGACCTGCTGCACCGCCGGATGCTGGACGCCGCGCAGGCCGCCGGGATCGCGCAGCAGCGCGCCGCGGAGCAGCAGGGCGTCACCGTCGGTGACTGGAGCATCGCCGGGGACGATGCGGTGACGGCGGCGCTGTCCCGGGCCGCGTTCCTGCGCAAGGTCGCGCAGATCACCGCGCGCACGCTCGGTGATGGCCTGGTCATGGCGGCTGAGCGGCAGGCGATGCGGCTGCTCAACACCTTCTCCGGGGTGCGCCTGGCCAGCGAGGTGGACCAGTTCCTGGCCAACCTCACCGACAACCCTGCGAAGGACGGGCTCGGCACCGCGATGACCGCGGCGCAGGCGGCCGGGCAGCAGGCCGTCCTCCGGTCCGCGCCGCGCGCCACCTACTACGCCAGTGAAGTCCTGGACGACCGGGTGTGCGAGCCCTGCCGGGACATCGACGGGCAGGCGTTCAGCTCCCTGGACGCGGCCGAAGCCGCCTACCCTGGCGGCTGCTATGAGGACTGCGCCGGTGGCGGACGCTGCCGGGGCACCATCGACGCCGTGTGGGAAGACCCCGGCACCACCGCCAGCGCAGCAGCTGAGGAGGCCATCGTGACGACCGCAGTAGAACCGTGTCCCACCTGCCCGGACGATGTGCACTTCGCCGCAGGGTCGCCGGTGACGGCGGCCACCCAGGCGCTGGCCTGGGACGGTGCCGCGTCCCGGTTCAGCGACCCGCAGTACCAGAAGGCCGCCGCGGCCTGCGACCCCGGGGACGGCACCGTCAAGGAGCGGTGCTTCCTGCCCCACCACGATCCGGACGGCGCGCTCAACCGGGACGGCCTGGCTGCCGCAGCGGGCCGGGCCGCATCGCTGGAGGGTCACGACGCTGCGGCCGTGGCGCGGGCCAAGGCGCATCTGCGCAGCCATTACAAGCAGCTGGGAGACTCCGTGCCGGACAGCCTGGAGGCCACCGCGCACACCACGGTGGCCGCGACCGAATGCCCGCCCGGGTGGAAACCGGACCCGGACGGCGACGGGTGCGTGCCCGCCATCTGGAGCAGGGGCGACGCCCCACCGGCCTGCCCGCCCGGCATGGTCCGCGACCCGGACGGCGACGGGTGCGTGGTGGCTGCCGCGGCCGGGACTGCCGCGCTGGCCCTGGAGACCGCGCCTGCGGAGACGGCGACCGGCCAGACGGTCCCCTGGAACGGCGTGCTGGCCGTGGAGGGTGAGGAGACCGGTGACGGCCGCGAGTTCGCGCCGGGCTCGCTGACCTGGCGCGACCTGCCGGTACCGCTGCGCTGGAACAAGGAGGACAGCCACGGCGGGGATCCGCACACCGTGGCGGTCAACGTCGGCCGGATCGACACGATCGAGCGGGTCGGTGGTGAGCTGCGCGCCACCGGGGTGTTCAACCTCGGGGAGGTGGACGGGCAGCGCGCCAAGGACCTGGTGGAGGGGAAGTTCCTGCGTGGTGTCTCGATCGACGCCGACTCCATCAAGGACCCGGACATCGAACTGGTGTACCCGGAGTCCGGCGGCGGGGACGACGACGATCCGATGGCGCTGCTGTTCGGGCCGCCCCCGGAGAAGGTCATCTACCACGGGGGCCGGATCAGCGCGGCCACCCTGGTGGACATCCCGGCCTTCGCGCAGGCGTACATCGCGCTGACCGACGACACCGGAGCGGTCGTGGCCGGTGGCGCGCTGACCGACGCGGAGTGGGAGTCGCTGGCGCACACCGTGCAGCGGGCTGTGGAGCCGAAGCCGGTGTTCACCGCGCCGGAGCAGCCACCGGCGCAGTGGTTCGCGGATCCCGCGCTGTCGCAGGTCACCGGCATCACGGTGACCCGTGAGGGTCGCGTCTACGGGCACGCCGCAGAATGGGGGACCTGCCACATCGGGCAGGCCGGGTGCGTCGCCCCGCCGCGCGAGGACTACCACGCGCACTTCATGACCGGGGAGTTGGACTGCGCCGACGGGACCACGGTCAGTGTCGGGCAGATCACCGTGGGCATGGGCCACGCGCCGATGAACGCCAACGCGGCGGCGGCGGTGGAGCACTACGACGACACGTCGTGCGCGGTCGCGGACGTGGTGGTCGGCAACGACGCTCACGGGATCTGGGTGTCCGGCGCACTGCGGCCCGGCGCCGACCCGCTCAAGGTCCGCCAGCTGCGCGGTGCGGGCCGCGTCTCCGGCGACTGGCGCCGGATCGGCGGCAAGCTGCGCCTGGTCGGCCTGTTGGCCATCAATGTAGCGGGGTTCGCGCTGCGCACCCGGGCCCGCGTCGCCTCCGGCGCCCCCATGGCGCTGGTGGCCGCCGGGCTGCTGGACACTGTGGAGGCCGCTCCCGCCTACAGTGAGGATCAGCTGGACCAGATGGCCCTTCGCCGGGTCATGGAGATCACCGCCCGGCGTATCGGAAAGGACTGACCACCATGTGCGGTTGCCAGCAGCCCCCGCCCCCGCCTCCCCCGGAGCCGCCGGTGCAGGTGTCCGACAACACCCCCCAGGTCCCGGCGCAGCAGCCGGAGACCGACTGAACGCCAGCCCCCGGAGCGGGAAGCCTCCGGGGGCTGGTCCATGGAATGGCGGGGAATTAGGTCGACTAATTCGCCTAATCGGTGGTGTCAATACCCTCCGACTAGGTAATTCCAAGGTCCGGTGCTACGGTGCGCCCAGACAACGTGTGATCACCACGTCCCCGTACACCGCTTGGAGGTCCCCCGTGCCGGAGGAACTGTTCACCTGCCCGCCGGACCTCACCCTGGTGGGTGACGGCGATCTCTCGACGCTCCAGACCAGCGCCCTGACGGAGTTCAACCGGGTCCACAGCCTGGACAACCTCACGCCGGACAACCTCCGCTACGCCGGGGAGGTGGCCGACCACCTGGAGCGCATCCGCGCCGAGCTCAAGGTCCGCGATGTCCGCGCGTCGGAGACGGCCCGCCTGGCGCAGGACACGGCGGCGCAGGACATGGCCCGGCTGAACGACCGGGTGAACGGACCCGTCGCGCAGGCGGCCTCCGCGCCCGTCCTGGACGGCGACGCCATCGCGGCAGCCGCAGCCCGCGGCGCGGTACAGGGCCTGATGGACGTCTTCCAGAAGCGCGGCACCGGCGGGGAGCCCGGCCGCCAGCTGGCCACCCTGGGAGCGACCGCCAAGGCCGCCCCGGCCGGGGGCCAGCCGCAGGCGGTGCCCGCAGTCATCGTCGCCGCGGTGGACATCCCGGACCGCCAGGTCCACGCCAACGGCAACATCCCCGACATGGAGGCCCTGGCCGACGCGTTCATCACGCGGGCCAAGTCCCTCCCGGCCACGGCCGTGGGCCGCAGCGCCGCGCGCCACATGGTGGCGTCGGTCCGCAACACCTTCACCCACGTCATCGACGACCGCACGCCGATCGCCGACGTGGAGCGCCTGTTCCGGGACATGACCTCCCCGGACAAGGCGGAGGCCCTTCTCGCGGGCGGTGGCTGGTGCGCCCCCTCCGAGATCCGGTACGAGCTGTTCAACATCGCGGACGCGCCGTCCGGGATGATCGACCTGCCGACCGTCGGCGTCAGCCGCGGCGGCATCCGGTTCCCGGTCTCGCCGACCATCGCGGACGTGTTCTTCTCCGCGGGCTCCAGCCAGACCGCTTCCGGCCTGGGTGGTTTCGCCTTCCCGTTCGCGAACACCTCGGACCCGTGGCTGTGGTCCGAGACGGACGACATCCTGACCGTGACCGGGTCGGTCAACAAGCCCAACCTGCGGATCCCCTGCGCGTCGTTCAGTGAGGTGCGCCTGGAGGCGTACGGCCTGTCGCTGATCGCGGGCAACCTCACGGACAGCGCGTACCCGGAGAACACCCAGAACTTCCTCCGGCTGCTCCGCGCCGCCTACGCCCACGCGATCAACGCGCGGCTGATCGGCCTCATGGCCACCGCGTCCACGGTCACCCAGGCCATCGGCGCGGCCACGTGGTCTGCGTTCAACACCATCCTGGACGGCGTGGACATGGCTGCGGTGGACTACCGCAACAAGTTCGCCATGAGCGACGACGCGATCCTGGAAGTCGTGCTCCCCCGCTGGATCATCTCCGCCATCCGCGCCGACCTGGCGTGGCGGACCGCGGTCGAGCTGCAGGACGTCACCGACCAGCAGATCATGGGCTACTTCACCACCCGCCGGGTCCGTCCGCAGTTCGTCTCCGACTGGCAGGTCCGCGGGACCGGCCAGTTCGGCCGCCCGGCCGCGCAGATGGCGGTGTGGCCCACCAGCGTCCAGTTCATGCTCTACGCGGCGGGCACCTTCGTGCACGGCACCGGCCTCCAGCTGGACCTGGGTGTGATCAGGGACAGCGTCCTGAACGCGGAGAACGATTTCACGGCGGCCTGGGCTGAGGAGGCCCACCTGATCGCCAAGGTCGGGCACGAGAGCCGCCTGTACACCGCGACCTTCTCCGTGAACGGCGCCGGTGTCCTGGGCAACACCAACACGGGCACGTTCCTCTAGTCACGAACGGAGATATGACGGGTGGACTTCTACGGCGGGGACATCAGCCTGGTCGTTGACACGGCCACGCTGATCGTCGCAGCAGCTGAGGTGGAGAGGGTTGTCTTCCTCAGCTCCACCCCGACCTACCTGGGGTTCTCCAGTGCGGAGGTGACGGGGCGTACGACCGGAGTGAATTTCGGATCGACTGCGTCCGTCGTTCTTCCGGCCGGTAGGGAGCTGTGGGGCTACCAGATCAGCGGCTCCCTGGCTCTCGGATTCCTCGTCACCCCGCGCTAGCCCGCACCACCGAGACTGTGAGAGGAGCGCGCCATGGCCGGACCCCGGCAGGTAGTTGACGGACCCGGCTTCACGCCGCTCCCCTACGGTCTGTGGGACGCCGCGGAGCACCCGGCGTGGGACGGGCCGCACTGGCAGAACGGCATCACCTGGCAGGACCGCTGCCCGGTGACCGGCGGCACCGTCTATGACGAGTGCATCGCCGTCACCGGGACCGGCGGGGCTCCGGCCCCGCAGGTCTCCATGTCCTCCAACACCGTGCAGACCAACCGGGGCGCCACCGCGTTCACGGTCTACGCGGAGTTCGACTGCTCCCCGATCGGCCAGGACCCCACGGACAAGGCGCAGGTGGCCCTCGCGCGGGTGGAGTCCAGCCTGGTGGAGGCCGCGTTCTGGACCGGTGTGTCCGGTGCGGCGGCCGGGCCCACCCCGCAGACCACGGTGTGGCCGCACCTCGCGGCCAACGCCCTGCTGGTGGACCCGCAGAACATCACGCTCCAGTTCGCCGCGTCGCCGCTGGTGACCGGCGGGGTGGACGCCGCCACCGCCCTGGGCTCGCTGGAGGGCGCGCTGGCGTCCTGCTACGGCAACAACAGGGGCGTGGTCCACGTCCCGCGCTCCGTCCTCCCCTCGCTGGCCGCTGCCAAGCAGTTGGACTACCGCACGGAGACAGACCCCCGGAGCGGGAACGCCACAGGCAAGGCCCTTTATACCCGGGCGGGCAACCGCCTGGTGGTGGGAGGCGGCTACCCGGGGACTTCGCCCTCCGGGACCGCCCCCGCTGCGGGCACGTCCTGGATCTACGCCACCGGCGCCGTCTTCGCGCAGCGCAGCGAGGTCAACGCCTTCGCCATGCCCGGAATCCTGGACCGCGCGGAGAACACCATGAGGTGGACCGCGCAGCGCACCTACCTGGTCGGATACGAGTGCTGCCTGTACGGGGCACTCGTCAAGATCGGGACCCCGTTCGCCTGACCACCCGAAAGGGGTGAACCCTCATGTCCGCCACCGCCACGTGCGCAACCCCGATCAAGGGGTCTGTGTACCGGATGGTCAGCCTTAACTCCTGCGGAAACCCGGTCACCGGGACCGGAGGCATTCAGGTTGTCTCCAAGGCCTTCGTGCAGATGGCCATGTCGCCTGAGTACGAGGACGGGGAAGAGTTCTTCCAGCGCACCGCAGACGGCACCACCTGCGTGAACCAGATGGACGATCCGACGCTCAAGCGCTACACCAACACGCTGGACCTGTGCGAGATCAACCAGACCGCCGTCTCCTACATGTCCACCGCCCGTGAGCTGACCACCGGCGCCGGGGCGACCGGCGTCGGATTCGCCATGTCCGAGGGCAACAGCTCCAACCGGTTCTCGTTCGAGATGTGGCAGCAGGTGGGCGGCTCGAACAACTGCGACCCGGTCACCGGGCTCCAGCGCTACGTCTACCACGCGTGGCCCAACTGCGGGTCGGCCAAGATCGGCGACTACACGATCGCCAACGCCACGACCCAGATGCAGCTGATCTTCACCACCCGCGCCATCGGCAGTTCCGCCACGCTCGGCTGGCTCGCCAAGAACGGGTCCGCGTCGTGGCTCCCGGCCGGGATGTCCGTCGTCGGCCTGGAGCACTGGCTGTGGGCCGTCACCACGACGCCTCCGCCTGCACCGGCGTGCAACCCGCTCGCAGCGCTGTAGCCTGCGGGCATGGACCTGCCCTTCCTCCAGCCCCCGGAGCAGCGGTGGTCGTGCGCACGCTGCACGGTCACCGCTGTCACGCGCGGGAGGCCCAACCGCTTCCACACGTGTGCCGGACTGGGGGGTATCTCCGCGCCGCTGGTCCCGGAGGGGTCCGGCGGCGTCGTCCGCGCCGTGCTGCGCGAGGACTACGTGGGCGGGGAGCACGTCACCGCGGACGACGCCGGGCGGCCAGTCGCGGCCGTGGTCACCGAGCGGCCTGACGGCTCCTACGACACGGTGGTGAACGCGCCGGTGGCGCGCGGGGGCGGTGGCGCCCATGGCTTGGACCGATAGCCACATCTTCCGCGCGTGGGTGCAGAACCCGATGATGAAGCAGGGCACCGCGCCGACCGGCGGCACGGGTGAGATCGTCACCGCAGACAACGTCAAGGCGGCCCTGTTCAACAACGGCGTGGTGCCGGACGTCGATGCGGCCGTGGCCCTGACCGGCTACAACTCCGGCACCTGGACCACCGGCAACGAGGTATCCGTGGCCACCCAGTGGGTGGCCGGGGGCCGCGCGCTGGCGTCCAAGGCATACACCCTGAGCGCGGGCGGCCTGGGGACGTTCACGGCGGCCAACCTGGCCGGGTCGGCCACGGTGACCCTGGCCAACGCCTACGGAATGCTGGTCTACGACGACTCGATCACCGGCGGCACGGTGGCCGACCAGGGGATCTGCTTCCTGTACTTCGGGGGCCCGACCGGGGTCACAGCCGGAACGTACACGGTCAACTGGAATGCGAACGGGATCTTCAACTTCGATGTCTGACCGGAGGTGTGCCACGTGACGATCAAGACCGGCCCCTGCTCCGACTGGCCCGTCACCTGGTCCTGTGACCTCAGCGGCTTCGCCCCGGCCGTCACCGGGACCGCGCTGTCCATGGCCAGCTACCTGATGTGGTCGCTGTCCGGCCAGCAGTACAGCACCTGCCCGGCCACGCTGCGGCCCTGTCTGACCGACTGCGGGCGGACCGGCGAGCCCTTCCTGTACGGCCTGCTGCCGTGGTCCACCTACGGCAACACCGTGGCCTGGGGCGGCTGGGACTCGTCATGGTGGTTCCCCGGCGGCTGCGGGTCCTGCGGGGACAGCTGCTCCTGTGCCAGGATCTCCCAGCTCACGCTCCCGGCCCGGGTTTCCGCCGTGACCGCGGTCAAGGTGGACGGGGTGCTGCTGGCTCCGACCGCGTACCGGCTGGACAACAACCGGCTGGTGCGCACCGACGGCGGGGTGTGGCCGCGCTGCAACAACCTCAACCTGGACGACGCGCACGCCGGGACCTGGTCGGTGACCGCGGACTACGGCGTGGACATCCCGCCCGGGGCGGATCTCGCGGTGGGCCAGCTGGCCTGCGAGATCCTCAAGGCCACCACCGGCGCGGACTGCCAGCTGCCCGCCAACGTCACCCAGCTCATCCGGCAGGGCGTGACCATCACCATGCCGTCCATCGCGGAGATGCTCTCCGGCGGCCGGACCGGTCTGTACCTGGTGGACCTGTGGCTGGAGGCGGTCAACCCGTACCGCCTGCGCCAGCGCGCCCGGACCTTCTCCGTGGACCGCCCCGCCGTGCGCCGGACCGGGACATGACGCGGCCGACCGGCGACCTGCGCTGGTACACCATGGCCGCGCTGGTCCGCGACGCCGTGGCCGCCGCGCTGGTCCCGCCGGTGCCCCGGGTCGGTGTGGTGGACGGCGCCATCGCCTGGGACAGCGCCGACTGCGGGGCCCTGTACGTCACCGTGGCCCGTAACTACTTCACCAACGACTTCCCCAACCCGCAGGAGCAGCCGCTGGGTAACTGCGGCTCCGGCCGTGAGGTCGCGGAGATCGTCATGCACGTCACCCGCTGCACCCCGCAGCCGGACGGCACCCACACCCTGGCGCCACCGGCCGACCAGCTGGACGCCGCCGCGCAGCAGCTCGCCATGGACGCGTCCACGTCCCTGCGGGCGCTGCGCACCCTGCTGTGCGGTATGGAGGAAGCCACGGACATCGTGAACTACCTGATCGGGGACACGCTGCCGGTCGGACCGTCCGGCGGCGTGATCGGCCTGGAACTGAGAGTGGCGGTGGAGCTGGATGGCTGAGCAGTTCAAGATGAAGATGGACTACGCCGCGGTGCTCAAGATGACCAGATCGCCGGTCGGCCCAGTCGGCCTGCGGATGAAGCGAAGTGCGGAGGCCATCGCGGTCCGCGCCCGCGCGCTGGCGCCCGGGACGATGAAAGACCACATCGAGGCGAGCGTCACCCCGGGCATCACCGGCCTGACCGCCACCGTGTCCTGCGACCACCCGGCAGCAACCTTCGTCAACCGGGGCACCCCGCCCCACATCATCAAGTCGCACGGGTCGTACCCGCTGCGCAACAAGGCCAAGGGCCAGATCTTCGGGCCGGTCGTGCACCACCCCGGAACACAGCCGAACCCCTTTCTGGAGCAGGCCATGCGCGAAGCCGGGTGGAAGGTCTGACGGTACGGGACCGATCATGGAATCCGCGCGGCTACGGTGTGGACCATGGCGAAGAAGGATTTCAGCAAGGCACGCGAACAGATCAGTTTCGAGATCGACGGTGAGACGTTCGAGGCAGCGGAGGCCATCCCGGCCGACGTGCTGGCCGAAGGCGTCACCGTCCTCAACGGCGTGGACCCGGAGACGGCGACCGCCACGGACCAGATCGGCGCACTCAAGAGCTTCATGGAGATGTGCCTGTTCCCGGAGTCGTACGAACGGTTCTCCTACCGGATGGGGAACAAGGCGAACCCGATCGACCTGGACCAGGTGGACCAGGTCGCATCCTGGCTGGTGGAACAGTACGGAATGCGCCCTACACAGCCGTCCTCCGACTCTACGGATGGGTCACCCAGCCCGGTACCTGGCACTACATCGACGGCAAGTATTCCGGAAAGGGTGTCGATCTCGGGAGCCTCCCCGTCGATCGCTTCCTGAACATCGTCTACTACGAACTGTACGAGATCACCGCCAACAGCCAGGTACCGGAGGGGACGACTGTGGAGCAGCAGCTGGCACAGCTCGACATCGACCTGCTGGTACGGCTGTGGCCGTCCTTCGGCAGAGCCGGGCCGGTGGAGGACACCCGCGAGCCCTTCGCCCCCGCCTGGTGGACCAGTGAGGAGGACGCCGCGGCGCAGTTCCTGGCGTCGCAGGGGGTGGCCCTGTAGCCATGGCCGTCAGCATGGGTCGCGGAACGCTGCTGGGTGTGGGCTTCATCCGGGTGGAGGCCGACACGGCCCCGGCGGAGAAGTCGCTGGGCCTTCTCGGCAAGGCCGCGGTGGTCGGCGCGGCCGGGCTGGCCACGCTCGCGGTGGCCACCGGGGTCATGGCATCGCACTTCAACAACGACATGCTGAAGATCCAGACCCAGGCCGGTGGCACGGCCAAGGACGTCAAGGTGCTGTCCGGCGCCGTGCTGACCATGAAGGACGCGCAGCAGGGGCCGGACCAGCTGGCGGAGTCGCTGTACCACCTCAAGTCGATCGGCCTGGGCAACGCCGCCGCGATGACGGACTTGAAGGTCGCCTCCGACCTGGCAGCCGTCGGCAGCTCGAACCTGGAGGCGACCACCAACGCCCTGGGTGGCGCCTGGCGCTCCGGCATCAAGGGTGCGGAGACCTTCGCCAAGTCGGCGGCCACGGTCAACGCGGTCATCGGTGCGGGCAACATGCGCATGGAGGACTTCGTCGCCGCGATCGGCACCGGCATCCTCCCGGCCGCGAAGACCTTCGGCGTGTCGCTGTCCTCCATAGGTTCCGCGCTCGCGCTGATGACCGACGAGGGCATCCCGGCCACCGATGCGGCCACCCGGCTGAAGATGAGCCTGTCGCTGCTCGCGGCCCCTTCGAGGATCGCGTCCAAGCAGCTGGCGGTGCTCCACCTGACCGGGCTCCAGCTGGCGAACATGATGCGCAGCCCGGCCGGGCTGGTCGGCGCGATCGGCCTGCTCAAGCAGCACCTGGACGCGTCCGGGCTGTCACTGTCGCAGCAGGCCATCCTGCTCTCCCACGCGTTCGGCGGCGGCCGGTCGTCCTCCGCCATCCTGACGATGATCAACAACTATGATGTCCTGGTCAAGAAGCAGGACCAGATCAACAACTCGCTGGGCAAGTTCCCGGCGGCCGTGGCCGCGCAGCGGGCCACCGTCTCAGCCCAGTTCAAGATCCTGCAGACCACCGTGGAGCAGGTAGGCATCCGGCTGGGCGAGTACCTGATCCCGCCCATGACGAAGTTCGTGTCCTTCCTCAACTCCACCGCCGTCCCCGCCGTGGCCTCCTTCGCAGGGACCCTCACCAGGATGATCCCGGAAGCGCAGATCAAGAAGATCCTGGGCACGGTGCAGTCCGACTTCGGCACCTTCCTGGACGGCATCACCGGCAAGGCGACCAGCGGCAAGGTGACGGCCGCGATCATGTCCCCGTGGACCAACGTCCTCAAGGCGGTGTCCACGGGGCCCGGCGCCAAGCTCGCCAAGCAGCTCATGGGCGCGCAGGTCCCGGTGAAGGCCAGCCGGTTCGGCGTGACGTCCCCGGGGCCGGGCTCCGCCCTGGCCAGGCAGTTGCTGGCACAGCAGACGCCGCGCAGCATCGCCGCCGCCGTCTCGCCGGGGCGCGGGTCCGTGCGGGCCGCGCAGTCGATGGTCGGCCAGGTGCCCGGCGCGAAGTACACGGCGGCCACCACCGCCCGGCCGCCGGACCCGGGGCCCTGGCAGAAGGCCGGGAAGCAGATCGGCCAGGTGGTGGGCGACCTGGCGGTGTTCGCCGGACAGCTGGCCGTCTCGCTGGGGAACATCGTCACTGCGGCCACCCCCGCCGCGGTATTCCTCGGCACCACCCTGCTGGGTGCCCTGGTCGTGGTGGCGCACGTCCTGGCCGTGACCGTCGGCCCGGCCTTCGTCGCCTTCACCACCTTCCTGACCCAGCACCAGGGCGCCATCAAGTTCTTCGCGGAGGTGGTCCTGGGGGCGCTGATCGTCAAAATGATCATCCTGGGGTCCCTGAAGACGGCTACAGCAATCACCAACGTGGGCACCGCCGTCCTCAAGTTCCCCACATCGTCGGTGTCCTCCATCGGCACCGCCTTTACCGGGCTCAAGAAGGCCGGGACCGACTTCGGCACGGCCGCCTCCGGGATCGGCACGAAGATCAAGGGCCTGGGCTCGGCCATCGCCGGTGTCGGCCGCAACGTGGCCTCGCTGTCCGCCAGCGCCTGGACGGCCGCCACGACCGGCGCGCGGAACTTCGGCACCGCGGCCAGGAACGCCGGGCAGGACGCGGCGCAGCTGGGCGTCTACGCCGGGCGCGCCGTCAAGTCGATGGCGAAGTCTGCCTGGGATGGCGCGGTCTCCGGCGCCATGGCCGTCGGCGGTGCGCTGAAGACGGCGTCGAAGGCCGCCTGGGACTGGGTTGCGGCTGCGGCGGCTTCCACGGCCACGGCTATCAAGCAGGCCGCGGTGTGGACCGCGCAGAAGGTGGCGGCGCTCGCGGAGGCCGCCGCGACCGGTATCGCCACGGCGGCGCAGTGGCTGTTCGACGCGGCCATGGCCGCAGACCCGCTGGTGCTGATCATCGCCGGGCTGGTGGCGCTGGTGGGCGCGATCATCTACGTGGCGACGAAGACCACCTGGTTCCAGACCGCATGGCGGTACACGTGGAACTTCATCCTGGGCCTGTGGAACACCGTGTACGGCTTCCTCACCCACGGCTTCGGGCAGTTCGCCATCCTGATCCTGGGCCCGCTGGCGCCCATCGCCTTCCTCGCGCTGCACTGGAAGGGGACCTGGAACATCATTGAGTCCAGCGCGGTGGCCGCCTGGCAGTTCCTGGACAAGTGGGTCATCCACCCCATCGCGTCCTCCTTCACCTGGCTGTGGACGAAGGGGATCGAGCCCGCCATCCGGTTCATCGTGCTGGGCTTCACC
>Ga0193726_1002065_pt1 | contig 14200 bp, 7 predicted proteins | sample H2c1metaG_FD_144928 | JGI IMG/M metagenome (GOLD analysis project Ga0193726, IMG submission 144928) | Soil microbial communities from a riparian zone of the East river system, Colorado, United States - H2c1 | ecosystem: Environmental > Terrestrial > Soil > Riparian zone | place: USA: East River... | reverse complement strand
GTCTTGTGCCATACCGGTTTTCGGGATTGTTTCCCGGATTCTCCCGTTTTGCAATTTTGGGGCGACGGGGCCTGCTAGTCAACGATGCCGGGAGGGTGTGTGCCCAATTGTGGAGTAATGAGCAGGGTCAGGAGCTGAGCGGGTTCTAGCGTGATGAAAGCCTTGGCAGCCGCGCGGTTTGCCGGGGATGATAGAATAGAGGGGTAGTTGGGGGCGACACGGTTTCGACGGAAGTTGCCGCTTTCCGAAGGCATGCCGGGCACCACCTGCCCGTAATCGGGTGGAAAACTAGAACTGCCAACAACAACTTGGCACTTGCTGCTTAATTAATTAAGCGCAACGCTTCCCCGGGCTTTGCTCATGGGCCCGGATCGAGGCGTCACACAGTGAGCTGGCTGGAGCCTTTCGGTCCGTAAGGCTTTGGCGAGATTCATCGGACTAGCCGGCCGCGTTTCTTGCTCCTTCTGAGCGGGGCGGGCGAACCAAACTGAAGTGAGCTAAGCATGTAGGCTTCGGTTCGTAGCGCTTTTCGGACGGGGGTTCGACTCCCCCCGCCTCCACCATTTCAAAGTCTCTGTAATCAACGGATTACTGCTATTTTAGATGTTGTTACCGTTCCAGTTGCGTCCCATTACTGGAGGCGGGGGACTGCGAATGGCCTCCGGGACCGCATTGAGTATCCATGGACGTTGATTCGAATACCCTCGTCAATTAGAGCGCGGGATGCAGGAACCACAATAGAAACCGTCTGCCAACGCAGATTCCTCGGATGCCGGGCAGTTAATGCGCATTAATGAAATTGTATTGCAATGTGATGCAATTTTGCACTACAATGTGGTGCATGAAGACGGAAGTATACAGCTGGCGTTTATCTGAAGAGCTTAAGTCGGACCTGGAGCGGGAAGCTCATCGCCGGAAAGTGTCGGTATCTTCCGTCCTCGAAACGGCTGTCCGCGATTGGCTGAAGAAGAGCAATACGGACGCTCCAGATGATCAGGCGCAGCGGAAACTTCACACCGCTGCGACGCGTTGCCTGGGCGTACTCGCAGGCATCAATACCCGGCGCGCCGAAACAGCACGCGAAACAGTCCGCAGGCGCCTCAAGCGGCGTTATGACCGCTAATGCGCTCATCGATACTGGCGCGATTCTTGCGTTGCTGGACAGAACTGATCGATGGCACGATTCCTGCGTCGACGCATTCCATCAACTACGCCTTCCTTTGCTAACGTCAGAGGCTGTTCTCACAGAATTATTCCACCTGGTTGGCGATACGCGCCCGGAGATGGAAGCCGCCTGGCGGTTCGTTCGTTCCGGAGCACTGGTCCTCGGTACCATCGAACATGCGGAACTGCAGCACGTGCATGGTTTGATGTCGCGCTATTGGGATCGACCCATGGATTTTCCTGATGGCACGCTTGTGTATCTGGCGAGGCGTGAATTTCTTTCTGTAATTCTTACCGTTGATCATGCAGATTTTGCAACGTACCGCATTGAAGGAAAGCGCCAGTTCCGGGTACTCCCGGCCAAGCACCCGTAAAAGCTGCTACCCGCAGTTTACAGAATTCCTCCGACTGAAGAAGAAGCGCCCGACTTATCGTACGCCTACGAACTGATTGCGGACACCAGGCTTAAGAAAGGAAATAAGCAGTTGGCGATCCTTTATTGTCAAAAGGCGATCGAGACGGATCCCAACAACAAGAATGCCCGAGGCATGCTGAATTCACTCGATTCGAAGAAAGAATTCGGAAGCGATCGATAGACAGTCCAGGTATTTCGATCTGCACGGTGATAGCCCGTTCACATACCAGCGACTGCATGGAAAAGTAATTCGTTGATGGTGGGGTGGGAGGAATCGAACCTCCTTCACTGACTATTTACCTAGAAAACAATCAGTTTTCTCCACGAGAGCATCGTAGCGCCTTAGACCGTTAGACTTACTCCCCCATTACAAACCTACTCCGGTGCACGGGGAAGTCGTTGAAGCCGTGCCACTCTTTTACGATTGCCCGTTTCAGTTTCCCTTCCAGCGACGACACTAGAAAACCCCATTCAACTAGTTCCATCCTGGCCTTGGCAGGAGGACAGAACTAAGTGAATAGGGTCTGCGGTGCCAAGGACGAAACTATTTGGTTTTTCTACTGCCCCTTCATTAAAGCAAACGGGTAAAATTCGTTAAACGTTACTTATCGACAATGGGCATAGGGGACCTTATGAAGATACGCTTGGGACTATTGATTTTATGCCTACTGGTTAGTCGGGGCGGGGCGCAGACACCGCGCAAACCGGAGACTCCACGGCTGGAGTTTGTTAAGAGGTTTATCCACGACGTTTCGGCCATTGAAGATATTAGAGACAAGGGTGAAAAGGATCTAAAGCAAGGCGCCAACGCGGCATTTACCAACCTGATTCATTCGGGAACGCTCTTTAAGCTTGAACTCGGTGCACAGAGTAGGAGTTCGGAAGGCGTTCAACTCCATGAGCCTTTCGATACCCGGCCATCAAACCTATCTGATTTCTATAAAAACAAATATGAAATATGGGACGAGATGGTTGAGATTGCAAGACAGTCTATAGGCGGACCAAAGCCGGGCGCTGATTGTCCCAAGCTTGGTGCGGAAATGCCGGAGTTGCGAGCGAAGCAAGAATATCTTGACGAGAGAATATTTCAAGGGAGCCATTCCTCCAACTTAGTTGTCGCGCAGAACACGGCTCCCACACCGGAAAAACCCGCTTCCCGACCGCCGCCCGTCCGACGCGTTACCGTCCCCGGCGAGGCTATGAAAAAAATGATCGTCAAAAAAGTGCAGCCGCAATATCCACCCTCTGCCAGACAGAGTCGTGTCTCCGGTACCGTCATAATACAAATTGTCATTGATACCAAAGGCAATGTGAGCCATCTGGAACTCGTTTCTGGGGACCCTCGCTTGGTGCCCTCCACCGTCGAAGCAGTTCGCCAGTGGAAATACAAACCGCCCACCGTCAAAGGTGAGCCCGTCGAAGTCGATACAACGGTCGATGTCGTTTATTCTCTGAACGAATAGCCTGTAGGGCTCCCCGCTAATTTAGACGGTCAGGGTATGGTTATTGGCTAGAATGGGGAGTCGCTGCACGATTCCTAGTTTCCAAATAAGCCTCCCCTGAAATCTCTAGAAATCCGGCGGCAGCTGAACGAGTCTTGGGTTGTTAAAAAAGGTCTGTCAGGTCTCGTAGATCATGGGTTCGCTGCTCAACCGGACGCGGCCTTCGGAATGGCGCGTAGGTAACTCCCCTTTTATTAGGTGTCTAAAACAGTACATACACGGTTCAGTGTAGATGGTATTAGTTTGCCGGAGGTGCCAGTGCCTTTAGACACGCAAATCGGGCCACGAAGTCTGCACAAAGGCAATTCAGGGACGGCTGAAGAATCAGCCTTAGGGCCTGTTTTGCTGCCAGAGAACAAAACTGACACGGTTCGACTCGACGAAACCAACTTCTTCGCGGCCCAAAGTTGGCACTTACCCTACGCCGAGGCCTTGATTGAGGAGGTCCTGCCCTTTTTGCCAATCTCGAGTGTTTTGGCAGAGAGAGCCATTCTGAATCGCTATCTTGAACTGCATGACATTCCCGAACCGTTAGAAGAGAGAATCGACCTCTGGCACGCTGTGAATGCCTTGCTGAACTTGAAAAAAACCTCCCAAGGAACCTAATTAGGCGGTCGCGGAAGCCAGAGGTTCCGAAAGATGTTTTTTTCAATCACAGCGCACGCGAAATGGCTCTAGGCAATTTTTGCAGTCAGCCGTCCAAACCGTACCCGCTTTTCGTCGGCTCGCCCCGCACAAAGAAGGCAGCCGGGTTCCGTGGAGCCCTATGAAGATAAAGCTTTTAGTTGCTGACGATTCAGACGTCATGCGTGGTGCCATCAGACGCGTTTTGCAAGAATCGCTCGACGTTTCCCTGGTAGGCGAAGCGACCACCTTCACTCAGACAGCGCTGCTTGCCTCTGAACTAAAACCCGACGTCATTGTCATCGACCTTCACATGTCGGATTCTGACGAGTACACACTTGCAAAGATTCTGAAAGCATCCCTCGGCTGCCCAATCATTGCCATGTCCCTATACGAGGATGAAGAAACCAGGAAGATGGCAGACAGTTTCAAGGCAGTTAAGTTTTTGGACAAAGCAAGGTTATATCAAGAACTGGTGCCGACGATTCGACAGTTCAGTCGTTTGAATGTAACCGCCCGCCCTAGCTAGACAATCAAAGATCGCCAGCTGATGCATTGTGAAGAAGGTTCGCTGCACATCCTGCGAGTCAAGAGATGCCGTAAGTTCGAGCGATTGAATAAGTTTTCCAAAAGCAATCTGATCCGATTCCACTTCCCATCCTTGGCCGGTACCGTCGTGATCCAGTCGATTCGCTTCCACTCCTCTCCATTTGTGAGCTCCAGACGTTAACAGTCTCGGCCCCGGCTCGAAGCCAATCCGAGTCCATCGCAAGGGGCATGCGAATTCACGACGACGCCACTACGGGCGGGGCGCGTGCCTCAATTCCGGCGCGATTTCGTACGCCCTGTCGAACTCCGCACGCGACTCGGACTCGTTGCCTTCCTGATGAAGAGCCAACGCCAGATTGTAGTGCGCTTCCGCGTAGCCTGGCTTGAGGCGCACGGCTTCGACAAACTCCGTCCGTGCCGCGACCGCATCGCCCGCCTGCAGGAGCGCCAACCCAAGATTGTTGTGGGCTTCCGCAAAATTCGGACTGCGGCGAACGAGATCCCGAAAAACGCCCGTGGCGCCGCTTATATCGTTGGCCTGGCTGAGGAGCAAGCCAAGTTGAATGCGCGCGTCGGTGTAGTTGGGATCAATGCCGATGGCTTCCTTCAGCTCGCGCGCGGCTTCCTCGGATCGACCCGATTGCGTCAGCGCCAGACCAAAATTGTAATGCGCTTCCGCCAGATCGGGGTCCGACATCACTGCCTGGTGGAACTGTTCAATCGCGTGTGGGCGATCGTTCTGCCGCCAGTACAGAAGACCGAGGCTGGAGTGCACTTGCGCGTAGTCTGGTTGCAGATCGAGCGCCTTCTGATATGCGGTGATGGCGCTTGCCGGGTCATTCTTGCGCTCCCAGGTGACGCCCAGATAGTAGTGGCCCGTCGGCAACTCGGGACTTTGCTCGACGGCCTGCTGAAAAAGGGACTGGGCATCGTCGAGTTTTTGCTGCTTCAAGGCGTCCACACCTTGCAGGATAAGAAGTTTGGACTGCGCCAGACGGACGCGAAAGTCGTGCAGGCCTTTTAGCTCTTCGAGCTCTTTGCGCCCGGCCTCAGATTTGCCTTGAGATCGCAACGCGATGCCAAGATTGTAGTGCGCCTGTTCGAAATCCGGTTTGAGCTTGATCGCGCGCTGAAATGCTGCAATCGCGCCAGCGATATCACCGCCGGTTTTGAGTTCCATCCCCAGGTTATACTGCGACTCGGGATCGTTTGCATCGAGCGCAATCGCTTTGCGGAATTGCGCGAGAGCTGCTTCGTGATTGCCTTGGCGACGCAACGTTACTCCCAGCATTGCATGAGCTGGAGCAGATCTTGGATTGAGATTGACGGCGTGGCGAAATTCAACTGCGGCGGCGCCCAGGTTGCCAAGTTGTCCTTGGATCATTCCCATTTCGAAATACATATCCGCCGAAGGCCTGAGCGCGAGCGCTTTTCGCAATTCGGCCTCAGCCGATGAAGCGTCATTCTGTTGAGAATAAATTCGCGCGAGTAGCCGATGTGCTCCCGCATTTTTCGGATCGAGCCGAACTGCCGCACGTAGTTCAGCAAGAGCTGCTGGAATGTCGTGCAGGTCATACCGGGTCGCACCTAATCCGTAGTGGGCTTCGGCCCATGCGGGCTTAAGGCGCAGCGTTGTCTCGAACTCATCGACAGCCAGCTTTGCGTCGCCCTTATATTTCAGCGTGAGCGCCAGATTGTAATGGGTAAGCGGATCGTTGGGCGCGAGGTCCAGGGCTTTGTGATAACTGGCAATGGCCTCGGCCCAGGATTTGTTGCGAGAAAATTCGATGGCCCGCTGGCGGTAATCCTCGACCGTCTGCGCAGAAGTCACCTGCACGAACAGCAGGCCGAGAAACAATGCGATCCTCATTGGCTAGAGCCCGTCACCGCGAAATAAAAAACGTCCGGCCACTCGCGATGACGATAACACGACGAGTGGCCGAAACGCGGAAGAATACAATTTAAGAACGGCTTGTGCCGCTAACGCAAATCACCAGAAGAATTTGGCGCCGATCTGGCCTTCGCGCGCGTTTATTTTTGTGCTGCCAATGATGCCAAACCGACCACCCGTGAAATCACCATCCGGGTTGCTGAACTGCGCATGGTTGAACACGTTGAAGAATTCCGCGCGCACTTCAAAAGCGAGATTCTCCCGAATGACGGTCCGTTTGGCGATACCGAGGTCGGTGTTGTTAATTCCAGGTCCGTGGAAGAATTGGCGGTTCGAGGTGCCAAAGTGGCCGAACTGACCGGTCGTAAAAGCATCCTCGAGGAAGAATCGATTGTTCGGATCACCTTGTGTCGTTTTGCGAGGATCCACAAATTGAACCTTCCCTATCAGATCAGGCACATCGGTATTCGGGCTGCCGGTGAGCGAATAATCTCCTCCCTGACTGATTCCGACAGGCAGTCCGCCTGCGAATCGGGTAATGCCATTTAGCGACCACCCTTGCGTCAATCGTTTAGGCGCATTTCCAAAGGCTCTATCAAACGGAAGTGCCCAGACATAACTGACCACAAAATTATGAGTGACATCATAGGCGGAGAGCGATCGGCTGAGGCTGTGATCAGCGAAGTTAATCCACTGGCCGAACCCGGAAGAATTGTCGATGCCTTTCGAGAACGTGTACGCCGCCAAAAATGTGAGATCGGCAGCCTTACGTTCCAGGGTTATCTCTGCGGCATTGTAGTTCGAGTTGGCAATGTTCGTCGTGAAGCTGTTGTTCTGGCTGAAGTTGGGCCCCAACCTATCCCGTGTGCCGAATACCTGCGTGCCATCAGGCCGAGTATAGGTCGTGTTTTCGCCGTTGCGATCACATGTCGGGGTGCCGGGAAAGACATCTTCAGGTTGACTCAGACTCAGACAAAGGGCGGCGTTGCCAGGATTGGCGTCGTATTGCGCGATGAGCTTGTGACCTTGGGTACCCACGTAGGCAAGCGTGAGAACTGTGGATTTCGAGAGTTCTCGCTGAATCGACAAGTTGTAATGTTCGGCGTACGGAAGCGTATTGTGGATATCGTAGCCCGGCGAGTAGGAAATCGGCAAATAAATGGAATAGTCGAGAGTCTGATTCGCGGGATCGCCCGGCTTTGGAAAAGTGAACGGAAACCGTTGGGTCTGGGAGACTCCATCGGAACGCGTTCGATATGGTTCGTCAAACATGGTCGGATTGGGTGATTGCCAGTACAGCCCAAAGGGCGCATCGCCGACTTCATAGAACAGGTTCAAGTCTTCAACGGATGTGTAGTAAATACCATACGAAGCGCGGATGCTCGTCTTGCCAGGTCCGCCGAATATCTTGCCCAGCACGCCTTCGGTGAAACCGGGAGTATAGGCAAGTCCCAAACGCGGCGCGAAATTGTTGTAACGAGTAGGAGCAAGGGTACTTGGAATGCCCGGATCTCCCGGAACAACCCACCCCAACGGAGCTGTTGGAAATTGCGTGGACTGCAAGCCGGGTACGATCGTTTCAATTTTGCCCTGGGTATCGTACCAGGGCATGCTGACATCCCAGCGCACCCCGAGGTTGAGGGTGAGATTGGATTTTACTTTGAAAGTGTCCTCTGCATACACTCCAGCGTATCTCGTGCGGGAGTCGAGGAACTGCTGGCTGCACTGATTGAAACCAACCGGTGCGCCGAGAAGGAAGTCGGCAAAATCAATCCCCGTCTCGCTTCCATCAAAGGAGAAATCTCCATTTGGCGCACACGTATTGCGTTCGTTGATTTGCAGATAGCGGAACTCGCCGCCGAATTTTAGCGTGTGAGGGCCGATGACTTTGGAAAGGCCTTCGGCAACATGCCAGGTGTTATTGGGCTGGAATGTCGTAAGCGTATTCACTCCGATGGAGAAGTTATTGAAGTACTCGGGCGGAACCGTCTGCGGGAATCCCGCGGGTCCGGAGGGATTAATTCCAAGAGTTCCTTCGCCAGTGACAAAGCCCAAGTCGACCAAATTGGCAAAACTGCTCTGAGGCTGATCGGTGATCGTGGCAGTTCGGAAAAAACTCAACCGGAATTGATTTACCGCGGTTGCGCCAATGATTTTGTTGTTGCTCATAACGAATTGCTGCGCCCGTGAGGGGGTAACGCTGGCAAAGCCCGGCACGCTGGCGTTCAACGGATTGAACACCGTCGAATCATCCCAATGGTAGTAAAACGACCAGTTGCCGGTCATCTGATTGTTGAAGTCCACTCTTTGACCGATCTTGTTGTCCGTAACGTTTCTTTTTTGGCTGGCGTCAGCGAATAGGCCTCCCTCAGGATCAAGATTCCCAACCGGAATGTACGGCAATATTCCAACCGCTGGCGCGGCGAAGGCAGTTGACGGAATTACGCCGGTAGGAAATACGTCGTTGTACGCTTCTCCATCTGTCACCGCGTACCCCAGGCGGTTCGACAGCGTTTGGGCCCAGTACGGACCTTTCACGGTCATTGGATCGCCTGTAGCCGGATCAAGAAATTGACCCGCGCCGAAGTTTCCACTGCGTTGATCGAGCGTTGGCACAGATATCTGTCCGGTGCTGGCCCCGCGAACCTCTCGCGTGCCCTGGTAGTCCGTGAACCAGAAAAGTTTGTTCTTCCAGAAAGGTCCGCCAACGGCATAGCCGAACTGGTTGCGGCGCAATTCCGCTTTTGAGGGATCAAAAAAGTTGCGCGCATCGAACTTATCGTTGCGCAGAAACTCGAACACGTCACCGTGAATTCCGTTGGTGCCGGACTTGGTAATGGTATTCATGACCGCGCCGCTGAATTTTCCGTATTCCGCATCGAAGCTGTTGGTGATGAGCCGGAATTCTTCGACGGAATCAAGATTGGGAACTAGTCCGGCTCCCATGTTGCGGCCTTCACTCACGTCTCCGCCATTCACCAGAAACGCGTTCGCCGTTTCGCGCTGCCCGTTTACTGAAAGATTGCCTGGTGACAAGCCGCCCGAGACGGGCCGGTCCTGCTGGATGGATCCAGACGTTGTGGGTACCACTCCTGCCTGCAGACCCAGGAGATCAAGGTAGCTCCGTCCATTCAAGGGCAAAGCGAGCATTTTCTTTGAATCGACAACGTCGCCTAACTGCGTGCTTTCGGTCTGCACCTGGACGGCGTTGGCATTGATGCTGACTTCTTCCTGGACTGTGCCCAAATCGAGATCGATGTCGACACGCTGCTGGTCGTTCACTTTCACTTCGATGCCGGTTTCTGTGAACGGCCGGAATCCCGGAGAATTGACCGTGATCTTATAGAGCCCGGGCGGCAAAGCCAGAATTCGATACGAGCCGTCCGCGGCGGAAGTGGTTTCCACATTGAAATTCGTTTCCACATTTGTAACCACGATCTTTGCGCCGGCAATGACCGCTTGCGTGCGGTCGCGCACGAGACCCAGAATGGAACCTGTGATATCGGCGCGCAAGACATCCGCACTTATCAGTATTATTAAAACGATTGAAATAAATAGGAAGATGCTGCGTGTAATCCGTTTCATTGGTGTGCCCCCCCAAATTGGGAGTACGATGTCACGAAATGCTATCGGCAGGCAAGCACGTATTTTTGCAATTTTCATTTTTGCATACTCCATTTTTGCAGCTTCCCGACCTGCCCCTCGGGTGACTGCGGCCTTACCTGTCGCGGGCATGGGACTGTTCCAGAAGAAGTCCATTCTGTCGCCAGGAAATTCCAGGCTGACGAGTTCATTTCCTGTAAGGCAAGCGTAGGAACATGAGGGCCCCTACAGGCCGGTACGCCTGCGGATAAAAGGTAGTAACTAGACTCGGGCCCGGTCATCTCAACTATCAGAATGGCCGGAAGCCGTATTGCGCCATTGCGATGGGAGCGGCGAATTCTATGCCTAGGGCGCTGGTCGTTGGTGCAACCGGAATTGTGGGACTCAACCTTGCCAATCATCTTGTCGAGCAGCCGGATTGGACGGTTTTTGGACTGGCGCGCCGGCCATCCGCTCTCGCAGGCGTCCAAGGCATTGCCGCCGACCTTCTGAATCCGCAAGCTTTGCGCACGGCGCTTGCTGGAACCGGTCCGACGCACGTCTTTTTGGCCGCCTGGCTGCGGCAGTCGAGCGAAGCGGAAAACATCCGAGTCAATTCGGCTTTGGTTCGCAACGTATTGGAAGCGCTTTCCCGAGCCGGTACGGTCCAGCATGTGGCCCTGGTGACGGGATTGAAGCACTACTTAGGACCGTTTGAAGCCTACGGATTAGGCCAGCTGCCGGTGACGCCGTTTCGCGAAGAACAACCGCGGCTGGATTTGGCGAATTTTTATTATGCCCAGGAAGATGAAGTTTTTTCTGCCGCGAAACGCGATGGTTTTCATTGGAGCGTCCATCGTCCGCACACCATCATCGGGTATGCGCTCGGCAACGCGATGAACATGGGAGTCACTCTCGCCGTCTATGCCAGCATCTGCCGGGAGACCGGCCGGCGCTTCTTGTTTCCCGGCTCATTGACACAATGGAACAGCCTCACAGACATGACCGACGCAAGTTTGCTGGCGCGGCATCTCCAGTGGGCCGCAACCACGCCCGCCGCCTACAATCAGGCCCTCAACATTGTGAATGGCGATGTGTTCCGTTGGAGCTGGATGTGGGGACGGATCGCCCAGTGGTTCGGAGTCGTTCCAGAACCACTTCCAGCACCAGGCTTGCCCCTGGAAGTGCAGCTCGCCGACGCTGCTCCTGTGTGGAAAAAAATAGCGCAAAAGCATGGCCTTCGCGAAGAGGATTTGAACTTGTTGATTTCCGCCTGGCATACCGACGCGGACCTGGGGCGTCCTATCGAAGTCGTTACGGATATGAGCAGCAGCCGCAAACTTGGCTTCCTCGACTACCAGGCAACGGACGACAGCTTTTTCGGACTTTTCACCAGGTTGCGCGCTGCGAAAATAATTCCCTAGGAGCCGGACCCCGCAGGGCGAGCCGCTGCGTAAAGATGGGCGCAGGATGTCAAACTCAGGAATTCGATTGGATATACCAGGTTTTGGGCATTGACTTGGCTGATGGTGGCTGTGAAGCTATTTAGGAAACACTCAGAAAAGACAGATGCTCGAAACGCCGACTAAATCCGAATTGACCGCAAACGTAAAAGGAAAAAGCAAAACGTTCACCGCGCTGAATGGGCTGCGATTCGTTGCAGCCATGGCGGTGGTTGTGTTTCATTTTGCGCCGGATGTTCGAGGATATGAAAATGTCCCGGGAGTGCTGCAAAAACTGATTAACGAGGGGCCTGCAGCTGTAGCATTCTTCTTTATTCTTTCCGGATTTGTGCTGGCCAATAAATATTTGACGAGTGGAAACAGGCGGGTCGATTCCCTTCCCGAGTTCTACAACTCGCGGTTCGCGCGCTTGTATCCTGCCTACCTTGTGGCCTTCCTGATGTTTGCTCCATTCGCGGTCGCAAAATATCTTGGTCATTCCGCGGCCGGCGGTCCGGACTGGCAAACTTTCCTGCTTGCGGCGATTTTGAATGTCCTGATGGTGCAAGCGTGGACTTCCTATTCTCAGTCCTGGAACGGCCCCAGTTGGTCGCTTTCTGTGGAAGCGTTCATGTATTTGGTGTTCCCGTTTGCCAGCGAGCGGATTGCAAAACTGAAGGACACCGGCAGAACGCTGCTGATTGTGGCGGCATGGTTGATTCCGGCCGGAATTACAACTGCCTTCACATTAGGAATGATTGAAAAACCGCTGTGGGATTCCTACCTGCGCAACAATCCGCTGCTGTGGACGCCGCTATTTCTGATTGGGATAGCGGGTATGCGCTTTGTTGAACCGTGGAGCAGAGTTCGAAAGACGACCGCCAGCTGGTTGACTCTTGCGGCTTGCGCAGGATTCTTGGCCCTCGCCGCCGTCTGGCCAAAGGATTGGCTGGAGGTTTTTATTACAGGCGGGGTCGCTCCGCTCTTCCTGCTGGGCATAATCCTTTTTACGAGGAACACAAACTGGCTGACGAATTTGGTTGGGGGCCGGGCCTTCGATGCGATGGGCCAGGCCAGTTACATTATCTACATCGTGCAGGCACCTACCTGGCACTACTGGCAGGCCTTTACCAACGTGCTGCGGCATGTTCCGGCCCGCACGCAAATCGTTGAGCTGTGGCAGTTCCTGGTATTTCTGCCTCTGCTCGTTATTTTTTCGATGGCCATTGAGAGGGCCGTGGAGATTCCCGCGCGACGATTCCTCCTGGGAATGCGGAAACGGAAGTCTTCGCGGGCGGCAGGAACCACCGTAGCCTCAACATCTCCACAATAGGAAAGGGCAACTGGCCACCGCCCGGCGGCCAGAACACCGCCATTCCGGCGGCGGTTCGCCCGTAATTTCTTCCCGTGTCCTTGCCGCGAGTTCTATACCTGTGCCCAGCTGACGAAAACTGTTGGCGGCGAACGAATCCAGCGGGAAATTGCAACGCGGCAAAGCAGGAAGCTCGCCAGGTGCGAGCTGGCTTGCCTTAAGTACAGCAAGTCAGCTATCCCAGAACTGTTCGCCCGTACAGTGGTTCGGGGGTGAAGCAAGAACGTACCATCCAGTAGAACTGCGTCAAATGCGGTGAGCGGAGCGCAAATCAGCGTCTAAGCGAATTCCCTTCTGCGGAGCGCTATTGGGTTGTCCAGCACTCAATGCCCAATGAATTTGAGCAAGGAGTACCAAGTGAACCGGACCCGCGCACCCCAACGAGCTCGTCGACGCCTTCTATTGATTTTGTCGGTAGTGACGACGTTGGGGGCGGCTTCCTGCGCCAACGTAAATAATCCGGGCACCACGACCAGCCCGCCCGCGGCCGGACCGACGATTAGTTCTTTCACTCCGCAGTCCGGTACCGCCGGCACCAGCGTCGTAGTCACTGGAACGCACTTCGCCGGGACAACCTCGCTTACTTTTAACGGGACCTCTTCGACTTTCGTGGTGAACAGTGCAACGCAGATTACCGCGACGGTACCTGCGGGTGCGACGACTGGGAGAATTTCAGACACCACTCCGAGCGGGGCGACAAGCTCGGCTGGCACTTTTACAGTTACGGTAGCGGTACCGACGATTGCGAGCTTCGCTCCTGCGAGCGGCGTCGTGGGCGCCAGCGTTACCATCACCGGAACCAATCTAGCTGGGGCAACCACGGTTTCCTTCAACCGAACGGCAGCCACCTTTACGATCAACAGCGCTACGCAAATTACTGCAGCTGTTCCTTCCGGCGCGACTACGGGAAAAATCTCGCTAACAGCTCCCGGCGGAACGGTAACTTCATCGGGAAACTTCACGGTGAGGGCTGCTGCGCCAACGATTTCGAGTTTCACGCCGACGAGTGGAGCTTCCGGCACAAGCGTATCCATAACCGGAACGAACTTTACTGGAGCGTCGGCGCTTTCCTTTAACGGAACGTCTGCAACCTTCACTGTAAACAGCGCTACGCAAATCACGACGAGCGTGCCAGCCGGCGCTACGACCGGTTCGATTCTGGTGACCACCCCGGGCGGAAGCGCCGCTTCTCCGAGCGCCTTCACTGTCACCGCGAGCGCTCCCACGATCACCAGTTTCACGCCGACAACGGGAACCACAAGAACGAGCGTGGCCATCACGGGAACGAATTTGACCGGCGCGAGTTCGGTAAAGTTTAACGGGACATCCGCCACCTTCACGGTAAATAGCGGCACGAAAATTACCGCTGGCGTTCCGCCGGGTGCCACGACCGGCAAGATTACGATCACGACGCCGGGTGGAACAGCGACATCGGCTGCCAATTTTTCGGTTTCAGCTGCAGTGCCGACAATTGCGAGTTTCACGCCGACGAGTGGAATCGTTGGGGTCAGCGTGACGCTGAGTGGGACCAATTTCTCCGGCGCGACTTCAGTAAAATTCAACGGCACGGCAGCCACAACTTTTACGGTGAACACTGCGTCCCAGATCACTGCGCTAGTTCCGACGGGCGCCACGAGTGGCACGATCTCGGTGACTACG
>Ga0193726_1002064_pt1 | contig 14202 bp, 13 predicted proteins | sample H2c1metaG_FD_144928 | JGI IMG/M metagenome (GOLD analysis project Ga0193726, IMG submission 144928) | Soil microbial communities from a riparian zone of the East river system, Colorado, United States - H2c1 | ecosystem: Environmental > Terrestrial > Soil > Riparian zone | place: USA: East River... | reverse complement strand
CAAAGCGGCTATGGGCTGGCCGGCGTCAAGGTGATGAACTTCCATGTCAAGATCCAGAAGCTGATCCAAATCGAACGCCTCGGCGCCTGTGACTGCCATGCGAAGGGTGTCACAGACAAAATCGCGGACGTGATGGTCCTTCAGAAATTCCGGATGCTTCGAAAACACCGCGCTCTTGGAGGGCTCCTCGACATCAGCCTCGAGCCCCATCAATCCTTCTTTGCGCGCCTTGTTGAAGAGGTCGTACATCATCTTCAGAGATTTGACGTATCGCTCTTTCGTGAATTTGGATCCGGTGAACACTGCAGCCACGCCAGAGGCTATTTTTTTGAGAATATGCAACGGATTGGCGATCAGCACGGTTCCGATCGAGGCTCCCAGGATGATGAGGAGTTCGGCGGGCTGTAGAAGCACCCGCACGTTCCCGTGTTCCATCAGGTACCCGCCCATGATGGCCGCGATGACCACTAGAATGCCGATGATTACAAACATAACGGTCTAATTACCCTTCTGTGCCGCAACAGCTGCATGCCCGGAAAGATCCTTGTTTGCGGGGCCAGCCCGGGAAACGACAACCAGGTCGACGCGGCGATTGATCTTTCTCGCTTCTTCGGTTTCATTGCTGGCGATCGGACGGTACTGGGAATATCCCGCGGCTGAAACCTGCATTGGATCGAATCCGTAACGTTCCACCAGCAGCGCAACCACTTCTGTAGCCCGCGCCGTTGACAGTTCCCAGTTCGACTTGAAGTGGGTCGTGTGGATGGGCACGTTGTCGGTATGACCCTCCACTCGTATCTGAAATCCCTTCGCGTTGAGGATGTGAGCGATGCGGCCGAGCGGAGCCTGTCCATCCTTCAACAGTTCGGAAGTTCCGCTATCAAAGAACCCTACTTCGTGCAGACTTACGACCAGTCCTTCGGGAGTTACATGCATTTCGATCTCATGTCTCTTGATCTGGTCTCCCAGCGCCTCCTCCAGTTCCCGTTTCAGGCGCTCGACGTCCACTCCGTCGCCACCGGCGTCGCCATCATTATTGGCGCTATTGGCAGTGCTATTGGCTGGTATGACCGCCGACTGTTCCGGGGCCAAAATCGGCCGCACCTGCCCGGCAGGCGCCGCGACCAGGTGCAGGACCGACGGTTGGGCGCTGACGGGGAAAGCACCTAACTCCTGGAATGCTCCATGGATGGCTGCGGACATCTGAACCACCTTTTTGTTGTCCCCGCGCGAGGTTGCATAAAGCACCACGAAAAAGGCAAAGAGCAAGGTAACGAAATCCGCGTATGAAACCAACCAACGCTCATGGCTGAGGGACGGTTGCCTTTTTCTTCGGCGGCTCATGATGGTTGCGGCTCGCGTCGCTCCGGCTCGAGCATATAACCCAGCAGTTTCGTTTCCAGGATGCGCGGGTTCATGCCTTCCAGAATCGAGATGACTCCTTCGAGCGTCATCTCCCGCAAGATCTGTTCCTCGCGGCCCTTGATCTTCAGTTTGCCGGAGGAGGGCAAGAACAGCAGGTTGGCCGACCCCACCCCATAAAGGGTGGCCACAAACGCGACCGCGATCCCCTTCCCCACTTCATCGATATTCGACAGATGTTGCATCACCTGAATCAGGCCAAGCACGGCCCCGATGATGCCGATCGTGGGCGCAAAACCCCCCGCCGACTCGAACACTTGCGCGATCTTGTCGGAGTATTCGGCCTGATTATCCAGTTCCAGTTCCATCATCTTGCGGAGTTCTACGGGTTCGATGCCGTCCACCGCAAGCATCAATGCCTTTTTCAAAAATGGGTCTTTGATATTCGCCAGTTCTGGGTCGAGGGAGACGATTCCGTTCTTGCGCGCCCGATGGGCAAAACCAACGAGTATTTTTGCCATGTACCTCGGATCTTCGGTCGTGCCGAAGAAAACCGACCCCAATCCCTTGCAAGCCTGCATGACGGTCGAGAGCGGAAACTGAACCATCACGGCGCCGAGCGTGCCTCCCAGCACGATCATCGCAGCCGTGGGCTGAAGAATCTGGCCAATCTTTCCTCCCTCCAGCAGCAGGCCCGCTACGATGCCTCCCATGGCAAGGGTGATGCCGGCGATCGTGCCCTTATCCACGAGATCGTCCTTCCGGCTGCGGCCGAGTGTCCGAATCCGGCTGCGCTCTGACGTCGGCAGCATACCCGGCGCCGGGGTCGGTGATCGACCCCAAGCCGCTGATGACTGCCCTCCGGAACGCGATGACTCGCTCGACAACTTCAGCGGAAGTCTCGTGGACCAGGATCTTGTCGCCGTTTACCAGGGTGATCACGGTATCCGGGTTGCTCTCGACAAACTTGATCAGATCGGAGTTCACGGTGATCGGTTGACTATTCAAGCGCGTAAGTCGAATCAAGGCCTACCTCTGTAAGTCGGGGCCGGGCACGGGACTAAGGAACGCTGGATGCCCGGCCACTCATCGGCATTTTGCAGTCTGGTCTGAAGTCTGGGCCCTCTTATTCGAACCGAAGTAACGCGGCGGCCGAACGAGGGGACCCGTAACCCATCTTTACTCATGAAACACTAATCGTTTGCAATGCAATCTCAACCCCAGTTGTTGACGCGAAAGACCAAACCGTCGAGAGAGCCGGGGGAAGCGCACTCCTACTTTGTTTCCGCGGCCGCACCGCACCCGGCGGCTGCTGCTTTGCGGTTCGGGCGCTTCATATAGACATCCACCTGCTGCTTCTCCGCCGCCGTCAACAGCCGCTTGCGTAACACCACCCGCATCTGGTCGACGGCCCGAGGCTGCCGCGCCAAATCCTCGCCTTTCATTTGTTGTTTTTGCAGCTCCAGCCCGAAAGGGCTCAGGCTCAGCTCGAATTGCGCGAGATCAAACCGTGCTTCTGTCCAGCCCATGTACCAGAACCAGTCGGTGTAATACAGCCAGCTACGTTCATTGAAGGCGCGTACATGAGTGGGATCCTGCCAAGCGCCCCAGGAAAGGTCATAGGGCACGCTGATGCGAAACAGACCGCCGATTTTGAGCAACTTTAAGCAGGAGCTCATCGCCGTCATCAGTTGGGGAATGTGCTCGAGCGAGTCGTTGGCGAGGATCTCGTCGAACGAGTTATTTGCCAGCAGGATTGAGCCGAAACGCTGGGTTTCGAGCGGCTTTCCGATCGGCAGCGGCTGGTTGAAATCGAGCACGGCGTCCGGTTCCCAGTAAGCATCACAATCGACGTTGAAGTGGTCCTCCCGCCAGTCTTTTCCGCTGCCGAGGTTAAGTTTTGAAGGAATTTGAACCTCACCAGTGCGGGTTGCCGGGCTTGCGCTTTCCTCAAGTGCTTTGCTCAAGATTTCAGACTCCTTTCGCTGGGAGAACCATTGGAATCCCCGATTTCCCAGTTTTTGACGTGCTTCGTCGTTTTTCAGAAGTGACAAGCACTCCTCCACCAGTGATTCATAGGGACAGCTCAAGACACAGCCGGCCAGGCCTTCCTCGGTTTCTGTGTCTGGACAACATTCGGTCACCACTGCCTTTGCGTTGGCCAGCAGATAGGACACGCGGACAATTTCGAAGATTTTTGCATCATAAAAATGAATATTGAGGACGATTTTTGAGCGCGCGATCAGCTCGTCCCTCTGTTTTCCGTACACTCCGAACAGGGTGTGCACCCGGGCTCCCGCATCCTTTAACGCTTTTACGATGCGAATCCGGCGCTCATTCAACGAGCCATAGAAGAGAACATCGATGTCTTGCATTGCCGCAGATTGAATACGGCTTAACTCAGGCACATATCCCAATGGAACCAGGACCGGGGGCCGGGCATATCCCGTTGCTTTCCACTGCTCGAGGTTCTGCGGGCTGTAGTCCCAGACACGGTAGCGGTGTGCCAATTCGTAGAAGTGCGTCGGCAGACTCGGCCCGCCGAGTTGCTCCAAGTTGTACACGACTGAACCAGCCGGAATATCCAAGGCCTGCTGAAGCGAAAGCAAATGGGATCCCAGCAGCACATTGGTCGAGGTTCGATCAAATACGGTTTCCTGGATTTGTGCGCTGTGGCCGATGCTTCGCAAGCCGAATTGAAGCGTTTCTGCAACTTCGCGAAAGGCCTCGGTATGAAGGAAACCCTCCCGTCGAACCAGCGTGATGTGAAATCGGCTCATCCAGGTTCCTTGAACACACTGATGCCCGCCCACCGGCACGGCCACAGAGATGACACATTTTTGCCCCTCCCGGCTGAGGGGTCGCGCCTGTACTGTTGCAATCCGGTCTCCTCATCCCCTTCTAACCCGTGAATGCAGCCTCCCGCCCACCCCGACCGTCGGGCGGTCGGTTCCTCGGGAATGTCGGCCATTCTTCGCGGGACTTCGACGGGAGCGCGAGCCTCGATGCCGGTGCGTGGCGCTACACATGCATCGTAATTCGTCGAAAGGATCGGACGGATGCGCTTTTCCAATCAGGCGCTAATGTTCCTGCGAAGCAAAGCATGCCAACCTTAGGGCTTTCGATGATTGTGAAAAATGAGGCGGACACAATTCGTCCATGCCTCGAGAGCGTTCGCAACCTTGTGAGCCAGGTGGTGATCGTCGATACTGGCTGCACGGACAGCACCTGTGATATTGCCCGTGAATTTGGCGCGACCATCATTTCCTTTCCCTGGGAAAACCATTTTGCGAACGCGCGCAACGCTGCGCTCGCGCCGATGACCACGGACTGGGTCCTCGTGCTCGATGCTGACGAGGAATTGGATCGCGACGCCAAACAGCGCCTCCCGGGCATTCTTAACAGTTCGGACGTGGGTGGATACGTCACTCCGATTCGCAATTACATGCCGAACAGGTTCAACCGCGGGTGGGACCGTGTCGGCACGCCCAACGACCACCGCCATGAGCGTTCTAAAAAGGCGCCGAGCTACATCGAGCACGAGAACTGCCGCCTGTTCCGGAAGCATCCGGGAATCTACTTCACTGGTCGCATCCACGAGTTGGTCGAAGCCCAGATCAGGACGTTAGGGCTCAAGCTTGCCGTCGCACCTTTCTTCATCCATCACTTCGGACAGCTGGCGGACCAGGAATCCAGGGAAAAGAAGAAGGTGTTCTACATGGATATGCTGCGCACCAAGGCTGAGGACAATCCGGATGACCCCGTAGCATGGACTCAGTTGGGCCTTCACAAATTTGAGTGTTTCAATCAGCCCGAAGAAGCCTTGCGCTGCTTTGAACGAGCCTTGAGCCTGCAACCAGCCGCACCTGAGACCTGGCTCTTTATGGGAATGGTCTTCCTCAATCTCGAGCGCTATCAGGAGGCCTTGGACGCTCTCGAGCACGACCAGCGCGGCGGCAGCAGCCTGGCACTGCGCGAAGATCTCAGAGGAGATGCGTTGTACGGAGTAAGCCGATACAAGGAAGCACGGATGGCTTATCGCCGGTCGCTGAAGCTCTCGAGAAACCCCTTGTTGGAAAGTAAATTAGGTTACGCCGAAGTGATGTTAGGTCAGAAAAACAGCGGGCTCACCAAGCTGCGGCACGCGGCGAGGGTTGTACCGGATGTCCACGCGGTCCACGATCGGCTTATGAAAGGCTGCATCATGGCAGGCAGACTCGAGGAAGCGGCTGATGTGGCGGAACAATTCACACATATCATGGGCCACCCCAAGCTGTTTCTGCGAGCCGCCAGTATCCGTGCACAATTGAAACAATGGGCACAGGCGGAGGAACTTCTGTTGCGTGGACTGCAACTGTTCCCGGAGTCGCCGGAACTGCAGGAAGCGCGCCGCGAAGCCGCGAGAAGAAAACTGGAAGATCTCGGAGAGTCGATCTCCGGGCAACCAGTCGCGGGACTGTCTTTTTGACGACGACCCAGGTTCAGGAGCCCACAGCACTTAGGAGAGATCTGCCCATCAAGGCTTGCGACACCTCTAGAGCAACATAATATGGATAAAAGCGAGGATCGTACTCAGTTGTCGATTCGGAATCCCGCGACGAAGTAACCTCGAGTCGGTTACCGAAGTTATCATGCGGACTAAGTTAAACGAGCAGAGTGCCGATAGATAGGTTGCCAAAACAAACCTCTTGCTCGAATGGGCGGCTCTCAAACCTCAAGCTGTTTAAGATGAGCCCGCAAACACTCGCCGCAGGTGGAATTCGATCCAAGGAGATTTTCAATGTTAAGCATCCTGAATAATATTTCTTCACTGCAGGCACAAGACTCGTTGAACATGAACCAAGCATCTCTCAGCAACACTTTGAATCAGCTTTCCACCGGCCGACGAATCAACAACGGCGCGGACGATGCTGCCGGATTGGCCATTGCCAACGGGCTGCAGGCGAACGTAACCGCCTTGACCCAGTCGGTCCAGAACGCCAGCGACGGCGTTGGCTTGCTCCAGGTCGCCGATGGCGCCCTGTCGCAGATCACAACCCTGTTGAATCGCGCGGTCACCCTGGCGACTGAGTCCGCTTCGGGCACAGTGAGCGCCTCGCAACGTGGCTCTCTCGACGCTGAATTTCAATCGATCAACGCCGAAATCAACACCATCGGTCAAAAAACCACCTACAACGGCGCGGCAGTATTCAACGCCGGTACCATGACCGTGTTCATGAGTGATTCGAGCACCGCCGGCACCACGAGCGTGGGCGTAGCGTTGGTAACAGTTGACGCGGGCCACCTGAACGGAGTCTCCCTGACGGCCGATTCGTTGACCACGGTTGCGTCCTCCACGACGGCTCTGGGCGACATCAACACTGCAATCGCAGACGTTGCGGCCTTGCGTGGCACTCTTGGAGCCAGTTCCAACCAGCTCCAGGCAGCGACGAACGTGATGAACAGTCAGATCACGAACGTACAGAACGCTGAGAGCGGAATCATGGATGCAAACATCGGAACGACTACGTCAAACCTGGCGAAGTTCACTGTCCTGCAGCAGACCGGTATCGCTGCATTGCAACAGTCAAACCAGATGACACAGTCTGTCCTGAAGTTGCTCCAGTAACAATCTGGACGGAATGGTGGGGCCCCCGCGGGCCCCACCGCCCGTTCCTTGGTGGCGGTCGCCGGGCAACAACGAGGACTTTAAACTATGAGTGCAATCTCTGGTGTCAACTTAGGCTCACTGTTATCGGCGTTAGGCTCATCCTCGACAGGCATCGACGTTGCTTCCGCGGTCTCCCAAGCCATGGCAGCGCTCTCCCTTCCCCAGCAGCAATGGCAGGCGGAACAGCAAACGCTGCAAACCCAGACCAGCGGCATCAACCAGATTCAGACTGATGTTGCCACCCTTCAGAACAGTTTAACTGCGCTGGGGGATCCGGTGGGTGCCCTGACCTCCATGACAGCTCAGTCTTCGGACACGAGCATCGTCTACGGATCCGCAGCCCCCGGTACTGCTACCGGAAGTCATGTCGTCGTCGTCGCCAACATCGCCTCGAGCGCGGCGGCGTACTCCACCGTTCCTGTCGCCAGCGGCAGCACGGCACTCGCGGCGGGCAGCTTTACCCTCACGGTGGGAGCCGGCAGCCCTACGACCATCACGATTGGCGGCGGTGTAAACACGCTCGACCAAGTTGCCAGTTCCATCAACACACAGCAGCTGGGAGTCACTGCCAGCGTAGTCAATGATTCCAGCGGATCTCGTCTGGCGATCGTGAGCAACACCACGGGCAGCGCAGACGGCTTCACGGTAAGCGCAGCCAACGGTATGACTTTCCAACAGACATCTGTAGGGGAAGATGCATCCCTCACCGTCGATGGGATTCCGATTGACAGTGCTTCCAACACCGTAACCGGAGCAATCGCCGGGTTGACCTTGAATTTGGTAGGCGCCGCAGTGGGGGGACAGGTAACCATTGCCGTCGCACCGGACGCCACCTCAGTCTCGAAAGCCATCGCCAGTTTCGTAGGGGCCTACAACACGGTCATCGGAGAGGTGAACGCTGAGTACTCGATCAGCGCAAGCAATCAGGAAGGCCCGCTGAGCGGCGACTCCACTGTGCGAATGTTGCAAGACACCTTGTTGTCGGCAGCCAGCTATTCCGGAGGCGGCAATGGTGTCTCGACCCTGGCCGGCCTCGGAATCACAATGAACAACGATGGCACGCTGAGTCTGAATAGCACAACCCTCAGCACCGCCATCCAAAGCAACTTCGCGGCCGTGCAGACTTTCATGCAAGGAACCTCGTCAAACGGCTTCGTATCATCCCTGAACAACCAACTGAATGCCCTTACAGATCCAGCGAGCGGGGCTTTTACCGTCGATCTTCAAAGCATTACCAACGAAACCAAGGACTTACAAAACCATATCAACGACTTTCAGACCTACCTCGACGCGCAAAAGGTACTGCTGACGGCCCAATACAATGCGGTCGACATCATCCTGCAACAACTGCCCCAACAACAGGCGCAAATCGACGCTGAACTCGGCAATCCGCCGGCAAGCTCACGCTCATGAAGAAAAGCCAAACTGAACTCACGTACCTGCGAGCGGCCGCGCAAAATGCCACGTCGGTTGGACTCGTAATCATTCTCTACGATCTTCTGATCCGCGACCTAGAGCAAGCCATCGCTGCATTCGCAGAACATGCGATCGAGAGGAGAACCGCGGAAATCAAGCATGCTTTTGTGATTCTTCAACAGCTCCAGGGCTCGCTCGACATGGAAAATGGCGCGGAGGCAGCCGCGAATCTCTCCGGGTTCTACTCCGCCCTGCGCGGCAAGATTTTCGAAGCACACACCAAGGCAGATCCCGCGATCCTACGGCAGCAGATCGAGTTTGTGATCGACGTTCGCCAGGCCTGGCAGCAGGTTGATAAACCAAATCTGGGTCCTGCCGATGGTGCCAATGAGTTGCTCGCCGCCAGACGAGAAGCAGCGGCCACCGGTGAGGAAGCCGTTTCCGTGAGCTGGACGGCGTAAGTAAACACCGAGACTCGGGCTTGCAGCCTGCAGCATGGGTCCCGCAGGCAGACTCTTCACTCTGTCATTGGCCGGCAACTCGCGCCTTTTGCGAAAGGTGAACCGGATGGATCGTCCTTTGTGGCATACGCCAGGCCGGATCTAGTTTGGGAGATCGGTGAATTTATCGGAAGCTTGTCCCGACCCGGCCGGTAAAGCCCGCTCCGAATTGGGTGCGAAAGACGTCCCCAATGGTTGGTGAAACATGGTTACCGGCCTCCAGCTGTCGCTGCTCAAGTCGCCGGCGCGTCGGATCCTGTCACGCCATCTCGAAAATACCGCCATAACGGAATGCAGCTGCCGACTGAAAAAAATAGCGGCAGCAGATTTCTCGACAATCTGCTATTGGGGTTCACCTGAGCCTCGGCTTCCTGCACTCAGCCCGGCCGGGAGATTTTTCTTCTACGCGGCTGACTTGTGCAAATCTGTGGCTAAGATGCGCAAACTTCTGCACCAAATTTGCACAAAGCCTGTTGAAATCCCGGCCGGGCCTTCGTAACGATCACAAAACACAGGATCGTAATTTGTTAGGAATTAGTTAACCCCTCGATCTACACTCTCCGATCCGTTTTTGCCCCGCAGGTTGCTCCGCTTGGAGAATCCAGGACCCGAACAGATTCATGAAGAGGTCGCGATGTCCAAACTGATTCTCGGACGCAGAAGTGCTCGGTCCCGCGTTATCGGCTTTGCTACAGGAGCTCACTCCCGGGCCGGAGAGTTGGTGACGTACGCAGGCGATGGCCATCTCATCACCTTCGCTCCTACCGGGACCGGCAAGACATCCGGACCTGTGATCACGAATGCGCTCACGCATCCGGGACAGCTTATCGTCCTTGATATGAAGGGCGAGGTGTACGCCGCAACCGCGCAGGCGAGGCGCGCAATGGGCCAGGAAGTCTGCGTGGTCGATCTTCGTGATGGCAGCCAGAGTGGTTCACTGAATCCTCTTGACCTGGCCGCCCGCTGCGGAACCGACCCGGCTGCGACGGCACGCAGCTTTGCTGCGGAACTCATTGAGCGCGGAGTGGACGAACGGGATCGCTTCTGGAATGACTGGTCGGAGACGATGATCGCAGGCGCCACGGCATGGTTGCTGGCTGACCGACCGGCAGAGGAGCGCCGCTTGAGTACGCTGTTCGATTTGTTCACGAACGACGATGTGGTTTATCGGCTCGCGGTCATGTTGGACAAGAAAGAAGTGTTGAACCGTGCGGCCAAGGCTGCGTTCGCCTCTTTCCTGCAGTTGGCGGAGCGGGAAACACGGCCGAGCGTTCTTGGCAGTGTGCAATCACATTTGAGGCTGTTCGACAGCGATCTGACACGCAGGCTTACTGACACCACCACCATGGATCTAGATGCATTCATTGCCGGGAAGCCGATGTCGCTGTACGTCATCGTTCCTCCTTTTCGTCTTAGTGCCTATCGTCCGTTGCTCCGCCTATGGCTCTCCGGGTTAATCCTGCTGCTGACACAGCGCCAGCGTCCCCCGCAGGAACGCACCCTGATGCTATGTGACGAGATCGGCAATCTCGGACGCCTGGAGGCGCTGCTGACCGCCACGACCCTTCTCAGATCCTGGGGGGTTACGATATGGACGTTCTGGCAGAATGCGGCTCAGTTGCAGATATACGGCGCGCAGGCAAACACATTGGTTGACAATGCTGGCGTCATACAGGCCTTTGGAGCGAGGAATCGCCGGATGGCCAAAGACCTGGCAGATCTTATCGGCAGCCTCGCGCCCGATGAGATCCTGAACCTGCCGCCGGGTGAGCAGATTCTTCTCGTCGAGGGCAAAGCCATGCGCTGCAGCCAAGCCAGGCACTATGAGGACCAGATGTTTCGCAGCACCGGGTAAACTATCTGGCGTGGCTGTCGGGAACGCTCTGCCGTCTCTCGCATTCCGAAACGACTGCACCTCTGCTGATTGCGCTTCGAGTTCGTCGGAATGTGAGGCTCCCGCACCCAATCGGTCTTGCGCCCCTCGGCAGCTACTTAAGGTAATCGAGCAGACTCTGTGGAAGCACTTTGGCGATCGCCGCCAGCGCCGCGCTCTGTGCCGTCTGCGCCCGGGTCAAGTCGGTCGCAGCCTTGGCAAAGTCCACCCCCACCAGGCTGGTTTCCTGCGATTGCAGAGTCACCTGCTCCTGCTGCAGGGACGATTGATTTGAATTGAGCTGGTTGATTGCGCTGCCGTAAAAAACCCGCTGTTGAGACACATAAGCCAGGGCGGTACTCACCTGAGTCGTTGCCGCGCCAATCGCGTCTGAATTTCCGCTCTGTAGGGCGGTAACCAGTTGTTGCAGGGAGTCCATCACGTTGCCGCCAGCACCCTGAAACAGCTGACTACCGGAGGCATTCACCTGAATGCTTCGCCCCTGCGCAATCTCAACCGAGTTCACATTCGTGTTGCCATCGTAGCGAACGCCCGATGACTGAGTCGAATCCAAAACGAACGGGGGGCTTTGGGTCGCGGTGCCGCCAAAGAGGTAGCTTCCTTGATAGGAAGTGTTGCCGAACTGCACGATCTGGCTCTGGATCGACTGGATCTGCTGCGCGATCGCTTGTTGGTTTGAAGAAGATAAATCGCCGTTGGCGCCTTGGACTCCCAGGGAAATTGCCTGATTGAGCGAGGTGACGACTGAACTCAGCGCTGAGTCGACGGTTTGAAGAGTTCCCTCGAGGTTGCTCGTATTCTGGAGGAACTGATCGGTCTGGCCCTGGAGCGCTTTGTTCTGCACATCCTCAGCAGCGGCCGCAGGGTCGTCGGAGGGCGAGTTGACCCGTTTCCCTGTTGCCAGTTGCTGAAGTGCGGTCTGCTCCTGGGCCTGGGACTGCCAGAGATCATTAAGAATGTCTGGTGTGAAATTTGGATTGACGCGCATAGGTTTATGGTGCTCCGGTCACGCCCGACCCCATGTCGAGGACGGACTGGGTGAGTGCGTCTACTGTGGATATCACGCGAGCTGCGGCCTCGTAGGCTCGTTGGTAGTTCAGCAGGTTGGTGGTCTCCTCATCGAGATTGACTCCTGAAACCGCGCCCAATTGATCGTTGAGCTGATTCAGGCTGGAGGTGCTTCCGGTGACTTCAGCCTGGGCCTGAGCAGTGAGATTGCCGGTCTGAGAAACCAGGTTAGCGTAGGTCTCGACCGGGTTTGCTCCGGAAGGGAGCGCCTGATTCTGGACGGCGAGAAGGTTGGCAAGATTGCCGTTGCTCCCACCGCTTCCGTCAGAGCTGGCAGCGATCAGACTCGGATCGCTGATGGCGACCTTCAGACTGCCGGCTGCGCCGGCTCCGGAAGTAACCGAGAAAAGAGGTTGCCCGGCGTTCCCGTTGAGGTCAAAACCGGAGGCCTGGGCAGCATTGACGCTCGTGGCAAATTGGCTGGCGAGATTGTCGATCTGACTCAGCATGCCAGGAATCACCGTATCGCGAAGCTGGAGGTTACCTCCCAGCTGGCCGCCCTGGAGAGAACTGGTAATGTCCTGACCTTGAGAAGTGATATCGGTCATCCCCGAGGGTCCACTGGTCGTTTGTAGGGCAAAACTCTGATCGCCAACCACCAGGGGTGCGCCGTTGCCGGTGGTCAACGTCAGCCCTTTCTCCGTCTGGATCTGGTTTACCGTAGTCAACTGGGACAACTGCTGGATGAGCTGGGTTTCCTGATCCCCCAGGCTTCCGGGATCTTGTCCCAGTTGCTGCATTTGGCCGACTTTCGCGTTGATCTGGGAAATCTGCTTCGTAAGGGTGTTGATCTGAGTCACGGATTCGGTGACCGACCGATTCAGGCCAGACTGGATCGAATCCAGATTTTGTTCGGTGGAATGAAAGTCGTTGGCGAGGTTCTGCGCTGCCGCCAGCACTCCTTGACGGCTGGGAACGCTGGTTGGAGCAGTGGAAAGCTGGCTGATGCTGCTGAAGAATGCCGTGAAGTCGGCCCCGATGCCCGTCGTGGGATCGGAGAACAGGCCCTGCACTTGCTGCATTCCGCTGTACTGCGCCTGGGCACTGCCTTGCTGCTGGTTCTCTTCGGCAATTCGTAGCTCGAGGACCTGATCGCGAACGCTGTGGATTTGCTGAAGCACCACACCGTTGCCGTAGGTTACGTTTCCTTCTACGGTAGGGGCCGCCTCGGTGAGCACGACCTGCTCGCGAGTGTAGCCTGGAGTGTTCTGATTGGCGATGTTATTGGACGTAGTTTCCAAGGCACCCTGATTGGCTTCAAGGGCCTGAGAAGCGATCCACATCGAAGATGCCAATGATCCCATGTTATACCTCGCACGACCAGGTGTGACGATGTGTGGAAGGGGAAGGAGCTTGGTTGTAGCCCTCTCCTTGACTGCTGTAGAGAGCCGCAATCAGTCCCACAGATCGCCGCGCGCGTTTCACTAACTCGCTATAGGCGCGATTGAGTTGTGCCAGAGCTATATAACCTTGGCGAATTCTTTGCGTTAACTGTGCAGTCGGATTCTCGCCGACAAGCGCTTTATCCGGCGTGGCGAGCGAAGGGATCCACTTGTTGCCAGAAAGCCGGTTACAGATGGTTTCCTGGATGGCCAGTTGGGTCTCAAACTGCGTCAGATCATTCTTCTCGATGGCTGAGATCGCGGACGCAACCGCATGCAGCAAGCCTTGCACCTGGGCGAGATGCTCAACTTGCTCCTGCGTGCGAATTTCATCGGATTTCGGCATGGTCGATTCGTCGTTATTCTCAGAACGCTACCGGTTCAGGATTGCGTCGGCGATCTGATGGGGATCGAGTTGGTATTGTCCGCTGTTGACGCTCTGCCTCAAACTGTCAACCTGACCCTGGCGTACTTCGGGTAGGCCCAGCGCCTGGGTAGCGAGGGTGCTTAGCGTGACTGTGTCACTCGACAAGTCCGTCGCATCGCCCAAGGGCGAAGATGCGGACCTGACGGCGGCAGCAGTCGAGGGCTTGGCTGCTGACTCGGCTAAAATCGACTGCGGATCTGGTGTGGTTAATCCGATTCTCATAAAGGTATCCTCAGAATTTACTGGCAGGCTTTCATCGGCGTTTCCCTGGAAAAACTTTAGCCGCCGGAGCCCAAACAATGCACTCGCGTAACCCCTGGTTGCTCTATAACTTAGGGGAAACATCGGAACCAACGCTGGCACCCTTCTCGGTCTGTTTTGCCTCGATCGCCGTCAGATGTTTGCTGATCATGGTGGCAATTCCGAAACCGCCATTTTTTGTCAGCCCCTGGGCTAGATACTGGCAAGCGATGCTCTGAAATTCGTCGTGACCGGAATCGCTG
>Ga0193726_1002063_pt1 | contig 14205 bp, 17 predicted proteins | sample H2c1metaG_FD_144928 | JGI IMG/M metagenome (GOLD analysis project Ga0193726, IMG submission 144928) | Soil microbial communities from a riparian zone of the East river system, Colorado, United States - H2c1 | ecosystem: Environmental > Terrestrial > Soil > Riparian zone | place: USA: East River... | reverse complement strand
CCGCATTCGAGTCCGGCGGCAAAACGAATTGGCGGCAGTCTAGCCCCGGCTGACCAAAGCTCCCCTCCCGGCGTCAAAGTGAATAGGCCCGGTCCGCTCCCAGGGTAGGCTTGGTTTTAGGTTCTTCCTTTTCGCGATCATTCGGCCTAAAATAGCACCAGGAGCAGCTCTTCAAAGCTCAAAACAAATGGGTTGCGCTCCAACCATACGAGATAACTCGTTCTAATTTTAGATTGCTTTATGAGTCGGCAGCTGGCGGGCGAAACATTTGGCCCCGTGCGGGCGTATCTAACTACACAGGCAGGACGGCACCAAGCCGAGGTTTGTGTTCCTGCGCGAGTTGGATTCACGGACAAAAAGAAGGGGTAGCAGATGAAGACGTGGAAAAAGGTCTTGATTGCCCTGGTGGCAGTAGTCGTCTTGGGGACGATTGTGCTGGTCAGCGTAAATCAGGCAAACAAGGGTGTGGTAACGGTGCAAACGGCCAAGGTAGCGATGCAGGACACGCTGGTGTCCCAGGTCACTGCGTCGGGCGAAATTAAGCCCACGACTTACACCAATGTCACCGCTCAGGGTTTCGGCAGAATTACTGGAATTCTTGTAAAAGAAGGCGACAAGATCAAAAAAGGCGATCGCTTGTTGCTGCAGGAGGATGTGCAGGCCAATGCCGATGTGCAGGCCCAGTCCGCGGCCATCAATTCTTCGGAATCCGGAGTGCTGGCGGCCGAAGCCAGTTACCGGGCGGCGCAGGCGGACTTGATTTCACAACAAGCAAATTTGGAAAAAGCCAATCTGGACTATCAGCGCGGCCAGGGGTTGTACAAGGACGGCCTGATTCCCAAACAGGATTTTGATCAACGCAAAACATCGTATGACGCGGCAGTAGCCGCTGTGGATTCCTCCCGTGCCCGCGTGGTATCGCTAAAGGCGCAGTCGGACCAGACACGTTCCATGGTGAATCAGAATCGGGCTGTGCTGGTACGGACCAAAGACATCCTCAGTAAGACGGCTTACATTTCTCCTATCAATGGGATTGTCAGCTACTTGCCGGTGCGCCTGGGAGAGTACGTTGTTCCCGGCATTCAAAATTCGAACGGCAGCTTTTTAATGACCTTGTCCGATATGTCGCTGGTGACTTCGGAAGTGAAAGTCGACGAGACCGATATCGTAAATGTGAGAATTGGACAAGACGCGGATGTGACGATTGACGCTGTGCCCGGGAAAATTTTCAAGGGTAAGGTGACCGAGATCGGCTCACAAGCGGTGTTGCGCAGTTCCGGGCTTGCCACGACACAGACCACTACCAGCAATCAGGAAGCAAAAGATTTCAAGGTGGTGGTGACCCTGGACAATCCTCCGGACAACTTACTGCCGGGACTTTCGACAACCGCAAGGATAAAGACGGCGGAACGAAAAAATGTTGTGGCGATTCCCATTCAGGCCCTGGCAGTTCGCACGCGCAAGGACCTCGAAGAGGCCGCGAAAAAGGCCGCAAGCAGTCACAGCGGTTCCAGCGTGACCCTGGCAGCGCCTCCGCCTCCTGCGCCGGGAGATCCCAAGAAACAGGACGTGCAAGGCGTGTTCGTTGTGAACGGGAAAAAAGCGTTGTTTCGCGCCGTGGAAACGGGAATCAGTGGTGTGACGGATATCGAAGTGACCAGCGGTCTGAAGTCCGGCGATGAAATCGTGGTCGGCAGCTACAAGGCGTTGCGGACGCTTAAACCCGAGTCGCAAGTAAAAGTGGATAACTCCGCGCCAAAAAAGACGGAAGATAAAGAGAGCTGACGGGCGAAGACTGCCTCTGCCCAACCGTTTCAGGGAGATTCGAATGCCTGTAGAGACAACAGCAACGGAGTCGTACCGCGAGGATCTGGTCAGCTCCGGCGTGGTCATCAAGACCCAAGATATTTCCAAAGTGTATGAGATGGGCGCAGAGCAGGTACACGCACTGTGCGGCGTAGACCTGGAGATTCACAAAGGCGAATACGTTGCGATTATGGGGCCTTCCGGCTCCGGCAAATCCACCCTGATGAATCTGATTGGATGTCTGGATTCGCCAAGTTCCGGAAAATATTGGCTGGCAGGAAGACTCGTCAGCGACTTGGATGACGACGAACTGGCCTACATCCGAAACAAAGAAATTGGATTCGTATTTCAGACATTCAACCTGCTGCCACGGGCGACCGCCTTGCACAACGTGGAATTGCCGCTGATTTATAACGGTACTCCCGCCGTAGAACGCATCGAGAAGGCCAAACTGGCACTGGAACGCGTGGATCTGACCTCACGCATGACTCACAAACCCAATGAACTGTCCGGAGGACAGCGACAACGCGTGGCGATTGCGCGGGCCCTGGTCAATTCCCCCTCGATCGTGCTCGCCGACGAACCTACAGGTAACCTGGATTCAAAGACCGGCGAAGAAATCATGGCGCTTTTTGCAAATCTGCACCAGCAAGGCAACACCATCATCCTCGTCACGCACGAGCCGGACATCGCGCAGCATGCCCACCGCATTATTTACATCCGCGACGGTAAAGTCGCCTCGGACCAAGCCGTAGTCAAGTAAGGGACAATTCGGCTCTTCCCTTCCCTCGCAATTCGCGTACTCTCGCTCCGGTAACCGTATCCGTGGTCATTTGCGGAGATGGGGCGGGCGATGAATACCCAAAGTTTCTCTCATGAGCGTCCCGAGACGCAGGAAGTTCTAGATCTCGCAGCGCGTAAAGCGCGCCAGTACCTAGCAACCGTGGACACGCGAAGCGTTGCGCCCGCCGACGCGGCGCTTGCCGGCCTGGCGGCATTTCACGAACCATTCCCCAGTGCGTCTTCCGACCCCCTTGAAGTGATTTCCCTCCTGGATGAAATTGGATCGCCCGCAACAGTCGCGACCACCGGCGGACGTTACTTTGGTTTTGTGATCGGGGGAACGCTTCCAGCATCACTCGCTGCAAGCTGGCTGGCAGCAACCTGGGATCAGAATGTGACCTTGCGTGTGATGTCGCCGGTCGCTGCTGAACTGGAAGAAGTAGTTCTCCGCTGGGTCGGCGAAGCCATCGGCCTTCCGCCAGAATGTCCCGGCGGGCTGGTGACTTGTGCGACCATGGCAAATTTTACGGCGTTGGCTGCGGCACGCGGCGCACTGCTTTCACGCGTTGGCTGGAACGTGGAAGAGGATGGCATGTTCGGGGCACCTCCGATCGAAGTTGTGGTCGGCGAGGAAGTGCATGCCTCGATTCTAAAGGCGCTAAGTATGGCGGGATTTGGCAAGAAACGAGTCACCGTGGTTGCCGCCGACGGCCAGGGGCGCATGCGGGCGGAAAGATTGCCGCGCTTGTCGAGTTCTTCTGTCGTTTGCATTCAAGCCGGCAATGTGAATACCGGAGCGTTTGATCCTGCGCAGGAGATTTGCGCGCGCGCACACGAACAAGGGGCCTGGGTACACGTAGACGGGGCATTTGGGCTGTGGGCCGGCGTCTCTCCAAAATACCGCGATTTGCTGCGCGGGTTTGCCATGGCGGATTCCTGGGGTACGGATGCGCACAAATGGCCCAATGTGAACTACGACAGCGGAGTTGTTTTTGTGCGGGATGGCCATGCGTTGCGGACTGCGATGGGGATGTCGGCAGCATATCTCGAGCCGGGCTCACGGCGCGAACCAACGCACCATGTTCCGGAATCTTCGCGACGCGGACGCGCGATTGAGTTGTGGGCGGCGCTGAAATCGTTAGGCCGTGCTGGCCTTGGCGATTTGGTGGAACGAACATGCGGCTTTGCGCAAATGTTTGCTTCCGGTCTCCGGGATGCCGGCTTTTCCGTGTTAAATGAAGTCGTGCTCAACCAGGTTCTGGTTTCCTTTGGAACGGCGGAGACTACCCAGGAAGTAATTCGCCGAATTCAGCAGGATGGAACCTGCTGGTGCAGCGGAACCATTTGGCAGGGGAAAACAGCGATGCGCATCAGCGTTTCTTCCTGGGTGACCACAGAAGCGGATGTGCGAGCGTCATTGGACGCAATGATTCGAATCGCCCGCCAGTGCAACCCAGCGTCACCACCGCGCTAGCGGCAGCCCCGCCTTTCCAGTTGCTGCGGTTTCACGTGGAACATTTTTTCCCACGCGCTCTGGGCTTTTAGCGAGTTGGTGCAGCGTTTGTGGCCTCGACATCGGCTAGTGTTTGCGCCGACGTTAAGTACGTTCGCGAAAGCCGGTCATGCCAGGTGAGTGAATCCTCGTCCCACACAGACCACAGGTATCCAAGAAAGAACGTGCCGGCCGAAAGCATGTACCCCGTGCTGCGCAACAGCAGCTGCCGCGGACTGGGTGCGTCGCCGGAAAAGCTGGCAACTTGCAGTCCACGCATCATCATGCCGGGGGTCGTGCCGCCGAACACCGTGAATAGGGCGAAATACTGCAAATAGACGAAGGCGAAAGTGGCGGTATATACGGCCGCGCTCAATTTGCTAAGTGTAAACTCCCCGCCAAGGGATCCAAACAGCAGCAAGAATCCGCCATAGGCGAACAGCAGGCAGAAGGCGTCGACGATTCCGGCCAGGCGGCGTTCTTCGATCGAAGCGGTCGGATAGAGTCCCTGGCGCTGTTCAACGGCTTGGACCACCGTCTCTGGACAATCCGGCGGCCAGGTTTCGCATGGGTGCGAGACATCGATCTCCATGCGGGAGTCATGCGATTCTTTTTTCTTGGCAGGACGCCCGATAGCAATCGTGAAGGAAAAATCGTCTTCAAGGCCAGGCGCTTCGGCCACAGCGACAGACGAGTGCAAAGACTTCCTGGGGGCCGCTTCATCAAACGGCAGTTGCGATTGAGCCGTGCTCGGCGAACCCCGTCTGCGACGTGAGCGGTAGGCTTCGAGGCGCTCAGCCAGTTCCCCGCGCCATTGAGTCCCCTCTTCGGAAGCAGCGTCCGAGTTCACCCGGACACGATGGTCTTCCCGCAAGCTGAGATTCACTTGGGTTTCGACATTCGAGCGCGTTTCTGCGGGAGAAAAATCGGCAGAGAAAGAAGTGTCACAAAACTGGCAGACCCGTACGCCTGACGGCAGTACGGCGCCACACTGCGAGCATGTTTTAGTCACCGTTAAGTTTTGCGCTGCGGACGCAACCACTCCGGTGAGGAGAGGTACAAAGGTAGGCTACCACAGCGATCGGGCTGTCAAATGTAAAAAATAGGGCCAATGTTGCTAATCGGCTACCGGTGGTGCAGGGGGAAATGAAGCAGCGTGAAGTTATAGCGAACTAGGCTTCCATCTGTTGTGCGAGCAAGTCTCTGCTGAAGGCAATGCGGCGGTCCAAGGAAACCGCTGCGAAGTACGTGCAATTCGCGCGCTCGGATTCAGTCCAGGACTGCAGCGACGGGGCGAACCGGGCTACCGTGGCGCGCAGGAAATTCAGAATGCCAAAATAGGCGCCCACCGCCTGAATATTGTTGCGATCATCGGGCCGTTCCGGACAAAGGCGCAGCAGCTGCACGACGCGGCGGAAGTCCTCGCCGGACGCCGTATTCGTGATCCCGGTGACGTCCTGCACTTCTGCAGAAAGCGCTTCGTGCGCGTGCGACGCAATCAGGGACCGGCAATACGACACAAAAAATTGAAGCAGGGCCGCCGCCGACAGCAAGAGTATGAGTCCGGCCATCATCGCGGCACCATCGTAAGGCGCGCGGGAACCAGACGGCTGTCATCCGGCACACGCCAGAACGCATAAGCCCACGCCAGCGGCAGCAGGCAGCCAATGACTGGAACCAGCAAAGAGACATAGTAGAAAAGATTGGGGCGCAGGTTGGATATCGCGTAGCTTGCCGCATACGCACTGAAATATACGCCTAGGGAAAGCACGAGCTGCACGAGTAGCGCGCGGGTCTCGCGCAGCTTCAGGATAGCACCCCAAAGCACATACGTCAGAACCAGGCCTACGAAGTAGAGATTCTGGCTTAGCTCGAATACGAAGTGGGTAACGATGCGGGCTGAGGACTGATTCACAACCGCGTAGGTGAACCAAGCAGTGCCACCCAGGAGAAGTACAGCGCCCATGCGCACGTATTTTTCAACGTGCATTTCCTGAAACACATAACCGAAAAGGCTGATCAGGGCAAAGAACAGAATAATCGTCAGCAGCGCATCGGAATAGAAATAGAAGTAGCGATAAACCGTGGAATCAACACCATCGGTCATCAACACGCGAAACCGCCCGGCACTGACGGCGGCGGAAAGCAGCATGTAAAGATTTAAGAAGAAATAGCGGCGGAAGAGATTCTTTTTGACCGCGCACACCACCACTGCGACTTCCAGGAGTGTTCCCAGGAACCATATCGCAAATTGCAGCGGACCAGGCATTTTTAACTTTCTCGAAGCGCCTGATCCTGACCTTTTAGGGGTCTGGAATTACCAGGGCTTCGGAGCCGGTGCCGAGCCATTCTTCCAAGGCTTCGGTGCCGGTGCAGAACCATTGAACCAAGGCTTCGGCGCGGGCGCCGATCCATTGGCCATTAGTACAGAACTATCGCCGTGGGTGGTTACAACGGTCTTGAGACCCATTGCTGTAACCAAAACAAACATGGCGAGAAACAGAGTGGTGAGCTTACGTGACATGAGTGCTGCCTCCGGGTATAAGGACCCGAGAGCACTCTATATCTTCGTACAGCGATGTCAAGTATCGAACGACACACTTCTGTTTCTAATAGATACACACCTCTTCCCTTTGCAGTTTCGATAGGTGTTCGCCTATCGGCTGCCTTGGGCGTTCTGTGACTCGCCTAGGTTAGGTTTTAGGCCTGTTACGGTCAACGGTACCGTAGTACTAAAAGGACTAGAACTACCCTGTACGCGGGTGGGGAAGGTGTGCCGCGCGGACTCAAGCTTTTTAAGGAATTTTTCTTTCCTTTCTTCCTTGTTTTCGCAGGTAACCAGATCCGCTTGAATTCTTGACCTCAGGACCGGGGTCGGACTTTTCGGCAGTGGATCCTCCGTTTGCGGTTATCTGATTAGCTAGTAGTACCAGTAGTTGACTAGCACGAAGCACCTGAACCAGGGAACAGGTTCCCCGGGAATTGGCAGGCATTAGCCTGACTGCGGTCCTCATGACTGGCATTGTCTGGAGGTTGGGATCTACTCGGGATGTGGTTGGGAGGCGTAACGGATGAAGAAGCTCTATACCGTAGTCTTCCTTTCTCTGCTGGCGACTTCCGGCAGAGCAGGCGAACTCGCTGGTTCATTCAATCAAGCTGCTGCCCTAGGAGATGCACAAGATAAGGAACCCGCTTCACGGACCTATCTTCAGCATGATCTGATGCCGTACTACCAGAAAAAATACGGGCCTGTCTTTCAGTCTTGTCTGGCGTCGACTGATCACCCCGACACATCGCCGTTCTCTTTCGTTTTGGCAATCGGCAAGGATGGTCGTGTTCTGCGGCTCTACCTAGACCATGAAACCAACTGATTTGCCTGTGTGCGGCAGACGCTGCAACAAGAAGAATTTCCACACCCGCCACTCTTTCCCCATTACATGCACGTTTCAATGAGCTTTTCCAAAGAGTGAGACTTCTGAGAAATCCAGGAGAAACCCGTATAAATCGCCGTCTGAGGGAACTTCGATCCGTCCTTATGACAAATTCAATGTAGTCGAAGAAACCAAAATCGCGATGCCCCCAAGGGCGCGTTGAGTTCGGCAAGTGCCCCGATAAACGGCCCAGCGCCGGCGGGATCACTGTTCGCAGCAGATAGGCGAGCCTCACCGTTTTGTCTCAGTACCCGGTCGAATTGTGCAGAGACCCTGAATCTGTATTAGCATCTGCAAAATATGTTCACTTGGTTGAAAAAGAAAAAGACTCCCCCCGACGCCGGCGCCGTCATGGCCCGCGTCATCATCCTCAAATATCTTTTTGTGAAAGGTCTCGCGACCCCTCCGCCTGACTACCTCGCCGAGTGCCAGCAGAGATGGAGTGAGGCTGCGTGGCACAAGTTCCTTGACGGGGTGATGACACAGAACGCTCAGCTTATTGGTCGGTTGCAGGGGAATGGGTTGTGGAAAGCCATGGAGTACGATGAGCGCAGACTCTTCGAGGCAGCGCCAACGGAAGTCAATCGGCAGACAATTACCGATCTAAGCTGGCTCCGAGAGCCCATTGTTTGTCTCCTGTGGGCGCTGGGCTACATTGCAGAATTGCTGCCATACGACCAGCAGGCTGACGATGAACTAACGAACAAACTTCCTGCAGAACCAGCAGAGATTCTCGTCAAAAAAGCTGCGCTGCGTCCCCGCGAGTCAATCGAAAAACAACGAGACCTGGCCGAGCTGTGGCACTGGCGTTCCCGCACCCGGCAACTCCAAGAGTCCGGGCAAAGATTTACGTTCCCTGGCGATATGACCATTGAAAAAGTCCTCCGCATTTCGTCAGCGAAAGCCGCTGTGGATGGCATGGTTCCAGCCCCAATAGGAGATGACTTTCCTGCATTTGGCAAACCTTATCGCGACTTAACACCTGGGGAATATTCCCAGGCGACGTCGATCGCCGTGGAGCGTCATCGCGCCTTTAACTGGCTTTGCGGGTTGGCCCCAAACAACCGCTGGGCGGAAACGCCCACAGACACCTGAATCAATCGATTGACTCATTAAAGCACGGTCGGCTAATCGGAACTGGCCCACCACCGGGTTTTCGGTGGTGGTACAGTTTGCCGTGAGATGAAGCACATTGTGCTCGGAAGCCTAGCAGCCCTGATTGCGGCAGCAATTACTGTTTCGCTGCGCTTTTATGGTGCTCACGATCTACAAGGTCTCTTTGCCGCAGTCGCCGGGTTTCCGGGGCTACTTGCAAATGGTCATTATGTTCAGCTCAATGAGGTGCTTTTCACTGTGGTCAACTGGCTTTTTTACTTTTTGCTTTTGGAAGGCCTGGCTGCGTTGAGGCATAAGTTTTCAAACTGAACCACTACCGGGTTTTCGGTAGTGTCTCAGTGTGCATCGATTGCAAGCTGATAGCGATTACCGGACAGCCTGAATCGAAACACATTTTGACGAGCTACGTCGAACGCCAGAACCTGACAATGCGGATGGGCATGCGGCGATTCACTCGCCTGACCAATGGATTCTCCAAAAAGTAGAGAACCACGCGGCAATGGCAACAATTCACTTCATGTACTATAACTTTGGCCGGATTCACAAGACGCTGAGGGTTGCGCCTGCGATGGCTGCTGGCATTGCCGACGACGTCTGGAGCCTAGAAGAAATCGTTCTTCTGGCATAAAACAATGCAAAACCAAACCTACAGCGCGATGGCGTGGGGGTCGGTGCTGATTGCGGCTGTAGCGGCTATCGTTTTCCCGACCTCGCGGACTGCTGGAATCGTCGCGTTGCTTACTTGGATAGGGATAATTATTCTGAGGCACCCTTTTAGCGCAAAGTCAAAGCGGCAAGGGAAAAATTCAAACTGAGACGCTACCAGGTTTTCGGTAGTGGGTCAGTTTGAAATCACGGTGTTATGACGCGGCATGGGCCGTACCATGATGAGACCAATTCGTATTTTGACTGCGGTGGCTCTAACTGTGACCGCGTTCGGCACGGTCATGTACACGTTCGTATATGCGATATTCCGTTTCAATTTAGGCCACATTCGATCCGACGTGTTTTACATCGCTACTGGTGTTCTCTTTGTTTGCACAACGTTTCTGGTGAATGCCGCTTGGCAGGCATTTTGCAATCGTTTTTTCACAAAACGTTCAAACTGATCCACCACCGGGTTTTCACATCGCTACTGGTGTTCTCTTTGTTTGCACAACGTTTCTGGTGAATGCCGCTTGGCAGGCATTTTGCAATCGTTTTTTCACAAAACGTTCAAACTGATCCACCACCGGGTTTTCACATCGCTTGACACCTCTGGTGACAACTCCGTAGCATACAAAGTTGCCTCATGCCGGCGTAGCTCAGTGGTAGAGCGAGGGTCTCATAATCCCTAGGCCGTGGGTTCGATTCCCTCCGCCGGCACCAAAAGCAGATAAAGTCTGTCTCCGGCGCGCCTTTAGTACTCATGGACAGTCACCAGCTCGTTAGGCAGCATGACCATCCCAGTGACGGCATTCCCCATCGTTTCGCGCGAAACTCCGGTTGTCGTGTTTACCAATTCCATGGCGGATTGCGGGCGCGCAGCCGACCAGATCCCCCGGGCCCAACAAGTGTTTCAGCAAGCCGGAATTCCGGTTGAGTTTGAGACGTCCGCCGGGCTTGCTGAATTCGGCGCGCGAGTTTCTGCAAGAATCGAACGCCACCATCGCTTGCTGTTGGTATTAGGGGGCGATGGCACCTTTCACCATCTTGTGAATGCGACCGTTGGGAGTGCAGCCGTTGTCGGCATGCTGGCGGCTGGCGGCGGCAATGACTGTGCCGCGGCTCTTGCGCTGCAAAAGGATTTTTCCGACATCCCGCGACTCATCGAACAACAGAAGGTGCGCTCCATTGACGTTTTGCGTATCCGAACCGCCGATGGGAAGGAGCGGTTTTGTGTTGGCAGCGCAGGGGTTGGACTCGACGCGGAAGCTGCTCGTCTGGCCAGCACCACCTACCGGCGAGTAGCGGGCCGGCTTCGCTACATCCTGTCGGCTCTGCACGCGTTCCTGCGCTTCGTTCCGCCCCAGATGCAAATCGAGTTTCCGGCCGAGCCCGCCAGGAGCATTCGTGACACATTGTTGTTTGGTAGCGCATTGAATGCTTCGACTTGTGGAGGAGGCCTGCGCATTGCGCCCTCTGCTGAACTAGCGGATGGCCTGCTGGATCTCGTTCTGCTCAAACAGCTCGGAGTGGTTGAAGTTCTGCGCATGCTGCCCGGACTCGTTCGGCGCGGGGAAGTGCACAGTGCCAAGCTCAGCGTAATTCAAACAAGAAGCGTGAAAATTACCACCGAGCGGCCCTGCATTTTTCAAGGCGATGGAGAAATTCTTGGGCTTACACCCGTGGAGATTGCCGTCGTGCCCCGGGCCATCCGCGTGCTCGCACCTTGAAACGGGTAAAAGCGCAAATTCCCAAGCTCAGGTTTGCGGGTCGCCTTTGTGCAACACTTTCCGCCGCATATCCGGCCAAAATTCCTTGAGTTCGTTGGAAATCCCGTCGTACAGGATCAAAAATCCGAAGGTAGTGATATTTCGCGAAGCGGTCCGATCGCCGGGGACATGATAGGCATTGGAAATCGCTGCAGCGGTCAGGTTGCCCAGGGACTCGGAAAAATTAAATCGTTCGTGTCCTGAATCGGTCCGCGTGATAAACAAGCGGTTCACGGCGTGATAAGCGCGGTGAACAAATCTTCCTTCCCCCATCCGGTAATAGCGGGGATCTTCCGCGAGCAAACTGGGATAAATCGCAGCGGTCATGTAGGTGCCGATGCTGTTGTCGGCAAACGAAGCGCCATAGCGTTTCGCGTATGCGCCCCAACCCTGGCCCCACTCTTTTGGATCGTTCTCTGCCTGCGCTATGCCTGCAAGGGCTCCATTGAAGGGGAACGCGCCCCAATCAAAGACCCCGGCAGTCGCTAGACGGAATTTTTGACTGACGCGAAGAGGCGGCAGCGATTTTCCGTTTTCTACTGTTCCATAGTTGGGAAGGACTTCAAAGATGCGGTCATTGACGGTTCCCGTCTCTTTTTCAAGTTTGCTTTTTCCGGTCTTGCCGTTTTCCTCTTTTTCTTGAGACTGGCCTTGCGCAGGCGATGGCCCGGGAGGTGCCTCGGTTGCCGCGGGGGCTTGGCATTGCGCGCTTTCGGCGGGAGGGGCAGCCGATTGCGCTGTCACGCTTGCGGCAAGGAATGAGAAAAACAAAAAAACAGCAGCGAATTGCGAGAGCGATCTGCGGTTTACAGTGCGGGCGGCGGTTGCAATCAAGAGGACTCTCACCGGGCGAGCTACGGTGAATTACTCCTTCTTTTTGTCCATCTTTAGATTGAGGACGATATCTTTTCTGCTGTCGAAGCTGGAGACCGTGCGCGTCTGCGATTTTGCGCCTTCCTTCTCCGCGTGGACCTCGTAATCGGCGTTGGGATCAAGGCCGCTGAACCGAAAATTTCCGGTATCGTCGGTATAGTTGCTGCGCACGGTGTTGGTGCGGGTATTTTTCAGAAATACCACGCTGCCGGCAATTGGACTTTCCGACTTGTCCAGAACCACTCCGCGCACGGTTCGCAGCTGCGCTTCTTTCTTGCTCTCTTTGTTATCCTGGGCAGTGCCGAGCGCTGCGCAAACGGCCACAATCGCCACCAACAATGCCATGCGGCTTCGCATTTTCATTTCTTGCCTCCGGCTGCCGGCGCCATGCGCAGCACAATTCGTTCTTCTTCCGATCCTGCTTTAGCTTCGACCGTTTCACTCAAATCAGCGAAGCCCTTCAGATGCACAACCATTACATAGGAAGAACCCTGGGGTACATAGACACCAAATTCTCCGCGCGAATTGGAAAACCGCTCCCAGCGAAATTTCTTTTCTCCACTCCGCCGCAGCCGCAATCGCGCACCGGGCAAAGCAAGGGCTTTGTCGCTGAAAACGGTGCCCCTGATCAAAGTATCGCTGGCGTGCGGGCCTTTCCTGAATTCAGGTTGAACGGAGGTCTGCGAATCCACCGGGGTTTTTTGTTCCTGGGCGCTAGCGGGCTCTGGGCCTCGTGTGGCCATCAGGACGCTGGCGGCCGCCAGGAGCACACCTAAACAGCTCCGGAAATTCCCAAGACGAGGCATCACACCGCTCCTGTCACCTTAGATGAACAATGGACGTTTGAGGATGCTAGGACAATCCCGCTGCGCGCCTACTCTTCGTCCTCTTCTTCCTCGTCATCGTCCTCGTCGTCGCCGAGATCGCCGTTTTTGCTGACTTCTTCTTCGCCATCTTCTTCATCATCATCTTCGTCATCTTCATCGGAGATCAGATTCAGATGGACGGGATGCGTTTGCGAGACTTCCAATTCCGACTCACACTCGGGACAGCTGAGGATCTCGCCTTCTTCGACTTCGTCTTCGTCAACGTCAATTTCTGTAGAGCATTCAGGGCAGCGAATCACGACTCCATCCTCCGATGCAGTGTTCATGGGGCTGAAGGACTCGAACCCCACCATGCAGCGTATTATATACCGCGTTGCACGAAGTCAACTCCCGGGCTTGTGGGTTCTTCTCCACAAGCCACTGGACCGGCGTCCCCGTATGAGGCCCTAGAGATGCGTTCACGGCGCGAATATCCGAAGCACCCTCTGGTTGGTGTCGGCGGCGTGGTCATTGAAAATGGCCGCGCCCTGCTGATCAAGCGGGGCAGTGAACCGTTGCTGGGGCAGTGGTCCATCCCGGGCGGCATGCTCGAACTGGGAGAAACGCTAGAGAGCAGCGTCGCACGCGAATTACTCGAGGAAACTGGACTAGAAGTCCGGGTTCTGGAATTAATTGAAGTGTTCGATCGCATCATCGATGAAGATGGCCCCACCGCAGGGGGCATAGAAAATCCGCGATTTCACTATGTGATTGTCGACTACCTGTGCGAACGAATCCGAGGCACGGCGCAGGCTGGCAGCGACGTCACCGATGTTGCCTATGCCCGCGAGGATGAGCTGGGTGAATTTCAGCTGACCGAAACCGCATTGCGCATCCTGGGCAAAGCGTTTGCGATGGCTCGCGCTCGCCGACCCTGACGCGCCCCGGGGGGCGCTGCCCCTATTTTGTGCTCTTTAGAATTTGGATGCTTCCGTTGGAGTTTGTGAGCGACAGGGCACAGCCGCCGTTGCCAATTTTCCCGTTCATGGCATCTCCGCCAAATTCGCCGGTCGTCGTAACGGGAAGATCGGAAGTGATTCGGCCGAACGATGTGCGCGCCGTCAGGTTATAGCCCGCATTTTCAGGAATGTGGGCTTGAATCGAAGAGAACGAGGTCTTTGCTGAAATATTCTTGCATCCGGCCGAACTACGAGAGACGGCAACAACCACTGCTCCATTGCTGTTGTCCACACTGATTTGACCACTCACATCGTCCAGCGTGGCCGAGGCAAAGCTGGTCTTGGCGCTCGCGTCCCCTTTGATGGCGGCGGCGGTTATGGCGCCGTTGGAATCCTCAATGATGACATTGCCGGACACGCGGCGGATGTCCACGGCGCCGAAACTGGTTTTGGCATAGGTGTCCCCGCCAATGTCGCTGAGTGCGATGCGGTCATTGCCGGTGGTTGCCCGCACTCCTTTGTGCA
>Ga0193726_1002062_pt1 | contig 14208 bp, 17 predicted proteins | sample H2c1metaG_FD_144928 | JGI IMG/M metagenome (GOLD analysis project Ga0193726, IMG submission 144928) | Soil microbial communities from a riparian zone of the East river system, Colorado, United States - H2c1 | ecosystem: Environmental > Terrestrial > Soil > Riparian zone | place: USA: East River... | reverse complement strand
CGCTCGATCCCAAGCCCGGAAACGCGGCAGTCGCGTCGATCAATGCGGCCATCAACGCACTCGCCAAGGCCTTTGCAGAACAAGGAATCAAAGACGGAGTGCAAGTCAACAGCGTCGTGCCGGGCGCTGTGATGACAGCACGCCGGCAGTCGTTCTTCGAAAAATGGGCGCCTGCACACAATCTCACCGTGGAAGACGCAATCAAGAAGTTCCCGGAGCAAGCCGGCATCACTCGCTTTGGAATGCCAGAGGAGATCGCCGACCTCCTGGGCTATCTCGTGTCCCCCGCGGCGAAGTGGATGACAGGCGCTTCGGTTCGTATGGACGGCGGCGAAATCAAGGGAATTTAGGTTGGAGCTGGACTCGGAATTTAGCTTCCTGACTGAGGAGCAAATGAAAGTCACAACTATCGGGAGTCGGAGCGGGGAGGAAATGTTGGAACGCCGCAGCTTTCTTGGTGCGCTCGCAGGCGCATCTTTAGGGGTCCTGTCAGAGGGCATTTTCACTGAGTTTGCGAGTGCCCAAAACACGGCGCAAGTTCTCGCGACCTCAGCTGGTCAAATTTATTTCGAGACTTCTCAGGTGGAGATTTCAGGAAACACGATGTTCCTGCGTCGCTATGGAAAAGGGCCGGCCATTCTGCTGGTGCATGGCTTCCCGCACCAGCCTAATGTGGCGATTTCTTGCGCCGAAGCTTGCTGAGAACCACACCGTGATCTGCGTAGACCTGCGGGCCTACGGCCGCAGCGGGATCCCCGCTTCAACGGACGACCACTTTCCATATTCAAAGCGAGCAATGGCGAGGGAACTGGTTGAGATGATGGACAAGCTCGGTTTTCGGACCTTCACGCTGATCGGTCACGATCGCGGTGGAAGAGTTTCCTACCGGTTGGCTTTGGACCACCCCAAGAACGTGGAGCGTCTCGCTGTCTTCGATGTGATTCCGATTCTCGAAGCGTGGAGCCGGTCAGATGCACGCTTCGCGCAGACTTACTGGCCCTGGATTTTGCTATCGCAGAAAGCGTCGCTGCCGGAGAGCTATTTACTCGGCGCACCCAAGGCCGTCTTCGATAATCCCTTCGGACATGGTTCGTTCAGCGGCGAGATTCTTGAGGAATACGTTTCCACCTATCGTGATCCGGCCCGCGTTCATGGAATCTGCGAGGAATATCGAGCCGCGGCAACGATCGATGTCGAACACGATCGCGCCGACAAGGAAGCGTCCAGGCGAATCGAATGCCCGATGCTCCATCTCTGGGCCGAGGGTGGCCCGCTCGACATTTTCTACGCAAAAGACGGTGGTCCGCTCGGCATTTGGCGGCAGTGGGCTCCGCGGGTGCAAGGACAGTCAATGAAAGGCGGCCACTTTTTCCCGGAAGAGAATCCTGATAACACCGCCCTTCTCGTCCGACAGTTCCTCTCGGTATAAGCCATCTATCGCAGAGAAAACAGAAGCGTTTGGTGCTGTAAATCTGGAGAGCGCCCAGTCCAGATACTTGAACTCAAGGAGATACAGAAATGAAAAAGTGGATAACAGTTGCAATTCCTGTCGCCGCGGTCGCGCTCTTGGTTGCCTGGTATGCATTTCGCCCGGAGCGGCTCGTGGTCAATCGAAATGTCAACGAAGCAATGCCGAACGCACCAGGCGTATCGTCGGCGCAGCCTCTGGAATCTGGACGGTTCTACAGCATATTGCACCCGACCGAAGGTACCGCGACCATCTATCAGATGGGAGATGGGACGCGCGTTCTTCGTTTTACGAGCTTCAGCACGTCAAACGGCCCTGATGTTCACGTTTACGTGGTTGCCGCCGACGATGCTAAGGATATAGCGACTGTGGAAAAGGCCGGTTTCGTTGACTTGGGAGTGATCAAAGGAAACATCGGCGACCAAAACTACACGCTTGGTAGCGATTTGGACTTGGCGAAATACCGTGCAGTGTCCATATGGTGCAAACGATTCGGCGTAAACTTCGGAGCTGCGGCGTTGAGACCGCCGGAGGCATCGCAAAATCACTAGCACACGATTTCGCAATTCATGGAGGAGAGCATGCGGGGGACACGATGGATTTGTGGACTATGGCTGCAATCAGGCTTTTGGTTTACTACAGCAATTACATGGTCGCACCACTCATTCCGGCATTCTCGAGGGCGGCCTCCTGCCCATGAGAAATTCACAAGGGCATCGACAAAAATGCAGGCGTCTGTAAGTGATGAGGGAAAAAACATGAATTGGTCGGGGCGCCGAGATTTGAACTGGCACAATGTGCCGAAATGTGGCTCCGCATGCTTGGAGTCTCCCGAATTTTCCCCATAACGAAAAAACAGCGAAAGTGCTCCTGTCGGTTCCCGTCTCTTGATAAACACTAACCCTTCGGTTGGAAGCTGAAGGGGAGTACTGCTACTTCCGGCTCGCCAACAATTCGCTGGGTAGACCACTCCGTAGGCCGCGCAATCTTCGACGGCGTGCTCCATCCGCTAGGACTCGGGCTTACTTAACAGGAATTGGAAGGCGAGCTGTCAGGAGACACATCTAGCCACCGATTGACGGTCAGAGAAAATCTTGATGAGGGGCCCCGGAGTCGATCCACTTCGACGATTCGTCGACTTATAGGAAACTTGGCCGCGCCGGAAAAATCATTCCGAGCGCAGCGCTTGTATGACGTCGACGCGGCCGGCGCGTGCCGCCGGGAGCATCGAAGCGACAACCGCCGCGCCTAATAACACAAACGCAGAGACGACCACCGGCAATGCGCCAGGCATTTTTAAGCCTCCGAAATAACTGCCTGCCACGCGCGCAACGACGAACCCGAACGCCGCGCCCGCCAGAATGCCAACAGCAGCCATCACGACGCCCTCCGCAACGACACCCCTGAGGAGATTTTCCGGTGGTGACCCCAGCGCCACGCGGATGCCAAATTCGCGAGTCCGCGCACTGACAGAAAACGCCAGTACACCCGCGACGCCAACGACCGCAATCAACAACGCGACCCCTGCGAACACGCCAAAGACCAGGGAATTCAGACGGTTTGGCGCAAGCACTTTTGCACGGATATCTTCGAGAGTGGCGGCGTGCTCAACGGGTTCATCGGCGGACATCTGCCGGATAATTTTCGTTACCGGCGTTACCAGCGAATAAGGATTTGCCGTGGTGTGGATAAAGAGGTGACCGCCAAACAAGGGCGAGTCTGCAAAGGTTTCATAGATGGTGGAGGTGGGCGCCGGAACGATATGTTCGTCGTCCACATCGGCGGCGACCCCAATAATGCGGTGCGGCGAAGTAAATCGCGCCTTTTCGCCCGCACTGCCGGGAAGGAACTCGAGCACGGGATCGGTCCAATAGACATGCCGATTGATCGGATCCTGACCAGGAAACATGTGCTGCGCGAGAGTCGCGCTGACGATCACCACCGGCTCTTGATTCTGGTCATCGAGCGCGTTGAAATCGCGCCCGGCAATAATGGGAACGCCCAGCGCGGTGAAAAAACCGGGAGAGATGTTACGCCACAGCGCGCGAGGGTCGTCTTTGCCATGGACGTGACCATCACCAGAGAATTGCAAACCTACACCGAAGCCGCCGTCGGCATCACGCCAGGGAGCGACCATAGCGAAAGCCGTCTTGGTGACACCGGGTAGCGCGTCGATGCGACGCATCGATTCTTTGTAGAAATCGAGGACTTGCTGAGGCGTTTTTCCGTTGTACAGCGCTGGAACGTCGACGACGAGGACTTGACGCGTATCAACGCCGGACTGGGTAGTTTGCAACGCGATCAGCGTAGTGATCAACATGCTTGCGCCCGCCAGCAGCACGAAAGACGCTGCAATTTGCGTGACTGCAAAGGCCCGCTGGCGGCGGCCGGTGCTGCTGGTGATGCGAACGCCGCCGCTCGCGAGGTTCATGCCATTCGACGCGTTCGCCGACGGCAGCCGCGGCACAAATGCCAAAATTACCGCCGCGACTATTGCCAGCGCTACTCCCACCCAGAGCAGGCTGAAATCAACCGTCAAATCCAGCGCACGAACGGAGAAGCGCGAGGCGTATCGGGCCAGGATTGTAACCAATGGCTGCGCGATCAGTACGCCGATTGCTGCGCCCGCGCCACAGAGCAGCAGGCTTTCGGCTAACAACATCCGCCGCAGTGTCCAAGTGCTTGCGCCCAGCGCGGCACGGATCGAGAGTTCGCCCTCGCGGCGAACCGTCCGCGCGAGAATCAAGTTGGCCACGTTCGAGCAGGCGATGATGAAGACCAGGCCCGAGGCAGCGAGAAGGACAAGGAGAACGGTGCGCGCGCCGGAAGTAATCTGGTCGCGAAGCATCTTCGCGTCGATGCGGTAGCCGCCGTTATCGGGATACGCATCGGGATGGTCCTGCTGCATCCCGGCGTACACCGTGCGCAACTCGTTGCGAGCCTGGTCGAGAGTGGCGCCGGGAGCAAGCTTACCGAAAAGTTCGGTCATGCGATGGATGCGGCCCGTGACCATCGTGGCGGAAAGATGATGGGGGCTGATGACCAGATTGCCGATAATCTCGGTGTCCGCGGGATATGGCACAGAGGGTTCAAGGACGCCGACGACCGTAGCGGAACGATCGCCAATGCTGCTCAGGCGAACAGTTTTGCCAATCACATTCGGATCTTTTTTGTAAACGGTGGACCAGAAGCGATACGTGAGCACGATGACGCCGGCGGCGTTGGGGCCGTCGTCTTGAGGTCCGATGAGGCGGCCGAGCACCGGGCGCAGACCCATAACTTCAAAGTAGTTAGCGCTGACGACGCCACCTTGCACTCCGCGAGGTTCACCGAGTCCGACCACCGTAAAGTCCATCGTCGAGAAATCGCCGAACTCGCTCACGGAGGGGACGCTGCCCTCGATATCCTTGATTTCGGGCACGGAAAACGTGGTGTTGTCCTGTCCGCTGCTGGGGGCGCTCTGGCGGATGTACACCAGCCGGTTCTCGTCACGGTTGACGAGCGGCTTGAGCAGCACTCCCCGTACGAGCGTGAAGATGGCTCCGTTCGCGCCGATGCCAAGCGCCAGCGTGAGAGTCACGGTGATCGCCAGCCCGGGAGTCCGGATTAACGCGTGAGCTGCACCTCTCAGATCGCGAAGGAATGACATGTTCTTAGCCTCCCCTGCCAAGTATCAATATCAGGCCCGTTTCAGGATACCGGCGCATCCTTTCGCCGCCGCCGCTCGCTCTCCTTGATGATTTCATTCAAATCCGCAACAGGCCGTATCTCAACCGGTCCAAGTCCATACTTAAAGCCTGGTAGCTGTGAGACAAGCTGAACCGCGTGATTGAGGTCTCGCGCCTCAAGGATTTGAATGCCGCCAAGTTGTTCCTTGGTTTCCGCATAAGGGCCATCAGTCGTCGCGACTTTTCCGTTTTTCCAGTACAGGGTCAGCGCGGTCTCGGGAGGCTGAAGAGGTACTTCGGCGACCAGATGTCCGTTGGCGCGCAGGTGGTCGTTGTACTCAAAGCATTCGTCGAACGTTGTGTTTCGCTCGCCCTCGGTCATTCCTTCGAATTTTCCTGGCTCGAAGTATCCCAAGCAGATATATTTCATCCAGTCCTCCCTGGGTTCCTGTGACTCTTCGTTTCCTCGAACTCACAGCCGCAGCTCATCGTTCTGTTATCAGGTAGTCGTTCGAGAGGCCGAAAATCGACAGCTGCCCATCTTTTTGCCTCGTCAGAGGAACGGGCGTACCTCGACCGGCGCCCGGCAGGCGAGGACAGCCTTGCGCCCCCACGCCAGTGCCTCGTCGAGGTTAGCGGCTTTCAGGATCCAAAAACCGCCTACGTGCTCCTTGGTCTCGAGGTACGGCCCGTCGGTGACGAGCACCTTGCCATTGGACTGCGCCCGCAGCGATTTCGCGTTGCTGGCACCGGCAAGACCACCAGCGAACATCCTGACACCGGCAGCCTCCATCTCTTCGTTGAGCACGTCGATATCGCGTACCGTCGATTCGGTCACGAGGGACGGATCGAAATCATCGGGATGGTGAATAGCAACTAAATACTGCGCCATGGTTTCTCTATTCTCCTGTAGCGGTCTTCGGGCGGGCTGGTTGCTCTGCCTTTAGCATATAGTCGAACGGCCGTCCCGGAATTCGACAAATCGGCCTGGAGATTTTGCTTCTCCCGCGATGCCTGCAAGATCAAAAGCCCGGGGCCCCCGACCGAATGTTTATAGACTTCCGGTTGGGACTGCGCCTGCACGTTCGTAATTCACGATAATGACGCCTTTCGAGGTGACTGTGCTTTCCGTCACCTTGAATGCCGCCGGGATCGTGCCATCGGCAAACAGTCGTTTTCCACCGCCCAACGTAATCGGAAATATCTTCAGCCAGACCGCATCGACCAAATCATGCTTGAGGAGCGTCTGAACGAGATTTGCGCTTCCATAAACGTGCAAATCCGGCCCATCCTGTTGCTTAATTTTGGTGATTTTTTCCGCAATATCTCCGTTTAAAAACACGGACGGCTGCCATTCGTGAGAAGTCATGGTATTCGAGGCGACGTACTTGGTCGCAGTGTTGATGGCTGGCCAAGTGTCGTTATGTTGCGGCCAGAATGATGCAAAATTGGCAAAGGTTTTTCGCCCGATCAGCAAGTCAAACGGCATGTTCATCTGCTTTTTTACGGCCGCTGCACTAACTGGGTCGGAATGTGGACTTATCCACCCGCCATACGCGAAGCCGTCACTGGTATCTTCCTCTGGCCCGCCTGGGGCTTGTATGACTCCATCAAGGGAGACAAATTCAAGCACATTGACTTTTCTCATGGCTGAGCTCCTTTCAAGTCCTATTTGTCCTTGTCGTAGTAGCCAAATCAGACGTATTTCATTTCCTCATATTGAACGAACCGAAAGCAGAGCGTTGCGCCGGCTCGTTCATCTCGTCACTAGGGCGCAGGTTCCGAGGCCACCGTAGCCAGGGTGTTTACTTGCTTCCGCCGGGTTCTTGTTCCGGAGCCGGGAAGAAAAGAAGCTCGCGCACCTCGCCCACCGCATCGCAGGAGATGGCGCCCTTGCGGGCCCACGCGAGTGCCTCATCCATATCGGCGCATTCCAATATCCAAAATCCGCCCATGTGCTCCTTGGTCTCGATGTACGGTCCGTCGGTGACGAGCACTGTACCATCGGGCTGCCCCCGCAGCGTCTTCGCGCTGCCGGCCGGGGAAATGCCGCAGGCGAACTTCCTCACGCCGGCAGCAATCAGTTCGCGGTTGAGCGCGTGGATCTCTTCGATCATCGCTTCGGTTACGGTGGACGGGTCGAAGTCGTCGGGGAGGTAATTAGCAACCAGATATTGTGGCATGACTTTTTCTCCTTGGTTTCTGTGGTTTGTTCCCGATGACTCGTTTCCTGTTCACTCAGGAGCCGTAGCTCATCGTTCTCTTGTCCTATAGTCGTTGAGCAGACGGAAAATCGACAGCTCTTCCAATTTTTATTTCAGCTGCCGAATCCGCTCCTGCAGGAATTGCCGCTCTGGTTCCTGTTGGGTCAGGGCCAGAGCTTTCTCATAAGAGGACCGGGCCTCAGCGGTCCTGCCGAGTCTGCGGTACATATCGGCACGGGCTGAATGCGCCAAATAGTAATTTGCCATTTCGCCATGTTCCAACACCGCGTCGATAAGCGTCAGACCGGCCTCTGGACCGTCGCGCATGGCAATGGCCACGGCACGATTTAGCTGTACAACTGGCGAAGGGTGAATTCGTAGCAATCGGTCATAAAGCGGCAACAATCTGCGCCAGTCGGTCGCAGCGACTGATTCCGCCTCCGCATGAACGGCCGCAATCGCAGCCTGCAGTGTGTAAGAGCCGAAGCGGCGGGACTTCAGGGCTTTCTCCAGCAGTGCCACTCCCTCTGCGATCTGCTCCCGGTTCCAGAGCGAGCGATCCTGATTCTCCAGCAAAATTAGCTCTCCGGCCGGCGAGGTTCTCGCGGCGTGACGAGATTCCTGCAGCAACATCAGGGAAAGCAGCCCAATTACCTCCGGCTCTGGCTGAAGGTCGGTCAGCAACCGGCCCAGTCGAATCGCCTCGCCGGTTAGCTCGGCCCGCGTTACTTCCGCTCCCGCCGCAGCCGAATAACCCTCGTTAAAGACGAGATAGGTGACCTGAAGCACCGCGCCCAGTCGCTCCGGCAATTCCTGCGGCGACGGCACCTCATACCGAATCGGTGTCTCTCGAATCTTTGCCTTGGCGCGCACAATGCGCTGCGCCAGCGTACGCGGGGAGATGAGGAAGGCCTTGGCGATCTCCTCGGTTGTCAGCCCGCACACCTCACGCAAGGTGAGCGCAACGTGGGCTTCCGGCGCTAGAGATGGATGACAGCAGGTAAAAATCAGGCGCAGCCGATCATCCTCAAGGCTGTCCTCTTCATCGGACCTTTCCGCCGAACTCCATTGCGCTTCGAGATAGCGCACGAGCTCGCCTTGCGACGCATCAAATCTTGCCCGTCGACGCAGCGTATCAATGGCTTTGAAGCGGGCCGTCGAAATCAACCATGGCCGCGGGTTGCCGGGTACTCCACTCCTCGGCCACAGGCTCAGCGCAGCCGCGAAGGCTTCGTGCATCGCCTCCTCGGCAAGATCAAAATCACCGAGCAAGCGGATCAGAGTTGCCAGGATTCGTCCCGAATCCACGCGATAAAGGGAGTCGAGCAATTCGCGTATCTGCTCGGTGGAATGCTCGGACATGACGACGACCTTAGCAAACCAGCTACCCCGAATCAATTTAGCAAAAGGCGAATCGAAGCAAAGTGCCCAGGTCGTGACTCTGAAATCTGGACGACAGTGGAGGACGCCGCAAGGGCGGCGCCGTCAAGTACCGCTGCTGCAGTTGAGACCCACGATTGACCACTCTGAGCTGAAGGCGAAATGGTGAGCATCGGCAAAATGAGGTTGTGGCGCAGTTCGTTCTTGTATCGGTCGCGGAGTAGTTGAGCGCTGAGTCTCTGTGAACGGAGCAGATAGTCGGCATCATCCCTATCGTTTGTGGCATTGCGCTCCAGCTTCGACAAGATGCAATCATATGGATCGGGCACAAGTAGTCTCAGGTAGTTAAACCCGCCAGGAGCCATGTCCGTCAGCCTGGTTGCGTAGTCTTCCGGGAGGTTTGCAACGGCCACACGGTGAAGCCAAACTCCGTGTTTCGTGTCAAGATGCGACCCTTGTCCTGCTAGCTCGTCCAAGTTGAAATTCACAGGAATCGCGGTGTAGTAGTCGATATCGCCCGTTGTGCGCGGCAAGCCGTAGAAATACGTGAAGACGAACCCACCGATGCAGTGCAGTTCGAGGGGTTCGTCGAGCATTCCGTCGAGTTCTGTGAGGAACTCTTTCCAGGGTGACGCGAGCGGCCGTGCCTCTTTGTCAGCTGGCATATTAAAGGTGTTCAGGCCGCATGTCGGTCAGCAGGTTCCAGTGTGCGGCGTCCTCTGTGCGATTCTTCCGCAGCCATTCCCTCTCACCCTCTGTACGAGGTGGACGGTAAAAAGCATCTTCTTTGGCCAGTCGGCTGTCATCGAGTAGATTTTCAAGTTGGCTCAACTCTGTCGATCTCGCGCCCTCGTGCCGCATTTCCGCCACCCGTTTTGCGAGGCTAACGACAAACCCCAGACGGTTCTGGAGATTGAACTTCCGCGCATTATCGACAAGCCAGGAGTCCGCCTGCACATATTTCAATGCAACCCAAGGTAAAGCTTCCGCGACACGCGCATCGAGACTTTTCTGCGCCAATGCTGTGAGCAAAACCTCGGAAGGATGCTTCTTTGGATTACGCGCCCGGAGATAGGAGAACCCGGGATATCCTAGTTTCGCCAGCAACTCAGTAAGTTGTTGATCATCGGTCTCGGTGGGTGCGAAGGCGTCCGCTACCGGGAGGACTTGTGGCGATAGGCAGTAAACGGAGGTCGCCCGGCGGACGAGGTCGGGTGTGAGCCGCCTTCTGCCGTTTTCGAGAAAGTTCAAATATGCCTGAGTCATCCCCATGTGCGCTGCGGCCTGCGTTTGGGTCCACCCCCTGGTAAGGCGCGCGGATTTAAATTCGGACGGCTTCATGGTTCATATTATAACAATGATGTTATAAACTGTCGAGATAGAGAACAAACCCCATTGTCTATTTCTTCAGGACTGGGACGACGTTACCTAGTCTGTACAAATGTTGCCAGATCATTCAAGTCCTTACCCACTTCTTCAGGAACGACTCCAAGCTCTTCTGCCGCAACATGTGCGCGATTCACCCAGAACGTAGGATAGCCGAACCACTTTGCCCCTACCGCATCCCAGCCCGCAAACGCAGCAAAAGCGATCTCTTCTTTCCTCAACCTGAAGGCACTCATCGCCATTCTGTAGGCCTGAGGATCGGGCTTGAACGCCCTCACCCGATCAGTACTCAAGTGATCGTCAAAAATACCCTCAAGGCCGGAGTTCTTCACTGCCTGATCGAGCATCGCTGCGGTAAAGTTCGAGAGAAACGCCATCCGCAGACCGCTGGCCTTCAACCCGTTCAGCGCCGCCAGTGCATCAGGCCACGCCTTCAGCTCGAGGTAACCCTGCATCAGCCGGTCGCTGTCCACTTTAGTCAGCTCCAGCCTTAGAGATTTGCAGGAGAACATCAGCGCCTCCTCCGTCACCTGCCAGAAGTCGGCATACTGCCGCCCCACGGTCCGCAGCCATGTGTACTCAAACTGCCGCGTCCGCCATACGGCGCTTATATCTTCCCCGTGTCCAGGAAAGACCCGCTCGGCCAGCGCGGCAACAGGCCGTTGATCGAAAACCGCCAGCCCATCGAACGCAATTGCCTTGATCTTGGCCTTGGACACCGCTGCTATTACGGGTTCTGCGGAGAGCGCTGTCGCCGCTCCTGCTCCAACTAAACTCACAAAATCTCTTCGGTTCAATGTCGTTCTGACTCCCGTTATCTTGGACGAACACCACCACCATTTGAATTTCTATGGCTTGGCGCAGTGTCTGATCAGCTTTGGTCCCAGCAAATTGGCGGATTGATTCAAGCGGTCCCACTCATCCAGCGACACAATCCCAATCTCAGGTTTCGCTTTGCCAGGAAGCTTGGCGATGAACTCCAAGAGGTGGCCGTCCGGATCGTTGAAGTAAATCGATGCGGCTGGGACCCACCCGAAAACGCTGGGCACGTCGGTGGTTTGCTCGAAGAAATTGTGTAGCTCGATCCCTCGCTCTTTGATGGCAGCGACCGCGCGGCCCAAATCGGCGGGCACAATCTCGAAAGCGAAATGCTGCGTGATAATCCGGTCCTCGGTATTTCCCTCAGAGACCCACGGCGGATTCTCCCAGAGACCCAGCATGGTCTTGCCCTGTCCGCCTATCCAATAGAAAGCTACACGCCGCTCTTGCTCCTTCATACCGAGCTCGAGGCCCAGGATCTTCTCGTAGAACTCCGCGGAACGCTCAAGATTCTTCACCCGCAGGTGCGTCTCAAAAAGTCCGGTAGTGAAAGCAGCCGGCGAATTGTTCACGGACATTCAGACCTCATCACTTCGATGCTCGAGTGTTATTTTGGAGACGTCGTTCGAAATTCATTTTCGAAAAAAATGAGGTTCGTACCAGCGGGCGTAGGTTGCCAATCCCAACAAGAGCACGAACCACCAGAGCACTAGTGCCGTTCGCATCCAGAGCTTGTACTTGGTGATGCGGAATTTCTCCGGCAAAACGCTCGTGCCCGCGGCCAGCAGAATGTACAACCCCGCGATTTCGGTTATCGTTCCGAGCGCCGCGTGTGCCGTCGCCAATGCGTAGTAAGTCTTGCCAAGTTTGAACGGTATCTTCGGACTTACGTGAGCGCGAAAAGAAGGAATCATCACGAGCACAATCACGGCAAGGTTGAGAAGCACGATCGCCGACTGGCACCACGCGTGGGCCCGAAACTTGCCGATGCGCGCGAGGAAAGCGCCGATGAGCAGCCCCACTCCCATGGCAATCTCAAAAAGCAGAATCAAGTTGGCGTATCGAGGAGCCACGGTTCCTAGCAAACCTCCTTTAACAAGATCGTATCCGGCGCGTCTAGCCGGGCCCGTTTACGCCACTGAGAAACCCACCGAGATGCCCCGTCAACCCCACAATCAATACCGCGAGCGCTTCGATCGGTAGGCGGTATTTCGGCAGGGGTACCTCTGGATGGCGGCGCGAACGCAAATGGATCCAAAACACCAGCCAAATCAACGCACTCGATATGCATCCGAGGACCAGGTGCATTAACAGCATCCCTTTTAGCTTTTGCCCCTCGAGCGCCCACCGCCAGGCTGCAAGACCGGTTGACACGACTGGCACAATAGAGACCGCAGCTAGCAAGAGATTGAAATACGCCGCCGCAGCCAGCGTCCGGCTCTTCGCCGACTGCCCGAAATAGTCGAACGCCACGGCCGCGGTAAAGAGCGCAATCGGGAAGTGAATCAGCACGACATGCTGCGCGTGCTTGGCTAGAAGCACAGTTCTGAGGTCGAAGGGATTTACGCTCATCGCCCCCTCACTGCACCACAACCTTGCCGGTCATCTTCGGGTGAATCGAGCAAAAGTACGGATAGGTGCCCGCTTTGCTGAAGGTAAAGGAAAACTTTTCGTCCGTATCCAGCACTTGGGATTTGAATACCTTGTCCGTGCTCACCACCGTGTGGGGAATATCGTCGCGATTCGTCCACGTGACGGTGGTTCCTACCGGTACCGTGAGTTCCATCGGTCCGAAACTGAAATTGTCGATCTTGACTTCCAGCGTTTGGAGCTTCTGTTGCGCGCTAGCGGCGAAATTTCTCGTTCCGGCGCCCAATCCGGCGATTCCCAAACCCAACGTTGCCAACAAGACTGCAATAGACACACTTCTTCTCATGATTCTTCTTCCTTTCTTTATTTGTACCGTTCGTACGAACCGTTGCCGGTGTTTGACTGACTCTTACGCTAGCGAAGAATCCACGACCGCCAGCGCGTGTTGTCCTTGTACGTAGTTAACATCTGTGATGCCCAAGACGCTCATTAGCTGCTCCGCTGACACCTTCATCGGGCCCGGAGAATTCGCTTTGCCCGGAGCAGGTTGCGGAAATGCCGTCGACGCCGCGGTATGAAACGTCACGTTTCCCTCGACTTTTTGCATCGTCTGGTGGATATGCCCATTCAGCACGGTCACCGATCCGAATTTCTTGAGATACGCTAAAGCCTGCGCGCTGTCTTCCGTGCCCCAGCCCCACTCCGGATAAACCGTCCACAGCGGAATGTGCGCGAACACCACGATCGGCGTGCTGTGTTTCAGATGCTTGACGTCATCTTCCATCCACTCCAGTTGCTCGTGGCCCAGCGTGCCGAGTCCTCCGGCTTTCAAATTCAGCACATTCACCAGCCCGATGAAGTGCACACCTTTCTTGTCAAAACTGTACCAACCTGCTCCTTTGGCGTTGTTTCCGTAACGGTCCAGGTATTGCTTGCCGTCATCGTTGAGTATGTCGTGTTCGCCCGGCACGAAGAACACGTCCTTCGCACTCGCGCTCATCAAGATTTGGTCCACGGTGTCGAATTCTTCGGGTTTCGAGAGATGACTAATATCGCCCGTATGCAACATGAACTCGGGTGGCGTAGCCAAACCATTAATTTTGTCTACGGCCGCCTTCAGTGTCCCTACCACATCCGGATTTGCCGCCTTGTTGAATCCCATGTGACTATCGCTGATTTGGACGAAGCTAAGCTCACCCGCGGCCTTGGGTGCCAACTCCGACATCCTGCTTAGGCTGTATGACTTCAGGACGCCCCCCTGCATGACACAGAGCGCTCCTGTTCCGGCCCACGCCATACACTTCAAAAATCCCCGTCGGTCGATCCCGTCGTGGTTGTGATCGTTCAAAAGCTCGTCTTTTCTCTTCTCGGACACTTTGTCCTCCTCTCCTTCTTGATTCCACCCTGCGCATGCCTTTACCTGGCCGCGCAGAACGGGTGCGGGCCTCACTATGGTTCGCTCCTAAAATCTGTGCAATGGACAGGCAGTTCCTTCCGGCTGGAATAGGGATCCCCTGGTAACTGCCACTCAATAAAAGGCTTACAGAAAACTGTCCCCGCCTCGTGTTTCAGTAAAATCTGTCCGATGGTAGACTCCCTGTCGACTGAGGTTCACTCTTCCATGCGGGAAGACCATCAGCTTCGTGGGCGGCTCCGTTTTGGGGTTTTCGAACTGGATCTTCGTGCTGGCGAA
>Ga0193726_1002061_pt1 | contig 14212 bp, 10 predicted proteins | sample H2c1metaG_FD_144928 | JGI IMG/M metagenome (GOLD analysis project Ga0193726, IMG submission 144928) | Soil microbial communities from a riparian zone of the East river system, Colorado, United States - H2c1 | ecosystem: Environmental > Terrestrial > Soil > Riparian zone | place: USA: East River... | reverse complement strand
GACATGGTCCGCTACGCCGCAACAGGCGGACATCACAAAGTCATCATCCTCGACGAAGCGCACATGCTCACCGACGAAGCTTCCAACGCGCTTCTGAAAACTTTGGAAGAGCCGCCCGATCGCGTGATTTTTGTGATGGCTACAACCGAGCCGGATAAACTTGCCGATACGATTCGTTCACGCTCGCAGCATTTTCATTTCCGCGCCCTTTCCTTCGCCGAAATTAATGGCGCGCTTTCCGAAATTGCAAAAAAAGAAGGACTGAAAGCCGAGCCTGAAGCACTCGGTGTCATGGCTCGCGCAGCAGAAGGAAGTTTGCGCGACGCGCTTTCTCTTCTTGAGCAAGCTCGCGCGTATAGCGGCGCGGAAATTACGGATGCATCAGTGCGCGAACTTCTCGGCGTCGTTCCGGAAGAAGCGCTCGGCGAACTTGTCAGCGCGATCGAGCATCACTCCGCGGATAAAGTTTTGGAACTTGTGCATCGTTTCCAAAAAGAAGGCCGTAATCTGCAACACTTCTGCCGCGAAACAATTCGCCACTTCCGGAATTTGCTAGTCGCAAAAGTTTGCGGCGCCGATTCCGAATTAATCGCCGCAACTCCTGAGCAACGCCCCGAACTTGCGCGCGCCTCTGCGCTATTCAGCGAAGAGGATCTAACGCGCTACTTTCAAATTCTCCTGGAAACAGACGAAGATCTCCGCCGCAAACCCGATCCGCGCATCCATTTGGAAATGGGCCTGCTGCGAATGGTGAACGCCTCGCGTCTAGCGCCGCTGGAAAAAGTTTTGGCGGAATTGAACGGTGAAGGGAGCCCTCACTCTGCGGCAACACCTTCAAGCGCGGCAACTCCCTCGCGAGTGACGGCTTCATCTGCTTCATCAGTGGGAATTTCCGCCGCAACTGCGCCAAAACCAACGCCAGCAGTGCAACCCGCTGCAAGTCCAATTCCATCAACCGCAAATTCATGGACGCCTGCGCAGCAAGTCAGAGGCGTCACAAGTGATCCGACAATTCTCGTCGCGCAAGCCGCTGCTGCAGCCGGAGAGATTGTTGACTCAACCGTCGTTGAAAAAGAACCGCCACTCGCGCGCGCCGCAGCAGCTTCGTCGGCGACTTCTTCGTTGCCTGCGAACGAAATTCCAATTCCGCGCGTCGAATCCGGCGTTATCGCGACATCGGTAAACAAGAGCATCGCCGCAGCCGAAAATATTGTTCGCGCAGCGGTTCATGCGAGCGGCATCGATCCGACAATGGTTGATGCGATCAAGCTCGCGATTCAGCAGAAGCAAAGATTTCTTTCGGAACTTGTAGAGCACGCGCACAAATGGGAACTAGAAGGCAGCGAGTTGCGATTATATTTTTCAAACGCCAGCAGAACTCTTGCGCAAATGTTGGAAGCGCGCGAGCCTCTTGAAAAATTGCGCACCATCGTCAGCGATGTCACGCGTTCAGCGCTGCGCGTATGTGTTAGAATGGATTCAACGGCGGAGACTTCAACCGTTCGCGCAACAGGGGTTGCTTCAGTGCCGCGCGAACAAATTGAAAATGATCCGATCGTTCGGGGAATGCTGGAGCGATTTGGCGGCCAGATCACCGAAGTCAAGCGCCGCGGCGGGGGGTAAGCCATGGAAGTCAAAGCGCTGCAACAAATGTTGACGCAGTTCAAGCAGATGCAAGAGAGTCTGCAACAGCAGGTGAACTCCGTAAACGTGGAAGCATCTGCCGGCGGCGGTATGGTCGTGATTCAAATGAACGGCCAGAAAATTGTTACCTCGGTGCGAATCGAGCCAGAAGTTTTTGCCGGCAGAGATCAGGAAATGTTGCAGGATCTAATTACCGCCGCATTCAATGACGCGAGCCGACGTGTGGATGATGAACTGGCGCGCCAGGTAAAAAACCTCAGCGGAAATATTCCCGGTCTCGCGGGAATGAAAATCCCCGGACTATTTTGAACAAATTATTGTTTTGCATTTTTTCGCCGTCGCGAAATTTTCTCGTAATCGTTGATCGAATGACGCAAGCAAATTCCCTTTCGCCAGTGGACTCCCATGCCTGATTTCGCCGCGCCCATTTCGCGTTTAATTGATGAGCTGAAGCATCTGCCCGGCATCGGGCAGAAAACCGCGCAGCGCCTCGCATTTCATTTATTGCGCGCGAAACTCGAAGAAGCCATGGCGCTCGCCGATGCGATTCGCGACGCGAAACAAAACATAAAATTCTGCTCGGTGTGCAACAACATCACCGACGCAGATCCCTGTTTCTATTGCACGTCCGCCACGCGCAACCACAAAACAATTTGCGTCGTCGAAGAGCCCATCAACATTATGGCCATCGAAAAAACGCGCCAGTTCGGCGGCCTTTATCACGTGCTGGGCGGATCGCTCGCACCGCTACAAGGCGTCGGACCCGATCAACTGAAAATAAAAAGTTTGATTGAACGAATGAAGGGCGCCGGCACGGAAGAAATTATCATCGCCACAAATCCCACGGCCGAAGGCGAGGCCACCGCGGTTTACTTATCCAAATTGCTCAAGCCACTCGGCGTACGAGTCACGCGCATCGGCGTTGGTATTCCAGTTGGCTCCGATCTCGAATACGCTGACGAAGTCACCATGATGAAAGCAATGGAGGGCCGCCGGGAGCTTTAGTTCCTCGTTTGGAATTTCACCGGAGTGAAAATGAAACTCCGCTTCTCCACTGCTATTCAAGCTGATGCCCCTGAGCTGGCCGCTGTGCACACCGCCGCAAACGAAAATCTAACGCAACGATTCGGACAAGGCAGGTGGTCAACAGTCGCCACTGAAAAAGGTGTGTTGTTCAATATGCGGCATTCGCGCGTAATCATCGCGCGAAAAGGAAAACACATCGTCGGCACGCTGAACCTGCAAACTAAAAAACCGTGGGCGATTGACGTTTCCTATTTCACGCCGGTAAAAAAATCGATCTATCTCGTTGGCATGGCCGTAATTCCCGCGATGCAAAAGCAAGGCGTCGGCCGCGCGCTGCTCGAAGAAGCAACAAAACAAGCTCGCGCGTGGCCAGCCTACGCGATACGCCTTGACGCGTGGGACGCTGTTGCCGGTGCTGGTCCGTTCTACGCGAAATGCGGATATCGCGAAATGGCGCACGCACTCTACAAAACCGCGCCGCTGATTTATTTTGAGCTTTTGCTGCGATGAAAATGATTACTCGACGACACGCGCTCAGAACTCTTGCCATCGCCGGAAGCGGCGCGGTAGCGCTGGGGCTTTACACCTGGCGCGTCGAGCCGCATTGGCTTGAACTAACTCATCCAGACTTACCCATCAAAGGCCTTCCGCGCGAACTTGAAGGCTGCACTCTTGCGCAATTGAGTGATTTGCATGTCGGCCCGAAAGTTGACGACGACTACATCATTGAATCGTTCCGGCGGGTGCAGGAAGCCTCTCCGGATTTTGTGGTATTCACAGGAGACTGGATTACCTATCGCGGCGCGAGCCAGTTCGATCAGCTTCGACGCGTGCTCACACACGTGCCGCACGGACGGCTCGGCACAATCGGCATTCTTGGAAATCACGATTACGGATTTAACTGGCGGATGCTGGATATCGCAGATGAAGTGACGGCGATTGCGCGCGACGCAGGAGTCACGTTGCTGCGCAACGAAGCGCGAACGGTTGCTGGTTTGCAGTTCGTTGGACTCGACGATTTGTGGAGTCCGCGATTTAATGCCGCGCGGCTAGTCGTGGATAGAGAGCAAGACGCTTCGACAATTGTGCTGTGCCACAATCCCGACGGCGCGGATTTGCAATTCTGGGGGAAATATTCCGGATGGATTCTTGCGGGCCACACGCACGGCGGCCAATGCAAACCACCGTTCCTTCCGCCGCCATTGTTGCCTGTTAAAAACAAACGCTACACTTCGGGCGCGTTCGATTTGGTCGGGGATCGCCGGATGTATATCAGCCGCGGAGTCGGACACTTGATTCGAGTTCGATTTAATGCGCGGCCGGAAATTCCGATTTTTCAACTGCGGAATGCTTGATCGTCCAACCAACCTTTTGCCTCTCACACCGATTCTCACTACCAGACGGACCAATTCTGTGACGGCGAATCGCCATTTTTCGCAGATTTTTCTTGAATCCAGGGCGTGGCAGGCGCAAAATTGCCTAGGGTAATGTGCTCGTAATCCGTCCTAAATCATGGTTTTCCGTTTAGGGCACAGTTGTGGCAGGAGGCCATCTTATGCAACCAATCGATCGCAGAACATTTCTGGGCAGTTTGGCGGGATCGCTGCTGCTAGCGTCCTCGCCGGCGGTTTCTGCCATTAAACCGTTTGCTGGAATTTTGAAGGCGCCGCCTCCGCGCCCGGTTGTCGCGCCTGACGCCTGCTGGCTGGATGTGGCCGGCCCGTTTGTCACGTCGAACGCGAAACTTGGAATTGCCACACAATTTGTTTTGACGGCCACTTGCTTCCCCGGCATCGAAGGATTCCGCGATCCGAAGAATCAGACGGCGTATCAAATTGTGATGTACGACCCGTCGGGCAAACAGATCAAGCTCGATAACGACGGGCGCTATGACATCCCCGCGTTGCACACCACTCTCGTAGACGTCGGCGAGCTTTGCCATGGACAGGAATTCTGGGGCGGCGCGCGAATCCGACTGGCGCCATCGGCGGGACAAGTGCAGCACGCGGGCGATTTATTCAGCGCGGGTTTTGTGCGCTGGCAGACCGAAAATAATTTCGATAACGTTCACGCGCATCCCGCGGCGCCGCAGCAAGCCATCGGACATTTTAATTATTCCATGCCGCTTCCTGCGCTGAGCGAATATCACTGCATGTTCTCGCTATTTAATCCGAATGATATTCCGTCCATCGGAACAATTCGCGTGGTCGATCGCATGGCGCAGACGGTTGTGGAGCGCCCATATAATTTGCCGCCGCACCAAACCCTTCTTTATTCGCTGGAAACTCTGAAGAATTTCGATAATCCCGGCGAAGGCTTGGCCATCACTCCGCTTCAGGAAAAGAAAATGGCGGACGGCGGCGTGATCGTCGTTCACAACACCACTGAAGCCGTTTCGTTTGCATACACGATGATGAAGTCCCGCCAAGGCGGCACATTCACCGTAGAACATCCACTGCATTTTGGGGCGGACGTGACGACGAAGCCCGCGCGGCTGACTCCTTACGGCGCGAACAAGAGTTATCCGGTGGAAGCGCTGCTCTACACACCGCTGCTATTTTCCGGACAGAAAATCGGCGGACTGGAATTTGAATCCCACTTTTATTTGAGCGCCAGCCAGTGGCTGGAAGAAGCGCTGTGGCTGATGCCGTTCGTCACCACCGGCGAAGGCGATATCGCATGGGTTTCCAACAAGGACGACCGGTTCCCGGATCGTATCAAGCCTTCCGCGTTGACGGATCAAGGGCTAATCAAACTTGCCGCATTCCAAAGCGTGAAATTAAGCGCGCGCGATTTGCCGTTGCCTCCGGGATTTGCCGGCGGATTGGGGCTGGGCACAATTCCGAAAACTTCGCATTCGCTCTTGAAAGCGGAAGTCCATTGCAAGGAATGGAACCGCTCCGCGTTCACACATTTCCGTCCGGGCGGCGCCACGGCTCATGCGTATCGCTCCGTCGAAGGCCGCGATGGATTGGCCACTGACTACGTCGTTACCGATTGCCAGTTGTCAGGACGTCCGGGCGCGCGCAAACGCGATAGCATTCTTGCCGTGATGAACATTGAGTTCCAGGAAGAGCACGTTGGCACCCCGAAGCTACAGCTTTTCGGGCCGAATGGATTGATCGCTGAAAAATCCATCGGCGAATTCAAGCCGCTGGCCTGCCGGCACTTGTTGCTCTCGGAAATTTTCCCGGAAGTGCAAACAGAAGTTGGACATCCCACAACGGTTCGCATGACGGACCCCGGCGCGATGATGGTTGTGTCCGCTGTGCATCTCGACTACGACCGAAAAGATTTGGCACTCGAGCATGGCTCGGATCGCCATTCAACTTTTAACGATTTCCATTGCTAACAAGAATCAGTGGTGGCAGTATGCCGACAACATTGACCGCCAAGTCCTGGCTGGTTGACTTTTTCGTACAGTAAAGCCGCGTCGCTGCCCCCAGCAAGCGTCGAGTGCTATAGATTAATGGTTCAGCCGGAGGATAAGTGGCCGAATCAGCGACGCACAACGATCCCGATCTTCGCCGACGCCGAAGCACGCGCATCGTGCAGGCAGTCCCGTTAACTGTAACGGGTGTCGACGCGCTGGGCCGTCCCTTCCAGGAGCGCACCTCCACTCTTCTGATTAGCTGCCACGGCGCGCGCTATCAATCCAAACATTACGTGCTGAAAAATATGTGGGTCACGCTGGAAGTTCCGCATCACGATCCCAGCCAGCCGCCGCGCAGTGCGCGTGCGCGAGTCACTTGGATTCAGCGTCCGCGAACGGTGCGCGAACTTTTTCAAATTGGCGTTGAAATGGAAATGCCCGGAAATATCTGGGGCATCGCGTTTCCGCCGCCGGATTGGTTCGCTGCAGTCGACGCAAACGCCGAGGAAAGTTCTGAGCAATTAGAGACTCAACATCTGCAAGCTCAACAACTGTCGGCGCCTCCCGTGCAAGCTCCTGTTACTCCGTGGCAAGCGCCTGTGGCGCAGCCGCAACCCGATAATGTTGTGATGATTGCCGTTCCAGGTCAGGCGGCCGGCGGCGACGTTGCGCTGCATCTTGCGCGTCAAGTGGCGCGGCTGGTGGTGGAAGCCAAGCAGCAAATTAATGCCGCGGTACGAGAAGCAACAACGAAAACGGTTACGCAAGAAGTGAAACATTTGATCGCAACCGTGGAATCGCAGCTTCAGGATTCCGCGAACAAGGCAGTTCACACAGCAGCTGAACATTATTCCAAACATTGGATGGACGACGCCGCCGAGCGCATCGAAATGCAAACACGCTCCAGCGCCGAAGTCTTGCGCGAACGATTCGCGCAAGAGATGGATTCGCGTATCGAAGAATCGCGCACTCTCGTGGCCGCGCGACTAGCAAGCGTTGAAATTGCCGAGCAGCAAACTTTTGAATCCGCGCTGAGCGCCAGTGTTGACGCAGCGATTGACCGCCTGCGCCTTTCCGCGGAAACGGCGGCAGCTCGCGCGGAGCAAGCGCGCGATCAATTTGAACAATCGCGCCAGCAATTGCGCGCCACGGTGGAAGAAGCCACGCGCCGATGGGAAGAAGTGCTTTCTGGACGTACCACGGGCGCTGCATCAGAAATTCAACGGCTGCAATCCGCCGCGGACCGCCTGAGCCAACAAATCGATGGCGCTATCGAGCAGGGCGAGCACACCTGGCGTTCACGCATGGAAGCGGATTTGACGGAAGCGCAGAAACGCGCGGCAGCGCACGCGTCGGAATCAGTTGAGCAGGCCGCGCAGGAAGCGGCGGCTCGGATCGCACAGCAGTCTGAACAGGAAATGAATCGGGTGCAGGCGCAGGCATCAGAAAAATTGGATTCACTCCGGCGACAGGCGGACGAATTGGACGCACAGGCCGTTCGCACGCTTTCAGAATTCCGCACGCAATGGGAACAGGAATCGGCGCGAGGCCGCGCTTCGCTGGATGAAATTCAAATTGCGTCCGTGAATCTGGATAAAGTTGTGCGGAATATTGACGAGGCGCGCGAAGCTTCGGCGGCGCAACTGGAACAACGGTCGCGTGATTTGCTTGAGAACACGACGCGTGAGCTGGATGCGCGTGCGTCAACTGCAATTTCCGGAATGGCATCGCGTTTGCAACCGGTGCTCGACGAAGCTGGAGCGCAGTCCGTCGCGCGCTTGGGCGAACAATTGGAAGCGCAACTTGCGCCGCATGTGGACCGCGCGAACGAAGTCGTCGCGAAACTTTCCGGCGCGCAAATTTCCGCCGAAGAAACTTTCCGCGCGCATCACGATCGACTGTGGCAAGCGTCAGAGCAACAGATTCAGCAGGTGACCGCGCGGTTGCAGGAATCGTCCGGCGAAGTGGAGAAGAATTTGCAGGAATCGTTGCGCGCCGCCGCGGCTAAATCTTTGGAAGATTTGGACGCGCGCGCCACGGACGTTTCGCACGCCACGATGGAATCGCTATTCAAGTCGTCATCGTGGTACGAAAAGAAAATTCACGCGCAAATGCAGGGTGCGATGGATAAGGGCACGGAGCAGGCCGCCGAGATGTTGCGTGTTCGCGCGGGAGAAATGTCCGGCCTATTCGCTTCAGAATTAGATCATTACAGCCGCAGCTTCATCGAACATGCGCAGGGCCAGCTTGCCGAAAGCGTGAAGGACGCGCTTTCGCACACGCAACAGACAATTCAAGAGACTGTGGAAGCGGGCAGCGCGGAAGCCGGCAGCAAAGCTCGCCGCGCAGCGCAAGTTGAATTGGAACGATTCAACGCGGCGTTGCACAATTCGTTCGACCAATCTTCTGCGCAATTTGAAGCGCACGCGGTGGAAGTTCGCACGCGTTTGGGCAGCGAAACGCGCCAGTTCATCGCGGATTTCCAGGGCGCGTTGAATCAACGCGCGATGGATGGCCTGCAATCTTCCAAGCGTGAGCTCGAATCACAAGTTGTCGCAGCGCGCGAAGCAGCCGTTGGTGCGCACGAATTGCAGAAACAAAAATTCGAGGATTCGCTTTCGCACGCCAGTGATGAGGCAATGGAAACATACAAGGGGCGCATGGAAAATGCGTCCAGCGTGTGGCTGCTGAATTCCACGGCAACTTTGAATCAGCAAGCTGAACAACAAATCGAAACGCTGGCGCGAAACGCGGAATTGAAATTGCGCGAAACGTTCACGCAAGTGTTTGCGAGCGTCGGCGATTCCCTGCGCGAACGGCTGCTCGGAGTTAGTGCTTCCATGCCTTCGAGTTCCCGGCCACCCGCTGTCGACAATTCCGAAAATAAGTAATCCATTACGGCAATCAGACATTTTCCAACCCCGGGTTCGGCGAACCAGGGCTACGCATTTGCGTTGGCAGGTCTATCGCAAACGCGGAAGATGCGCGGATTCGGGCTGTAGCGCTGGACACTGTATAATGTCCACATGGCAAATCGCGCATACGTCAGCGCCTGGGCGAAGGATTATTCTGAAGCCACGCAACATGAGCGCCTTCAGAATTTGCTGGCGGGTGTGCCGTTTTCCGCTTCGTGGCCAGGGTTCACGGGGCTCGTAGTTCGCGCGCTGGAACCCGCCGAAACTCCGATTCGCGAATGGGATTTGCGCGCGCAGATGATTGGCTCGGCTGAAATTATAGAGCTGATGCGCGAGCCGCAAGGGCCGGACATTGCTTGCGAAATTCGAGCGTTATGGGATTTGTGGATTTACGATTTGGATTCCGGCCGGTGGCAGAGCAAGCCGCAGGAATTGCAAATTGATTGTTACGGCCCGGAATATGACAACGGCGTCGCCGAACGCGAAGGCGATTTCTTAATCGATATTGGCTTCGAGCATTTGTTCACCGGCCATGCCGGAATGCTGGGCGCAAATCCCGGTCCAAAGGCGCCCGCGGAGCATTTGGAAGAAGCGCGATTTTTGGCGTCGATGGCTTCGCCGGAGCGCATGCGCGAATATCACCAACGCACGCGAGAGAACATCCAAATACTGTTGCACTGGCTGCGTGACGCCGAAACTTCCGTGCCGCTGGAGCGTTATAAATTGTGGTCTGAAGGTGAGGAAAACTTTGAATCGCGTGTGGATGAAATTCTGGCTGAGCGTTAGCCTGCTGGCGCTGACGGTTTCCGCCGGCGCGGTTTCGCAAAAACACAGCAGTGACAAGGGCAAAAATGAATTGACGCTTTCGGCCATTCAACCGGGCCGCGATAAACTTTCCGCCGTCGAAAAAACGTTGAGCGATCATCTGCGCGCCGATGAAGCGGATTCAACCGGCGGACATGCGTGGACCGATCCTTGCTCCGGCCGCCGGATTGCGATTGAAGCGGATCGCAACGGAGTGATCCAGACGGTGACCATTTCAAGCTCCAATGCGCATGAAAACTGCAAATCGAAAGTGGATCCGAAGAAAGATCCGCTGTGGGTCACGGGGCTGGGAATTCGCTTGGGCGACCTTTCCGAGCATGTTGTGGAAGTTTATGGAGCGCCAAGTTCCGGCGGCCCTAGCGTGAAGCAGGGTCACGAGCTAGAATTAATGTTTTACATGTTCGATTGGGCTGGCTCGAATGTGCCGCAGGTGATGGAAATTTCCTGCGATAAAGAAACGGGCCGTGTCGTGGAAATCATGCTCGCTTTTCCGAGCCTTTAACGAAGGAGTTTATTTTTGAGAACGGCAATTCTGATGGGACTGGTTTGTGTTTCCGCGTGTGTGGCGGGGTGCGATAGCCCGGCGAAAAGCCCGGCCGTGGATACGTCCGCGCAAAAACCAAAGGCTTCGGCCGTGCCTGAAGATATTTTTTCGGCGGCGGCGGGCGCGCTTAGCACCGAAGCGGAAGTCTTGGCGTGGGGCGATCTGGCGTTGAACGGGCGACAACAAATTTTAGCAATCAACCGGCTGAATAAACCCGAAGCGAACACGGGTTCCGGAGCCGTATTCACGCGGCTTGCGATTTTGGAAAATGACGGCAAGCAATGGAAAGAAATTCTTTTGTGCGCGGAGCATTTGAAAAATCCAAATGGATTTTTGGGCGGCACGCCAACTGCTGCTGTTTCCCAATGGCGTCTGCAATTTGAAAAAAATCCGTCGAAGGGATTGCTTTTGTTTCTTACGCCGTTCAATCAAGGCCCAACGGTTCGCACGCAAGCGATCGAAGTGCGCTGGAATACGGAAGTGAAACGTTATCAGGCCATGGACGCAAGTTATGAAACTTTTATCGGAGAAAATCCCGCGCTTGAGGAAATTCATCGCGAACTAAAATGAGCGCCGCCGCACAAGCCATCTCGTCTGCACCCGCCGCTGCAAAGCGCGCTTCTTCGGCGAAGCACCTGCGCGCGCTGATGCCGTACGTTTCGCAATATAAAGGAAGCGTTGCGCTCGGTATGTTGATGAACATTGGCCTGGGAATCACCGGCGTTCTTGCGCCAATTCTCACCGGCGCAATTTTTGACACGCTCTTAAGCGCGCCCGTACCGCTGGCAAAATGGGGAAGAATCGCGCAAATTTCGCTCGGGCCGTTGCTGAAGTATTACCGGCCAGGAAGCCGCGAAACACTGGCGATTTTTTGCGTCGCATTAATTGTGGCCGCTGCTGCGAACGGAGTTTTTTCCTACTGGAACCGGCAAATCTTAATTGGAATTTCACGCGACATCGAATACGACCTGCGAAACGATCTGCTCACCGCCCTGCTGCGCCAAGAACCGGAATTTTACGTTCGCAATCGCACCGGCGAAATTATGTCGCGCTGCACCAATGACCTAAACAACGTGCGCATGGTTCTCGGCCCCGGCATTATGTACAGCGCGACGACCATCGTCATGATGATTTTGTCCGTTGTGCTGATGGTCACACTTTCTCCGCGCCTTAGCATCTGGGTGCTGACGCCGGTTCCGGTCGTCGCCGTTGTGGTGTGGTATTTCGGCCAGGTGATTCACAAACTGTACGAAAAAATTCAGGCGTCACTTGCAACGCTCAGCGCCAAAGCGCAGGAAAATCTTGCGGGCGTCCGCGTGGTGCGTGCATACGCGCAGGAAAAAGCCGAGCAGGCCGGATTTGACGCGCCCAATCGCGAATACGTCACGCGCAACTTGAAGCTCATCAGCACGTGGAGCATGTTCATGCCGGCGCTCACCACTTTATTCGGCATGACTTTCCTGCTGGTGCTCTGGCAAGGTGGCCGATTGGCAATGATCGGAACGATTTCCGTCGGCGAACTCATTTCGTTTTATTACTTCATGGTGTTGCTAATTTTTCCGATGGTGGCGCTCGGGTTCGTCACGAATATTTTTCAGCGCGGCTCGGCTTCCATGGGGCGCATCAATTATATTCTGGAAGCGCAGCCGAAAATTAGCGACGCCGAAGCGCGTCCCATTCCGGGCCAGGAGATTCGCGGCGGAGTTGAGATGCGGCATCTCTCGTTTACATATCCGACTCCGCGAAGTGCTGTGTCCGCCGACGCGACATCCTCAAGTTCAGATGGCGCGCCGAACGAGCCGGTGCTGCGCGATATTAATTTGAAAATTCCGCCGGGTTCGACACTGGCAATTGTCGGCCCCACGGGCAGCGGAAAATCGACGCTCGCGATTCTAATCGCGCGATTGTGGGAAGCGCCGCTCGGTTCTCTGTTGATTGACGGCCGGCCGATTCGCGAATGGCCGATCGCCACTCTGCGCGGAGCGATTGGGTTTGTGCCGCAGGATCCTTTCCTGTTCAGCGAAACACTTGCGGAAAATATTGCGTTGGGCGAAGACAAAGTGGTACCTGAGCGAGTTTCTGCCGCAGCCGCAATCGCCAGCATTGACGCGGAAATTCGTGACTTCCCTCTCAAATACGAGACGATGGTCGGCGAACGCGGCATCACGCTTTCCGGCGGACAAAAACAACGCACCACGCTTGCGCGCGCCGTTCTTCGCGATCCAAGAATTCTAATTCTGGATGACGCGCTTTCGAGCGTGGATACGGACACAGAAGAAAAAATCCTGCGTGGATTGAAAGACGTCACGCGCGGTCGCACAACGATTCTGGTGTCGCATCGCTGTTCCACTGTCCGACATGCGGATGAAATTATTGTGCTGCGCGAAGGCGCGATCGTGGAACGAGGAACTCACGACGAATTAATTTTGCAAAACGGCTACTACTACGATTTGTATCAGAAACAATTGTTGGAAGAAGAGCTGGCACGCGAATGAGCGATTTCCGCGAAGAAGAAAAACTCGGAAAAGCGTACGACTCGCACCTGACCAAGCGCTTGATCGGCTACATGAAGCCGTACAAGGCGCAAGTGTGGCTGGCATTGCTGCTGACGCTCGTTGTCACGCCGCTCGAAGCGCTGCCTCCCGCACTTTTCCTCGTCGCGCTGGACTGGTACATCGTCCCGGTCACCAAGGGAACTCTTTCGTTTACCGCTGGCATGCACGGGCTGGGTCTGGTCACGCTGATTAATCTCGCGGCGCTGCTCTTCAGCTTTGCCATGCAGTATTTGCAAGTGCGCGTGATGCAAAATGTCGGCCAGAAAACAATGTACGACCTGCGCAAAGAAATTTTTGCGCGACTGCAGGCGTTACCAATGAGCTTTTACGACACGACTCCCGTCGGACGCCTTGTTACTCGTGTCACCACGGACGTCGACGCGCTGAACGATCTGTTTGCGTCGGGAATCGTCGCGATGATCAACGACGCGTTCCTGCTCGTTTCATTCATCGCGATTCTTTTTTACATGAACTGGCGCTTGGCAATTGCCACGCTTTCTGTTCTGCCTCTAATTTTGCTGGCGACATGGATGTTTCGTAATAAAGCGCGCGATGGAAATCGCCGCATCCGCACGTCGCTGGCGCGCATCAATTCGTTCCTGAACGAAAATATCAGCGGCATGGCCGTTGTGCAGCTTTTCAGCCGCGAGAAAAAAGCGCAAACCGAGTTTGCAAATCTGAATCGCAGCTACATGCAGGCGTATAAGGACGTGATTTTTGCGTTCGCGCTGTTCTTTCCGGTAGTCGCATTCTTGAGTACACTCGCCATCGCTTTCGTTTTCTGGTTCGGCGGAGCGCAAGCGCTGCTCGGCGCAGTGAAAATCGGAGTGATCGTCGCCTTCATGCAATACGCGCAGAGATTTTTCCGTCCCATTCAGGATTTGAGTGACAAATTTAATATTCTGCAAAGTGCGATGGCCGCTTCCGAGCGTATTTTCAAATTGCTGGACGAACCGATTCCCGCATCCGCCGCGGCCGGCACACGCAAACTGGAAAAACCGCTGGGCGAAATCGAATTTCGTGGAGTGTGGTTCGCATATCACGGTGGAGAAAATCCCAAGGAAGAAGAATGGATTTTGCGCGACGTTTCCTTCATCGTGCCTCCCGGACAGACCGCCGCAATCGTCGGACACACCGGCGCGGGCAAAACCACAGTCGTTCAACTTCTGCTGCGCTTTTACGATATTCAGCGCGGGCAGATTCTTTTGGATGGCGTCGATATTCGCGAATATAACGTGCAGGATTTGCGCAAGCAATTCGGCATCGTGCTGCAGGATCCGTTCCTTTTTACCGGCACGCTGGAATCAAACGTAAAACTCGGCACTGAAGG
>Ga0193726_1002060_pt1 | contig 14226 bp, 14 predicted proteins | sample H2c1metaG_FD_144928 | JGI IMG/M metagenome (GOLD analysis project Ga0193726, IMG submission 144928) | Soil microbial communities from a riparian zone of the East river system, Colorado, United States - H2c1 | ecosystem: Environmental > Terrestrial > Soil > Riparian zone | place: USA: East River... | reverse complement strand
GCTGACCTTACGCGGTACATTCGGCGAAGTTGAATTTGATCGTGAGGAATTTTTGCGGCTCGCACTGTCCTCTGTCGAGCCGGACGGCACCGCTTAGCAAAGCGGCTGGCGCAGTGATGTCAACGCAGAATCAGACGCACCGAAATCATTACGTTCCTGAATGGTATCAGCGTCGTTTTCTTCCTGACGGTGTCAGCCGTTTTTTTTATCTGGATCTGAAACCCGACGTCATAAAAACCGGACCGGGCCGCTCCTATACCCGCAAGTCACTTCTGCGATGGGGACCGGCTCGCTGCTTTTATCAAGACGACCTTTATACTTTGAAGTTGGGGACGTGGACGACCGATGCAGTTGAGCATCGGTTCTTTGGCCCAATTGATGATCGCGGAAAATCAGCCGTCCACTTTTTTGATGACTACACAATCTCCGACGATGCCCATGCTGCATTTGAGCACATTATGCCTTACATGGACGCACAGCGCTTGAGAACTCCTCGCGGTCTCGATTGGTTAAAGCTGGCCGCGAGAACCACCGATCAAAACAGAATACTTCGGATCATGAGTAGCATTTTTCAGATGCACGCGACCATGTGGGCGGAAGGCGTCTGGGAGATTGTAAGGGCGGATAGCAGCCGGACGAAGTTTCTCTTAACGGATCAACCTGTCACCTTTTACAATCCGCGAGTCTTTCCGGCCTCACCAAAAACACCCTATCCGCTTGATGCGGAGCTTGAGCACATAGGCACTCGGACAATATTTCCGCTTTCGCTGAACAGGTGCCTGATCATTACCCATTTGCAGTTGGTTAGAAATCCATGGGCCAATCCTAGCCGAGTGCGCGTCAATGCTCGCTCATATCAGACAGCCATGTTTGATCTGCAACAGATTCAAACTGATCGGAGGCTGACAGAGAACGAAGTTACAAAAATCAACTTTATTCTGAAAAAACGTGCGACGCGATACATCGCTGCCGCCGAAGAAGATGGGTTATACCCAGAACGTCGTCTCTCAAAAACGCATTGGTCGAAGCTTGATGACGATTGGTTTTTGCTGCCTAATCTCTACAAGGTGCCGTTTAGCTCGGGTATTGTTGCCGGTTGGGACGATGGAAGTTCATGGGCGACGGACGAATACGGGCGAAAGCGAAGCGACCCAAGTTATCAAAACAAGAAGCAAAGCAGCGAAGAGTGGGTAACTGCTCGAAAGGCGAAATTGGCGTGGGCCGTGAAGAGAGAAGGGAAGTCTACTTCGAGAAGCCACCATTTCTTTAACGATGGCGAAGATCGAATAATGAAGAGCGACCTGGCGGAGTACCATGAGAAGATCACTAGTCCTCGTCGGTCCAATCGAAAATAGATCGTGCTGGCTATCGCAAAAGGCTGCGCGATCTCGGCTCATTCTGATGATCACCGCTTCAGCAGCCGCCTGCCATTCAGGGCTTTGCTGTTTCGACTTGGGTAGCGCCAGGATGTATGCCGCAGCGTCCTTCAGCGTTACGAGCTTCTTACCCTTCGGCGGTTGGATGGGTTCGTCGAAGCGGCGGGACCAATCAACCATGGCGCAGCCATGACGGGCCAACGTCAGCGCCGCGATGATCACACACCGTGCAGAGCAGGCGCGGCTGTAGATCGTTGTAAGTCATGTCATCCGGAAAACGACTGACGTCCAACTCGGCATTGTGAAAACAGTCTGGATTACCGCAATTGACGAACACATGGGCTCGACCGAGACTCCGCATGTTGCCCAGCGGCACGGGCTTGTTTTGGAGCACAAGGTTCGGGATCGTCCAGGGCATCCCCCATCACCTGTCGAACCGGACGAGTAAGCAAATCGTCCTACAGCTTGGGCTTGAAGATCCGCGCTGAAGGGGAAGGGCATTGTATTTAACCTTACCCGAACCGGCACTAATGGCGTGTTGCATCCTTCTCGTCGATTAGCACTTTGCTCACGTCCGGCTCTTCGCCGGAGTTGCATTTACATGGCATCCCGGCACCGCACATGCAGCCAAGTTCTTCGTGCCATGCTCTGTCGGGATGGTTTTCGCAGACCCACCCTATGCCGAAACAAATGGGGCAGTTCTTATCCATATTTACAAATTGTCCGGGGTGCGCAATTCAAACACGAGGGACTACCTGGCCTTTCTCGTGCAACCAGAAAAAAGCGGCCAATTCCCAAGCGATTTTTAACCATGCTCAACCACACGGCGCCCTGTCATAAAAATGGGCAGAAAAAGTAATTAAACCTTAGAAGCCTTCGCGTTGGATGTCGGGCGCTTAAATCCAAACTGGAGACTGTATCCATGCGCTTGTTTGCAAAATTCCTGGCTGACGATTCCGGTGCCACCGCAATTGAATACGGCCTGATCGCTGCTGGCATCTCGCTCGCCATCATCGCGGTCGTCAATGGGCTCGGCACTAACCTCAATGACAAGTTCACCTCAATCAACAGCTCGCTGAAGTAACCGAAAACCGTTCCTCTTCTCAGGGGGAAGGTTTCGCGTAGCGCTGTTTGCGTGTGACTGCTTGACAATTCCGCCGCTGCATCCTCCAGGACGCAGCGGCTTTTGCCTTGGAAACTTAACCTGTGGTCAAGGGCGGTTTACCTTTGCATTAGAGTCGAAAAATTTCCTAATCCCAACAGAAAATTTAGTCCAGTTGCACGATAACGGTGCCTCTTCGCACAAGCCATTATTGCCGATAAACAGGCATAGCAGCAGAGGCCTAAGATCGTTGGAGCCAGCATTTCAGGTCCCACAACATACATTCAAGTGCTGAAATCCGAAGGCGTAATTTACGGCACGCTTCTTTGCGGGTTTCAGCCCTCGCCAACCCGCAATAAGGCAGACGAACATGCGACATTCCGGCCTGAGAGAGTCAAGTTAATGGCATCGTGGGCCATCGAGGGCGACTGGGAATCCCGCGCTCATTCGCAGCAATACCTTCGAGATGGAGTGGCCGCCGCGCTCTGGACGCCGACGGACCTTTCCTTAGATCGACCGCGCGGCTTTGTTTGGTATCGCCGACGCGTGACGGAGGATCCTGAAGGGACAAACGGTTTTCGTCGATCGATTGGTTGAAGCTCGATCGATTGCTTGAAACTTTGGGTCCTGCCGCTCTGGCCGGTTTTCTCTACGATTTCCCTGCTGGCGAAATAGCCTCAGTCGTCGTGGCTCAGATCCTCGGGTCTCCCGAGGCCCAGCGTCCCGCCGTCGCCGTGAACGAGATCGCGGTCCTTGCCTTGCCAAATCCATCCGTCATCATACGGGCGCTGCGGGAAGCGATGCTTCGGGTTCGATCAGAGCTTGCTGTTTAAGCTCGGCCCAGAATTCGGAGGGGATTTTGCCTTGCAGCGAATTGTAGTCCTCGGCGATCTGCTGATGGCTTCGCGCCCCGACGACAAGAGCGACCGCGACATCTGGCGCTGCCGAGAATTGAAGCGCAGCGGTGCGTAGATCTACGCCATAGCGAGCGGCTACGGTTCGAAGTTTTTCGCGCTTTTCGATCACGGCCGCGGGGATCTTGAAATTTTCCTTGCCGTAGTTGTAACGCGGGCTACCGGATATGAAGCCGGCATTGAGCGAGGACCCGATGACGAGCGAGACGTTCTTATTGCGGACGGCAGGAAAAAGTTCGTTCACGGCGTTGGCATGATCGATCAGTGAATACTGCCGGGCGCACAGACAGACATCCGGATCGGCGTCATCCATGACCTTTAGGATGGGTTGCGGCGTGTTCACGCCGATGCCCCAAGCCCGTATGATGCCCTCGCCGCGCATCTTCGATAGCGCCGGAAAGGCGCCCTTGCGGGCGATCTCGTACTGCTCCTCCCAGCCGTTCGGGAAATAGGCGAAGTCCGGGGAAATGTCGTGCACGAACGCGACGTCCAGGCTGTCCACGCCGAGGCGCTGTAGGCTGTCCTCGATCGAGCGGCGCACGCCGTCCGCCGTGTAGTCGAATACGATGTCGTTCGGAGAGTCGGACAGCGGATAGATTTCCGCATGCCGATTGTTCTTGGATGCCTTGAACAATTTACCGACTTTGGAGGAAAGCAGATAGTCTTCGCGTTTTTTGTTGTGCAGGAAATGTCCGAAGCGCCGCTCGGCGAGACCGAAGCCATACCACGGAGCGACATCGAAATAGCGTACGCCTACCTCCCATGCAGCTTCGAGCGTGCCCTCGGCTTCCTTGTCGGTATGCTTGTTGAACTCATTTCCAAGCGAAACCCCGCCGAGTCCGAAGCGGAACTCCGGCTTGTAGATCTGTTGCGCGCGGTTAGGCATGTTATCGGCACCCTTGTCGTTTCGGTTTGGACAGAACGATGGGATCCAAAAGCGGTTCCTCAGCCTGTCACGACGCGGGCAAAATCGGCATGCTCTGCGAAGGCTTTACGGGGAGAGCTACGGAAGGCCGTCGAGTGTACCGGCCGCTTTGTTGACGTCCGTCGACCGCTCCCTGCTATCAGTCGTCGTGGCTTAGATCCTCGGGTCTCCTGACGCCCAGCGTGCCGCCGTCGCCGTGAACGAGATCGCGATCCTTGCCCTCGGTCTTGTCGGCGTCCTCGATGATCGCTTGCCGCGTCTCGCGCTCCTCGTCCTTCCGGGGCTTCGAGGCCGGCATTTTCGGTTTTCCTAGCTGCAGCGCCATGAGAGTCTCCGTTCGTGTCGACGACAACGTCGGCATCGAACGGAGGTTCAAAGGGTTTTCTTCAAATGAGGATGCGGGAGCGAGGTTCGTCCGAGATATAGTCCGTCGGGTCGCTCGCGTCTTGGCAGCCTGCCAGACCAACCGGATGAGACATACGCCCGATCATGTTCGATCTGACCTTCCTCGGAACCTCGGCCAGCGTGCCGTCAGCGGAGCGCAACCATCCGGGCCTCCTAGTAGACGCGGGGGGCCACCGCATCATGGTCGACTGCGGGGAGGGTACGCAGCGCCAGTTGCTCCGGAGCGGCGTTGGCTTCAGAAGGCTCGACCGGCTCTTGCTGACGCACGGCCATTTCGACCACGTGCTCGGCATTCCGGGTCTGTTTTCGACGCTGCGGCTGCGGCAAAGCACCGATGTCATGACGATCCACGGCAGCCCGGAGACACTCGACGTCGTCGTCCGGATGCTCGCCGGTCTCTGGGGCGAGGGACGGGCGCCCATCCCGTTGCAACTCGTTCCGCTGGCGGAGGGGCGGATCCTCGACGCCGGTGAGTTCACCGTCGACTGTTTCCGTGTGCGTCATCGCGATACCGAAAGCTTCGCGTTTTCGCTCGAGAGCCAAGTGCGTCGCCATCTGCTGCCCGACCGCCTTTCGGCTCTCGGTGTGCCGGACGGTCCGGTGCGCAAAGATCTGGCGGAAGGAAAGCCGGTCGTTCTGGCGGACGGCAGGACGATCGATTCCGAGGACGTGCTGGAACCGTCCGAAGGACGCAAGAAGCTCGTCGTCGTGGGCGACATAGAAACGACCGACGGCCTGGCCGAGCAGGTCCGGGACGCCGACCTCATGGTGATCGAAGCGACCTTTCTCGAACGCGATGCCGCTATGGCTCTCGACTACGGCCATCTCACCGCGGCGAAAGCGGCCGAGCTCGCTGCGGCCGCCGGCGTGAAGCGACTCGTCCTCACGCACATCTCCGGACGCTATCCCGACGAGGAAATCCTAGCGGAAGCGGTGAAAATTTTCCCCAACTCCCGAGTGGCGGCCGACCTCGATCGACTGGCGGTCTGAAGCGTTGCCGATGATGTCCACGAAAGAACATGTCGAATGGCTAAGAAGCTAAAGACCTACGAAACTTCGCTGGGATTCTTCGACCTGGCGATAGCGGCGCCCTCGATGAAGGCCGCCTTGGAAGCCTGGGGCGCGGACAGCAATCTCTTTCACCAGGGCGCGGCCAAGCAGAGCGAGGATCCGGACGTTGTGGCGGCGACCATGGCGAAGCCGGGCGTCATGCTCAAGCGTCCTGTGGGTTCGAATGGGCCCTTCGAGGAGCATGCTGAGCTACCGACGAATCTGGATGACGCCACCGCACGACCATCTAAAGCCGCCCGCAAGCCGGCCGGCCGCAAACCGAAGAAGACTTCCTCCCGGCCGGCCGACAAAGCGGCGGAGCAGAAGGCCGCTGTCGCCTACGAACGGGAGCAGAAGCGCCGCGATCGCGAGCGGGCGAGGGAAGAGGCCGCCCGGCAGAAAGAGCGCGAACATCGGCAGCAGGACATCGACAAGGCGCAATCGGCGTTGGACAAGGCTGAACGGGAGCATGCGGAGAGAGCCGGAGCCATCCAGGCCGAGGCGGACGCTATCGAGAAGAGAGCGCAAGCCGAAAATGCCCGCTGGAAAAAGGAGAAGGAGCGGTTGGATGCGGCGCTGCAGCGCGCGCGGGGCTAGAGCCCCTAGGTGCTGACGCTGCCGCTCAAAGCTGTCCGGCGATCAGGTCATATTCGGAGCGAATCCTCTCCTTGCCATACAGTCGCTCGAGGCGGCGCACCGTAAAATGACCACGGGCGACATCCTGGAAATGCTCGATGAACGCGTAGTTCACCGCTGCGCCACCGAGGGCGCCGACGAGGGGCAGGGCTTGCGCGGCAACCTTCTGCGTAACCACCAATCCGAAGCGTGCAGCGACCTGGATGTGACGAACTTCAGCAGGATGGGCGCACCCTCCTTGAGGACGCCGCGTTCGGCGACGAACCGGGCGGCTTCCGTCACCGTCTTGGCAAGCATGCCTCGAACGGCGAAGTATCCGATCTCCGATACGTCCGCCGATCCGACCCGCCCGCCCAGTGCGAAGACCTCGACGCAGGAGAGGGCGGCCTCCGGATCGGACAGGTCCTCGCCCTCGCTTCGTGCGATGTCCGCGATCGACCGCAGCATGATAGTGGTCGAAACCGGCAGTTCGACCGGAAGCGCGGCCAGTCCGAACGTTCCTCCCGCAGCGCCCGATGCCGTCGCGAGCGCCCGATGCAGAAATTGCGAATTGGTCCGGGGTGAAGACCGGAGCGTGCGCAATGCTACCTTGAGCGCCGCTTCGAGCCCCTTCGAGGTAGCGGAAGCGATAGCTTTGGAGGCGAAAGAGGGAAGCGCGTAACCTATGAGTTCGACGGGCTTGCCGACGAGGTTGGTGAGCCGGCCGGCGAGGCTGGGATGCTCAAGCGACTTGACGGCCCTGCGCAGGGCTTCGCGGTCCTCGATGGTGATTTCTGAGGCTTCTTGCAGCGACAATTTTCATCCGGTTCGTTTGGGCACGTCTGAAAGAACAAGTAAGCTGCGGCCGAGTTCCCTGTCTCCGGAGTGCAATCACGATAGGGGTCGTCTCGTTTCCAGAATTTCCAAAGTCGCACGGTCCTTCCCTTCTGGATAGAATGCGGCGATGGCTTCCGCAAAGATTTCCTGCTTCGAGACGGCGTCGAACAGCGTCATGCACGACCGAAATTTCATGTCATCCGGAGAGCCAAGAATATCGGTTACGGGGTTTTCGCTTGCAGCCATGACGAGGCGCGTGCATTCGACCAAGCGAGGCCCGAGCAGGTCATGCTCCAGGTAAGCGACGGCCTCAGCGTGCGAGCCGATCGCGAAGCGTTGAGCCATCGCGCTGAAGCCGAGACCGGCGATCTGCGGAAAGATGAACCACATCCAGTGTGTCTGTTTTCGTCCGCGCGACAGTTCCTCGACGACCTGCCGGTAGATCGAGGCTTGCGCATCCACGAAGCGCTGGAGGTCGAACGAATCTCCTCACGGAGCTACTCCTTCCACAGTCGTCGGAACAGGCTTGTCGGCCGTGCCGGACTCACGGTAACCAGATGCATACGCTGCCGCCAATCACTATGGATTCCGAATGCCCGGCCGAACGATCGAACTGCCTAAATCCGGTTTTGCCCTCGAAATCGATGGACGACTGAAGACCGAGTTCAGCACCAAAGAAGGCGCAGAGCACGGCGCGATCGAATTGAAGCGCCGTTTTCCGATGCTTCAGATCCGCATCTACGACGCCGGCACCCAGTCAAGACACGATTTGCCCGGTTAGCGGCTGACGTTCACGGGCCCGGAAGGGGCCGACGCCGCCGGCCGCGACCGCCCGACGTCAGGATCTCCGATGTCATAGAGCGGCAACCTCCGCCAGCGCCTCATGTGCGGCTCGCACCACCGCCTCGGCGTTGATGTCGAACTTCTTGTAGACGTCGGCGATCTTGCCGGAGGCGCCAAAGCTGTGCATGCCGACGAAGCGGCCTTCGAGGCCGATGTAGCGTTCCCAGCCAAGTTCGACCGCCGCTTCCACCGCGACCCGCGCGCGGGTCGTGCCAAGGACCGCCTTCTTGTAGGCGGCGTCCTGCTGCTCAAAGAGCAGGCGGCACGGCATGGAGACGACCGCCGTCGCAACGCCCTGCTTCTGGAGAATGTCACGCGCTTGGACCGCGAGATGCAGTTCCGAGCCGGTGCTCAGGATAGTGAGCTTGCGCTCCCCGCCCTCCGCCTCCAACAAGATATAGCCGCCCTTAGCCGACCTGTTCTCGTTGCCGGGTTCGCGACGGAGCAGGGGCATCGGTTGGCGGGAAAGGGCCATGAGAGCCGCCTGACGGGGCATGTTCAGAATCGCCTCCCAGCACTCGGCGGTCTCGACCGGATCGCCCGGGCGATAGACTGCGAGGTGTGGGATGGCCCGCAGCGCCGCGAGTTGCTCGACCGGCTGATGGGTCGGGCCGTCTTCGCCGAGGCCGATCGAGTCATGCGTCATGACGAAGATCGTCCGGATTTGCATGAGGGCCGCGAGGCGGATGGACGGCCGGCAGTAATCCGAGAAGCACAGAAAGGTGCCGCCGTAGGGGATCAAGCCGCCGTGCAGCGCGATGCCGTTCATGGCAGCGGCCATGCCGTGCTCGCGCACACCGTAGTGCATGTAGGTGCCATTGTATTCGCCGGCCCTGATCTCGATCATGCCCTTCGCCCTCGTGTTGTTCGAGGGCGTCAGGTCGGCGGAGCCTCCCAGCAATTCCGGGATCGCGGCGGCAAGATGGTCGAGCACGGCGCCGCTGGCCGAACGGGTCGCCATTTCCTTGCCGCTTGCAATGAACTCGGCGCGGGCGGCTGCGATTGCCTTCTTCCAATCGGCCGGCAACTTCCCGTCATTGCGGCGCTCGAACTCTGAGCGCAATTCGGCCGGCGCCGCCTTGACGCGGTCGGCCCAGGCCATGCGGACCTTGCGGCCCTTGGCGCCGATCTCACGCCACTCGCGCAGTAATGGCTCGGGGATCACGAACGGGGGTGAGTCCCAGCCGAGGATTTTCCGCGCGCCGGCGATTTCCTCTTCACCAGGCGCGTCGCTATGGGCCTTCTGGGTGCCGGCCTTGGTTGGGAAGCCGAAGCCGATGATGGTCTTGCAGGCGATCATCGACGGCTTGTCAGTCACGGCGCGTGCGGCGGTAATGGCGTCGCGAATCGCGTCGGTGTCGTGGCCGTCGATCTCCTGGACGTGCCAGCCGGAGGCGCGGAAACGTTCGACCTCGCTGTCGGACACCGCGAGGCTGGTCGCTCCGTCGATCGTGATCGAATTGTTGTCCCAGAAGGCGATCAGGCGGCCCAGCTTGTAGTGGCCAGCCATCGAGATCGCTTCCTCGCTGATACCCTCCATCAGGCAGCCATCGCCCATAAAGACATACGTCCAATGCTTGCACAGGTCGTCACCGAACTTCGCGTTCAGGATGCGTTCTGCAAGGGCGAAGCCCACCGAGTTCGCGATGCCCTGGCCGAGCGGGCCGGTCGTCGTCTCGATGCCGTCGGCGTGCTTATACTCCGGGTGGCCAGCCGTTTTGCTGTCGATCTGGCGGAACCGCTTCAACTCCTCCAGGGTCATATCCTTGACACCGGTGAGGTAGAGCAGGCTGTAGAGCAGCATCGAGCCGTGACCGTTCGAGAGCACGAAGCGATCGCGGTCGAACCAATGCGGATCGGCCGCATCGAATTGCATGAAATCCCTGTAGAGAACGGTTGCGATGTCGGCCATGCCCATGGGCGCGCCGGGATGACCGCTCTTGGCCTGCTGCACGGCGTCCATCGAAAGAAAGCGGATGCAGTCGGCCATATCGCGCAGGTGCTGGTCGCGGGGCTTAGGGACCGTCTTGACGGCCGGAGCGGGCGTGACATCAGTCATGATTGGACCTCTTTCTCGGCGAGATCGGCTGAGGTGGCAAAGGGTTCGGCAGCAGCTTCGCGCGCGCCCGAACCGGATGCCGATCCTACGCAAAATTCCCCGCTGTCGTGCGCCCATTGGCGCCGCGATTCAAAGCCGGAGGACTCAGATTCGTTCCGGACGATTGGCTCTCAGTTTGAGGACTCTTCGCCAGAAGCGCGGATGGTCTCAAACCGAGCTGGCGACCCGGGCCGGCGTCCGACAAGTGCTCGTGAGCGCCATCGAAGTCGAATCGGCGAATCCCACAATCGAATCCTTGGACAAGATTGCGTCCGCGCTCGGAGTGCGCATCGAGGATTTGTTCGGAAGAGGCGAGGGCTGAACGTTCCGGACGTTCGGGGGCAGCGAAGGTCCACATCTTGGAGCCAGAGGATCCGATCTGCGCCGGCCGCATTTCACGTACCGGATCGGAGTTCGGAGCTCGCGAGCGCACCGGTCGCCCGTCCGGGGCAAGCGAACCAACAGAGCCCGTCCACGATCCTGGTCCCGGATCGAATTCCAATCGCCACGTGCGGTGATGTGCGTCCTCATGCCTGCGCTTGCTTTCGGATGCCGCAGAATTTCGCCTTGAACTGCTGAATGATGATCCTTCCGCGCCAAACGCCTTCACTGCGGCGACCGCGATCTTCTTTGCGGTCCGCGCCACCTTGGCGAAATCATCCTCCGTGATATCAAGGATGCCGCGTGCCGCGATTTTTGGTATGGCTAGTGCATGACCCGGCGAGCGGGGCTTAATGTCAAGAAAAGTCAGAGTGTGCCGGTTTTCATAGACCTTGTAGCAGGGGATCTCGCAACGAAGGATTTTCGCGAAGATATTGTGAGTGTCGTAGGTCGTCATCAGCGCTTCCCACTAAGTTTTATTCCCGCTGCCACCCCCTCAAAGTTCATCTCAGCCAAATTGAGCGCATCAACAAACACGTCGATCACGCGAACAGGGTTGCTCTCGTCAATGAAATCATCGAGGCATTCGGGCAATAACGTCCATTGCACATGCCTCCTCAACGAAGCGCCTCATCAATTCCTCCACAGAATCACGGGAGAATCATATCAGCAGCACAGCGTTTTCACACAGCCAGGGTCAATCTCGTCGTTTCGACCGTCCGCCGATGACTTCCGGTCTTCCCCGGATTGTGTTGCAAACTCGGTGGGTTTCGATTGCAGAGCTTGCGCGTTTTAGCCGGGCCACCTTGTTTGCCGGCCCGTGGATGTGAAGCAGGTCGGCCGCGAGCTTGGAGTGCGCTACGTACTTGAAGGCAGCCACGAGGACGGTCACGGGCCGGCGGACGAGATCGGCCGCCAGCTCCGGCAACCGATCCAATTTGCCTTCTGCCCAGCGATATTCCACTGATAGGTTTTTGCCCTCAGTGTACCCGGCCGACCGCAAACCTCTGCCAAAGGCGTCCACGACCCTCACCGAATCTTTTGTCGACCGACCGCTCAGAAAACCGATGCCCGGCATCGCAGCTTGCTGCGCGTTTCCTAGCGGCGGCGTTGTTTTCCTTACATTACGTCCTCGATGCGGATCGGCAGGTTGCGCAGCCGCCGCCCCGTGGCGTGGAAGATGGCGTTGGTGATGGCCGGTGCGACGCCCGACATGACTACTTCGCCCAGGCCCTTCACGCCGGTACTATTGGACGGATCGGGCTTGTCCACCAGTTCCACCTCGATCGTGCCGATATCGAGATTGACCGGCAGGGCATACTCGGCCAGGTCCGCATTGAGGAAGCCGCCGTAGCGCGGATCGACTTCACTGACCTCACGCAGCGCCGCTCCGATGCCCCAGACGACGCCGCCCCGCACCTGGCTCTCCGCAGTCTGCGGACTGACAACACGACCGCAATCGACCACGCTGACGACGCGCGGCACGCGGACCCGCCTGATACCGGGCTCGATGCGCACTTCGACGAAGTGAGCGACATAGCTGAAGGTGACGTAATCCGGAAAGACCGGACCGGCAAATCCGAGAAGGCCGGTTTCGAGCCGACCAAAGATTTGGTCGGGCTGGCCCAGCGCCTTGTGCCTGATCTCCACTTCAAGCGACGACCTGCCGGCGGACTTGAGAACCTCCGCCGGTGGCTGACCGGCGCGCGCGTTTGGGCTCAGCTCCTTGAGGGCCTCGAGCATGGCATCGGCCGCGGCGTCGATGGCGGGCGAGACGCTGGCCGTACCGCAGGCGCCGGCAGTCAGGTGCTGCGGCACCGCGCGGGTATCGCCGACTTCGACGGTGATGCGCTCATCGGGAATGCCGAGCTTCCGCGAGAGCACGGCCGCGACCACATTGCGGATGCCCTGCCCCATCTCGTGTCCACCGACACCGATCGTAGCCGTCCCCTGGTCGGTCACCGCGAGATGGACGATCTGCGGCACCATCGTACCCGGGTAGGCGCCGATCGACACGCCCCAGCCGATGAGCGTTCCGTCCTTGTCGCGCTTTGAGCCGGGCTCCATCGTCCGCTTGCTCTATCCAAAGCGCTTCGCGCCGCGCTCGAGACATTCCGCCAGGTGCCGCGACGAAAACGGCAGGTTCGTCAGCGGATCGACCTTGGGCTCGTTATTGAGGCGGAGCTCCACCGGATCCATGTTGAGCTCGTAAGCGATCTCATCCACGGCGGATTCGAACGCGAAGGTCGAGACGTGCTCCCACGGCGTGCGCATGAATCCCGGGGTCTGCGTGTCCGTGCGGACCAGGCGCTCCTGCCCGCGATAGTTTGCGATCCCGTGCAGCCGAGCGGTCAGGTCGGTGTAAAGGGTCGGAAACAGATCGATGCGCGACGTCTGGGAATCGCTCTCGTGAATGGCGGCAACCAGCTTGCCGTTGCGGTCGCGCCCCATCCGGATGCGGTGATGGCTGGCCGGCCGAAAGCTCGTGTCGTGGAAGATCTGTTGGCGCGGCACGACCACCTTCACCGGCCGCTTCAGTTCGCGGGCTGCGAAAGCGGCCAGTGCGGTCTGCATCTGCATCGAGTTCTTCTGCCCGAAGCCGCCGCCGGCATAAGGAGAGATCACCTCGATCTTTTCCGCCGGCAGGTCGAGCTCCCTCGCCAGCCCGAACCGTATGCCGTTGGCGTTCTGGGTTCCCTCATGCACCATGAGCGTGCCGTCCCGCCATTCGGCCACACAGACGATCAGCTCTATCGGGCTCTGGTGCTGGGGCGGCGTCGTGTATTCCGAATCCACCTTGACCGGAGCATCGACGTAAGCCTTGTCGGCATCTCCCGTGACGCGATCACCGAATGCCGGCTGCGGCAGAGGCCACTTCGACTGGACGATGATGTCGTCCGGCGCTGGGGAGGCGATGCTCACCACAAAGGGCTGGGTCTCATAGGTCGCTTTAACCAGCGAGGCCGCATAGGTCGCCGCCTCGAGCGTCTCGGCCACCACGAAGGCAATCGGCTGCCCGCGGTAGAAGATCTGATCCGACGTGATCGGCTGGAAGCTTTGGAAGGCAAAGCCCTCGCTGAAAAGGAAACCCGGCTGCTTGAGTCCGGCGAGCTCCTTGTGCGTCAGCACCAGCAGGACGCCATCTACGGCGCGCGCCGCGCTCGTATCGATGCTCGCCAGCCGGCCCTTGTTGATCGTGCTGATCGCCATGGCCCCGTGAACGATCTCGGGTCTCGCATCATCGGCGCCGTAAATCGCTGCACCCATGACCTTGTCTCGGGCATCGATGCGCTTGATCCTCGGAAACGAAGTATCGGTCATCTCGCTAGGCTCTCTGCTTGGCAATCATCAGCGCCTCGGCGACCGTTCGCGCGCCGAGCTCTATCCTGAAACCATTCATGTGCCCCGCCTTGGCCCCCTTTAGCGCCAGGTCGCCGGCCTTGCGGGCAGTCTCCGGCGTCAGGCGCTGCCCGATGAGGGACTGCTCGGCCTCGCGGGTCCGCCACGGGCGCGTGGCAAGGCCACCGATGGCGATGCGGGCATCGCGAACCGTATCGCCGTCCATTTCCAGTCCGACGGCCGCCGAGGCCAGGGCAAACGCATAAGACTCGCGATCGCGGATCTTCAGATACGTCGATGCCCAGCCCAACGGGGTGACAGGGACGCGGATGCGCGTACAC
>Ga0193726_1002059_pt1 | contig 14231 bp, 11 predicted proteins | sample H2c1metaG_FD_144928 | JGI IMG/M metagenome (GOLD analysis project Ga0193726, IMG submission 144928) | Soil microbial communities from a riparian zone of the East river system, Colorado, United States - H2c1 | ecosystem: Environmental > Terrestrial > Soil > Riparian zone | place: USA: East River... | reverse complement strand
CTTCCATGTTTTTTGAATTAATGCTGCGCGGTATTTAACGGCAAAAATGAATTGAATATGAACCTGTGTGTATGTGTTTGTCATGTTATTGGGATAAGGTTAATAAATATACAAATGTTGATTTGATCAGGTAGAACACATTTATTTATATGAAATTGCTTTGGGCATATAATGTAAAACGTTCCGATGGAACGTATGGTCTACCCATAAAATGTCCTTCCAGGACAAAGAAGAGAGAATCAGGATCAGATTCTATTTACCAACGGAACAATTTGTATTTGCTTTGAAAATGTTTTTTTCAAAATACACCTGTGTTCCGGTGGAACACTTCATGGGTAGAAAAAAAGCAAACGTGTCGGGGCATTCCATCGGAACACGTTGGGTTAGAATTCAATGCTCATGCAAAAGATTCTGTGTTCCAGCGGAACACTTCATGGGTAGTAGAAAATCAACATATCGTGCGTTCCATCGGAACGCATTGTGTTTGTTTCAAAATGTTTTTTATACAGAACGTCCCTATTTTGGGTCGGAACGCATAATTCAGCAAGTATCGGGTTGGTAAGCCTCTTTCCCGTTTCTAATTTTGTGTTATCAAAAAAGGATCAAATGAAACAGAAAGAGTCAACCAATTTCAATCGTGTAGAAGAAGCTATAAGTTATATCACGACAAATTTTAAATCACAACCCAGCCTGGAAGAGGTTGCTGAAAAAATTCATCTTAGCCCGCATCATTTTCAGCGTTTGTTCACAGATTGGGCAGGCGTGAGCCCGAAAAAATTTCTGCAATATATAAGTGTAGAATATGCGAAAAATATACTCAAAGAGAAACAGGCAAGTTTGTTTGATGCGGCATATGAAACCGGCCTTTCAGGTACCGGAAGACTCCACGATCTTTTTATCAACATCGAAGGCATGACGCCCGGTGAGTATAAGAACGGCGGAGAAAATCTAATGATCAATTACAGCTTTGCGGAAACTCCGTTTGGAGACATGCTTGTTGCATCCACTTCCAAAGGCATTTGCCATATGGCTTTTGCCGACAATGAACAAAAAGCATTGGACGATCTTCGGAAAATTTTTCCAAAAGCGGTATATAAACAAATGGTGGATCTCATCCAGCAGAATGCTTTATACATTTTTACAAAGGACTGGGAGAACCTCGACCAGGTAAAGCTTCATCTGAAGGGAACGGCATTTCAATTGAAGGTCTGGGAAACCCTTCTCAGGATACCCATGGGAAGATTATCAACCTATGGAAATATTGCGAACCAAATTCACAGTCCGAAAGCATCACGCGCAGTTGGCTCGGCCATTGGAGACAACCCCGTGGCATTTTTAATTCCTTGCCACCGGGTCATTCAATCCACTGGAGCTTTTGGACAATATCATTGGGGAAGCACACGTAAAACAGCGATGATCGGCTGGGAAGCAGCAAAGGTTTCCTTAAAAGAAATACAAGGCTCTTTAAAAAATTAATACTTCAAGCTACCATGAATACTGAATCTTAATTTCAAATCTGATGATTTTTCATATTGAACGAGGCGCCCTGGAACTGAGATCGATTCTTAGAAAGAGGAAAATTGTTTTGGGAGGCAACAAGCAACTAAAAATTTATGGAAAACTATCCTGCAAATCTGGCAAACGAATGAAAAAAGAAAACCGGGTATTCTTCGCATCAGAAAAAGAAGCCATTTCTATAGGATACCGCCCTTGCGGTCATTGCATGAGAATGAAATATATTGAATGGAAAAAGGAAAATGAACCATCTCAAGCCATGTCCTAATCTTTTGCGATTTTCTGATAACTCGCTACAATTCCGCGGATCAATGAAGAACTGAATCCACGGTGTTCCATTTCGTTCAATCCGGCTATAGTGCAACCTTTGGGAGTAGTTACCTTATCAATCTCCTGCTCAGGATGGGTTTTCTTTATCAACAATAAATCTGACGCACCCTTTACTGTTTGTGCAGCGATCAGGGAAGCAGTTGCAGCATCAAAGCCGATTTCAATTCCTCCCTGGATACTCGCACGTATATATCGCATGGCATAGGCTGTACCGCAAGCACCTAAGATGGTAGCAGCTTCCATAAGTTTTTCATCAATCGAAACGACTTTTCCCAGCTTGCTGAAAAGCTCCTGCACGTAATGGATATCTTCTTCACTCGCTCCCTGGTGACAGAGACAGGTCATGCTCTCGCGGATCGAAATTGCCGTGTTTGGCATAGCCCGGAATAGAGACATCTTTTTACCAATTGTTTTTTCGATTTCCTGCATGGTGATTCCGGTGACAACTGAAATAAGAATTTTTTTTTCTGTTATTTCTTTTTGTATGGTTTTCAATACTTCAAGTGCCTGGAATGGCTTAACAGCCAGTATGATCACATCCGATTTTTTTACTGCGGCATTATTGTTGTTTATAATATTAACGCCCAGTGATTTTAATGGGTTGATCGAAACGTTTCGCCTTGTAACAATTAATTCTGAGGCCTTGCTGAATTTACTTTTCAGCAACCCTTCTGCAATAGCGGTCCCAAGATTCCCTGCACCGATAATGGCTATTTTTTTATTCATTTTTTGAATTTTAACTCGTAATCCATTTTATGAGAGACAGTATATTTTATTATAAGATTTTGATCATTCTCTTTTTTTTCTTTGCAGCATGCCGGGATCATAAAAATAACGATACTCAAGTAAAGTCAGCCACAATAGTTGTTTCGGATACTCCTGTGACTTCATCAAAAACCATTGCAGAAAATCTTCTTACAGATTCGTCCTACAGCATGTTTGCCGAATCATTGAAGGCAACAGATCTTCTTGATATACTTACAAAACCTGGTCCCTTTACTGTTTTTGCACCTGTGAACAGGTCCTTTAAAAAATTGCCGGCCGAGACCCTCAGGAATTGGGTACCAACGAATAAGGACCTCACAGATATTCTTAGCTATCATCTCGTAGCAGGGCTGGTAAGAAGAAATGATCTCAAAGAGGGCCAAAAATTAAAGACATTTACAGGTGGAGAACTGGTAATAGAAAAAACGGATGACACCCTGTTGGTCAATGGAACTCCAATAATTATCCAGGATATCCAGGCAAGTAATGGGATCATTTACCAGGTTAATGATGTTCTGATTCCTCACAATCACAATCCTGGTTCTAATTGATTTAATAATATTTGTGAGGAAGAAGAAAATTCTTCACGTAATCGTCAATCCCATCCTCAAGGGAAAAAAAACTTTCAGAATATCCCGCTTCACGCAGTTTAATCATAGTCGCCTCTGTAAAATATTGGTATTTGTCACGAATATCACCAGGCGTATCAATAAATTCAATTGAAGGCTCCAGGTTCATGCTTTTGAAAATGGCTATTGCAAGGTCTTTAAATGTCCTTGCTTTTCCAGTGCCGGCATTGTAGATCCCTGGCGGTGGGTGTTTGAGAGCGCCCGGTTTCTTTTTCTCATCATTCGTGGCATTCATAAACCAATACATGATCTTCAGGACATCATATGCATAAATAAAGTCGCGCAATTGTTCCCCGTCCTTGAACCGCGGATCATGAGATCTGAAAAGTTTTACTTTACCCGTATTTTTTACCTGGTTGAATGCGTGAAAAACGACGCTGGCCATTCTCCCCTTATGATATTCATTAGGGCCGTACACATTGAAAAACTTTAAACCTGCCCAGAATGGAGGGCGAACGTCGCGGGTCAACACCCATTTGTCAAATTCGTTCTTAGAAACACCGTAAGGATTTAGTGGTTTCAGTTCACTGACCAGGTCATGATCGTCTTTATATCCTGATGCCCCGTTACCATATGTTGCTGCCGAAGATGCATAAACGAGTGGAATATTTTCCTGGACGCAATAATTCCATACCAGCTTTGAATATTCCACATTTAATTTTTCATGGATCGCATAGTCAAATTCTGTCGTATCTGTCCGGGCGCCGAGGTGAAAAATAAAATCAACATCCACCGGCTCTTTAACCAGCCAGTTGAAAAGATCATCCCGTTCTACACGGGCAACAATTTTTTTATCGACATAGTTTGGCTTCTTTTCATCATCAAAAAATTCATCGACGATGATAATATTATTGTATCCTTTACGGTTCAGGTAGCTCACCATGCAACTCCCGATAAACCCGGCAGCGCCAGTAACAATAATTACGGAATTGCGATCCATGCAGATAATGAATTAATAAACCAGGTTCAATTTATGTGAGAACGAAATATCATATCGGGGCCAGGGCTGAGCCTGCTTCTTCTTTTTCAAGATAATTTTCAATTGCATTATCATATTTTTCTTTCCACCAATCGATAGTTCCCCAAAAATCACCATCAACAACCAGTTCGCCCGTGGAAACCACACCAATTTGTTCAAAGGGAATATCTCCAAGAAATTCTTCAAACTCTTTTACCCTATCGATCTTTACTGTAACAATCACGCGACCTTGTCCTTCCCCGAACAAAAAAGCATCTTTCCTGATCGTACTTTTTGTTTGAATCGAAAACCCCAGTTCGCAATGAAACCCACTTTCACACAAGGTCACATACAACCCACCTTCGCTCACATCATGCGCAGAGCGAATAAATTGCTTTAAGATCAATTCAGATAATTTCTGTTGTAACCTGTATTCTTCCCCTAGGTCGAAATAAGGTGCCGGCGAATATTTTATTCTGCAAACCTTATGCAGGTATTCTGAGCAATTAAGATCACTGGTTATTTTGCCAAGTAAATAGATCACATCGCCTGTTTCTTTAAAATCAAGGGTCATTTTGTTTTTGATATCATCAAGAATTCCTACCATCCCTATCGTGGGTGTGGGATATACAGGACCATCGGGGTTTTGATTATAAAAACTGACGTTTCCACCCGTAACTGGTGTTCCGAATTTACGACAGGCCTCGCCCATTCCTTTTATAGCCTGCACGAATTGATAATACACCTCGGGATTATAAGGATTTCCGAAATTCAGGCAATTGGTTACTCCAAGCGGCTTACCACCACTACAAACAATATTCCTGGCAGCTTCAGCTACGGCGATCATCGTTCCTTTATATGGATCAGCATAAACGTAACGGCTGTTGCAATCTGTGGTTACTGCCAATGCTTTTTTTGTTCCTTTTACAAGAACTATTGCGGCGTCTGTAGGTGAATTTGTTGACCCATTAATTGTACCTACGGTGCTGTCGTATTGAGTAAATATCCATCGCTTGGAAGCTATCGAAGGAAGTGAGATGATCGTTTTAGCAACTTCTTTCAGGTCTTCCGGAAGAGGGATCGTTTCAGCCGAAAATTTCCTGATCTCTTTGAAATATTCGGGTTCTTTGGATTCCCTGTCATATTGAGGTGCGCCCCCACCAAGTACCAATTCAAAAGCGGGTATCTCCGCTTCCAATTCTCCATGCATATAAAAATGAAGAAGTCCATCATCAGTTACTTCCCCGATCACCGAGCAGGGGAGATCCCATTTTTCAAATATATCCGTAACCTCTTCTTCCCTTCCTTTAATGACAACCAATAACATTCTTTCCTGGCTCTCGCTCAATAAAAGTTCCCAGGGTTTCATATTTTTTTGCCTTGTCGGAATCTTATCAAGGTCAATACGCATGCCTGCGGCTCCTTTTGCGCTCATCTCGGAGGTGGAACAAATAATTCCTGCAGCCCCCATGTCCTGCATCCCCACTATCGCCCGCGTGTGTATGACCTCCAGGCAGGCTTCCAGCAATTTTTTTTCCTGGAATGGGTCGCCCACTTGTACTGCGGGGAGTTCTTCGGTACTTTCTGCAGTTATATCGGCCGATGCAAAGGAAGCTCCGCCGATGCCATCTTTGCCAGTGGCGCTTCCGACAAAAAGCACAGGATTGCCTTTTCCTTTTGCGACAGCTGAAATAGTATCTTCAATCCTTAGCACGCCGAGACTCATGGCATTTACCAATGGATTTGTATGATAGCAATCATCAAAATAAATCTCCCCTCCCACAGTTGGCACCCCTAAACAATTTCCATAATGACCAATACCATGCACCACGCCTGCAAGAAGGTGTTGCGTTTTATCTTCATCTAAATTTCCAAATCGAAGGGAGTTAAGAGCGGCAATAGGCCTTGCCCCCATAGTAAAAATGTCCCTGTGTATCCCGCCCACACCTGTTGCCGCGCCCTGGAACGGTTCAATGGCCGAAGGATGATTATGCGATTCGATTTTAAAAACCACGCCCCATCCATCTCCAATATCCATGACGCCGGCATTTTCTTCACCTGCTTTTACAAGCATGCCTTCCCCATCTCTTGGCAATGTTTTTAACCATTTTATTGAATTCTTATAACTACAGTGTTCGCTCCACATTCCTGAAAAAGCGCAGAGTTCATTAAAGTTCGGGGTGCGGCCCAGTTTTTTCTTTATCAATTCAAATTCTTCCTCTGTGAGCCTTAATTGCTGAGCAGTTTTAGCGGTTATTTCCATGCCGCAAAAGTAACCAACGATGCATAGATAAAATAGAACGTGCAACAGTTTTTATCAACCATTTTGTTCACCAGGCATTATTGCATTATTATTTATCTCCTCAATAATTTCTATTTTCGAACTTAAACTGCTCCTGTTTGGAATATTTTTTATTTACCGGTTACCTCGTTTTATTTGCATGGCTGGTTACAAAAACAAAATTTTTTAACCGTTCGGGGTTAAGCAATTCCCAACTCATCATAATCTTTTTATTAAAAGTCATGGCGGGGATCTTTTATGGTTGGGTTGGAATTTATTATGGCAACCATGCTCAAATGGTTGATACCTGGAGCTTTCATTATAATAGCCTGAGAGAAACACAACTTTTGTATAATGATCCGCATGAATACCTTATCAATCTTTTTCGTGATCCATACGATAGCGGGGTTACCAAATTTCTTGAAAGCAGCTATTCCTACTGGAACGATCTCAAGAGCAATTTTTTTATTAAGATCCTTTCGATCTTTAATATTTTCAGTTTTGGAAATTACTATACGAATGTAATCTTCTATTCATTTATTACCATGTTTGGACCCGTTGCCTTGTTCAGGGTCATGAATGATGTTTATCCCGGGAAAAAAATACAGGTATTGATTGCAGTCTTCCTGATCCCCTCATTCCTTTACTGGACAAGCGGCCTTCACAAAGAAGGGTTATTATTCCTTGGGTTCAGCCTGGTAATTTTTAATTTTTATTTTGGATTGAAAGAAAGAAAGTTTTCGATAGCAAGGATATTTTTTATTCTTGTCGGGTTGTTGCTTGTGCTGGCCCTTAGAAATTTCCTTCTTGTGATTCTTGTCCCGGCTCTTATTGCCTGGTGCCTTGCTTCCAGGTTTCCCAAAAGACCCTTAACTGTTTTTGGTATCTGTTATATCTTTTTTATGATTTTCTTTTTCAGCTCAAAATATTTAAGCCCGGGTCTTAACTTTCCAAAAGCGGTTGTGGTAAAACAAAAAGAATTTGTGGCGTTGGTTGGAAACTCATCTGTACCCATGAATAAATTAGAGCCAACTCTTCCCAGCTTTATAGCCAACCTGCCCCAGGCAATTAGTTTGTCTGTTATAAGACCTTACATGTCTGATGTAAGACATATCCTTTCACTTGCTGCCGCAATAGAAACAGATGTTCTTTTGCTTTTATTTTTTATTTTTTTACTTGGTAAAACAAAACACAGAGATGAGCATCAACCCACCATATTTCTTTATTTCTGTCTTTTTCTTTCTTTTTCTGTTTTGATAACTATTGGGTACGTTGTAAATAACCTTGGAGCCATTGTCCGCTACAGGAGCATCGTATTACCAATATTATTAACACCCATTTTTTGTGGGCTGAATTGGGAAAGGATTAATATCCTGTTTGTTGGAAACATTAAGAATAAAAATAATATTAAAAATATTTAGGTAATTCTCTACATTTTGGCTGATGTCCCATAAATTTTTGAGTATTTTTCCACAAATTGTTCAAAAACACAGTTTATTTTCAAAAAAACTTGGAAAAAATTAAGCTATCCCTTTCTTTTGCATTGCGGACTCACCAAATTTAATTTAAAAATAAAGCTTATGTCAATATCAAAACTTGAATACATCTGGCTTGATGGCTATAAGCCAATGCAAAGCCTTCGTAGCAAAACAAAAATTGAAAAAGATTATGACGGAGTGCTTGAAAATACCCCCGTCTGGTGTTTTGATGGTTCCTCTACGGAGCAAGCTCCTGGCGGATCTTCAGACTGTCTTTTAAAACCCGTTTTTGTAACTAAAGATCCCCAGAGAAAGAATGCGTTCCTGGTGATGTGTGAAGTGTTGAATCCTGATGGAACTCCACATGAATCAAATGGCAGGGCTACCATTGAAGATGATGACAATGATTTCTGGTTTGGCTTTGAACAGGAATATTTTTTGTGGAACCCTGAAACTGATAGACCACTGGGATTTCCAGAAGGTGGATTCCCAAGGCCCCAGGGACCTTACTATTGTTCTGTGGGAGCAAAAAATGCTTATGGCCGCGCCATCGTGGAAGAACATCTCGATGCCTGCCTCGAAGCCGGTCTCAATGTAGAAGGGATCAACTCGGAAGTAGCTACCGGCCAATGGGAATTCCAGATTTTTGCAAAAGGAGCAAAAAGAGCTGGAGACGAAATCTGGGTCGCCCGGTATCTTCTTGAAAGAATCGGTGAAAAATATGATGTTTCTATAAACTGGCATTGCAAACCACTTGGAAATCTTGATTGGAATGGAAGTGGGATGCACGCTAATTTCTCAAATAGCATTATGAGAGCTGCTGGTCACAGGGAAACTTTTGAAAAAATTTGCGAAGCTTTCAGGCCGGTGATCATGGAGCATATTGATGTATATGGACCGGACAATCACCTGCGCTTAACGGGTAAACATGAAACGGCTGCGATTGATGAATTTACTTATGGCGTTTCAGACAGGGGTGCTTCCATCCGCATTCCGATCAGCACTATCGAAAAAGGCTGGAGAGGCAGGCTGGAAGACCGTCGTCCCAATAGTGCGGCAGATCCTTATAAGGTGGCTGCACGAATTGTAAAGACTGTGAAGACAACAGCCGAGGAATTTATTATGGAGGATATGAAGGTTGCGTAGAAGATATCACAATTAAAATCTGTAAAAGGGTAGGCAGTTAGCTTACCCTTTTTGAATTTTCGGTACATTTAACCCAATTAAAAAATAATTACACATGTCACTTCGATTCAATGCAATTAATAACCTGGCTTCAAACAAGGAACCTGACGTACAGGGATCAAGCAAGATCACGGCCATTTTTGGCGAAAATGTTTTTAACTTAAAAACCGCACTTCAATACCTGAGCGATGAAGCTTTCAAGAGTTTGAAATCATCCATAAAGGCAAGCCAGAGAATTGATAGAAGTATGGGCCACCAGATCGCCATAGGCATCAGGGCATGGGCTGAAGCTAAGGGTGTTACCCATTTTACTCACTGGTTTCAACCATTAACAGGATCAACCGCAGAAAAACATGATTCATTTTTTACAATAAAAGGAGACGGAACTCCTATTGAGCAATTTGAAGGAGACGCATTAATACAACAGGAACCTGACGCTTCTTCATTTCCCAGCGGAGGTTTAAGAGCCACATTTGAAGCTCGCGGTTACACTGCATGGGATCCATCCTCTCCCCCATTTATCATGGAGATAGGACAGGGAAAAACACTTTGCATCCCCACCATTTTTGTTTCTTACACCGGCGAATCACTGGATTATAAATCTCCCCTGCTGAAAGCATTGGAATCATTAAATAAAGCGGCTGTAGACGTTTGTAATTATTTCGATAAAAATATTTCAAAGGTCACGGCCACCCTTGGCTGGGAACAGGAATATTTTGTAATTGATGAAGGGTTACACAATGCCCGCCCCGACCTTGTGCTCTGTGGAAGAACAGTGTTTGGACATGACCCGGCGAAAGGCCAGCAATTAGAAGATCATTACTTTGGATCTATACCTGAAAGAGTCTACGCGTTCATGAGGGATTATGAAAAAGAAGCGTACAGGCTTGGCATTCCACTACGTACCCGGCATAATGAAGTGGCCCCTTCACAGTTTGAGTGCGCCCCGATCTTCGAAGAAGTAAACCTTGCCGTGGACCACAATACCTTGTTGATGGATGTGATGAGCCGCGTTGCCACACGTCATAAACTCAGAGTGCTTCTGCATGAAAAACCATTTGCAGGTATTAATGGAAGTGGGAAACATAACAACTGGAGCATGGCTACCGACACGGGAGTAAATTTATTGGCCCCAGGAAAAACTCCCAAGACAAACCTGATGTTCCTTACTTTTTTTGTGAACACCATCAAAGCGGTACACGATTATGCGGATGTGCTGAGAGCATCCATTGCTTCCGCCCAAAATGATCATCGCCTCGGGGCCAATGAAGCACCACCGGCAATCATTTCTGTTTTTATCGGGCAATACCTTTTCAAAGTGCTGCAGGATGTAAAAGAAAGAGTATCTGATAAAATGGATGAGCAGGATGAAAGCATGCTAAAGATCGACATCCATAAAAGCATCCCTGAATTGCTTATGGACAATACCGACCGGAACCGGACTTCTCCATTTGCATTTACCGGAAATAAATTTGAATTCAGGGCGGTTGGTTCTTCTGCTAACTGCGCCAATGCCATGACAACTTTAAATACTATTTTAGCGGAAACATTGAAAAATTTTAAGAAAGATGTTGATGCATTGATCGATAAGGGCGAGAAAAAAGAAATTGCGATCATGCATGTGATCCGTCAATACATTGTTTCCAGTGAAAAGATCCTTTTTGAAGGGAATAATTACAGCGAAGAATGGGAAAAAGAAGCAGAAAAAAGAGGATTGCCAAATGTAAAGACCACTCCCCTGGCATTGGATTTCATGATTACTGACAAAGCAAAAAAACTTTTTGAAAACAACCACGTGTATACGCATGCAGAATTGGAGGCGCGTCATGAAATTGAGCTTGAAAAATATTTAAAGAAAGTGCAGATTGAAAGCCGCATCATGGGTGAATTAGCCACCAGTCATATTTTGCCCGCGGCTATCCGCTATCAGAATTTGCTGGCAAATAATGTCAAAGGTCTAAAAGATTCGGGTTTGCCTGAATCTGCTTATGCTAATCAAAGGCATATCCTGGAAAAAATATCGGAGCATATCAATAAAACAAGTGAGCTGGTGGAAAAAATGATCCAGGCAAGAAAAGAGTGTAATAATATTACCAGCACCAGGACAAGGGCCATTGCCTATTGCAGCCAGGTAAAAGAAAAGTTTTTTGATGATATCCGCTATCATGTTGACAAGCTGGAATTGCTTGTTGATGACCAGGAATGGTACTTACCTAAATACAGGGAGATCTTATTCCTGAGATAAAGAAACTGCAGAACAAAACAGTAAAAAGAAGTCTGCCGACTATTCTAAGTGGCAGGCTTTTTTATTTAAAGCATCTGGAAGATTTCCTCAAGGAAACCATAATTGAAATCTAATAACGCCTTATACCTTATTGCCTTTCACCTTCTTGTTGCCCTTCACCTTCATTTCATATTTGCTTTCATCACCCTCAAAACATTACCACCAAGAATTTTCTTTATAGACTTATTTGAATAACCCCTCTTTTTTAGCTCTTCTGTAATAAGCGGGTATTTGGTTACATCATCAAGGCCGACAGGCAAAGAAGATACGCCATCAAAATCGGATCCGATACCGGCATAGTCGTCTCCCACCAACTTAACGATGTAATCAATATGATCAACTACCTGGGATATTGAAGGGCGAACTTTATTCAATTCTTTTGTTTGATACTCATCGAATTTTGTTTTTGAGATAGTAGAATCATGATAGATAGCCATCAATGAATCCATGGCTCTTTTTTTCCCTTCCCCATTCAGCCAGGTGGATCGTTCATCAAATTTTTTGCTGATAAATCCGGAATAAAAATTAACACAGATCACTCCCCCATTTTTAGCAACCGCTTTTATCTGGTCGTCTTTCACATTTCTGAAAACGGGACAAATATTCCATACAGAACTATGAGATAACAATACTGGCTTGGAAGTCGTCGCGATCGCATCATAAAAAGTTTGCTCTCCCACATGAGAAAGGTCAACCAACACACCCAGTTCATTCAACCGATGCACCACCTGCTTCCCAAATTCAGTAAGGCCCTTGTGTTTCAAACTATCTGCATTCAGTGTTTCATCCATGGCACTCGTAGCCCATGGAGTACTGTTGTTCCATGTCAGGGTCAGGTATCGCATGCCGCGCCTGAATAAACTGTCGAGCTTCGCCATATCGTTTTCTATCATATGGCCACCTTCCACGCCTATGAGTGCAACAAATTTATTTTGATGAATGCCTTTTTTTACCTGCCTGTAAGTAGTAGCGAGTGTCATCCGGAATGGATTGCGAAGCGTAATGATTTCAAGGGAATCAATTTCCTGGTTGGCATCTTTAAAAAATCCTTCCTTATTGCGAGGGATTCTGTCGGTCCAGACGGAAAAAAATTGAACGTCAACGCCTCCTTCTTTCCACCTGTCAAGATCACTCTGGCCTGTAGCCAGGCGATGGGAAATATCTTTTCCTTCCAGCACAGATGAGGAAAGAACATCATTGTGTGTGTCGACAAGAATTGCTCTTTTGTGAAGTTTTTTTACCGATTGCGCCGATAAAAATTGAAAGGAGATTAAAAACGGAATGACCAGGAGGATCCTCATGCAGTTGAATTTGATGTAAAACTACGGATGCCCGGTGAATTTAAAGATCGAATGTAACAAGAATCAGCATCCGGCAATCTATTTTCACTTCAATTCAAACCCTTCAAGAAATTTTGTATTGAAATCGCCGCTGCGGAAGCGTTCGTCCTGCATAAGTTGAAGATGAAATGGAATCGTTGTTTTTACTCCTTCTATCACATATTCACTCAAGGCACGGTACATTGTATCAATGGCTTCGTTCCTTGTGCGCGCAATAGTGATAAGTTTACCAATCATAGAATCATAATAAGGAGGGATCACGTAACCAGCATACGCATGGCTATCTACCCGCACACCATGCCCACCGGGCTGGTGCAGTGTCGTGATACGTCCGGGCGAAGGACGAAAGTCATTGTAAGGGTCTTCGGCATTGATACGACACTCGATGGAATGCATTTGCGGGAAATAATCTTCGCCGGTAATTTTTTCTCCGCTCGCAATTTTGATCTGTTCTTTTATAAGATCATAATTTATTACTTCTTCGGTAACGCAATGCTCTACCTGGATCCGAGTGTTCATTTCCATGAAATAAAAATCACGATTCTTATCCACAAGGAATTCTATCGTGCCTACACTTTCATAATTTATTGCAGATGCTGCTTTTTTGGCTGCCTCACCCATTTTATACCGAAGCTCCTGCGTCATGAATGGTGAAGGTGCCTCTTCAACAAGTTTCTGGTGGCGGCGTTGAATTGAACAATCTCTTTCACTTAAATGACAAACATTGCCATACCTGTCACCGGCAATCTGTATTTCTATATGACGCGGCTCCTGCACAAATTTCTCCATATAAATACCATCGTTCTTGAACGATGCAGCCGCTTCTGCTTTAGCATTGTTGTATAATTTTTCCATATCAGCCTCTTCCCACACAATGCGCATGCCTTTGCCTCCCCCTCCTGCCGTGGCCTTCAAAATAATTGGATAGCCCATGTTCCTTGCCAGGCCTTTTGCTTCATCAATGCTTTGCAACAATCCTTCTCCACCGGGAATAACAGGCACTCCTGCTTTTATCATTGTCTCTTTCGCAGTGATCTTATCCCCCATGGCATTGATCATTTCTGCAGTTGGCCCTATGAATTTTATTTCATGGTCATTGCATATCTGTGCAAATCTTGCATTCTCCGCTAAAAAACCATAACCTGGATGTATACCATCTGCATTGGTAATTTCCACCGCCGCCATGATGTGAGCAACATTTAGATAGGAGTCGCTGCTTTGCGGCTTGCCAATACAAACTGCCTCGTCGGCAAATTTTACATGAAGACTATCACGATCGGCCGTGGAATAAACCGCTACTGTTTTAATACCCATCTCACGACAGGTACGAATAACCCTTAAAGCGATCTCTCCACGATTTGCAATTAATATTTTTTTGAACATCGAAGTCATTTTGGAATTTCCCAACCGCGCATTAACTGGGCTCTACAACAAATAGTGGCTGGTCATATTCTACAGGTGAAGCA
>Ga0193726_1002057_pt1 | contig 14244 bp, 18 predicted proteins | sample H2c1metaG_FD_144928 | JGI IMG/M metagenome (GOLD analysis project Ga0193726, IMG submission 144928) | Soil microbial communities from a riparian zone of the East river system, Colorado, United States - H2c1 | ecosystem: Environmental > Terrestrial > Soil > Riparian zone | place: USA: East River... | reverse complement strand
AGTCCGACATGAGCATGTCGAAATCGCTCATTCGTGGCTACCTTCGAGGTAGGCGGCGCGGATCTCGGGGTTCGCCAGCAGCTCGCGCCCCGTCCCGCTCAGCCGCACGCGGCCGTTGACCAGCACGTAGCCGCGATCGGCCAGCCGCAGCGCATGGAAGGCGTTCTGCTCGACCAGGAAGATCGTCACCTTCTCCTCGTGCGCGATCCGGCCGATCGCCTCGAAGATCTGCCGCACGATCAACGGCGCCAGCCCCAGCGACGGCTCGTCAAGCAGCAGCAGCCGCGGCCGGCTCATCAGGGCGCGGCCGATCGCCAGCATCTGCTGCTCGCCGCCCGACAAGGTGCCGCCGCGCTGCTCGCGCCGCTCGGCCAGCCGGGGGAACATCTCGAACACGCGGTCGAGGTCTTTCTGGAAATGCGCCGGATCGGCGACGATGGCGCCCATCTGCAGGTTTTCGTAGACGCTCATGCGCGGGAAGATGCGCCGGCCTTCCGGCACCTGGGCGACGCCCCGCAGCACGATCTCGTGGGTCGGCAGACGGGTGATGTCCTGGCCTTCCAGCCTGATCGTGCCGGCCCGCGCACGCGGGCTGCCGCAGATCGTCATCAGGAGGGTCGACTTGCCTGCGCCGTTGGCGCCAATCAGGGTCACGATCTCGCCGTGCGCGACATCGAGGTCGACCCCGTGCAGGGCCTGGATGGCGCCGTAGAATGTCGCCACGGCCCTGACTTCAAGCATGGGCCCCTCAGGCATCGGGACCGCCCTCGTCGGTGCCGAGATAGGCGCGAATGACTGCCGGATCCCGTTGCATCTCGGCCGGCGCTCCCTCGGCGATCTTGCGCCCGTAGTCGAGGACGACGACATGGTCGGAGATCTGCATCACCACGCTCATGTCGTGCTCGATCAGCAGCACGCCGATGCCGTCGCCGTCGCGAATCGAGATCAACAGCGAATTGAGCTCGGCCGACTCGCGCGGGTTGAGCCCCGCCGCCGGCTCGTCGAGGCAAAGCAGCTGCGGCCCCGTGCACATGGCACGCGCGATCTCGAGCCGCCGCTGTGCCCCATAAGGCAACTCGCCAGCCGGCCGGTCGGCGTCGGCCACGAGATTGATGCGCTCCAGCCAGCGGCGCGCGACTTCGATGGCCGCTGTCTCGGCGTCGCGGTAGCGCTTCAGGCCGAACAGGCCGAACACGCTCATGCCCGAGGCGCGCATCAGCTTGTTGTGCTGGGCGACCATCAGGTTCTCCAGGACCGTCATGCCCGGAAACAGGCGGATGTTCTGGAACGTCCGCGCCACCTTGGCCTTTTGGCCGATCTCGTGGCCGATCATGCGCTCCAGCAGGTACTCGCGATCGGCCCGCAACGTAAGTCGTCCCACCGTCGGCTTGTAGAAGCCGGTGATGCAGTTGAAGACCGTCGTCTTGCCCGCGCCGTTGGGGCCGATGATCGCGGTAATCTCGCGCGGCCTGGCGCTGAAGCTGACGTCGTCGACCGCAACGAGGCCGCCGAACCGCATCGTGAGGTGCTCGACCTCGATCAGCGGCGCGCCGTTCATGCCACGCCTCGTCGATGAACGGGCTGGTGAACGGGGTGCAGCCGCACCGACGGCTCGCGGTGGGCGATCAGGCCGCGTGGCCGGAACACCATGATCAGCACCATGGCGAGCCCGAAGGCCACCATGCGGTAGGCACCGAGATCGCGGAACCATTCCGGCAGACCGATCAGCAGCACGGCGGCGAGCACGACGCCGATCTGGCTGCCCATCCCGCCCAGCACGACGATGGCGAGAATGATCGCCGACTCGATGAAGGTGAAGCTCTCCGGGCTGATGAAACGCTGCTTGGCGGCGAAGAACGAGCCGGCAAAGCCCGCGAACATTGCGCCGACCGCGAAGGCAGTGAGCTTGGTGTTGGTGGGATTGATGCCGAGCGCCTTGCACGCCGTCTCGTCCTCGCGCAGCGCCTCCCAGGCGCGGCCGACGGGCAGGCGGCGGACGCGCTGCGTGAAGAAGTTGGTCACCAGGGCAAGCGCCAGGATGATGTAATAGAGAAAGATGAGGCGCTGGTTGCCGGAGAACGGGATGCCCATCATCTCGGCGAAGGTCTGCTTGCCCGCCGGCGCGGTCTCCGCGAACACCGCCCCGAACAGGGTTGGGCCGGGGATGCTGCCGATACCGGCCGGGCCGTTGCTGAGGTCCACCCAGTTCAGCAGGACCAGCCGGATGATCTCGCCGAAGCCCATGGTGACGATGGCGAGGTAGTCGCCGCGCAGGCGCAGCACGGGAAAGCCCAGCAGCAGCCCGAAGCTCGCCGCCATCATGCCGGCAAGCGGCAGGACCGACCAGAAGCCCAGCCCATACTGGGTGCTGAGCAGCGCGTAGGAATAGGCGCCGACGGCGTAAAACGCGACATAGCCGAGATCGAGCAGGCCGGCGAGGCCGACCACGATGTTCAACCCCCAGCCGAGCATGACATAGGTCAGGATCAGGACGGAAAGGTCCATCGTCTTCTGGTCCGCAAGCGGCGTCATCGGCATGATGACGGCGGCTACCAGCAGGGCGGCGCCGAACCATTTGGCGATGGCCTGCCCGATAGGAACGCCGCGCGGCGAGTGGCGTGCAACAGCGAGCCCATGGTTCGCCCACGGCCAGATCGTGCGCAGCACGATCAGCAGGCCCGCCAGCGTGACGAACCAGTGCAGGAAAGTCGACGGCAGCTTGAGCGGCGACGCGCCGATCGCACCCAGTACCGCGCCGAGGGCGAGGGCCGGCCAGGCGAGGCCGTCAGCCGCCAGCGACAGGCCGAGCCGGCCGAAGAAGATCGTGACGATGGCAATGCCGAGATCGACGAACTGATAGTCGAAGGTCAGGCCCTTGCCGATGTCGTAGGTGCGGAAGCCGACGATGAAGATGCCGAGCCCGGCCGCCACCAGCGCGGTCAGGCCCGCGTCCTTGAGATGGTGTCGCAGACGCGGCCCCATCGGCTCAGACCTTCTCGATCTCAGGCTTGCCGAGCAGTCCGGTCGGCCGGAAGATCAGCACCAGGACAAGGATGCCGAATACCGCGACGTCCTTGTACTCGCTCGAGAAATAGCCCGCCCAGAAGACCTCGATCAGGCCGATCAGCAGCCCGCCCAGCATGGCGCCGGCCAACGAGCCGATGCCGCCCAGCACCGCTGCGGTGAAAGCCTTGATGCCCGCCAGGAAGCCGATGAAGAAATCGACGATGCCGTAGTACATCAGGAACATCATGCCGGCCACGGCGGCCAGTGCGGCGCCCATGACGAAGGTGAGCGAGATCGTGCGATTGACGTCGACGCCGAGCAACGAGGCCATCTTCATGTCCTGCTCGCAGGCGCGTTGCTGGCGGCCGAGCGACGTCGCGGCGATCAGCCAGGAGAAGCCCGCCATCAGCGTCACGGTCACGACGACGATGATGATCTGCAGCCAGGCCACGCGTACGTCGAAGCCATCGGCGCTGAAAAGATTGAAACCGCCTTCGACGATGTGGCCACCCGGCTTGGGCCGCGCGCCCTGGGCGAGTTGAACGTAGTTCTGCAGCATGATGGACACGCCGATCGCCGAGATCAGCGGCGCCAGCTTGAACGATCCGCGCAACGGCCGGTAGGCGGTGCGCTCGATCGCCCAGCCATAGATGGCGGTGAAGGCCATGGCGAGCAGCAGCACCAGGACGATCGCGACGGGACCCGAGCCGATGCCCAGCATGGCACAGATCATGAAGCCGATGAGCGAGATGAAGGCGCCGATCATGAAGACTTCGCCGTGCGCGAAGTTGATCATGCCGATGATGCCGTAGACCATCGTGTAACCGATGGCGATCAGGCCGTAGATGGCCCCCAGCGTGATGGCGTTGATCAGCTGTTGTGAAAAATACGCCATACCTTTGTTTTCCCCCTTACCCTGCGACCTACGACGCTTCCGGCAAGCCGTGCAAGCGAACTATTCACCGGCTCCGGGAGGAATTGAATAGACGACCTGAAATGGTCGCGTGCAAATCGCGGACCACATCGCCCGCGTCACATGGACAATCCGGTGGGGGATGAAACGCGGGCAACCCTGCCGCGGCGGGGCGGGTCTTCGCTCAAGGAGGCGGGATTTGCTATCGACCGCCGGCCCTGCCCGGCTCGATTTTCGTGAACGAAGTGATGATTCTGCGTGTCGTAGACGACCGCCGACAGATCACACCGGCGCTTCTGGCGCGCCAAGCACCGCTTGGCGGCGATTGCGTCGCGACATCGCGATCAGGCGCACGATGGCGGCGGCGAGCACCAGGGCGGCCATCGGCCAGTAGAAGCGGTCGAGCGGCACTCTCTTGCCGATGGCTGTGGCAAAGCTGATCCAGATGTACCAGCCGCCGACGAGATGCAGCAGCCGCCATTTGCGCGGCCCGAGCCACGCCGCCGTGCGATCGAACGACGTCGCCGTCATCGCCGCGATGAACAGGTAGGCCGTCCCGGCCAGCACGATGGTCGCGATGTTGGTGAGCTTCCAGAACAGCTCGCGGTCCAGCGTGGCGAGACCGACGATCGCGGCGAGATGGATGAAATGCGAGACGGCGAAGGAGACGCCGAGATAGCGCCGGTTGCGGCGCTGCCAGCGTGTGGCATCCGACGGGATCAGCTCGACCAACGCACTTGCGGTGAAGGCCATGACGAACAGCACCAGCGAGGTGCGCGCCGTCGCCCGGACCACTAGGCGGATGCCTTCGACATCGCCGGCGTGGCCCGCCAGCAGCCAGAGGGACATCGCCATCAGCACGAGCGACAAGAGACCGACCAGCCGCCATCCGTTCATCGGTCGTCTCCCCGCAACGCCGCCGTGCGCCTGAGGCGCCGGCTGAGCCCGATGACGTGGAACGCAAGCAGGCCGACCAGTGCGATCTCGCCGGCCGCCGCCAGCAGGACGGCCGCCGGCGCGCCGTGGGCAAAGAGGTCGGCGCGCACGATGCCCGCCGCGATCGAGGCCAAAAGTCCGCAGAGGCAGATCGTGAAGGCCAGCAGCGAGCGACGGAACGCGAACCAGCCGACGGCGCCCACCGCGATCGCGCCAATGAAGGCGTAGCGATCGACCAGCGGCGCCAACGCCTGGATGGCGCCGTCATCCAGCCACATCGCGCGCAGGCGCATGGCGACGAAGGTGACGGCCACGGTGACCAGCAGCGTGATCCAGGTACGCCGCGCCTGGCGGTCGACGGCGTCGACGGCAAATTGAGCGGCGATCTCACGCGCAACACCGAAGCGTTCGACGGCGCGACGTTCGGCGTCGGGCGACGGCCAGGCCGGATCGGCCTCGGCGGCGTCGCGCAGATGGTCTTCGACTTCACTGGCAAGTCGCCGCGCCAGCGCCGGATCGAAATCAAGCTCGCGCCGCAGCGACGCGACATACCGATCGATCACGCCGGCCATGCGCGCCCTCCCAACAGCGTGTCGACGGCCCGCGAAAAGCGGCCCCACACCTTGCGGCGCTCGGCGAGCGCTGCCGAGCCCGCCTTGGTCAGCGAATAGACGCGACGGCGCCGGCCGCCCGGGGGCGTGGTCCAGGCGCTGGAGAGCAGGCCCGCCTGCTCCAGCCGATGGAGCGCGGGATAGACCGTTCCCTCGGGCAGATCGAATGTGCTCGTGCTGCGGTTCTTGATCGCCTCGATGATGGCGTAGCCGTGCGCCGGACCGGCCTCGAGCGCGGCAAGGACGATGGCATCGAGGTGCCCCTTGAGCATTTCAGCTTCCATACCTAGCAACACTAGGTATGGAGTGTCGCGGAGTCAAGGCACTTGAACTTCAGCGCCGAAAACCGATTAGTGCGCCGATGGATACATCTTCTTTCGACGTCATCGTAATCGGTGCCGGCCCTGCCGGCCTCGCCGCCGCCACCGAAGTTTCCCGCGCCGGATTGAAGGCGATCTGCCTCGACAAGCTGGCGCCGGGCGGCGCGCTGATCAATCTCGGCGCACTGCACGACTTCGAGACCGCCGCCGACGGGCCGACTATAGCCTCCAAGCTCACCGACGACGCGACCGAGGCAGGCGTCGAGCTCGGCTTCGGCGAAGTCGTACGCCTTTCCGGCAATGGACCCTGGACGATCGAGACCGCCGAAGGCGAACGCCACACCGGCCGCGCGGTCGTGATCGCGACGGGCCTCGGCAAGGGCCGGCTCGGGCTGCCCGAGGAAGACGACTATGAAGGCCGCGGCCTCTCCCATTGCGCCGTCTGCGACGGCCCGCTCTATGCCGGGTTGCCGGTCATCGTGGCCGGAGCCGGCGGCTGGGCGCCGCACGAAGCCGAGGAGCTGAAGGCGTTTGCCAGCGAAGTCACCGTCATCGACACGGTGCCGGCCAAACTGCCCGATGGCGTGCGCCGCCTGGACGGGCGCATCGTGGCATTGGAGGGCAGCGCAGGACTCCAATCTGTCGTGGTCGAAAGCGGCGGCGCGCGGAAGTCCGTTCCGACCAGCGCGGTCTTCGTCTATGTCGGCCAATCTCCCGCTGCGGAATTCGTGCCGGATTCGCTTGCACGCGACGCCACCGGGCATATCGTGGTGGACGAAGGGGGTCGCACCTCGGCATCCACGGCGTTCGCCGTGGGCGACGTGCGGGCCGGCGCGCGACACTATCTGGCCGACGCCATCGCTGACGGTCAGCGTGCAGCGCAGGCCGTGGTGGCGGCCCTCGCAAAGATGACTTGAGAAGGAACGAGCATGCGCATCGTCAATCCAACCTTCGGCCTGTCCGCCGCCGCCGGCGCGACCGTGGCCCTGAAATCGGTCAACTGGGCGACCGACGCCATCGCCCTTGTCTCCAACTCCAAGCCCAACGCGCGCGAGTTGCTCGACGGCATACGGACCAAGCTCAGCGCCTTCCGGTCGGTCGACAATATCGACTTCCTGTCGAAGAACAGCGCCAGCCAAGGCGCCCCCAAGGACCTGCTCGAGAAGGTCGCCGCCAACTACCGGGGAGCGCTTTTAGCCATAGCGGATTGAGGAAGTTGTTCATCGTGGAGTTTCCACGACAGCATCGAACTCGAGAAGCGCGGCATCACGGCCTACGTGATCGCCACTGAAACTTTCAAGCCGCTCGTCCTGGCCCAGGCCAAGGCGCGCAAGGTCGAGCCGCGATTGATCGTGGTGAAGCATCCGATCGGCGGCCTGAATGCCGACGAGCTGCGTGAACGCATCGAAGCCGCAACCAAGGGATTGTCCGAGGCGACCAAGACATGAAGGACACGGCCGAGCAGGAAATCATCGAGATCGGCGATCTCGACGTCGAGGCGTTCAACGAATTCGCCACCGAGCAGGGCTGGAGCGACGGCATGCCGCTCTACGTGCCGACCGAGGAAAAAGTGGCGAAGTTCGTCGAGACGGTGCGCGGCGACAACCGCCCCTATGCGCCCGTGCCGCCGCGCCAGATCGTGCCGACCCTGCAGAGCCTCGCCGCCAACGCGGTGATGGCGGGCTGCAAGCCGGAATATTTTCCGGTGGTGACCGCAGCCATGCGGGCGGTGCTCGATCCCGAGTTCAATCTGCACGGCACGCTTGCCACCACGCATTCCTGCGCCCCCATGGTCATGGTGAGCGGCCCGATCCGCCACGAGCTCGGCATCAATTGCGGCTCCAACTGCTTCGGCCAGGGCTGGCGGCCCAACGCCACGATCGGCCGCGCGCTCGGCCTCATGCTGCTCAACATCGCCGGCGCCAAGCCGGGCGAGATGGACCGCTCGACCCAAGGCAATCCCGCCAAATACACTTTCTGCTTCGGCGAGAACGAGGAAGAGAATCCCTGGACGCCCTATCACGTGCAGCGCGGCTTCGCGCCCAGCGACAGCGTGGTGACGGTGATGTCAGGCGAAGGCCCGCATAACCTTAACGACCACGGCAGCAACACTGGCATCGGCCTGCTGACGACGTTCGCAGCCAGCATGTCGACGCCCGGCGCCAACACGGTCTACGGCAAGGGCCCGATGTTCGTCATCATCGGACCCGAGCATGCCGCGACCCTGAAGCGCGACGGCTACACCATCGACAGCATCCGCGAGGAGCTGTTCAAGCGCTCGCGCATCCATGCCTCGCGGATCTCGGTAGAGAACCAGGACACTTACATCAGCACGGGCCACAAGCCGGACGGCGACTGGTTCACGATCGGGCGCTCGCCGCAGGACATCCACATCACCGTGGCCGGAGGCCCGGGCAAGCATTCGGCTTTCATCCCGTCCTTCGGCGGCACCACCGTCGCCTGCGTGCGCATCGCCGGATGAGCGAATGGTGCGGCTGGCCGATCGTCGATGACTCGGCGAGCTGGGAGACCGCGCAACAGATCCTGACCGATGCCGAGCTGTCGGACGGCCTGCCGCTGGTGCCGCCGACCCGCCGCCGCCTCGAGGCGATGGTCGCAGGCGCAGCCGGGCGCAGCGAGTCGCATGGCCTGATGCCTCCCCTGTTCGGCGACATCACGCCCGAATCTATCGCCTACCAGTGCGTCATCGCCGGCTGTCGGCCGGCCGAGCTGCCGATCGTGCTGGCGGCGGCCGAAGCGATCCTCGATCCCGATTTCAATCTTCTAGGCATCGCCACCACGACCGGCACGGCATGCGTGGCGCTTTGTGTGCACGGCGCCATCGCGCGCCAGCTCGGCGTCAACGCCGGCACGAACTGCCTGGGCCCCGGCAACCGCGCCAATGCCAGCATCGGACGGGCACTGCAGCTCAGCATCCGCAACGTGGGCGGCGCGCGATCCGATGTCGGCGACATGGCGACCATGGGCCAGCCCGGCAAATACACGTTGTGCTTCGCCGAGCGCAACGACGGGCCCTTCCCTACCTTCACAGCGCGCCGTGGCCTGGGCGCCGATGCGAGCGCGATCACGGTGATGGGCGTTTCGGGCACCGCCGAAGTGCTACCCGGCGACGGCGAGGGCGCGACACCCGAGGCCATTCTCTCGCCGATCGCGACGGCGATGCGGGCGGCCATCGTCATGTCGAGCATGAGCCGCAAGAACGAGCGCGGCGAGCAGGTCTTCCTCCTGCCGCTGGAGATGGCGCAGAAGATCGTGCGTCACGATGGCTGGGATATCGCCCGCGTGCAGCGCTACCTGTTCGACGAGGGCCAGGGCGTGGCGCGCGCGCCCGACGCCATCCATGCCATCGTCACCGGCGGCGCGGGCTACAAGATGAGCTACCTGCCGATCTGGGGCGGCGGCTCGCAGACGGTGACGCGGCCGCTCTGAAAGTCCGTTTCCGTACGCCTTACACAGGCCGGAAACCAAACCCTCATCGGACGGTCATCTCGCTGACATCGCCGCAGATCACATCGACTGCAGCTCTGCTTTCTTTGGAGGTCGCGATGTCCCGCGCTGTCAGCCGCCGCCGTTTCACCTTAGCCGCGGCCGCGCTCGCCGCACCGGTCGTGCTGCCGCGGGCTTCGTTGGGCGACGACGTGAAAGTCGACCTGGTGCACACTTTTTCCGGCGCCGACCATCCCGTTCAGCGCGTCATCCGTGCCTTCAACGACAAAACCAGCGGCGTGACCGTGGTCAGCCGCCAGGACGGCACGACCTACGAAGCCATTACCCAGAAGGCGATGTCGTCGATCGCCGCCGGCCGCGGGCCGTCACTGATGACGACAGGCTGGAAACTGGGCGATTTCGCACGCCGGACGCTGGGCGCCCAGGACTTCCGGCAGATTTTCGGCGCCGAGCGCACCGAGGCGCTGCTCGCCAAGTTCCGCCCCCAGATCCGGCCGCTCGCCGCCATCGGCGGCGTGCCGATCGGTCTGCCCTGGTCGATGAGCACGCCCGTCGTCTACATCAACCAGACGCTCTGGACGGCAGCCGGACTCGATCCGGCGGCCGAGCCCAAGACCATGGAGGAACTCTATCCCATGGTACGCCAGCTCCAGGAACGCACCGGCAAGCAGGGCCTGTGTTACGAGGTCAACGAATGGCTGCCGCAGTCCTTCATCCAAAACGCCGGGGGCGACGTCATAGACGCCGACGGCAAGCCGGTGATGGACAGCCCGGCCGCGGTGAAGGGCATCGAGGCTTTCGTGCAGCCGCGTCGCGACAACCTCTGGCGGGTCATGACGATTCCGGAAATGCTCGCCGCCTTCCAGGCCGGCGCCATTGGAGTCATGGCGACCTCCTCGGCCCGCCAGTCCGGCGTGCGTCAGGCGGCCAGCTTCGATCTCCGTCTGATCCAGATGCCGGGCCTTGCCGGACATCCGCGCCGCATGAACTCCGGCGGCAACTTTCTCGCCGTCTACTCCAAGGTCAAGGAACAGCAGGAGGGCGCCTACAAGTTCATGGAGTTCCTGACGAGCCGCGAGGCCTTCGAGATCTGGCTGGCCACCGGCTATCTCAATGTCACCACCAACGACATTCCGATCCGTCCCGGCAACAAAGCCGCCCAGGCCCAGATGGAGGGTGGTCTGACCAGCGAGACGGTGTGGCCCGGCGACCGCGGCCTGGAAGCGCTCACGGTGCATATCGACTGGATCACCAAGATCGTGAACGGCGCCGTGTCGGTGGCCGACGGGCTGCGCGGCAGCCGTGAGGCGGTCGAGAAGCTCGTCGCCGCATGACGCTCGCCTGGCGGCGTCTCGGCCAATCGCCCTGGCTGTTCGCCGGACCCGCCGCCGCCGCCGCCATCGCCTTCGTCTGGCTGCCCATGGTCTCGACCCTGGCGCTGTCGTTCTTCGACTGGAGCCTGCTGCGGCACGAAGCAACGTGGCGTGGCCTCGACCACTATCGCGGCACGCTTGCGAACCCCGACTTCCATCTCGCCCTCGCCAACACCGGCCTCTATCTCGCAGCCCTGCTGCCGCTGCAGGTCGGCGTTCCCCTGGTGCTCGCCTTCGCCCTGGCGAGGGTGCGGGCGAAGACGGCCGGGCGCCTCTATCGCACCGCCCTGTTCGCGCCGTCCGTACTTTCCTTCCCCGTTGCCGCGGTGGTGTGGCTGTGGCTGTTCAATCCGACCGTGGGTTTCCTCAACACGCTCACGGGTTCGCTGGGCGTGCCGCCGCAACGCTGGCTCAGCGACCCGGACCTGGCCATCTGGAGCGTCATCGCCGTCACCTTCTGGAAGAGCTTCGGGCTCAACCTGCTGATCTTCCTGGCGGCCCTCGCCAACGTGCCGGCCGACGTCACCGAAGCGGCGCGCATCGATGGCGCAGGACCCTTCCGCCAAGCCGTCGACATCGAGCTGCCGCTGATCTCGCCCGCCCTCTTCTTCGCCGTCGTGACGACGATCATCATCGTGCTGGACGAGATCGTGGGCGCCGTCGACGTGCTGACCGAGGGCGGCCCCTACCGCACCTCGAGCAACCTGCTCTATTTCCTCTACGAGCGCGGCTTCCGCCACTTCCAGTTCGGCGAGGCGGCGGCGGTCGCGGTGCTGATCGCCGTCCTCGTGGCCGGCGTCACATGGGCGCAGTTCCGCTTCGGTGAGCGGCATGTCCACTACGACTGACACGGTCGCGCTGGGGCAACGCGCGGCGCCGGCCGCCCGACCGGCACGGCCGGCGGCGCGGCGCGCCGGCGGACAGCTCGTCCTGCACGCCGCTTTCGTCATCGCCTGCCTCGCGACGCTGTTTCCGCTCGCCTGGATGCTGCGCACGGCCTTTGCACCATCGCACGACGTGTTCCGCGCCACCCTCTCGCTGTGGCCCGACCATGCGACGCTCGGCAACTTCGCCGCCGCCTTCCGCCTCCATCCGGTCGGCACATGGTTCGCCAATTCGGTCGTGGTGGCGGGCGCCATCACGCTCGGCAAGCTGGCACTCTCGGTGCCGGCCGGCTTCGCCTTCGGCGTCATGACCTTCCGCGGCCGCGATGCGGCTTTCGTGCTGGTCGTCGGCACCATGACCGTGCCCTATGTGATCACCCTCCTGCCGACCTATGTCGCGGTGGCGAGCATCGGCCTCTACGACACGCTGACGGGCGTGATCGTGCCCGTGATCGGCCATTGCGGCTTCGTCGTGTTCTTCCTGCGCCAGGCCTTCAAGTCCCTGCCGCGCGAACTCTTCGAGGCCGCCCGCATCGACGGCGCCGGACCGTGGCGGCAGATGCTGGGTATCGCGCTGCCGAACATCTGGGGCGCCGTGGCGGCCATGGCCGTGCTGTCCTTCCTGGGCGCCTGGAACCTCTATCTGTGGCCCCATCTCATCCTGGATGCGAGCGAGCACAAGACGCTGTCGATCGGCCTAAAGCTGTTCGCGACCACCGGCGAACAGGGCGGCGAATGGGGGCCGCTGATGGCGACGGCGCTGCTGGCCGCCCTTCCCGTGGTGGCGCTCTACCTTGTGGCCCAACGGCAGCTCGTCTCCGCCTTCGCCACGTCAGGCATGCGCTGATAACTCACGGTGCCTCATAGGCAATGTATCTCGCGATCCTCCAGCTGCCGTCGGGCTGCTTGCGGAACACGTCGAGCCCGGGCTCGCGCGATTCCTCCGTCTTGCCGCCGGCGCTCGCCACCTTGAGCGTCCAAACAAGCCGAACGACGGCCATGTCGCCCGACACGATGATTTCCTTGATATCGAGGGCATAGCTGAAAGTCCTCGTCGGATCGGCGAGCGATCGCTGCAGCAGGCCGCACAGGATCGAGTAATCGCGCTCGGGAAATCCGCGATAGTCGTAGATGAGATCAGGGGCGAACAGATCGCAGATATGCGCGGCGTCGCGGGCGTTGAAATCGCTCGTCCATTTCGCCAAGGCGGCGCGGATCGCGCGTTCGGGCTGATCGGCGGACTGCGCCCGCGCTGCCGAGCCCAAGCCGCCCAGCACGCAAGCGGCGGCCAGGATCGCCAGGCAACGGCGCGCTAGGCCTTCCAGCCGAGCCATTCGCTGACACCGCGGCCCATCACCCATTCGAGGTCCGGGCCCTTCAGCCACGGCAGCTCTTCGGTGAACATCGTCACGCCCTGGCGATAGCTGCAGGGCAGCCGGGACAGGTCCGTTCCCCAGAACGTGCGCGTGGGGCCGAAGGCGTCGAAGACGCGGCGGATGTACGGATGCACCGAGCGGAAGGGATAGGTCTTGTCGGCGGCGTAGCACGGCATGGCCGTGACCTTGGCCGCCACGTTGGGCCGCTTGGCGAGCGCCAGCACCTTGTCGAGGGTGGCGAAGTTCTGGGCCTCGGTGACGTCCTTGCCGCTCTTGAGGCCGATATGATCGAGCACCAGCCGCAAGCCGGGATAGCGCTCGGCGACCTTGTCGGCGAGATGCATGTATTCGTGATGGAACAGCACCATCGCCGGGATGCCGTGCTTCTCCAGCTCGCCCCATACCCAGTCGAAGCGGCCGTCGAGCAGCGGCTGGCGCAGCACCTCCGTGTGGAAGGTGAGGCGCACGCCCAGCATGCCCTTCTGCTTCTTCCAGCCGGCCAGCGCATCGCGTGCGCCCGGCGCATCGGGATCGAAGCGGCCCATGATGCAGAAGCGGTCGGGATGGCTTTTAGCGGCATCGATGGCGAGGTCGTTGCGATCGCCCTCCCAGGATGGCGGCACGATGACGACGCCGTCGACGCCGGCCTTGTCCATCTCGGCCAAAAGCTCTTCCTTGCCGAGCGGTGCGCGGTGCGGTTCGGCGCGCGCGGGCCAGGGACGCTCGGGCGTGTTGGCGCCCCAGATATGGACCTGTGCATCGACGATTTTCATTGGTTCCTCCCTAGCGCCAGCCCAGCGCGGCGCGCAGCAGCCTTGCGATCAACCACATGCCGAAGCCCCACAGCGCGTAGACCAGCGGCACCACGACAAGGCCAGGCATGCGGAAACCGCCACCCACCGGCAAGCCCTTGATCGGGAACACGATGAACCAGTTCGCGAGCGTGACGATGATGGCGGCGAACAGCACCCAGCCCAGCGCGCCGTTGAGAAGACCGGGCAGCCGCGGCACCAGGAAGGCGGCGGCAATGCCCCACAGCCCGCCCCAGAAGGCCAGCGACAGGATGGTCGGCACGCCCCAGGGCGGCACCGGCCGCAGGCTGTAGAGCGGCGCGCGAGCATAGCCGAGCTCGTTGGCCATCCAGAAGCCGAGCTGGTGGAAGACCAGCACGCTCAACGCGCCGGCGACGAAGCCGACGAGGACGGTGCGGATACACGCGTTCATGGAGCCTTGCCTGCCGGCGGCCGGCGGTCGCGCCACGGCGCGGCGCGCTCGAGCTCGGCCGCCAGCGAGAACAGCATCTCCTCCGCCCCGAAGCGGCCGACGAAATGCATGCCGATCGGCAGGTTGTACTCTG
>Ga0193726_1002055_pt1 | contig 14246 bp, 13 predicted proteins | sample H2c1metaG_FD_144928 | JGI IMG/M metagenome (GOLD analysis project Ga0193726, IMG submission 144928) | Soil microbial communities from a riparian zone of the East river system, Colorado, United States - H2c1 | ecosystem: Environmental > Terrestrial > Soil > Riparian zone | place: USA: East River... | reverse complement strand
AGCCGGCCGAGACCTGGTGCGCAACCGCGCCGCCAAGGATAAAACCGCGCGCCTCGATGCCGGCCACCTTGTCGATCTTGCCGCCGGCCCAGGGCTGCACCAGTTCGTCGACGGCGCGGCGGAACGCGCGGGCGTCGCCCAAGAGCGTCGTGATATCGCGAAACATGATGCCCGGCTTGGGATAATCCGGGATGCTGCGGATCGCGGCTTTGAGATCATTCTCGAACGCGACGGTGGTCATGGTTCGAGCCCCATTCAAGGTAAAGCTTAGAGCACGATCCCGAAAAGTGGAAACCGGTTTTCGGAAAAGATCGTGCTCAAAACAAAAATCCAGAACTCAAGCGCCGGCATCAAGCCTGCGGCTGCGATCCCGTCAGTTCGGGATGATGCACGTCGTGCCAGACTTTTTTCTTGGTGAAGTACAGGAGCCCGGTCAGCACGATGAGGAAGATCATCACCTGGAAACCAAGGCGCTTGCGCGCGTCCAGCGTCGGCTCCGCCGCCCACATCAGGAAGGCGGCGACGTCGCGGCCGTATTGATCGACTGTCGTGGGCGTGCCGTCGGTGTATTGCACTTGGCCGTCGGTAAGCGGCTTGGGCATGCCGATGGCGCCGGTGGGGAAATATTTGTTGTATTGCGTGCCCGGCGCCAGCGCGAAGCCGGCCGGCGGATCGGTGTAACCGTTGAGGAGGGCGTGGATGTAGTCGGGGCCGTCCTCCTGATAGAGGGTGAAGGCATCAAACACGAACCGGGGAAAACCCCACTCGTAGCCGCGCGCCTTGGCTAGCACCGACATATCGGGCGGCAGCTTGCCGCCGAGCGCGGCGCGCGCCGCCTGGTCGTTCGGGAACGGCGGCGGGAAATGATCGGCCAGCGTGCCCGGCCGCTGGAACATCTGGCCCTGATCGTTGGGGCCGTCGGTCACCTGGTAGCTCGACGCGACCGCCGTCGCTTGCGCCTCGGTGAAAGCAGGACCGCCCGGATCGGCGAGATTGCGGAACGCCAGCAGTTTTATGCTGTGGCAGGTCGAACAGACTTCCCGATAGATCTGGAAGCCGCGCTGCAACTGCGCCGGGTCGTAGATGCCGAACAGACCGGAGAACGACCATTTTTGCCGCGGCGGCGCGTCCTCGGCCGCCGCCGTTTGCATGGCCGTCGCGGAAAGCGACGCCGCGAGCGCGAAGACGGTGATGATGCGATGAGAAATCATGTCCGCCTCCGCTAAGCCTTAGCGCCTGAAGCCTTGGCGCCCGACGGCGGCGCCGCCAGCACCGCTTCCGAAATCGAGTTCGGCAGCGGCTTGGTCTTCTCGAACAAGCCGAGCAGCGGCAGGATGACGAGGAAGAAACCGAAATAGTAGACGGTGAGGATGCGCGCCGCGATCACATAGCCGCCCGACGGCTCTTGGGAGCCTAGATAACCCAGCCCGATCACGGCGGCGAAGAAGATCAGCAGGAACTGCCGGTACTGCGGCCGATAATTCGCCGACCGCACCCGCGACGTATCGAGCCACGGCAGGAAAGCGAGAATGATGATCGAGCCTGCCAGCGCGGAGACACCGAGGAGCTTGCTCGGGATCGCGCGCAGGATGGCGTAGAACGGCAGGTAGTACCATTCCGGCACGATATGGGTCGGCGTCTGGCCCGGATTGGCCATGATGTAATTGTCGGAGTGGCCGAGATAATTCGGGATGTAGAACACGAACAAGGCGAAGAAGATGCAGAACACGCCGACGAAGAACGCGTCCTTCACGGTTGCGTAGGGCGTGAACACCAAGGTGTCCTTCTCGGTTTTCGGCTCGACGCCGGTCGGATTATTCTGCCCGACCATATGCAGCGCCCAGATGTGCAGCACCACCACGCCGGCGATGACGAACGGCAACAGGTAGTGCAGCGAATAGAAGCGATTGAGCGTCGGATTGCCGACCGCGAAGCCGCCCCACAGCCAGGTCACGATCGGCTCGCCGACGCCGGGCAGCGCCGAGAACAGGTTGGTGATGACGGTGGCGGCCCAGAAACTCATCTGGCCCCACGGCAGCACGTAGCCCATGAAGCCAGTGGCCACCATCAATAGGAACAGAATGACGCCGAGGATCCACAGCACCTCGCGCGGCTCCTTGTAGGAGCCGTAATACATGCCGCGCGCGATGTGGGCATAAACGGCGACGAAGAAGAACGCGGCGCCGTTGGCGTGCATGTAGCGCAACAGCCAACCGTAATTGACGTCGCGCATGATCGATTCGACGGAGTTGAAGGCGAAATCGACATGCGGCGTGTAATGCATCGCCAGCACGATGCCGGTGACGATCTGCACGCCCAGCATGAAGGCCAGGATGCCGCCGAACGTCCACCAATAGTTCAGGTTGCGCGGGGTCGGATAGGCGACGAAGGAGGAGTAGACGAGGCTCACGATCGGCAGCCGCCGCTCCATCCATTGCATGAATGGGCTTTGCGGCTGATAGGTCGAATGTCCGCTCATAATCGAACCTTATGCCTTATCCGTCTTATTGCCTTATCCGTCTTGCCGGTCATCCCACCCGCGCTGCAAACCGCGCCCCTTCCCTACCCGGAGGGGTTCAGGCGGCGGACGGACCGGTCGCATCCGGCCTGGGGAAGGTCAGAGGCGACGCATACCGGCGGCGTTTTATTGGCACCCTTGCCGAGAGAGTGCAAGGGTAGGCTTGCCGGCACGCACAGCCCGGTCTTTCCGGCAGCGGACCGCCCGGATTTCGGCCATGCGCATCGCCCTTTATCAGCCCGATATCCCACAGAACACCGGAACCGTGTTGCGGCTGTGCGCGTGCCTAGGGATTGAGGCCCACATCATTGCGCCGGCGGGATTCCCGACCTCCGACCGCGCGTTCCGCCGTGCCGGCATGGACTATCTCGATGCCGTGACCATCGTGCGGCATGGCTCATGGCGCGATTTTGAGGCCTGGCGGACGGCCGGGCGACATCGTCTGGTGCTGTTCACGACCGGCGCGGCGACGTCTTATCTCGATCACCGATTCGCGCCGGCCGACGTGCTGCTGTTCGGCCGCGAATCCGCGGGCGTGCCGCCGGAGGTGCACCAAGCCGCCGACGCCCGCCTCGTCATCCCGATGCGCCCGGGCCTGCGCTCGCTCAACGTCGCGGTCGCCGCCGCCATGGTGGTCGGCGAGGCGCTGCGGCAGACGGGCGGGATGCCAAGATGATGGTCAGTAGGCAGCGCCAGCCTTACGCCTCGACGACACCCGGCTTGCCGCTCTCGACCGCAAAAGTCTTCAGCGTCGAAATATCGGCCTTGGGATCGTGCGCGTCGGATACGACGCGCAGCCGAACCTGCATGCGGGCGCGCTCGAGATCGACGCTGACATAGCCGCGCCGCCGGCTTTCGCAGAAACGGACGTGCGGGTTGTCGGGCACGGCTTGGGCGAACAGCGTGTATGGCGCCGGATAGGATGAGATCGAAGTGCCGACGAACTCGGTCGCCACCACCGGCGAAGCCGGGTCGTCGAAATCGAGATGCAGATCGTTGGCGAAGAAGGCGTGGATGTCGCCGCCGATGACGACGGGATTGGACACGCGGGTGTCGCTGATGCGCTTGAGGAGCCGCGTGCGATTGGCCGGGTAACCGTCCCAATCGTCGGTCCAGAAGGCGTCGGCGCCGTTGAGCTTTTGCCGCAACTGCGCCATCAGCACGTCCTGCGCGATCACATTCCACTGCGCCTTGCTGTGCGCGAGCGCCGAATAGAGCCAGGATTCCTGGGCAAAACCCATCATGGTACGGCCGGCGTCGAGCCGCTCCGGGCAACTTGTGTTGCTCTCCAGATGGCCGCCGCCTTTGCTCGGCGGGCCGTAGCAGGCTTCGCGCGAGCGATATTGCCGGCCGTCGATCATGGAAATCTCGATCAGGTCGCCGAAGCTGAAGCGGTCGTAGACCCGCATCACCGGCCCTTGCGGATGCGACAGGATCGGCCGCACCGGCATGTGCTCGTAGAACGCCTGATAGGCGGCGGCGCGCTGCAACAAAAAGCGCGCCGGCTCGACGAACCATTGCGACCATTGGTCGGCATAATCGTTCTCGACTTCGTGGTCGTCCCAGGTGACCAGCGCCGGCACCTGGGCGTGCAGATTTTGCAGATCCGGGTCGAGCCGGTATTGCGCATAACGATTGCGATAGAGCGGCAGCGTCGTCGTCGGTACGCCGTCACTGTGGCGGCGCACGGTCGGTTTGTTCTCCTCGACGGTGTCGTAGATGTAATCGCCGAGGAACAGCACGACGTCGGGATTTTCATCGGTCAGATGCCGGTACGCCGAGAAATAGCCGTGCTCATAGTTGGAGCATGACACAAAGCCGAAGCGCAGCTTGTCGAGGCTCGCTCCCGGCGCCGGCAACGTCACGGCGCGGCCGACGCCGCTCGTCGCATCGCCGCTCATGAAGCGATACCAATAGGGCCGGCCGGGCTCGAGCCCGCGGACATCGAGATGCACCGAGTAGGCAAAGGCCCGTTCGGCTATGGCTTCGCCCTTCCGCACGACGTCGTGCATGGCGGCGTCGGTCGCGATCTCATAGTCGATGGCGACGTCGCCGCCGCGCATGCCGCCGGGGGTTTCCGGATTAGCCGACATCGGCTCGGGAGCGAGCCGCGTCCACAACACGAAGCCGTCGGAACGCGGGGCGCCGGACGCGATGCCGAGGCTGAACGGGTTGCCGGGAAGCCAGCTCTGCGCTCGCGCCGAGCGCAGAAAAGCCGGCGCCGCGATCAAAACCACGCCGGTGCCCGCGGCGCCGGTGATCAGACGACGGCGCGTCAGGCGGTGCGGCAAGGCTTTGTTCGCCATGATCGGCCTCGGAATAGCTTGCGAAGGATCGACATTGTCGCGTGATTTTATGACATTCTAGCATCATGGATACCGACAAAATCGAGGCGCGCAAAAAGCAGGCAAGAGCATGGTTCGAAGCGCTGCGCGACCAAATCGTAGCGGCGTTCGAGGCGATCGAAGATGCCCTGCCGGCGACGGCGCCGCTCGCCGACCGCCCGGCGGGCCGATTCACGCGCACGCCGTGGAGCCGCGCCGATCACACGGGCGCCGCAGGTGGCGGCGGCGTCATGGCGATGATGACGGGCCGCGTCTTCGAAAAGGTCGGCGTCCATGTCTCGACGGTGTTCGGCGAATTCGCGCCGGAATTCCGCAAGGACATTCCGGGCGCGGCCGACGACCCGCGCTTCTTCGCCACCGGCATTTCGCTGATCGCGCATCTGCACAATCCGCATGTGCCGGCGGTGCATATGAATACGCGCTACGTGGTGACGACGAAATCGTGGTTCGGCGGCGGCGCCGATCTCACCCCGCTGCTCGAACGCCGGCGTCGCCAGGACGATCCCGATACGCTCGCCTTTCATGCCGCGATGCAAGCCGCCTGCGACGCCCAAGCCGGTGTCGCGCCCTACGAAAAATTCAAAAAATGGTGCGACGAATATTTCTTTCTCAAGCACCGCAATGAAATGCGCGGCATCGGCGGAATCTTCTATGATTATCTCGAAACCGATTTCGACGCGACGTTTGCCTTCACCCAGGATGTCGGTCGCGCGTTCCTCGGCATCTATCCGCAATTGGTGCGAAAGAATTTCACAAAACCTTGGACCGAGGCCGAGCGCGAGGAACAGCTGGTGCGCCGCGGCCGCTATGTCGAGTTCAACCTGCTCTACGACCGCGGCACCATTTTCGGCCTGCGCACCGGCGGCAATGTCGACTCGATCCTCTCGTCGCTGCCGCCGGTGGTGAAGTGGCCGTGAAACTCGTCGGCCCACCTGTTGCAATTATCGCTTAAATAATTTTAGATAACGGAATTGCAGGCCGCTCCGATTACGAGGGCGTGTAATGTCGAATCTCGAAGACCCCAATGCGTCCGCCGCGAGCGCTACGAACAAATCCGGCTTCTGGCAATCGGCAAAGCGCGCCGTTATCCAGATCGAGAAAGACTTTGCTGTTTCTAAACTGGCTATTCTTAGCGTCGCCGCGACGCTGATCGGCGCTTATTTCCAGAATCTGTCAACCTATAACGAGAAGGTTGCTGCGCAAGCGAAGGATGACATGACGGCGGCGACGCAAACCTTTGCAGACGCATCGAGTGCATTGTCAGTTTCGCTGGCGCTTCAGAAACAACTCATCTCTGGCTATCATAACGCCATCGTAACGAACACGGATTCCGATGGCACCGCCTTCGAGACGGCAAACGCACATTCAATCTACAAATCCTACGCGGACACCTACCGCAATCTCAGCGAGAACTACAATCTTCTGGCGCGAAAGGCCGAGCTTTATCTCGATTGGTCGAGCAACCTGACCCGCGATCCGGCGACAGACAGCGCGCCCACGACAGACAAAATCGACATGTCTTTGCTCAATACATACCGCTTCGACTGCGAGGACAACATGCCATCCTTTGAGAAGGTCGAACCGGGGAACAAAAATAAAGACGCCTCACAGCTCACGTTGACACTTCCAAATGATAGCAAAAAGACACTCACGGTCGACTGGTACAGCGCCAAGCATCATGTCCTGACAATAGAGACCTGTTTTGAAATCACTCACGAGGCAATGATCCCGGTACGGCAGTGGGCGTCGGGCAGCACCGTCGATCAGGTTGCGAGGACGAAATTCATCAATACAAACTTCGATCTTTTCAGTAAGCGGGCGAGCAATCAGGTCTTGAGACTCAATGCCTTCATGAGCCTGGCCATGTTTGAGATCGACAAAATTCGCGTTAAATATCGGCCGAACGGTTACTTGTGCAGCGTGCCAATCGTGCGCAGCGCGCTTGGCAAAAAATGCACGCCGGTGCGGACGGCAAACTCTTAAACCTGACCCGCGCGATTACGGCCGCAGCGCGCCGAAAATCATCACCGAGCCGCCGACGATCACCACCGCGTCGAGCATCGCCGTGTGCACATGGACCGGCAGGCGCTCGACGATCAGCTTGGCCAAAAACGTGCACGGAAATCCGATACAGCCGATCAGCAATCCGACTGCCAGCACCGTCGGCGTAACGGCACCGGCAATTCCGAACACCGCGATCTTGACGGCGCCGACGACGATGGACACCGTGGCGTCGGTCGCGATCACGGCGGCGCCTTCGAGCCCAGTCGCCATCAACAGCGACAGCAGAATGACGCCGGCGCCGGTGGTGCCGCCGACCAAAATGCCCCAGCCGGCCGAGGCCGCGGCAAGGCCCTTTTCGCCGAGGTGATGGCCGCGGTTTTTCAAAACGCGGCGCAGCGGCACCGTCGCGATCAAGCTTGTGCCGATCACCAGCGCGGCGCCGCGGCCGGTGAGCAGCGTGTAGAGCCAGGCGCCGAGCACGCAGGTCGGCAGCGCAGCGATGAGCGCGATCAGAGCGCGGCGCAGATTGAGCCAGCGGCGGAACGCAACGATGCGCGCGGAATTGGTGAACAGCGCCGAGATGGCGATGATCGGCACCACCGGCGCGGCACCGACAATGGGCACCAGCACCAGCGGCATCAGCGCGCCGGTGCCATAGCCCGCGACGCCGCCGGCGACGGCGGAGAAGGCCGCCAAAACCACGATCAGCACCAGTTCGGTGAGCGATATGTCGGGCAGGATCGGCACGCGGATTCAGCCGTTGACTTAGGAGGGCTCAGTTACGAGAACAGGGGCGGCACGCCTCGTTGTCGCGGCGAAGCCGTCTAGGGAGTTCAGGCATGGACCTTGGGATTGCGGGCCGCAAGGCGATCGTTTGCGCGTCGAGCCGGGGCCTCGGCCGCGCCTGCGCCCACCGCCTGGCCGAAGCCGGCTGCGAGGTGGTGATCAACGGCCTCGACAAGGATCGCCTCGCCGCCACCGCCGACGAATTGCGCAAGGCGACAGGCGGCAAGATCATCCCGGTGGTGGCCGATGTCGCCTCGCCGGAAGGCCAAAAGGCGCTGTTCGCCGCCTGCCCGGAGCCCGATATTCTGGTGAACAACAATGCCGGCCCGCCGTTCCGCGACTTCCGCGAGCTCGACCGGCAGAAGATGATCGACGGCGTCGTCGGCAACATGATCGTGGCCATCGAGCTCATCCAAAAGGCGATCGATCCGATGATCGCCAAGAAATTCGGCCGCATCGTCAACATCACCTCGGGCTCGGTGAAGATGCCGCTGGTCGGCCTCGACCTGTCGTCCGGCGCGCGCGCCGGGCTGACCGCCTTCCTCGCCGGCGTGGCGCGCTCGGTCGCGGCCTCCAACGTCACCATCAATTTCATGCTGCCGGGGATTTTCGACACCGACCGCTTTCGCTCCAATGTGCAAGCGACCTCGAAGAAACGCGGCACCAGCTACGAGGCGGCGCTGGCGCAGAACATCGAATCGGTTCCGGCAAAACGCCTCGGTACGCCCGACGAGTTCGGCGCGACCTGCGCATTCCTGTGCTCGGCGCAGTCGGGCTACATCACCGGACAGAATTTTCTGATCGACGGGGGCCGCTTCCCCGGCGCGTTCTAAAAGACTTTCCCCACCGCAAAATCGAAATCCCAAGGAGACTCCCATGAAGCTTGTTCGTTACGGCGCCCCCGGTCGCGAAAAGCCCGGCTTGATCGATGCCAAAGGCAACATCCGCGATCTGTCCAAAATCGTGCCCGATATTTCCGGCGAAGCGCTCTCGCCGGACGGCCTCGCCAAGCTGAAAAAGCTCAATCCGGAAAAACTGCCGCTGGTGAAAGGCAAACAGCGCTTGGGGTCGTGCGTCGGCAGGATGGGCAATTTCATTGCCATCGGGCTGAATTATTCCGACCACGCCGCCGAAGCCGGCATGCCGATCCCGAAAGAGCCGATCATCTTCAACAAGGCGCCGTCGTGCCTGTGCGGCCCGAACGACGACACCATCATCCCGAAGGATTCCACCAAGCTCGATTGGGAAATCGAGCTCGGCATCGTCATCGGTCAACGCGCGCGCTACTTGAGCAAAGAAAAAGCGCTCGACGTCGTCGCCGGCTATTGCCTCGCCAACGACGTCTCCGAGCGCGTGTTCCAGATCGAGCGCGCCGGCCAATGGACCAAGGGCAAAGGCTGCGAGACCTTCGGCCCGCTCGGCCCGTGGCTCGTCACCAAGGACGAGATCAAGGACCCGCAAAAGCTGAACATGTGGCTCGACGTCAACGGCGAAAAGCGCCAGCGCGGCAACACCTCGACCATGATCTTCGACTGCCGCCACATCGTGTGGTGCTGTTCGCAATATTTCATCCTGGAGCCGGGCGACGTCATCATCACCGGCACGCCGCCGGGCGTCGGGCTCGGCATGAAGCCGCCGACGTTTTTGAAAGCCGGCGACGTGGTGACGCTCGGCATCGATGGGCTTGGCGAGCAGAAGCAGAAGATCGTGAAGGCGAAGAAGTAGTCGCACCGCCTCCGCAATCGTCATGCCCGCGCGTAGCCGTTCGAAGAACGGCGTCGCTTCGCTCGCCTACGTCGCGGGCATCCACGACTTTTAGCGCGTGCCGCCGTCCGGCAGGAACGCGAAGTTCCATTGCACAATCCAAAAGTTCCACAACCACAATCCACAAGTGTCACAAGCACAATCCAAAGTGCAACCGACCCAATTGTGTGATTTGATAGTGGGCGTGTGTGTGGACGTTAAAGCCGCCGCATTAGGTCTCGGCCCGTCGAACGCTTCAGTTTCGCGCTTCAGGTATCGCCAGGGCCGTGGGGAACAGAATGGAACTGCAACATGAGCTGTAGACATCCGCTGTCATCAAGCGTTCTGATCGCGCTACTTGCGTTGTGGTGCGAAGCTTCTGCGTTTGCCCAAACATCGTCTCCCGTACTGCTGCCTCCAATGCCGACCGATATGGGTGATACGAGCCACACGTGTGGAAATGGCCCTGCCACACAAACTTATAAGCTGACTTATTCATATGGCGGGTACCGCGTCTACGACAACCCCTTAACCCAGTACGAGGTCATACCCTGTTCCGACAAAGTCGACACTGCGCTGCATATTTTTTCGGATTATCGATATACGGATTGCCTTGTCGACATCGTGACCTATAAAGACGGCCGCGGAAATGATACGCGCGGGGTTAAACGAATTTATGCATGTGTCGCGCCGGGCTCGGTTCTTCTGAAAGGGTCGAATTCATTTGATGGGACGTGGTCACAGGCGCTTGCTCAGCGCTATGCTCCAGCCGTGTACCTCGCGGCAGATGAGAAGTGGCTGCCGTCCAGCATCGACTACTATGCGCAATACGTTCACATGGAATGTAATGGACAAATAACGTTTGAAAATTTGACAAAGATCACGACGCGCGACTTGCCAACCAACGGCGGGGGCCGGCCGAACGGGAGCGATCAGGTTCAGTGTTATTTCGTTCCCAAGCAAGGGCTCACAGGACCGTACGATCAACCAAGTTGGCTGAAGGGTCAGGATCCTTCCGCAGTACCTGTCTATGTCAATATCTATACCGACTCCCGCGACCCGCCGAGCAACTTCAATTTTATTGCTCAGTACATGCTGTTCTTCCCGTACAATGAGGGAAAGAATGCCTGTATGACTTTTGCGCCCGCCGACAAGTGTGGGGATAAGCGGGTGATGATGGATGATCACGTTGGCGATTGGGAGATCGTGAGCATCCGCTTTGTGAATGGCATCCCGCAATCCGTCCATGTCGGTGCCCACGGCAATGATCAGCCGGATATGGCGGATACATATTTCTGCTGCGCCTGGACGCCTTCGGGTAAGGCCGGTCGCTCCGAGGTGGCCCTGCAATGGACGGGCCAACATCCGATTGTCTACGCGGCCACCGGGTCGCACGGAACTTGGGCCACTGCCGGGCAACACAATTACAAAACCATTACAACCGGAGACCGGTTGAACGATTACACCAGTGCCGGGAGGCTTTGGAACACGTGGGAAAAGATGGTCTGGTTTTCGTGGGACCCAAATGACAGCATTCTGGTCCTCCTCAATAACTACGAGGGCCGGTGGGGCGCCCACCATCTCGGCAAGGATGCATGCACCTTGTCGGGTGGCGTCCTTTGCAGTTATCTTGGCATCCCCAACGACGAATACCAATTAAATGACGGTCCGACGCTGCCCAGTCGCGATCGAGATCGCAATTATCTGATGGCTGCTCCCGCCGCCCCGTAAGTGTTGGCAAATTCAGTTTTGAAGACATCATTCCAGGGTGCTACGTTTCCGGGCACGCCCCGGCCGGCGCTCGCGCTCGGCATCGATGGGCAGCGGCAGAAGGTGGTGAAGGGGAAGTCATGACCAAGGCTGCGCTGACACTGCAAATGCCGTCACCGCCGGATCCAGTCCCGGTGGTTCTCGACCCGGCGACGACGGCATTGCTCATATTCGACATCGTCGATCCCATTTGCACGCGTCAACCAAACTGCACCGGGAAAATGGTGCCGGCCATCTCGTCATTGCTGGCGCGGGCCCGGAAGGCCGGTGTCACCGTCGCGTTTGGGACTCGCGCGCCCACCATGTCGAAGTGGTTGCCGGAAGTTTCTCCTGCGCCCGGCGACATCAAAATTGAGAGCCAGGCTCAGGATAGGTTCTACAATACCGATCTTGACAAAACGCTGAAGGCCAAAGGGATCACGACGCTCATTCTGGCCGGCTGGAAGGTGAGCGGATCGGTGACCTACACTTCAGTTGGAGCAACGCTGCGTGGTTACACGGTCGTTGTTCCCGTCGATGCGAGTTTGGACGCCACGGATTACGAAATTGCCATAGGGCAATACCAAATTTTGCATCAGCACAGTGAGAATGCCGCGAACGAGGCTTTGAAGGATAAAGCCTCAACGCTGAGCCGGACGGATCTGATCAGCTTCAAGTAGCGGAATTGCGTAGTGATGGTCATGCCAAGCGACAAACGTTGGGTCGGAACCTGGGCGGCTGCTCCGGCGCCGGCGGAAGGCGTCGTCGGTTTCAACAACCAGACGATCCGCCTGAACCCACGCTTGAGCATCGGCGGCGAGCGGCTGCGTGTGCGGATCTCGAATGCCTATGGCAATCGTCCACTGATCATTGGCGCCGCGACGATCGCGTTGCGGGACAAGGGTCCGGCGATCGTCGCCGGCACCGGCCGCAAGCTGAGCTTCGGCGGCCGCGACTGCGCCGTCATCGCAGCCGGGGCGGTACAATACAGCGATGCAGTCGATCTTTCCGTTCCCCCGCTCGCCGATGTCGCGGTCAGTTTCCATCTGCCCGGCGAGGTGCCGGCGAATTTCGCGATAACCGGCCGGTACGCGAGGCAGACCAATTACATTTCGCCACCCGGCAATGTCGCCGCTGCGACAGTGATGCCGGTCGGCAATCTGACCGACCAGTGGTTCTTTCTTTGCGGCATCGACGTGCTCGCCCCGAGCGACGCACTCGGCGTAGTCGCGCTCGGCGACTCGCTGACCGACGGCAACATCTCGACGATCGACGCCTTCTGCCGCTGGCCCGATCAATTGGCGCGGCGGCTCGTGGCCCGCGCCGGTAGGCCGGTCAGCGTCATGAACAACGGGCTCGGCGGCAACCGCATCCTGCACGACATTCGCGGCGACAGCGGGGTGCGGCGCTTCGACCGCGACGTGCTGGCGCAGCCGGGCGTCACGCACGTCATTGTCATGCTCGGCACCAACGATCTGCGGAATCGGTGGGCGAAGCCCGAGGAGGAGGTCATCGCCGAGGACGTGATTGCCGGCCTGCAGCAGATGGCGCTGCGCGCGCACGCCGCCGGCATCAAGATCATTGGCGCGACGCTGACACCGTTCGGCAATGAGACGTACATGGCCAATGCCTGGAATCCGACACGCGAGATGCACCGGGTCGCGGTCAATGCCTGGATCCGGGAGAGCGGCGTGTTGGACGGGGTCGCCGATTTCGACGCCGCGTTGCGCGACCCCGAAATCCCGACCCAGATGCGTGCCGTGGACGATTGCGGCGACGGACTGCACCCGAGCGACGTTGGCTACAGCAAGATGGGCGACGCGATCGACCTCGCGCTATTCGCTTAGAAGAGGTCTTTCTGCCGCGCCGGTTATTTATCGGCGAGGCATTTCGTGTGGCCGAGATGACTTTTCCCGGACATCGGCGAGAGCGCCGATTTCATTTAAAGCCGGTTCATGCCAACAGACGACAACTGATCGACCTTGCGATTGGCGACCATGTCCTTGGTCCCCGCCGCGTAGGTCTTGAAATGTTCGGTCGCCCGGTGTGCATCCAACGCAGCGGCGTTGTCGTAGACCTCATAGATCATCACGTGATGCGGGTCCGTTTGCGACACCACGATATTGAATTCGTGAGACCCGGGGTCTTTGGGCGTGGCCGCACCGTTGACCTTGGCCAGCGCCATGAACGCGTCGAACTGCGCCGGCACGATGTCGAGATTCACGGCGTTAATGAGGAGGCCCGACTGTGCGGGTGAGCTGCCATTGAGCGCAACCGACCACATCGGCGTGATGTCACGTTTGGCCACCATGTCCTTGGTGGCGCCGAGGTAGGCCTTCAAATGATCGGTCGCACGATGCGCGTCCAAGGCGGCTGCGTTTTCCCAGACCTCGAAGATGTAGACGTGGTTCGGATTCTTCGGTGAGACTGCGAGGTTGAATTCGCGGCAGCCCGGATCCTTGATCGAAGCCGCAGCGTTCTCTTTGGCCAAAGCGACGTATTTGTCGAAGTCCGCCGCCACGATTTCGAAATCGGCCGTGATGACGTACGACTGTCCGGACTGCGCCGCGGCCTGATGGCTACCCACCGACAGCAGGAGTGCCCAGGCGGCGGCGGCCGCGACTGCAGTGCCGGACATGATGATCGATTTACGCATGGTCACTTCCTCCCTTGGCGCGCACGGCGTTTGCCGTGTCATCTTTAAACCGCTCAACCGTAGCTTTTTTTGCGACCCCTCAGAAGCCCCTTGCTCTACGAGACCGGTCACGGTGGCCGATCAGGCCGCGCTGGCAAGGCAATGACCGTTATTGCGATGCAGCCAAACGTCCGCTTCTAGGGATGAAGCGGACTCGTGGTGAAAGATCATAACCTCCGGCGTATCTTTTTCGGAGACGCCCTCTTGACAATCGTCCCTATTACAGTTACGCCATCATCTTCGCTCCTTTGAAGGACATGACGCGGAGGCACACCGCGCCATGGGAGCGAGGGCGGTGCCCGCGGGTGGGTTTGCAGCCTGCTCCCGGGCGGCTTGGGCATCATGTCTCCCGGCATTACGACCGGGGTGGGAGGTGCATCCCTGGACTGGGACAGGCGAAGGCGGG
>Ga0193726_1002054_pt1 | contig 14257 bp, 12 predicted proteins | sample H2c1metaG_FD_144928 | JGI IMG/M metagenome (GOLD analysis project Ga0193726, IMG submission 144928) | Soil microbial communities from a riparian zone of the East river system, Colorado, United States - H2c1 | ecosystem: Environmental > Terrestrial > Soil > Riparian zone | place: USA: East River... | reverse complement strand
TGGTCGGTCCGAAGGCGCGGCTGATGTGGGTGTCGACATTCCACTCGGCCTGCGTCCGGATCCTGCGGGCCGAGCACGAGCACGCCGGTCTGAAGTCGACGTTCTCGATCTACGACGCCGACGACTCGCGGCGGCTGATGCAACTCGTGGCGCGCGAGCTCGACCTCGATCCGAAGCGATACAGCGCCCGTTCGCTGGCCGCGGCCGTCTCCAACCTGAAGAACGAGCTGGTCGATCCGGAGACCGCGGCCCAGAACGCGAAGGGACCGATCGAGCGTACGGTCGCCGAGGCGTACGGGTTGTATCAGCGGCGGCTGCTCGAATCACACGCGCTCGACTTCGACGACCTGATCATGACGACCGTCCACCTGCTCCAGTCACACCCGGGGGTGGCCGAGAAGTATCACCGGCGCTTCCGCCACGTGCTGGTGGACGAATATCAAGATACGAACCACGCGCAGTACGTTCTGGTCAACGAGCTGGTGGGCGGCGACGAGCTCGTGCCGCCGGCGGAGCTGTGTGTGGTCGGTGACGCGGACCAGTCGATCTACGCGTTCCGGGGTGCGACGATCCGCAACATCCTGGAGTTCGAGCGGGACTACCCGGATGCCCGCACCATCCTGCTGGAGCAGAATTACCGGTCGACGCAAACGATCCTGTCCGCCGCGAACGCGGTCATCGATCGCAACACGGAGCGCAAGCCGAAGCGACTGTGGAGTGACCAGGGCGACGGCGAGCAGATCGTCGGGTACGTCGCCGATACCGAGCATGCGGAAGCCGATTGGGTCGCCCGCGAGATCGATCGCCTCACCGACGCTGGCGAGATCCGGCCGGCCGACGTAGCGGTGTTCTACCGCACCAACGCACAGTCCCGTGTGTTCGAAGAGGTGTTCATCCGCATCGGGTTGCCGTACAAGGTCGTTGGTGGTGTCCGGTTCTACGAACGCAAGGAAGTACGGGACGCGCTGGCTTACCTGCGGGCGATCGCGAACGAGGACGACACGGTCAGCGTCCGTCGCATCCTGAACACACCGCGCCGGGGTATCGGCGATCGGGCGGAAGCCTGTGTCGTCGCGCTCTCCGGCCGCGACCGGATCTCGTTCGGTGCCGCGCTGCGTCGCGCTGCCGACGCGCCGGGCATCGCGCCGCGATCCGCCAACGCCATCGCCGAGTGGGTCGCGATGATGGACGACTTGCGTACGTTGTCCGAGACGGCTCCGCCGGAGGACGTACTGGAGGCGGTGCTCGCGCGTTCTGGGCTGCTCGCCGAACTCGAAGAGAGCCTCGACCCGCAGGATGCGGGCCGGTCGGAGAACCTCCAGGAGCTGGTGAGCGTCGCCCGGGAGTACACCGAACGGATCGACGCGACGCCGGCGGTCGACCCGGACACCGGTGAGGTGACCGGTGACGGGCCGGCCGAGCGGCCGACCCTGGCCGGCTTCCTGGAGCAGGTGTCGCTGGTCGCGGACGCGGATCAGATTCCCAGCGACGATCCGGACCACCAAGGTGTGGTCACGTTGATGACGTTGCACACGGCGAAGGGCCTGGAGTTTCCGGTCGTGTTCCTGACCGGCATGGAGGACGGGGTCTTCCCGCACCTCCGCTCGCTCGGCAATGCTCAGGAGTTGGAAGAAGAGCGGCGCCTGGCGTACGTCGGCATCACCCGCGCGCGCAAGCGGCTCTACATCTCGCGGGCGGTGACCCGCGGCGCCTGGGGACAGCCACAGTTCAACCCGGCGTCGCGATTCCTCGACGAGTTGCCGGAGCAGCTGGTGCGCTGGGAGCGGACGGAGAGCGCGTACACGTCGTGGTCCGGAACTGGCGGCGGCGTCGGCGGACGAGCCGGTGGCATCGGCGCGCGAACGAGCCGGTTCACCGGTGGAACGGCGCGGGCGGCCGAGATCGCGTCACGACTCGGCATTTCGGCCAGCAACCTGGCCACGGCGAGCGATCTGGCCAAGCCGGACGTACCGACGCTCGTGCCGGGGGATCGGGTCAACCATCAGCGGTGGGGGCTCGGTCGGGTCGTCGCCGTTCAGGGCGCCGGGGTCCGCGCGCAAGCACAGATCGACTTCGGCGATCAGACGATGTGGATCGTGCTCCGGCACGCACCGATCGAAAAGATGTGACGTCCGCGGGTCGACCGGCGTCGCCAGGCTGTCGCGTACGGCGGGAAAGCTCTCAGCTGCTGAGCGAGTCGAGGTGCTTCGAGATGTCGACGCCGTGGTCCAGCAGGTATGACGACGGGTCGGTGGACACGCCGTTGACGCGGACCTCGAAGTGCACGTGCGGGGCGAACGAGTAGCCGCTGTTTCCGGATAGCGCAACCAACTGGCCCGAGGCGACGTGCTGGCCTTCCTTCACCGTTAACGCGGATGCGTGTCCATACACGAGCTGGACGCCGTTGCCGATGTCGACGATGACGGTGTATCCGTAGCCGCCGTACCAACGCGCCAGGGTGACGGTGCCGGCGTGCGATGCGTAGAGGGCTGTGCCGACCGGTGCCATCAGGTCAACGCCGCGGTTGAGAGTGCCGGCACGCTCGCCGAACGGCGCGGACGCGAGCGAGTAGCTCGTCATCGGCAGGCGCCAGACATCGGCTGCGGCGTCCGCGGTCGCCGATGTGGACGTCCGGTCGGTCGAGCGGTTCGCCCGGTCGAGGACGGCGCTGCGACTGAGGGCCGTGCTGTTGCCGGCCATGGTCGCGAGGCTGCCGGGGTCGCTAACCTTCATGTCGGGCATCGCGGCGGCGGCAGCCAATGCCACGGCGCCCGCACCCAGAAGTGCGGTCGTCGCGACCGCTGTGTAGCGGCTGCGTGGTGGGGTCGGAACCCGGCGACGACCGATATACCGGTCGCGCTCCTTCCGAGAACTCACTCGCACACCCTTCGCCGTGTGGTGCCGACCGGCGCCGTACTCATCGGTTTTGGGGGTCGATGAGTCTGGCGTCGTGCTGTCATCTAGGTGTCAAGCAGGTGACAACCGGGACACCGTAGCCAATCCGTTACGAGGAACACAAGCCGGAGCGCCGGCAGTTTCGGGGAATGGTGCGGTTGTGCGTCGTCGCTTGCGCATTTCGTTACGTTTTGCCGGCACACTCGTTAAGTGCCAAATTCGCACTGTCACGATTCCGCCACGATACGTTGGTGCGCATCGCGCCGGTGTGTCGCCCGATCTCGCTGGACGGACGGCGGCGGGTTACCGTTCGTTCAGGAGACGCGCCGGTCGGCCGGTTCGCTGATGGAGAAGGGTCACACCGATGAGCTCTCGTATCCGGGTTGTCGTCGCGAAGCCCGGCCTCGACGGCCACGATCGCGGTGCCAAGGTTGTCGCCCGTGCCCTGCGCGATGCCGGCATGGAAGTCATCTACACCGGTCTGCACCAGACGCCGGAACAGATTGTGGAGACGGCGATCCAGGAGGACGCCGACGCGATCGGGCTGTCGGTGCTGTCCGGCGCCCACATGACGTTGTTCCGGCGCGTTGTCGAGCTGCTGGCCGAACGCGGGGCCGCGGACATGGTCGTCTTCGGCGGCGGGATCATCCCGGACGCCGACATCCCCGAACTGACGCGTATCGGCGTTTCGAAGATCTTTACGCCGGGCGCGACCACACAGTCCATCGTCGACTGGGTCCGCACCCACGTCGCCACCCCCGTCTCCTAACCCGCCCCACGAAACCGACTTCCGTCAGTTCACTGAACCGTCCCTCGTGTCACGCCCACCCGAGTTCCACTAAGCCGTCCTCCGTGTCACGCCCATCCCGATAGCTCCTACACCATCCGGCGATCCTTGCGCTGCGCAGGTTTTCGGGGGCAGTCCGCCACGCAGGGATCAAGCCTGACCGCCCGGAGTGGCGGACTGCCCCCGAAAACCCAAAAGCCGGAAACCAAAAAGGCACAAAGAGAGACCGGACGCACCCCTCATACGCCCGGTCTCTCACGCACGACGCCCCGCCGCCACCCCTCGACCGACAGGGCATCGGCCGCCTTTGATGTCGGTCCGACGCTGTGCACAACGATGGCTGCGGCCGCTGGTTACGCGCCGGCTCAGGGCCAAATCCACCGGTACGGCGAAAGCCGGCGCACGTGGTTGCCGGACGACCGCCTGTGCGGTAGGGCACAGGCCGTACCCTTGCCGTTTGTCGGCTGGCCACGGTGGCTAGGCTGCGCCCGATGGGCCTGGCTTCCGGTCGCGGGAGCGGGCGGCGAGCCACTCGGCCGGTGACGACGCCGGCGGAGCTAATCGAGGAGCGGGACAGGCGAACATGGACCTGTACGAATATCAGGGGCGCGACCTGTTCGCCCGGCACGGATTGCCGGTGCTGGACGGTGGCGTGGCCACGACGCCGCAGGAAGCTCGAGCGATCGCGGAACGCCTCGGTGGCCGCTCGGTCGTCAAGGCACAGGTGAAGGTCGGCGGCCGCGGCAAGGCCGGCGGCGTCAAGCTCGCTGCGGACGCCGCCGAGGCGGAAGTACGGGCGACGGACATCCTCGGCATGGACATCAAGGGCCACACGGTCCACAAGGTGATGGTCACCGAGACGGCCGACATCGTGGAGGAGTACTACTTCTCCTATCTCCTGGACCGCGCGAACCGTACGTTCCTGTGCATCGCGAGCACGGCCGGCGGCATGGAGATCGAACAGGTCGCGCACGAGGCACCCGAAAAGGTGGCCCAGGTCGCGATCGACGCGAACAAGGGTGTCGACGAGGCAACAGCGCGCGAGATCGTGGCGACCGCCGGCTTCCCGGCCGATGTCGCCGATCAGATCGTCGCCATCGCGGTGCAGCTCTGGCAGACATTCGTCGCCGAGGACGCGCTGCTGGTCGAGGTGAACCCGCTAGCGAAGGTGGCCGACGGCGGTCGCGTCGGAGTCGGTCAAGCGCCGCAGGCGCCAGCGACGCCGCGGGCTAGCTCGGTCCTGCTGCTCGATGCGAAGGTGACCTTCGACGGCAACGCGACGTTCCGGCACCCGGATCACGAGGCGCTGGAGGACGTCGAGGCGGCCGATCCGCTCGAGCAGCGGGCCAAGGAGCGCGATCTCAACTACGTCAAGCTCGACGGCACGGTCGGCATCATCGGCAACGGCGCGGGTCTCGTGATGTCCACTCTGGACGTCGTCGCGTACGCCGGCAAAGAGTACGGCGGAGTCCGCCCGGCCAATTTCCTCGACATTGGCGGCGGCGCATCGGCGACCGTGATGGCCAACGGTCTGGAGATCGTACTGTCCGACCCGTCGGTCAAGAGCGTGTTCGTCAACGTGTTCGGCGGGATCACGTCCTGTGACGCGGTCGCGAGCGGCATCGTCCAAGCGCTCGCGATGCTCGCCGACCGAGGCGAAGCGGTCACCAAGCCGCTGGTTGTACGCCTGGATGGCAACAACGCCGAGGCCGGGCGAGCGATCCTTGACGCGGCGGCGAACCCGCTCGTCGAACGGGTGGACACGATGGACGGTGCCGCGAAGCGCGCCGCCGAGCTCGCAGCCGTGGGGGCATGACATGGCAATCTGGTTGACGAAGGACTCCAAGGTCATCGTGCAGGGCATGACTGGCTCGGAGGGTTCGAAGCACACCCGCCGGATGCTGGCGGCCGGCACGAACGTCGTCGGCGGGGTCACGCCGGGCAAGGGCGGACAGTCGGTCGACTTCGGCGGCGCGACGTTGCCGGTGTTCAATTCGGTCGGTGAGGCGATAGCGTCGACCGGCGCCGACGTGACCGTCATCTTCGTACCGCCGAAGTTTGCGAAAGCGGCGATCGTCGAAGCGATCGACGCGGCCATTCCGCTCGCGATCGTTATCACCGAAGGCATTCCAGTGCATGACTCGACCGCCGCCTGGGCGCACAATGTGGCGTCCGGCAACAAGACGCGGGTCGTCGGGCCGAACTGTCCGGGCATCGCATCGCCGGGCGCGAGCAACGCGGGCATCATCCCGGCCGACATCACACCGGCCGGCCGGATCGGGCTCGTGTCGAAGTCGGGCACGCTGACCTACCAACTGATGTACGAGTTGCGGGACTTCGGTTTCTCCACCTCGGTTGGCATCGGTGGCGACCCGGTGATCGGGACGACGCACATCGACGCGCTCGAGGCGTTCCAGAACGATCCGGACACCGACGCGATCGTGATGATCGGCGAGATCGGTGGCGACGCCGAGGAGCGGGCGGCCGAGTTCATCAAGGCCAACGTGACGAAGCCGGTGGTCGGCTACATTGCCGGCTTCACCGCGCCGGAAGGCAAGACGATGGGCCACGCCGGCGCGATCATCTCCGGCTCGGCCGGCACCGCCGAAGCGAAAAAGCAAGCGCTGGAAGCGGCGGGCGTCAAGGTCGGCAAGACGCCGAGCGAGACCGCGCAGCTCATGCGGGAGATCATGCAGTCGCGTTAGCTCGCACATTGTGGGCGTTCGGCCGGCCGGTCATACATGACCAGCCGGCCGTCGTTTGAGAGAGTCAGGGGTGATGGCTGCCACCCCGGACCACCCCGCGGATGCGCCGGACACCATGTCGCCCACCGATGCCGACGAGCCGTTCGCTGTCACGGACGGATTGACGATCGCTCCGGACGATGACGTGTCGGCGCGGCCGACGGTCGTGCTGCCCGCGCAACGTCGGCCCGCGCCACGGCCCGGCCGGGGCCGGCGCGCGCCGTTGTCGGTCGCGGCCGGTGTCAACGCTTTGTGGGCGGCCGCGTGGTCATTCGTACCGATCCTGGTCACGGTCGCGGTGGTCACGCTGGTCGGCTCACCGCGGCCACCGGTGACGACGACCCTGCGGTACGGGATGGCGGCCTGGTTGCTCGGACACGGCGTGCCGCTGCGACTCGATGGGCAGCCGATCACGCTCGTGCCATTGGCTGTCACGGCGCTGGCGATCTGGCGATGCGTACGGGCTGGGCGCAACACGACGCGGGCACTTGGCGTACGCCGGGCTCGGTCGGTCCGGCCGGCGGTCGTGGTCGCGGCGTCCGTCGCGATCCCGTACGGGCTGCTCGGTGCGGCGGCGGCGGCGCTCGTTCGGAGTCGGGGACTGGAGGTGTCGATCCTGCGGGCCGGTCTCACCGCCGGCGGCCTCGCGCTTGTGGCCGCGTTCTTCGGCGCGTGGCCACACAGCGGGTTCGCCCGACGTCTCCGGGCCCGTTCCCCGTCCGCCGTCCGCGACGGCGTACGGACAGCGATCGTGGCCGTGTCGTTCCTGCTCGCCGCCGGCGCGATCGCCGTCGGCGTACAGATCGCGGTGGCCGGAGCAACGGCGACGTCGATCCTGCGCAACATGCATCAGGGCTTCGCCGGCGACCTCGGCATCGTGCTCGTCTGTCTCGCGTACGCGCCTAACCTCGCCGTGTGGGCGTCCGCCTATTTGGCCGGCCCGGGTTTCACTCTCGGTCAAGTACCGGAGCTGCCGGTGTTCGCTGGTCTCCCGGACCGCGCGATCACCGGTGCCGGACAGATCCTCCTCGTGACGCCGGTGATCGCCGGGCTGGTCGCTGGCGTACTGCTCGCGCGCCGGGCCCGTGCCGATCCGAACCGGCCCGTGAGTCGGGGCGCCCTGGTCGGTGCCACACTCCTCGCTGCCCCGGTCGCGGCGGTGGGGCTCGCCATCATCGGATTTGCCGGTGCCGGCGCGCTGGGCGGCAGCGCGCTCGCCAACACTGGTCAGGTCGGTTGGGAGTTCGCGTTGATCGGCGGCCTCGGCATCGCCATCGGCGCCCTCGCCGGTGCACAGGTCGCGGCGACGAGCGGCTCATCCTCGACGTAGCCCCAGGCCCGTCGCCGGGTCGACGGCGGTCGGCCGGAGTCCCGCCTGTAGGGTTGCGCAAGTGACCGCACGGCTCGTTGTGCTCGTCTCGGGCATCGGCACCAACCTGCAGTCTCTCCTCGACGCGTGTGCCGATCCGGCGTACGGTGCCCAGATCGTCGCCGTCGGTGCCGACCGTCCCGGCATCGAGGGGCTGACCCGGGCCGAGAAGGCCGATGTCCCCACATTCGTACGACCGGTGAAGTCGTTTGCCACGCGGTCGGAGTGGGATGCCTCGCTGACGGCGGCGATCGAACCGTTCGAGCCCGATCTGGTGATTTCCGCGGGCTTCTTGAAGCTCGTCGGGGACGAGTTCCTCGGCGCGTTCGGCGACCGCTATATCAACACGCACAATGCGCTACTGCCGAGCTTCCCCGGCATCCACGGCCCGCGTGACGCGTTTGCCTACGGCGTCAAGATCGCCGGTGCCACGCTGTTCTTCGTGGACGGCGGCATCGATACCGGCCCGATCATCGCGCAGGTCAGCGTGCCGGTCGAGGACGACGACACCGAGGAAACCCTGACCGAGCGAATCAAGGACGCCGAGCGCCGGCAACTCGTCGATGTCGTGGGCCGCATGGTCCGCGGCGGCTGGACCATCAACGGACGAAAGGTCACGATCCCATGAGTGAGCGTCAGCGAGCGAATCAGAAGGCTCAGTGTGGCCGTGCCTCATGCGCGTCCGACGCGAAGCGAGGACGGGCATGAGTGACGCTCAGATGAGCGACGGTGCCGTGAGTGACGCTCGCATGAGCGCCGCCGACGCTGGACGTCGTCCGATCAAGCGGGCGCTGCTCAGCGTCTACGACAAGGCCGGGCTGGATGAGTTGGCCCACGCGCTGGCCGGCGCCGGTGCCGAGATCGTGTCGACCGGCTCCACCGCGGCCTACATCGAGTCGCTCGGCTTGCCCGTCATCCGGGTCGAGCAGCTCACCGGCTTCCCGGAGTGCCTCGATGGACGCGTCAAGACATTGCACCCCAAGGTGCACGCGGGCCTCCTCGCCGACCTTCGTCTGGATACGCACGCTCAGCAGCTGACCGAGCTCGGCATCGAGCCGTTCGATCTGTTGGTCAGCAACCTCTATCCGTTCAGCGAGACGGTTGCGTCCGGTGCCGACTTCGATGGCTGCATTGAACAGATCGACATCGGCGGGCCGGCGATGGTCCGGTCAGCCGCGAAGAATCACGCGAACGTCGCCGTCGTGACGTCGCCGGTTGCGTACCCGGATGTCATCAAGGCCGTGGAAGGCGGTGGTCTCACCCTCGCGCAGCGTCGGGCGCTGGCCGCGCGCGCATTCGCGGACATCGCGGCCTACGACGTCGCGATCGCCGAATGGTTCGCCGGGCAGGAGGCCATGGCGGCCGGTGAGTGGTGGCCGGCGTTCGGCGGCATTACGACGACGCTCGAAGCCACCCTGCGCTACGGCGAGAATCCGCACCAGCAGGCGGCGCTCTACGTCGACGCATCCCGGCCGGCCGGCATCGCGCAGGCCACGCAGCTGCAGGGCAAAGAGATGTCCTACAACAACTACATCGACGGCGATGCCGCGTGGCGGAGCGCGAACGACTTCGCCGAGCCGTGCGTCGCCATCATCAAGCACCAGAACCCGTGCGGGATCGCGATCGGCATAGACGTCGCCGACGCCCACCGCAAGGCCCACGCATGCGACCCACAGTCCGCCTACGGCGGCGTGATCGCGGTCAACCGTATCGTCACGGCCGAGATGGCAGCCCAACTCAAGGGTGTCTTCACCGAGGTCATCATCGCGCCCGGCTACGACGACGACGCGCTGGAACTGCTCGCGAAGAAGAAAGATCTGCGGGTGCTCATCGCTCCGGTGTGGACGGCCGAACGCGTCGAGACCCGGCAGGTCTCCGGCGGTCTACTGGCCCAAACCGCGGATCGGATCGACGCCCACGGCGACGACCCGGCAACGTGGACGTTGGCCACCGGCAGCGCCGTGGACGCGGCCACGCTGGCCGATCTGGCGTTCGCCTGGCGGGCGATCCGGTCGGTGAAGTCGAACGCGATCCTGCTCGCCCACGACGGAGGCACTGTTGGCGTCGGGATGGGGCAGGTGAACCGCGTCGATGCGGCCCGGCTCGCGGTGGCGCGCGCCGGTGCGGACCGGCTCGCCGGCGCCGTGGCGGCGTCCGACGCGTACTTCCCGTTTCCGGACGGGCTCGAGATCCTGACGGACGCGGGCATCCGCGCGGTGGTCGAGCCGGGCGGCTCGATCCACGATCCCGAGGTGATCGCGGCGGCCGAGGCCGCGGGCATCACTGTCTATCTCACCGGTACGCGGCACTTCTTCCACTGACGCTCACGGTTGGCGACTTGTGGTCACGCGGGACGGTAAACCGCGGCCGGTTCGGCGCCATAGCCACCAATGCCCTTCGGATTCGGTCCAAACCGGTTCTGCCCGGGCGTGCTGTCCAGGCACAGCAGGACGAGCAGCCAGATCCATCCGATGACCGGTACGAATCCGATCCACCACCACCAGCCCCGGTGGTTGCTGTCGTGGAGTCGGCGGACGGTCACGGCGATCGTCGGGATCACGACGAACAGGCCGTAGAGCCCGGCAATCAGGTGCAGGAACCAGCTGTCCGTCGCCGCACGGATGATTTCAAGGATGCCGGCTCTTACCTGGTCGTATGCCGCACGAACGAGCCGCGGACACCGGGCGGTGTCCGCGGCTCACGTCGGTCGTATGTGGGCGTGGGTCCTCAGGCGACCGGCGCACCCGGCCACGCCGGCTCCGGGCCCGCGTTGATCTGCTTCGGATTCGGGCCGTACTGGTTCGGTCCCGGCTGGCCGTCCTGGGCGCAGAACACGATCAGGATGATCGCCCCGACGATCGGGATCAGCACGATGAACCACCAGCCGCCGGAGCGGCCCGTGTCGTGGAGTCGACGCACGGTGACGGCAATGCCGGGGATCAACACGGCCAGGCTGTAGAGCACCGAGATGACCAGCACGATCGTGCTGCCGGTCGACCGCTGGACGATGTTGAGGACCGCATTGATGATGAAGTTGATCAGCACGAACATCCAGAATTCCGTACGTCGCGCACGGCCCCCGAATGTGGCGTACTTCTTCAGTACCTCCAGGTACCAGTTCATGCTTCTCCTCGTTCGCGAATTGTTCCCTGTCCGATCGGTGTCTCCGACTGCGCTCATCATTGGTGGAACGAGCCAGCGCGGGATCCTTCGGTGTGACACCTTTCGATGTCTGAACGTGCGACTTTAGCGGGCGTTCGCATGGCTCAGACACCCCATTTGTTGGCAGCTCCGGTCGCGGAATGTGCCATGTGGCAAGATCGGCACACGTGACCGCGACGATTCTGGATGGCAAAGCCACGCTCGCCACAATCAAAGACGAACTGCGGGTACGGATCAAGGCCCTAGCCGACCGCGGCGTCGTGCCCGGGCTCGGAACCGTTCTCGTTGGCGACGACCCCGGATCGCGGGCTTACGTCGCCGGCAAGCATCGCGACTGCGCCGAACTCGGCATCGCGTCCGTACGGCGGGATCTGCCGGTAACGGCAACGCAGTCGCAGGTTCTCGACGCCGTGGCGGAACTGAACGTGGACCCGACGTGTGCCGGCTACATCGTCCAGCTGCCGCTGCCGAAGGGTCTGGACGAACTCGCTGTTCTCGAAGCGGTCGATCCGGCCAAGGACGCCGACGGCCTGCATCCGGTCAACCTCGGCCGGCTCGTCCTGGGCAAGGCCGCTCCGCTGCCGTGCACCCCGCGCGGCATCGTCGATCTGCTCCGGCGCTACGACGTCCCGATCGCCGGAGCGGAGGTCGTCGTCGTAGGTCGCGGGACGACCGTGGGCCGGCCGCTCGGACTGCTGCTGACCCGACGCAGCGAGAATGCCACGGTGACGTTGTGCCACACCGGCACGCGCGACCTCGCGGCGCACGTACGGTCGGCGGACATTGTGGTCGCCGCCGCCGGCGTACCCGGGCTGATCACCACCGAGATGGTGAAGCCTGGCGCGGCCGTGCTCGACGTCGGCATTTCGCGGGTCGAACTCATGGACGGCAAGACGAAGCTCGTCGGCGACGTCGCGCCGGACGTACGGGAGGTCGCCGGCCATCTCGCTCCGATGCCCGGCGGGGTCGGTCTGATGACCCGCGGGATGTTGCTTACCAACGTCGTCGAGCTCGCCGAGGCCCGGGCGGCTCGCTGACCGCGGTTCGCGCGGGCCACAATATGGTGCCCGCGCCGGGTGGACCGACCGCGTTGGCGATATCGTGCGGACGTTGAACCACAATCGATGACCTTGGGAGATGTAGTCCGATGGGCAAGAAGGTAACCGTCGTCGGCGCCGGTTTCTACGGCACCACGACCGCGCAGCGGCTGGCCGAGTTCGATGTGTTCGAGACCGTCGTGCTCACCGACATTGTCGATGGCAAGCCCGCGGGCGTGGCGCTCGACCTCAACCAGTCGCGGCCGATCGAGGGCTTCGAGACCAAGGTCGTCGGCGTCACGACCGGCCCGAACGGCGAGGGCTACGAAGCTATCGAGGGCTCCGACGTCATCGTCATCACCGCTGGGCTGCCGCGTAAGCCCGGCATGAGCCGGATGGATCTGCTCGGGACGAACGCCAAGATCGTCCGCCAGGTCGCCGAGAACGTGGCCAAGTACGCGCCGAACGCGGTCGTGATCGTGGTGTCGAACCCGCTCGACGAGATGACGGCGCTTGCCCAGATCGCGACCGGATTTCCGCGCAACCGCGTGCTCGGGCAGGCCGGTGTGCTGGACACCGCGCGCTTCACCAACTTCGTCGCCGAGGAACTCGGTGTCCCGGTCAAGTCGGTGAAGACGCTGACGCTCGGCTCGCACGGCGACACCATGGTGCCGGTGCCGTCGCACTGCACCGTCGATGGCAAGCCGCTGGACCTCGTGATGTCCGCCGACAAGATCGAGGAGCTGGTCGTGCGTACGCGCAACGGCGGCGCCGAGGTTGTCGCACTCTTGAAGACCGGCTCGGCCTACTACGCACCGTCTGCCGCCGCCGCCCGGATGGCCAAGGCCGTCGCCGAGGACTCCGGCGAGGTGATTCCGGTCTGCGCCTGGGTCGATGGCGAATTCGGCATCTCCGGCGTCTACCTCGGAGTGTTGGCCGAGATCGACGCTACTGGAGTACGCAAGGTCATCGAGACCGACCTCACGGACATCGAACTCGCCTCGCTGCGGGAGGCAGCGGAAGCGGTTCGGGCCAAGCAGGCCGACGTCGCCAGCATGTAGGTGCCGCTCGGTGGCTGCGCCGTTCGTCGCCCCCGGTGCATTTGTACGGGAGTTGGCCGGTCTTCTGGCTTGCGACTGGTCAACTCCCGTACAAACCGGCCAACTTCCGTACAACTGCGAGGCGAACCGCCGTCGCCCGACCGGCGACCAGACCTACGCGGACCCGATGGCGACCGCGAGCGCGGCTAGCGACAGCGCTGACGCGGCGACGTACGTGCCGACCGGGAGTCGCCGCGATTCCGCACGGACCCGGCCCTCGGAACCACGCGGCCGCAGCGCCGTGATGACCGGGCCTATGACGATGAACATCACGCCGAGTACGGCCGCCACGCAGGCCCACTGCCAGCCGATCAGGAACGCGGCTCCGCCGCGCGTTGTCTGCATCGTGGCCACGACGTCGTCGTGGCCGTCGCCGGGAACGGGCAGGAACACGACCGCGAGAGCGATCAGCGCGGCGACGGGCAGGCGCCAGCACCAGACGTACCAAGATCGACGGGCGAGACGGTGTCCGTCCGATGCTTTGATCCGCTGCATGAGCAACGTGCTGTCGGACAGCCGGCCGACGTCGGCCCGGCCGTAGCGGCGGCGATGGTCGCGATCGAGCAGGATGGCCGCGAGCGGAAGCAGTCCGTACGTGCACCATCCGGCCGCGGCCATGCCGATCGGCACGTTCCCGACGAGACCATTCGCCGCCTGGAACAGTCGAGGCGTGACCGCGTCGCGAGCAAACTCGACGGCGATCGCCACCGCGGCGAGACCGAGGAGTGTCCCGACGACGATGACGCGACGGCGGCGGTGCGTGTTGCGCAGCACACGATGTCGGGTCGCTGTGCGAGCCGCGGGGGGCGACGAGGCGGACACAAGCGGTGACAGTACCGAGCCGTGGCCGTACCCACCAGTGTTTGCGCAGCTCAAATGCATTGCGACGGATGACACGCCCCCCGACTGGGCCGGCAGGCGGTCTTCCAGTACGCTCGTACTGTTAATGAGATCCGAGAGGAGCGCCACCGACCATGGCGAAGATCAAGGTAACCAACCCCGTCGTCGAGATCGACGGCGACGAGATGACCCGGATCATCTGGAAGCAGATCCGTGAGCAGCTGATCCTGCCGTATCTCGACGTCGACCTCGAGTATTACGACCTCGGCATCGAGCACCGCGACGCGACCGATGACCAGGTCACGATCGACTCGGCGAACGCG
>Ga0193726_1002053_pt1 | contig 14259 bp, 17 predicted proteins | sample H2c1metaG_FD_144928 | JGI IMG/M metagenome (GOLD analysis project Ga0193726, IMG submission 144928) | Soil microbial communities from a riparian zone of the East river system, Colorado, United States - H2c1 | ecosystem: Environmental > Terrestrial > Soil > Riparian zone | place: USA: East River... | reverse complement strand
ATGTACCGCTTTGCGACAAAGGTTGCATTTCCGATGTACAATTATCTACCGGCGATAATTACGTATCGGGCAAAACAACCGACTTAAGTGCCTTTGGTTGTGATTTTAAAAATAGTCAGCATATTGGCTTTTCGGTTCAAAACCATAAATTTAAGGTTATCCTTAATGGCAAAGCAATCTATACCGCAACGGTAAACCATTATATTGGCAAAGTGCTTGGCATCCGCATCGGGTTTGAAGGCCCCGGTGAAATTAAGGATGTTAAGCTGGGGGATAGCAAACGTGTAGTTTATGCGGTGGATTTTACCAACAAGCGGGTGTTAGCTGCGGCTAAATAATTGCTTCGTTTTAGTCTGCTTCGAATAGCAGCTCCAGCAAATCAACTTCCATTTGCTTATCATCGATTTTGCTTTTGTAAGATGTATGCACAATTAACCTGAGGGTATTTGCCGTAAAGCTTTTAATTTTTAATACAAAGTTGCCCTCTTTATCCTGCCCTTTTATAACTATAGTGTTATTAACTATTTCGTAGCCAGCCTGTTGCGATAGCTTTTTATTCCTGTCGGGATAAACGGTTAAAAACTTAGCATTGGTTAAATCCAGTTTGTCAATTTTTTGAAATTTAACCACAGTGTCCGTTGCGATAAGTTTGCTGGTTTTGAATTTCCAGATTTTATGGATGGTTTGTTTGACAGCACTATCTATGGGCTTTTTTTCGGCCATGCTTTTTGCGTTAACGCAGATTAGCGAAAATACAAACAGGGAAAATAAAGCAAGGGTGCAGCGCATGTTCGTTGTGATGATGATAACAAGGTAGCGATTTTAGCGGATATAAATATAATCAGGTCATAACGAGATTAAATCGTTCCGTCTTAGCAGGGTCTCTTGAAAAGGACCCTGCGCGATGTTTGTGGTTTGCAAATACTTATTAAAGAGAATGAAACCCACGACATTACGTTCCAAACAAGTTCATCCACCGCAGGGTCCGCTTTGCGAGACCCTGCGGGAACGGTAACAAAAAAGGCACCCATCACTGAGCGCCTTTCAAATCTTTTATTCCCCTTTTAGGGGGCTAGGGGGCAATTATGCCTCTTCTGCTTCCAAAGCCATTTGCTCGTCAACCAATATACGGCCGCAATGTTCGCAAACGATTATTTTTTTACGCTGACGGATGTCCGACTGGCGCTGTGGCGGAATCTGGTTGAAACAGCCTGAGCATGAATCGCGCTGGATGGTTACTACCGCAAGGCCGTTTTTTGCATTCTGGCGCAGGCGGTTGTAAGCAATCAGTAAACGCTCATCGATGTTAACAATGGCTTTATCAGCCTCGGCAGTTAACTCGTTTTCATCCTTTTGAGTTTCGGCGGTAATGGTGCCTAATTCAGCTTTCTTGGCGTCAAGGTCGGCTTTGCGCGAATCCAAATCAGCAAGGGCTTTTTCATAGATACCGGTTTTTGATGCTATCTCGAAACCGAATTCCCTGATTTTTTTCTCACTTACCTGTATATCCAGGCCCTGTATCTCAATTTCTTTCGAAATTGCATCATACTCGCGGTTGTTTTTAACCTCGTTAAGCTGGGTTTCGTATTTTTTTGTGTTTGCCTGCGCATCCTTTATCAGGTTTTTGCGGGTAACAATATCATCTTCCAAATCATCCAGCTCGGCTTTAATTTTTTGTATACGGGTTTCTAGACCTGCAACATCATCTTCAAGGTCGGCAACCTCCATTGGTAATTCACCTCTAACCTGGCGAATTTTATCAATTTTTGTGTGGATAGTTTGTAGCTCGTATAAAGCTTTAAGCTTTTGTTCTACGGTTTGTTCCATTAAATAAAATATTTAATTGTGTTATTCTTATGTATCTGATAAACAACGGCTTAGCAGGGTTTTAATTTACTTTCAGTATCAATTACGGTATCAGCAGTGCTAATTTTATATATTTTGTGCAGCCTACCCTGTTAAATGAACGGGCAAAGATAGTAATTTATTTTGATAACACTTTTGAAATTTCTGCTTTTACAATTGCGTTCATTTTCTCTTCCTTTGACATATACTCACTCATGGTGGGATTTATACGCTCAGCTAATTTATCAATCTTTTCCGCCATGTCAGAGTTAAGGACTTCGTCAGCAAATCCTTTCCCCCAATTAATTAATTCCTCGCCGGACGTTTTTTTGCACCAGTCTTGGAGATATTTAATCATGTCATACCTCTTTAGCTTTGTCGGAAAGTCTTTAACGTTTGCAATGGTCTTATAAACAGCTATGAGATAAGTATAATACTCCAAAATAGATTCCAGTAACTGGCTGTCTTTTTTTATCATTTTCGTTTGGCTTCTCTTCGCCAATTTTAAACTCAATTCGTCTAAAGCATCCATTTCATCAACGACATTGCTGTTTTCAAATACGACTTGATAATTATCAGCAACAGACTTGAAAAAGGTATTGCTAAAACTCATTGCTATTAATTGAAGCTTAACTTCAACCTCTATAACATCAATTTCCATTTTTTTATTAAGTACTTTTTTAAAGAGCAAATTTAATCAATCAAATTTTAAGTTAGTAATTTATGTATCACCTCCGATGCATGGTTTACCAAAAAGTCTTTGATATTGGGTTTAATGGCATCCCATACGGCATCAGTTCCCTTTTTACCAACGAAAGAAACCACTATCCCGGTCGCCTTTTGTTTCCAAGTTTTTTTTCCTAATACGTATGCCGATTTTAACGTAGCCAATTCATCTTTTAGGTCTTGAATTTCCTCCCCTAATGCAGCTTGTCCCATTATAATTACATCGAGAGCGGCAAGCGCAGCATCAATTTTTTTATCTAAATCACTTACTTCATCATTGGTAAAAGCGTTTGCATCAAAGTTGTAGTTTATGCGTGATGCTTGCTTATAGAAAAAAAGTTTAGCCATATCGGTCTGCTTCTTCTTCGCTAAGTAAACGTGTTCAGGCATACGTTTATTAAGCAACACATTTTGATTTTTAATGTCAATGTTTACTAAAAAGGTTATTACTTCAGATAGGTAAACCAGTTGTTCTTCTTCGGTATCTAACTTATCAAAAATCGAATTTAGTTTATAGGTAAGTTCGCCGTGTTTGGTAAGATTATGGTTTTCCAAATACATTAAGCCAGCATTGTTTAAATCATCTTGGCAGACTTTTTTTGCAATATCTTTAGCCATATCTGCAAAACTAAAATCTGGTGCTGGTATCTGAATGTTTAGCATTTCCATCCTTCCAATGTACTACTTTTATATTATAAAAATCATATTCCTGATTTGTATTTGCTCCTGTCATTGTTACAAAACGCTCATTAATTAGTGTATTTATTATAGGCATTAAAAATATCTATATTTGAGCATGACAGATAATAGTACGATTACTATATGGGTAGGTGTAATTAGTGCATCCTCGGCTATCATAGGGGTTGTGGCAACACAGGTTATAACGGCATTTAATAACCGTAAAACGGAAATAAGAAGACAGGAGTTTGAAATATTAAAATTATCGCTTGAAAGGAAAATCGAAATTGGAGAGCATTTTTATTCTTTGTCGGGTGAAAATTTAAATTTAGCAAAGACTTTGATTAGCAATAACGAATTACTGTCAACCTTAAAATCTGATAATAGCCGGGAGTACATAAGTAGTATATACACCAGTTTTAGAGAGCAGTATCAGAACTTTAAAGCGGAGAAGAACATTTATAGTTCAGTCGAAATTTACTATAATATTTCATCAACTTATTCACAGGTTGCGGATAACGCCCAAATTCTAAAAACATATATAGCTAAAGTATTTGAATACAATCAGCAATTATCAGAAGCTAAAACCGACGAAGAAAAATTTGCCATTGTGCCAAAAGCACGGGAAGCGTTGCAGGGATACCAATCACACTTGCAATTAATGGTAGAAAGCATCGAAACAGATATGAAATTGTTAAAGATGAGATATTGAAAACATCCTTACTGCGATAAGCCAATTTGCTATTTCACTCCACTCATCTTCGTTATTACTCAGTTCTGGTAATGTTTTATTTCTGTTGCGTGCGTTACAAAGTTATTAATGTCATATTCATAAGTACCGTAACTTTGGCTTATGTTCAAAGGTGCCCATAGCATATCAGATGTTATTAACTTGGTATCACCGGACGGAAAAAATTCAGTTTTAAAACATTTTGATAGTACATAAAAATCAGTGTCCGATTGTTTTAAGTCAGTGGTTTTATTTTTGTCAACAACAGCAAATATATCTAAATGGGTGTTTTTTGATATGCTGTCAATACCGTACCTATCACTGTTATTTTCAAAATGAATTATATAGCCTTCGCCGTACCCGTTATCAATTGGAGAGATGCTAACAATTTTCATAGGATAATCATTCAATCCATTTGTATCTATGAATGTTATTAGCTGATTCTTTAAGCCTATTAGTGCATCTTGATGGTGGACATCGTTTTGAAACATCTTACCACTATCCGATACAAATTTTTTTAGGAATTCATCCAACTTGTATCCCTTGTTTTCTTTTTGAATTGTATTCCCTTGCGGTACATCGCAACCGTAAAGGCTACAAACAATAAGTAATATTAGCAACCATGATTTTTTCATTGTAAATAGGTTTTAGCAAATAAAATGTTAAGGTAAGAAAATGCCATGAAATTGGCGAGTGAGCGAAAATATATGAAGTGAAAATTTCTGTACCATACTAAATGCATATTATCGCCCTGGCGGGCGATCCTGAAAATATTTAAAACCCTATAATGTTTATAATTGTCGTTTAAGGTCGCATCAAATCCATCTTTTCAGAAGAAAAACACATACGGGGAACGCAAGACGCTACTAATTGCCGATTACTGTACAATAAACTGTATATACAATTTATTAGACAGGTGAATACTGGTACAAATAGGTACATAAAAGGGTTGAAAAGGAGAGTTAAGTACCGTTATGGTACATGTAAAATCAGTAGGATTCTTTGTGTACCCCGGTAATTTCTATGTCTTCGTAGTTGAATATTTGTTTTTTCAAACCCGTCCCATCATCCCATGAGCATTCCAACCTGTCGCAGAAATGGTCTTCGCAGAAATCGTCCATGATGAATTTTTCTACTATTAATGGTGTGTTATCCATTTTATGGAAAACTACCATGCCCACCTGCCAGTTATCGAAATTTTCTTTAGCAATCATTTGCACTTAATCCAAAGTTTCCGGGAAGGCAGCAAAAGCTTCACGATTTACTACCATGCCCTCCCGGTTGCGTGTAATACCCTCCCGCTCGTCAAGAATTTTTCCCCTCAACTTTTCCCAAGTGTGCTGCCCCTTTTTATCGCCATTTACGATGATACCGTGCAGCGTAACAGGGGTGGTCATGCCCTCTTGCCGGGGTGGAAAACACCTTGCTTGAACCTCGAATAACACCCCCTCGCATACTTCTATCATATCTCCTTTTTCAGGTAATACAGGGAATTTATATGTTAAGAATTCGTCGAACCTTGTCGTATTATACAGTGTGATTTTAAACTTGAAGTCGTATTTGTCTTTCAGCATAGTATTGGGGGTTTATAAGTTTATATTACGCAAATCTTGAAAAGAACCTTGCACCTGCTAACGCAAGTACTTCAATCGTTACCAAAGTTGTAACCACAAACAATGCAATATTATTGGTTGTGTAATGGGGCATGAACATTGAAATTAAGTAGTTGATAGCAGCTATAATTGATATTCCAATCATCAAGACTATCTGATAAACGGGGTCGATTTTAAGCCTCGTTACAGCAATGCTTACCACCAGTGATACAAATAGACTACCCAAACAAAACAATGCATTGTAGGTGCTTAGAAACGAAAATATAGCAACCCCATTCACTGTAAACACAGCTAAGATTGAATACGTAATAATTAATATTTTTTTCATTATTCAGGAATTGGTGGTGGCGTATCAATGAATAAATGTTTTAATAGGTCAAGGTCTTTAGCGGGCAGCCATTCATTTAAACCCTTAACCCATGCCCTCGTATCTTCGTTGATAGTATTATTGTCAATAAGTGCCTTTATTTCTTCTATTGAATAAGGTGCGCTCTGCTTACCATCTATTACGAAATAAAATGGGTTTGATACCACTGGTGGAGGTGGTGTTTCACTAACATTGCTCATCACCCCGCCCATACCCAAAAATTGATTTTTGAATATACCTCCCATGCCTAAACCAGCACCTAAACCAATCCCTGCACTGGTGAAGTTTCCAGCCCCGGTGTTTTCGGCGGACAAATCCAACACATCAAACGTCCTGTCCATTTGATACATGTCTTTGCCGATAACTTTAATACGCATGGCAAATTCCTTAGCCTCCTTCAACTTTATAAAAGACGGGTCATCCTCCGGGATGTTGATACTAACGAAGAAAAAGTTTACAATCTCAATTCCATATTTAATGAACTCCTTATTAATTTCCTTTTCGCAGTAATCAGAAAGTGCATCTTGGTACGCACCCACCTGTAACAGTGAAATCTTATCTTTTATTACCGCTTTGGAAAGTGCGGTAGTTATAGAACTAAGCACCTTACCAGTAAAGTAGTCAGTGATTTGAAGTGAATTAAATAGTTTGGCGGTGCCGACAATGGTAGTCAGAAAAGCACGTGTATCAACTACCCTAAACCCATATTGCCCGAACGCTCTGACCGGGACGATGACGTTATACAATGGGTCTTCGAGATTGATAGGTTGAAGCGTACCCCAACGGTTATCAAGCTTCGTCACCCTGTTAACGTACCATACTTCCGCAGCAAAAGGTGAATTACCACCAAAAGGCAGATTGATAAGCTTATTTAGCAACGGTATGTTGCCTGATTTTAGCGTGTAACGCCCCTCTGTAAACTCATCCAGCACGACACCATTCTTAACGAAAAATGCGCTCTGAGCATTGTTTACAATCAACTGCGCCCCAAGCTTTAAATCCTCAACAGGAAACTTCCACACAAAGTCAGAATTGTTTCCATCGTATTTTACAACCTCGATTAAAGCCATCTTAATGTTTAAGTAATAAGTACATTGCCAGAATATAAATTATAAAAAAGCCAAGTAACGCTATCAGCCCTTTTTGCCGCCTCGACATCTTATTTTCATACGACTGATAATCTTTACGTAAGTTTTGAACAGTGTAAACAAGATTTACGTTAGTACTGGCTCTTACGTCTAAAAGCGACAAGTACTTTAAGGCATTACCTTGGATTTCTCCCTTTTCAACCATTCTTCTGCCACCTATACCAAACTTGTTATTAGTTGGGACATCAATTATATAGCCACCTGATTTAAGCTTTCCAATCCACTCCCCCGCATTCAATACCAACACATTTTTTTGAGTGCATGTATTAGATAATAAGGTAAAAAAGCCATGTAAAATTAGCTATAATTCTTGAATTTATCAAGCCCTGACTTGATTAAAAATCAAGCCCTGACTTGTTGTGAAAAATGCTCTCTTTAATTCCCTTGCGGGTAAATGAGTGAAGCAGCGAAAAGTAAGATTGACCTTTATGTGGCGTACCGGGTAAGAGAATTACGTAAGGAAAGAAAGATGACGCAACTAACACTGGCTGTTGAGATTGGGGTAAGCCACGCCTTCGTCGGTCAGGTGGAAGACCCAAACCACAAATCAAGATATAACATCATGCATATCAATATGATAGCTAAAGCATTAAAATGCTCTCCTAAAGATTTATTGCCTGATGAACCGTTATAAGCTTACTAAAAGCAGGTAGTATAATTTATAATACCTTGATAATTAGATATTTAATTTCATTTTTTCTTGCATTTTCATGAAAGATTCGTATATTTGCAGTTGAAATCAGCGCAATAAGCCATTGCGGCAATCAAGAGACAGGGAAACCTGTCTTTTGTGCGTTTAAGGGATTTTGTTAAAAATAAATTTAGTTTTAGTTCAGGCTGTAAATGATTGATAAAAAGATGAATAGAAAAGTACCACCAACGCAAAATGCAAATGAAACAAAAAGTAAGGTCAGCAAAAAGTTTTTCACCAAGCTGGATATATACGATGCCATTGTATGTAAGGTGAAAGAGTTGCCGGGGATTGATTCAGAGGTACAGCAGTACAAATACTTATACATTATACATCTTATTATTCACCATAATACTCGTAACAGAGAAGATAAGCCGGGAAGTCCTATTTGCATTCAATATTTAGGTAAACTGTTTGGTAAATCACATCAGGAGACTTCTGAGATAGTAAGAAACCTTGTTGACTGGAAAATTATTTATCAAACTGAACCAGCTGTATTGAAAGAGAAATGTGCTAAGTATCAGATTATCGCTAAATACATTAACAACGATTCATATATCATGATTGAAGTGTTTGAATCTGATGCAGCATTTATAACGAAAATCATATATGAAGAAGAACAGGATGTAAGTAAAGACAAACTTATTTCTAAATTTCTCAATATCAGTAAATCTTCTCTTTCTGTTAATTCTGATGGTTATTCATTCCTTAATAATAAATACAATTTCTTTCTTTCAAACAATTGTATTGTACCTAAACATGGAGGTTCAAGTTTAGAAACTGTGTTTTTACTATCAAAATCTGAACTTTTAAGCCTTCAAAAAAGGAAAGAAATAGCCGGGGGGTATGGCATTGAACAGCGGGATATAGCCTTGTATCAAATTTTAATCGGTGATTTCAGATGTACCCGCCCATTGGATAAGGATGGTAAATTAAGCAGGGTCTATAATAACCTCACAAATTTACCCCGTGACCACCGTAAGTATCTCCATTTTGACGGTAACCCCATTTTGATGACAGACATATCAAATAGTCAGATTTTGTTAACTGTACCGATGATAGAAAAATATTACAAAATCCACTCCGGTAAGGGTGCGTTAGATATGCCAGCGGATATTGTCAAATTTAGGGAGTGGGCAGAATCAGGGTTGTTTTATGAAAATTTTTCAAAGCTATTACACCCCGGTGATATGACAAGTGGGCAGCGTAAGGAGATGAAAATTTACGTCTTTAGAGAGATATGGTTTAGTGCGATACGGCGGGTAAACAGAAACAGGATTAAACCAGTATTCAAAAAGAATTTCCCGGAGGTATTCAAAATTATTAAGGCGTTAAAATTCAAGAACTACAAGTCATTTGCAAGAGAATTACAGCGGTTTGAAGCTTCAATCATGGTTGATAAGGTTGCTAAGAAATTGTTGGTTAAACATAAGGTATTGACGTTGCACGATGCTATCATCTGCACCGATGAAGCCGTACTAATAAAAGCCGAAGCCCTTATTGAGGAGGCATTGGCTAAGTACGGTTTAACACCAAAGTTTAAAAGAGAGGAAGAAGGCAAAGCAAATCACATCGAAATGGTATCGCCACCACCGCCTGAACTTAGCGAAGATGATATTGTTAAAGATGGTTTCCCCCGATGGGGCAAAAACGTGAAACCCATCAAGAAAAGGAATTATCAAACCCCGGTCGGGGATTAATGGCACAGGGTTTAAAGCAAATTTAAAACACAAAAAATATATAATACAACATGGAACATACACCAATTATACTTGATTTATTCAGCTTTCATGAAGTTTTTTTTGATGAGGAACAGATTGAAACATTAATCGAAACGGGAGAAATGAAGTCGCTTAGCGTAACCACAAAATCAGGAATGCCAGCTGGATTGAAAATTGATTTGGCAAAGGAAGAAGATTTTTTTCATTTAAAAATAGCTATTACCTCACATTTTGGAACGGAGAATATAGATGTTTTAAACGATTTAGAAAATTGTAATGAAGTGTTTTTAAAATGCTGGATTTATATATGTACCTGCGATGAAAAAAGAAAGAAAATATATATCGATGATTCACCGGGACTTTACAAATTTGAGAGTGGTATCATTCTATCTGAATAGAATGAAATCTAATGATACTTAAAAAGGTTGGCTTATTTTTTGAAAAAAATTTGCAAAAAAATTTTCGAGGCAAGTCCTACCGGGGATGGTACACCCCCTATATTCGGGGGGAGTAAGGCGATACGGTGGGGAGAGCCGGGGGGGGGAATCCATAATCCCGGTCGATGTTTACGCCACCAATAAATTATCTGTTCTTATTATAGGAGTTGCTCTATACTCTCTTGCGTATGTGCCTAATGAACTTTCGTTCGTATGTCCAGTTAACGCCATTATTTGTTGATTACTATAGCCCTGCTCTTTTAAGGATATTACACCGGAATGTTTCACAGAATAAAGCGTTTGTCCTTTTTTAATCAAATCTTGAATTGCCTTAGTTTTAAATTTATCCTGAAAGTAACCTATTGTTATAGGGTTGATGTTAAATATCTGCAATTCATGCCAGCCATTTTCCCCCTTAACTGAACCTAAGAAATGATGATTAGGTTTAACGTCTGCCGATACCTGCCCCGCTATTAAATCCATTAAAAACTTAGGCAATGTAGCCGTTTGGCGTTTGTTAGTCTTTGCAATCTTCCCCGAAAAATAAACAGTGTCATTGGTGAAGTCAAAATCCTTATATCGCAGCTTCAATATTTCAGTAGGACGGCGAAGCGTATAAAATTGCACTAGCAGTAAGATATAAAACTCATTGTCAATGTTTTTTGCAACTGTAAGCAATTGTTTAAACTCATCTGTCGTATATGGCTTGTTGCTATCGCTATCGGTTACTTCTTGATACCTAATGTTTTTTATCGGCGATAGGGGTATCACTTCTAAATCCTTAACACAATAGTTAAATACTGCCTTTAAAAATCGAAGATTGCCGTTGCTATGGTTGGGCGTTTTAAACTGTACTAAAAAATTATTGATTAAAGCTTTGGTAACCTCTTTTAATGTGAGATTTATCAGATTATTAGCGGTCAGGTATTCTTTAAACACATTAAAGTAACTTGTATAAGTCTTTAAAGTTGAAGCTTCAACTGTTACATAAGGATTGCTTAGATACTTTTCAATGAAATAAACCAACGTCTTGTCTGCTTCGTCAAGCGTATCAAAGCGTTTGGTAATCGGATTAAAGTAATGAGACTTTAATAAGCCGTTAACCTCATTCAAATAAGTATCAGCAAATTTTTTACGGTCAACTTTATTAACCTCTGTTACCTTTCCTTTGGTTTTTACCCGAAACTCGTCACTATTCAAGTTGAATGCGAACTTTTTAATCGAACGTTTTCCGTCAAACTTATACCAAAACTGGATATACCAGTTAGTATCTTCTTTTGCTAAAAATGGCTTATTGCAATGGGGGTTATTGATAAATTCCATATAACAAATATACGAAATTCGGTATCATTTACGGTATCAAAGTGAAAGTAATCGTAGATTTTTAAACAGAAAAAGCGCCTTTTTGGCGCTTAAATGAGGGCTGTTGTAGTCCCATTAAATAAAATATTTGACGGGGTTTGTATTTACTTCTGTTAAACGGACGGCAAAGTTAGTAAATTTTTTTGTAATAATTTCATACAATAATTGCTGCGTAAATTGCTCACTTTCAAAATGTCCCACGTCGGCAATCAGCAGCTTTCCATCGGCATCAAAAAACTCGTGATATTTGTAATCAGCGGTTATAAAAACGTCGGCTCCGGCAGCTATGGCCTGCTTTAATAAAAAGCCGCCGGCCCCGCCGCATACCGCCACTCTTTTAACGCTTTTGCCGGTAAATTCAGTATGGCGGATGACGTGGCAATGCATTTTTTCTTTTATATGATACAAAAACGCTTCCTCAGCAACGGGATTATCCAGTTCGCCTATCATTCCCGAGCCCACCTGCTGATTTTGGTTGGTGAGGTGATATAAATCGTAAGCGACCTCTTCGTAAGGATGATTTAAAACCAGGGCCATTAAAATTTTACTTTCAAGGATGGCCGGGTAAATGGTCTCGATGCGGACCTCGTTCTCAAGGTGACGCTTGCCCGGTTCTCCAATATAAGGGTTTGTTTGGTCGTTACCCTTAAATGTACCGGTGCCTTCGGCGTTGAAGCTGGTTTCGCTGTAATTGCCAATGTTGCCCGCGCCTGCGGCAAACAACGCATTCCGCACGGCATCAGCATGACTTTGCGGCGTGTAGGTAATAAGCTTTTTTAACAAATTATGTTTAGGCGATAAAATACGGCAGTTTTTTAGCCCCAGTGTTTCGCATATTTTGGCGTTCACGCCTGCCGCCATATTATCCAAATTGGTATGAATGGCATAAATGGCGATGTTGTTGCGGATGGCCTTCTCTACCACGCGCTCCACATAGGTTTTGCCGTTAAATTTTTTCAACCCACGGAAAACTATAGGGTGATGTGATACAATTACCTGGCAGTTGGTGGCAATGGCCTCGTTTACCACAGCCTCGGTGCAATCAAGCGATACCAGCGCGCGGTGAATTTCCATTTCCGGGCGACCGACAATCAGGCCTGCGTTATCATAATCCTCCTGGTAGGCGAGCGGGGCAAGGCTTTCGAGGTAGGATGTTAAATCATTTAATCTCATAATGACACGAATTGATTGGGCACGAATTTAATGATAGACACTAATTTTCACGAATTAAGGCGAATGTCACGAATTAATTTAAGAAAGGCGATTTGAATGAAGCACTAATTTTCTCGAATTGAATCGAATTACACGAATTAATAAATAAAGACGATTTACCTGTAGGGGCGTATTGCATACGCCCAACCCATGCGGGTGTTAGATATCGCCATCAACGCATAAAAACTCACTACCTTGTTTGCGTGGGCGAATGCAATTCGCCCACGCAAACTAAAACTGCCGCGTTTTGCATTTCGTATAATTCGATTCAATTCGTGAAATTAGTGTCAATATTTTATCTTAAACCCAGCCGCATACGCCAGCCCGCTATCTTTTTGCAGCGCAGCAGGTATGGTAACATTAATCACATCCCCATCCTGTTTCCATTTAACCTTCTGTTTTACGCCAAGCAATGTTACCTGTTTTACTTTGCTTTGATTGCCGGTTTTAATGGTAACCATTGGCGGCAACGTTAAACCGCTATCGTCGCCCAACAAAAACGCATATTCATTATTCCCACCGTTTGTTTGGGTGAAGAATATATTCCCGTCAGAATATGGAGCAATAGCTTTTGATGCATAAATCCCTTCGCCGTTAATTTTTATCCATTTGCCTATATCGGTAAGGCGCTTGTATGCTTCGGGGTCCCAGTCGCCGTCGGGACCAGGGCCAATGTTCATCAACAGGTTGCCGCCGCGCGATACTATTTTTACCAGCAGCTGCACTATTTGTTGCGACGATTTGTATTTGTCGCCGGGAACATAGCTCCAGGAGTTACCCATAGTTATACACGATTCCCATGGATAGCTGAGCGGGGCTGCGGGTACCTGCTGCTCGGGCGTGGTGTAATTTTCGTAGGCCCCAGGCACAGCGCGGTCAACCATAATCAGTCCTGGCTGGTTTGCGCGGGCCATTTTGGCAATTTTAGGCATATCTATGTCCTGGTTGTATTTACTTCCCATCTCTTTAGCCAAAACCGAGTCGTCTTTTCTTAGCGGGCGCACCCAGCCGCCATCCATCCACAAAATATCAATTTTACCATAGCCGGTCATTAGTTCCTGTAGCTGATTGTAGGTAAAATCTTTAAATTGCTGCCACCTTTCAGGGTGTTTAGCCGGGTCATAATTGACGTTGCGGTCTTTAGGCGGGAAGTACGGCCACCAGTAATAGGGACTGTGCCAATCGGGTTTTGAAAAGTAGGCGCCTATCATAAAGTTTTCCCTGCGGAATGAACTGAATATCTCTTTGGCGACATTGCTTTTCGGATTGGTCGAGAATGGCGTTTTGGGGCTGGTTACTTTATAATCCGTTTGTTTGGTGTCAAACATGCTAAACCCGTCATGGTGCTTTGTGGTAAAAACGACGTATTTCATGCCCGCATCCTTCGCAGCCCTCACCCATTTATCAGCGTCGAAATGGGTGGGGTTAAAAGTGGTTTGCAGGTTTTCGTAAGCTGTTTTGTACGTGTTATAGTCTGCGCCATAGGGCCCTTTGCGCTGCGTCCAGCCTTCGTCCTCGGGGCAAAGGCTCCAGCTTTCAACCACGCCCCATTCGCTATATGGTCCCCAGTGCATAAACAGGCCGAATTTCAGATCCTGCCATTGCGCAAGCTTTTGCTGTACAGCGGGGTCATCGGGCGGGGTATAAGCGGCATGCTGCTGAGCTTTGCCGAAATTTAAAAGGAATAAAAAGGCGAAACAGGCGAGGATTGGTTTCATAATAGGCACTA
>Ga0193726_1002052_pt1 | contig 14262 bp, 12 predicted proteins | sample H2c1metaG_FD_144928 | JGI IMG/M metagenome (GOLD analysis project Ga0193726, IMG submission 144928) | Soil microbial communities from a riparian zone of the East river system, Colorado, United States - H2c1 | ecosystem: Environmental > Terrestrial > Soil > Riparian zone | place: USA: East River... | reverse complement strand
GTAGGAGTTGGCGGCGTTTCGGAGACGATGTTGGGCGAGGCGCTGAAGGGCAGGCGGCAGGACGCCGTCGTCGCCTCCAAGGTCTTCAATCCGATGGGCGGGCGACCCAACGATTCGGGCATGTCGCGGCTGCACATCAAGCAGCAGGTCGAGGACAGCCTGCGCCGCCTGCAGACAGACTACATCGACGTCTACTACATCCATCACGTCGACGTGCAGACTCCGCTCGAGGAGATGCTGCGTGCCTTCGACGACCTCGTGCGCCAGGGCAAGATCCTCTACACCGCGTGCTCGAACTACGAGACCTGGCGCATGATGGAGGCGCTGTGGCTCAGCGACACGAACGGCTGGGCGCGCTTCGACGCCTACCAGCCGCAATACAGCCTGGTGGTGCGCGATATCGACGAGGAGATCGTGCCGGCCTGCGAAGCCAAGGGATTGGGCCTGGTCGCGTGGTCGCCGCTCGCCGGGGGCTATCTCGCCGGCAAGTACAAGCCCGGCAGCCTGAAAGCCGACGGCACGCGCTCGGCCGAAGGCTGGGGCTTCAACAGCCGCTTCTTCGCGCCCAACCATGCCGATATCCTGCAGACGCTTCTGGACACCGCGCGCGAGATCAACCGCTCGCCGGCGCAGACCGCGCTGCGCTGGGTGATGGATCAGCCCTACATCACCAGCGCCATCGTGGGCGCGCGCAACGCCCAGCAGCTCGGCGAGACGCTGGGCGCGGGCGGCTGGCGCCTGCCGGCGGCGGCGCTCGCCAGGCTCGATAAGGTATCGGCCCAGCCGCACCGTTACCCGCGCGCCTTCGAGGAGTCGATGGTCGAGCGTCGCAATTCGGCGATCAAGATGCCGGGCGCTTAAAATGGTAGACTCTCTGCGGGTGCCAGCGGAGGTTGTGCCATGGGCAGGAACATCGTCGTGTGCTGCGATGGAACGGCCAATCAGTTCAGCCAGGACAACACCAATGTCGTCAAACTCTACTCGGCGCTGGTCGACGATGCGGCAAGGCAGCTGATCTTCTATCACCCCGGCGTCGGCACGATGGAAGCGCCGGGAGCGCTCACCAGCTGGGGCCAAAGGGCCACGATCTTCGCCGGCATGGCGGTGGGCTACGGCTTGGAGCGCGACATCACGGCCGCCTACACCTTCATCATGAACAACTACAAGGCGAGCGAGGGCGACCGCCTCTTCCTGTTCGGCTTCAGCCGCGGCGCCTACACGGTTCGCGCGATCGCCTCGCTGCTGCGCAGTTGCGGCATCCTGCGACCGGGCCACGAGACGTCGATCCCCTATGCCATCCGCCTGATGAATGCGATCGGGACCCGTCAGACCGCCGAGTATTTTCGCCTCGTCGCCCGCTTCAAGCGCACTTTCGCGGCGGGTTCCTGCAAACCGTATTTCGTCGGCGTCTGGGATACCGTGTCCTCGGTCGGCTGGATCAACAATCCCCTGAAAATCCCCTACACCGCCAACAACGCCGATATCCAGATCGGCCGCCACGCCATCGCGCTGGACGAGCGGCGCGGCTTCTATCGCCCGAACCTGTGGCGGCCCGGGGAGAAGGCGGCGCGTTCCGGGCCGAAGGACCTGAAGCAGGTGTGGTTCGTCGGCTGCCACAGCGATGTGGGCGGCGGCTACCCGGAGACGGAGAGCGGCCTGTCGAAGATCGCCTTGCGCTGGATGCTGCGCGAAGCCGAGGCGGCCGGCTTGCTGGTCGACGCCGGCCGCCGGGATGCGGCTATTGCGGCCGGGCAGGGGCCCGATCCCGACGCGAAGATGCATGACGAGCTTGCAGCGCATCTCTACTGGCGCTTGCTCGAGCACGTTCCCAAATATCACTACGACTACGCCACAAAGATGGAGAGCCGTCGCGCCAACCGAAGCCGGCCGCGCTGGCTGCCGCCAGGATCGCTGATCCATGAATCGGTCTTCCAGCGCACCGGCTATGCGCCGCAGCTGCCAACCGATCATGTCGTGAGCCATGACCTGCCGGCCGGCTCGCCAGGCTGAGTATTGTCCCGGATGCCTCGTCCAACCATCGGCTCGTTGAAGGAGCGCTTCAGCGCGCTTCGCACGCTGCGGCCTTTCATTGCGATGGTCTGGCGGACGAGTCCCTCGCTCACCGCTTCGTCGCTGTTGCTGCGGCTGGTGCGCGCGCTGTTGCCGGTCGTCGCCCTCTATATCGGCAAGCTGATCATCGACGACGTGGTGCATCTGGTGCAGATGCCGGCGCGGCCGGCGACGTTCGAGGACTGGCTGGCGAGCGGCCTGCTCAACTGGCTGGGCGTGCTGATCCTGGCCGAGCTCGCGCTCGCGGTCCTGTCCGACATCCTGGGCCGCGTCGTCGAGTTCGTCGACAGCCTGTTGTCGGAGCGCGTGACCAACGCCTCGAGCGTCAGTTTGATGGAACACGCCGCTACCCTCGATCTGGAAGATTTCGAGGATGCGGAGTTCCAGGACCAGCTCGAGCGGGCGCGCCGGCAGACCAGCGGCCGCCTCACCCTGATGTCGCAACTGATGGGGCAGGCCCAGGATATCGTGACCGTCGCGAGCTTTGCCGCCGGTCTCCTGGTCTTCGCGCCCTGGCTGATCGTCCTGCTGCTGGTGGCGCTGGTGCCGGTGTTCCTGGGCGAGGCGCATTTCAATGCGCAGAGCTACCGGCTCGACTTCGGCCGCACGCCCGAACGCCGGGAACTCGATTATGTGCGCCAGACCGCCGCCAGCGTCGAGACCGCCAAGGAAGTGAAGATCTTCGGTCTCAACCGCTTCCTCATCGAGCACTATACCAGCCTGGCGGACGCCTTCTACACGGCCAACCGCGCGCTCGCGCTGCGCCGCGCCACGTGGGGCGGCCTGTTCACGACGATCGGCACCCTGGGCTATTACATCGCCTACGCCTACATCGTGTGGCGCACCCTGGTCGGCGCGTTCTCGATCGGCGATCTCACCTTCCTCGCGGGATCGTTCCTGCGGCTGCGCAGCCTGCTGGAAGGGCTGCTGCTGGGCTTCTCGTCGACGGCGGGCCAGGCGCTCTATCTCAACGATCTCTTCTCCTTCTTCGAGATGCGTCCCGAGATCCTGTCGCCGGAGCATCCGCTGCCGTTCCCCAAGCCGATCCGCGAGGGTTTCGTCTTCGAGGATGTCGGTTTCCGCTATCCCGGGGCCGAGCGCTGGGCGGTGCGCCATCTCGACTTCACGCTCAAGGCCGGCGAGGTGGTGGCGCTGGTGGGCGAGAACGGCGCCGGCAAGACCACGCTGGTGAAGCTCCTGACGCGGCTCTACGACCCCGACGAGGGCCGCATCCTGCTCGACGGCCGCGACCTGCGCGACTACGACCTCGACCAGCTGCGCGGCAGCATGGGCGTCATCTTCCAGGATTTCGTGCGCTACAACTTCACCGCCGGCGACAATATCGCGGTCGGACGCATCTCGGCGCGCGGCGATCAGGCGCGCATCGCCCGCGCGGCGCGCAGCAGCCAGGCCGATGAAGTGATTGCCGGACTGCCGCGAGGCTACGACCAGCGCATCGGCAAGCGCTTCAAGAACGGCGTCGAGCTAAGCGGCGGCGAATGGCAGAAGGTGGCGATCGCGCGCGCCTACATGCGCGAAGCCGAGGTGCTGATCCTCGACGAGCCGACGGCGGCCCTCGACGCGCGTGCCGAATTCGAGGTGTTCCAGCGCTTCAAGGAGCTGAGCAAGGGCAAGACGGCGGTGCTGATCTCCCATCGATTCTCGAGCGTGCGCATGGCCGACCGCATCTTCGTGCTGGCCGATGGCAAGGTCGAAGCCGCCGGCACGCACGAGGAGCTTTTGGCCAGGCCAGGTCTCTACGCCGAGCTCTTCGAGCTGCAGGCCGCCGGCTACAGGTGACGAGCGTTCCGCCGCCCGGAACGTCGTCCTTCCCGTTCAAACGATACAACTTCCGGTATTAGCGTCGCGCGTCGTTACCGGTATGGTAGGGCGTGGACGCCCACTGGCCTTGACTGGTCGAGGATTTCTCCCGATGCCGCAGCATGATGCCCGAGCTCGCAGCCGCGCTTCGGGATCGGCTCCCCCCGGCGCGGGTTCGTTCAAGGAAAGGTTTGTGGCGCTCCGCACCTTGCGACCGTTCATGGTCATGGTGTGGAAGACCAGCCCGTCCCTGACCTTTTTCTCGCTGATGCTGCGGCTGACGCGCGCGCTCTTGCCGGTCGCCACGCTCTATGTCGGCAAGCTGATCATCGACGACGTCGTCAGGCTGGCGCACATGCCGGACCATCCGACGACGCTGTCGGAGTGGCTCGCCAGCGGCCGGTTCGATCGGATGACCATGCTGATCACGGTCGAGTTCGCGCTCGCCATCCTGGCCGACATGATCGGCAGGGTGGTGATGCTGGTCGACAGCCTGTTGTCGGACCGCCTGACCAACGAATCGAGCGTCAACCTGATGGAACATGCGAGGACGCTCGACCTTGAGGATTTCGAGGACGCGGAGTTCCAGGACCAGCTCGAGCGGGCGCGCCGGCAGACCACCGGACGCGTGACGCTGATGACTCAGATGTTCGGCCAGTTGCAGGACATGGTGACGGTGCTGAGCTTCGCCGCCGGCCTGATGGTCTTCGCGCCCTGGTTGATCGTCCTGCTGCTGGTGGCGCTGGTGCCGGTGTTCATCGGCGAGGCGCATTTCAACGCGCAGACCTACACGCTCGACTTCAGCCGCACGCCGGAGCGTCGCGAGCTCGACTATGTCCGCCTGACGGCGGCCAGCATCGAGACCGCCAAGGAAGTCAAGATCTTCGCGCTCAACCGCTTCCTGATCGATCACTATCGAAGGCTGGCCGATGCCTTCTACGTCGCCAATCGCGCGATCGCCGTACGACGGGCGGCCTGGGGCGGCGTGTTCACCGGCGTCGGCACGACCGGCTACTACCTGGCCTACGCCTATATCGTGTGGCGCACGCTCGAAGGCGAATTCACGATCGGCGATCTCTCCTTTCTCGCCGCCTCGTTCCGCCGCCTGCGGGCTCTTCTGGAGGGGCTGCTGACCAGCTTCTCGGCGACCGCGGGCCAGGCGCTCTACCTCAACGATCTCTTCTCGTTCTTCGAGATGAAGCCCAGGATCCTGTCGCCCAAGAATCCGCGGCCGTTGCCGCGGCCACTCCGCGAGGGCTTCGTCTTCGAGGATGTCGGCTTCATCTATCCCGGCGCCGCGCGCTGGACGGTGCGCCATCTCGACTTCACGCTCAAGGCCGGCGAGGTGGTGGCGCTGGTGGGCGAGAACGGCGCGGGCAAGACCACGCTGGTGAAACTCCTGACCCGCCTGTACGACCCGGACGAGGGGCGCATCCTGCTCGACGGCCACGATCTGCGCGAGTACGACGTCGAAGAGCTGCGCAGCAGCATGGGCGTCATCTTCCAGGATTTCGTGCGCTACAATTTCACCGCCGGCGACAACATCGCCGTCGGACGCATCTCGGCCCGCGACGACCGCCAGCGTGTCGAGCGGGCGGCGACCCGGAGCCACGCCGACGAGGTCATCGGCCGGCTGCCGGCAGGTTACGCGCAACGAATCGGCAAGAGTTTCAAGAACGGCATCGAGCTCAGCGGCGGCGAATGGCAGAAGATCGCCATTGCCCGCGCCTATATGCGCGAGGCCGACGTGCTCATCCTCGACGAGCCCACGGCGGCGCTCGACGCCCGTTCCGAGTTCGAGGTGTTCCAGCGCTTCAAGGAATTGAGCAGGGGCAAGACGGCGGTGCTGATCTCGCACCGCTTCTCGAGCGTGCGCATGGCCGACCGCATCTTCGTGCTGCTGGACGGCAAGGTCGAAGCCGCCGGCACCCACGATGAACTCATGTCGAAGCCCGGCCTCTACGCCGAGCTGTTCGAGCTGCAGGCGGCCGGCTATCGCTGACGGCTCATATTCCTCCCCTTCGCGGAGCCCGCGAAGGGGAGGTGCCCGCGTAGCGGGCGGAGGGGTCATGAGCACCACGACTGACGCTCATGACCCCTCCGTCGACGTAAGACGCCGACACCTCCCCAGCGTTGCTGGGAAGGAAGTGATGACGTCTACCCCGCCAGCACCGGCTCGCCGACGATCTGCGTGCGGTGCATGAGGCGGCGCAGGCTCTCGTCGAAGGCGTCGCGGCGGTGCATGACGCAGCGGTTGTCCCACATCACGAGATCGCCGGCGCGCCACTTCTGGTACCAGGCGAAGTGTTCCTGCGTGGCGTGCGCCCACACCGCGTCCAGAAGCTTCTCGCTCTCCTCGACGGAGAGGCCGTGGATGTAGGCGCCGGGCCGGCGGCCGAGGAACAGCGCCTTGCGCTGGGTCACGGGGTGCAGGCGGACGAGGGGATGCACAGCGCCCGGCGTGCGGCGCGGATCGAGGGTGCGCTGGAAGCCCTTGCGCAGCTCGCCGGCCGAATTGCGGCTGGAATCGTGGATGCAGGTCTTGCCCTCGATGGCGCGCTTCAGTTCGTCGGGCAGCGTCTCGTAGGCGGCATACATGTTCAGGAAGCCGGTGTTGCCGCCATCGGCCGGCACTTCCAGTGCATAGAGCAGGCTCGCGCGCGGCGGCAGCGGGTTGTAGGACATGTCGGTGTGCCAGACGAGCTCGTAGTTGCCGAGCCCGCCGATCGGCTTGCCATCCTTCACGACGCTCGAGATCACCGCCACCCATTCCTGGGCGTCCTTGACCAGTCCGGAGTCCGTGCGGTCGAAGTTCGCGGCGGCGACCGGCACGCGGTCGAGCTCGCCGAAACGGGCGCTGAATTTCATCAGCATGGGATCGTCGAGCTTCTGGCCGGAGAAGCGCAGCACCAGATGCTCGGCCCATGCCTGGGCGATGTGGCCGAAGGCGGCGTCGCTCAGCGGCTTGGACAGGTCGACACCATGCACGTCGGCGGCAAGGGCGCCGCCGGTCGGCTGGATCCAGACTTCGCTCATGGGCTGCCTCACGGTTCGAAATAGTGTGGCACGAATCGGCTGTTGTTGTGAGTGATGCGCCGTTCGTCCTCTCGCATGCCGATCCCGGCCGGCTGACCCGCGATCACCCACGAGCCCACGACGGCGTGGTTGCCGTCGAATACCGGCAGCGGCTGGTAGGCCTGCCAGACATAGCCTTCGCTGCCGTAGTCTCCCGCCGCTGTATCGAACAGGCCTGGACCGACGATGGTGACGTTGTGGCCCTCGCGGCCGAATATCGGCTTCTTCACGAAGGCGCTGCCGAGATCGGCGTGCTGGGTATCGAAGGCCGGCAGCAGGTTGGCGTGGCCCGGAAAGCCCTCCCACAGGAGCGGCAGCAGCATCTTGTTGGAAAGGATCATCTTCCAGGCTGGTTCGATGAAAGCCGTGGTGTCGGTCAGCACATGGGCGCCGAATTCCTCACGCACCATCCACTCCCAGGGATAGAGCTTGCTCATCACCTGGATCGGCATCTCGTCGGTGTCGGTGAAGCGCCGTCCGTTCCAGCCGACCTGCGGCACGGCGATCGGCTTGCCGGCGAGACCCGCCTGCAACGCGGTGTCGCGCAGGTATTCCGACGTCGCGAGATCCTCGGGATGGTCCTCGAAGCGCGCGAAGTGCACCAGGGCTTCCGGCGGCAGCTTGGCCAGGACTCCGCGCCAAGCCTCGATCAGCTTCTCATGGATGGAATTGAACTGGTCGGCGTCGGGCTTGGCGTCCTTCAGCCAGTACCATTGCACGACGGCGGCCTCGTAGAGGGCGGTCGGCGTGTCGGCATTGTATTCCAGCAGCTTGGGTGGACCCTTGCCGTCATAGGCGAGGTCGAAGCGGCCGCAGATCGTCGGATCGGCGCGCCGCCACACCTGCTCGATATAGTCGCCCCAGGCCGGCGGGATGCGCATGCGTTCCCAGAGCTTGTTGGCGACGACATATTCGACGGCCTTGAGGCAGAGGCCGTGCAGCTCCTCGGTCGCGGCCTCCAGCGTGTCGATCTCCTCGGAGGTGAAGGCGTAACAGGCCTGTTCGGTCCAGTAGGCCTTGCCCTCCAGCATGTAGAAGTCGAAGCCCAGCTGTTCGAGCTTCTGCTGCCAGCCCGGCCGCGGCGTCGATGCTTCACGGCGCATGGTTCAGCTCGCACCCGACGAGCTGCCCGAGGAGCCCGTTCCGCCGAAGCCACCGCGCTGGCTCTGGCTCGGCGCGGCTTTGCTGGCGTCCGGTGTCGTCGCCGACGGGCTTGACGTGGTGGCGGGCGAGGAGACCGCCGGTCCGCGATAGAAGGGATTGCTGAGGAACCAGAGATAGGGCAGCGCGCCCAGGCCCGCGCCGATGCCGGGCGTGCACGAGTAGAGCAGCGCCGCGCCGGCGACGCCCATCAGCACGAGCTTGATGCCGCGCGACATGCGCGGCCCGTGGCGTGGGTCGTGGGGTGGGTCGGGCGACGGCATGGACACGAGTCACGTCGTGAGGCAGGCGGCGTTGATCAGGCCGAAGCACGCCGCGAAGCCGCCGGCAGCGATGCCAGCGGCCGCCTGATTGGCCTCGATCGCCTGCTTGAGGCCCGGCAATATCAAACGCATGACGACATGCACGATCACCTGCACCACGAGGGCTACCAGCGCCCACAGCACGACGTCGGTCAGGCTCACGGAATGCGCGATGGTATTGGCGAGCGGCAGGCTGAAGCCCAGCAGGGCGCCGACCAGCGCTGTCGCCGCCGCGGAATTGCCGGCACGGATGAGGGCGAACTCGCGCCACGGCGTGATCAGGGTGTAGATCCAGAGAAAGAGCGCGGCGAGCGCGAAGCCAACGACGACGTAGCGCACGAAATTCGGGAAGGCCGTGACCAGCCACTGCACCTCGGGCATGACGCCGAGTCTCCGCCGCCTAGCCGTGCATGGTCAAGCCGCCCGACACGCTGATCGTCTGGCCGGTGATGAAGGACGCGTCATCGCTCGCCAGGAAGCAGACCGCACCCGGGATATCCTCGGGCTGGCCGACCCGCTTCATCGGAATGGCGCTCACCAAGGCCGCGCGCACCTTCTGGCCGCGCTCGTCGGCGCCGGCGACAGCCGCCAGCAATGGCGTATCGGTGGGGCCGGGGCAGACGGCATTGAGCGTTATGCCCTTGCGCGCCACCTCGCGCGCCACGGTCTTGGTGAAGGCGATGATGCCGCCCTTGCAGGCCGAGTAGACCGCCTCCTGGGACGAACCGACCCGGCCCGCGTCCGAGGCGATGTTGACGATGCGGCCCGCGCCGCGCGCCACCATGCCCTTCAGCACGAAGTGGCTCATGTTGAGCGGCCCGCGCAGGTTGATGGCGATGAGCTGGTCCCACAGGTCGGGGGTGGTGTCGACGAAGTTGGCGAAGCGGTCCCAGCCTGCGTTGTTCACCAGCACGTCGGTTGGACCGCTGTCCTTCTCGAACTGGGCGATTGCCTTGCCGACGGCGTCGTAATCGGCGATGTCGACGCCGGCCACGAAGGCCTTGCCACCTTCCTTCCTGATTTCGTCGGCGACCTTGTTCGCGCCGTCGAGATTCTTGTCGAATACACCGACCCCCGCGCCGTAGCCCGCGAAGCGCCGGCAGATGGCGCCGCCGATCGCGCCGCCGCCGCCGGTGACGATGACGTTCTTGCCGTCCAATCCACGCATGGTGCGCTCCTTCAGAGGGGCGAGTAGGGGTCGAACTTGGGCTTGCGCTTCTCCAGGTGCGAGGCGAGGCCCTCCTTCACCTCGGGCCCCATAAAGCCTAGCATCTCGAGCGCCGTCGAGGCGTCGAACGAAGGCCCCATCATGCGCAGCCAGTTGTTGAGTGCGTACTTGGTGAAGCGGATCGAGGTCTGCGCCCCTTCGGCAAGTTTGGTGGCGACCTCGAGGCCCTTGGCCTCGAGCTGGTCGTCCTCGACGCAGAGCGAGACCAGGCCGATGCGCTCGGCTTCCTCGCCGTCGACCGCTTCGCAGAGCAGCAGGTAGTACTTGGCCTTGGCCATGCCGCAGAGCAGCGGCCAGACGATCACCGCGTGATCGCCCGCGGCGACGCCGAGCCGGGTGTGGCCGTCGATGATCTTGGCCTTCTTCGAGGCGATCGACACGTCGGCCAGGATGCCCGCGACCAAGCCCGCCCCGACGGCGGGGCCGCGCATGGTGCTGACGATCGGCTTGGAGCAGTTGATGACGTTGTAGACGATGTCGCGCGCTTCCTTCCAGGTCCGCAGCAGCGCGTTGTAGTCCTTCATGTTCTTTTCGATGAGATCGAAATCGCCGCCGGCCGAGAACACCTTCCCGCCGGCGCCCTGGATGATCACGCAATTGACCGTGTCGTCGCCGTCGATGTCGCGCCACACATTGACCAGCTCGGTGTGCATGATCGAATCGGTGGCGTTGTATTTGTCGGGCCGGTTCATGGTCACCCGCAGCACCTTGGGATGCGGGCGATCGAACAGCAGGCGCTGGTAGCGTTTTTGCCAGTCGGACATCGGGTCTCCTCCGTTTGTGGAGGAGCGTAGTCAGGTTGCTGGGTGCGCGCCACTCCAGTGGCGCGTCATCGTCCGGAAGAGCATGAGAAGACGCAGACTCATGTCTTGCCGGAGCGCGGACCTCCAGGTCCGCTCATAGGTATAATGCGGACCTGGAGGTCCGCGCTCCGCATGAGAAGATCCAGCTAACGTCGCGTGTTGCCGGCGTTCCACTGGCCGGCGCTGGCGAAGCGCACGGCCTCTTCCGCCGCGCGAACCAGGGCGGCCGCCTTCAGCACGCTCTCGTGGTACTCCGATTCGAGGTCGGAGTCGGCCACCACGCCGACACCGGCCTGCACGTACATGGTGTTATCCTTCACCAGGCCGGTGCGCAGCATGATGCAGGTGTCCATCGAGCCGTTGGCGGCGAAGTAGCCGGCGCAGCCGGCATAGATGCCGCGGCGTACCGGTTCGACCTCGTCGATGATTTCCATGGCGCGCACCTTGGGCGCGCCCGACAGCGTGCCCGCCGGGAAACCGGCCTTGAGGGCATCGATCGCGTCCAGTCCGTCCTCGAGCGTGCCCTCGACATGGCTGCTGATGTGCTGAAGGTGGCTGTACTTCTCGATGGTGAACTGCTCGACCACCCGCACCGAGCCGATCTTGGCGACGCGGCCGACGTCGTTGCGCGCCAGATCGAGCAACATCAGGTGCTCGGCATGCTCCTTGGGATCGGCCAGCAGCTTGTCGGCGAGTTGCTTGTCCTCTTCAGGCGTGGCGCCGCGCCGTATCGTGCCGGCAAGCGGGCGAATGGTGACGATGTCGTCGCGCAGGCGCACCAGGATCTCCGGGCTCGAGCCCACGATCGAGAAGTCGCCGTAGTCGAAGAAGATCAGGAACGGCGAGGGGTTGATGCGGCGCAGCGACCGATAGAGCGACAGCGGCGGCAGTTTGAACGGCACGGAGAAGCGCTGCGAGGGAACGATCTGGAAGGCGTCACCCGCGCGGATGTACTCCTTGCAGGTCTCGACCATCGCCTTGAACTCGTCCTTGGTCATGTTGGCTTGCGGCTCGGGCAGGCCGTCCAGTGCATCGGCGCTCTCGCGACGGAAGGGCAGCGAGCGCTCGAAGTCCGATACCGCATCGGCCAGCCGTTCCTGCGCCGATTCGTAGGCGGCGCGCGCACCGATGCCGTCCTGGGGCCACGCAGGCGTGACCAGGGTGACGTTGTCCTCCAGGCGGTCGAAGATGCAGATCAGGGTCGGCCGCACCATGATCGCGTCGGGCAGGCCGATCGGGTCGGGATTGTTGTCGGGCAGCCGCTCCATGTCGCGGACCATGTCGTAGCCCAGGAAGCCGAACAGGCCGGAGGCCATCGGCGGCAGGCCGGGCGGCAGCTCCATCTGGCACTCGCGGATCAGCAGCCGAAGCGTCTCGAGTGGCCGCCCCTCGACCGGCTCGAAGGCCTGCGCGTCGGTGCGGGCGCGGCGGTTGATCTCCGCCTGGCCCTTGGTGCAGCGCCAGATCACGTCGGGCTTGAAGCCGATGATGGAATAGCGTCCGCGCACCGAGCCGCCTTCGACTGACTCCAGGAGGAACGAGTTGGCGCGGCCGTCGGCGAGCTTGAGATAGGCCGAGACCGGCGTCTCGAGATCGGCGACCAGCTTGGTCGAGACGAGCTGCGGCTTGCCGGACTCGTAGCACGCCGCGAATGCGTCGAAGTCGGGCGAGATCGACATCGGCCGCCTATGGCTGCTGCTGCGGCCGGAAGGCCGCCGCGAACGCCGCCTCGTCGACCGTCACGCCATACTTGGTGCGCAGCGCCGCGACGAGCTGCAGGACCAGGTCGTTGGCCACCATGGTGTCGATCTGCTTGCCGAAGCGGTCGAGCGCTTCCTTGTCCTTGGCCAGGTCGACCGCCTCGACCTGCTTCAGGCGCACGATGACGCTGCCGTCGGCGGTCCGGACCGACTGCACCTTGCCCGGTGCGAGCTTGAACAGTGCCTGCACCACCGGCTGGGTGAGGTAGTTGGGCTGATCGGCCTCGAAGCGCGTGACCGCCTTGGTGGTCCGCACCTCCAGGCCGAGCTCCTTGGCGAGGGTGGCGAGATCGGTGCCGGCATCGGCCTTCTCGACGGCGGCCTTCACCTTGGCGTCGGCGAGCTTGCGCCGCTCCTCGACCTGCCAGGCCTCGACGACCTTGGCTTCGACTTCGTTGAGGGTGGGAATGCGGGCCGGCGTGACGCGGTCGGTGCGCACGACGAAATACTCACCGCGCGGCGTCTCTAAAAGGTCGCTCTCGGCGCTTTCGCGGGTGTTGAACGCCGCCTGCACCAGCTCGGCGGCACCCGGGCCGATGACGACCTGCTTGCCCGACGCATCCTGGCCGCGCGCATCGACGTTCTCATAGGTCTTGATCTTGAGGCCGAGCTCCTCGGCGGCCGCCTTCATCGACTGGCTCTTGCTCAGGATGCGCTCGAAGTCGGTGACCAGCTTGATCAGCATGTCGGGCGCGGCCTGGGCCTTCAAATCCTTCTCGAGCTTGTCCTTGACCTCGTCGAACGACACCGCTTTGCCGGGCTCGATCTTGTTGACCCGGATGACGTGCCAGCCGAGCGGGGATTTGATGGGGGCCGGTGCGATGCCGGTGGGCAGGCCGAAGATGCCGTCGGCGAGCGGACCGGGCGGCAGGTCCTTCTTGGTGACCAGGCCGAGCTTGATCACGCCGTCCGCATTGCCGAGGACCTCCTTGGTCGCATCCTCCAGCGACTTGCCGGCGGTGGCGGCGGCAATGATGGCCTTGGCCTTGTCCTCGGTGTCGGCCATCGCCGGGTCGACACCTGGGGCAGGATGTCCTCGACGCTCAGCAGGACGTAGGAGAAGGCGCGGAACTCGGGGATCTGGAACTTGGTCTTGTTGGCCTCGAAATAGGCGTTGAGCTGCTCGGCCGTGGGCTTGGGCACGTCGGTGATGATGGCGTCGGGGATGTAGAGTGTCTCGGCGACCCGTTTCTCGCTTTCCATCTTGAAGATGTCGTCGCGCAGCGACTTGGGCGCGAGCCCCTCGGGACGCACCACGCCGAACAGCTGGTTGGCCGCGATCTCGCGGCGCATTTCGGTGACGTACTGCGCCTCGGAGATGCGCGCCTGCTGGAGGCGGTTGCGGTAGAGCAGGGGATCGAACGAACCGCCGGTGCCCTGGAAGGCCGGATTGCGCGCGATCGCCGCCCGCACCTCTTCATCGCTCACGACCAGCCCGAACTCCTGGACGGCGTGGTCGAGCACGGCGCGCTGCACGACCTCCTCGAGCGCTCGCACATGCAGGCCGAAGCGCAGCGCCTGCTCGGGCTCGGGCCGCTGGCCGGTCTGACGCTGGATGTTGTCGAGCTGGAGGTTGAACTGGTCGCGCACCTGATTGGCGGTGACCGACGAGCCGCCGACCCAGCCATAGATCGGGATGTGCGTGCCGCCGACATGGGCGATTTCGGTGCTGCTTCCGCCACTGCGCAGCATGTCGCCGATGCCCCACAGACCGAAGCTGATGATCAGCATGCCGAACATCACGGTCAGGACGATATATTTGGCGTATTTGCGGAACTGATTCACGGCGCCGGTGGGGTTGTGGACGGGTGACGAACGGGGCTTTTTATCGGGGCGCATGCCTACCACCCGCCCCTGGGACAGGCAACCAAGCGGCCTTTGACCGCTGAAGCCGCCGCCGCTAGACACGCGTCGAGCAAAATTTGGGGGATTTCATGGCACGGACCAGAAAGCCACTGATCGCCGGCAACTGGAAGATGAACGGCCTCAGGGCCGATGCGCTGGCGCTGGCCAAGAGCGTCGCGGACGGCGTGCAGCAGGCG
>Ga0193726_1002051_pt1 | contig 14265 bp, 16 predicted proteins | sample H2c1metaG_FD_144928 | JGI IMG/M metagenome (GOLD analysis project Ga0193726, IMG submission 144928) | Soil microbial communities from a riparian zone of the East river system, Colorado, United States - H2c1 | ecosystem: Environmental > Terrestrial > Soil > Riparian zone | place: USA: East River... | reverse complement strand
CTCCCAACCGTGGCACTTTTGTCACGCAACGAAATTCACGCGCAAATCGTTGATTTTACTGGTGGTGAGAGAGGGACTCGAACCCTCGACCTCGGCATTATGAGATCCAGGGGCAACCGTAACGTAATGAATTTCCGCGGAATTCGGCGCACCGCCGATTTTCAAAAGTCCGCTTTTGACCGTATGTTTCCGCGCGCGGACTGTTGAGTCCGCACGAAAAGTGACACGGTCATTGTTCGCCACCACGTCCGCACCCAGGGAGCCGGAACACATAAACTCGGTTCGCTCGCCGCATATGGGCCGATGGATCGGATCTGGGCAATTGCCATGCCCTACGTGAGCGACTTCGACTAACGGAGCTCGCAGGCATGACTCCGACTCGATCTTACGGGCCAATCTCCTTTTGCCTATGCAGCGAGATTCTTGCGAAGGCGAGTCGGACCAATAAGCACGTCCGCGGATATGTGAAATCGATCTCGGAGCTTTCGAACCATCGACATGCTCAACTCTCGCTTTCCGGTCATCACCTCGCTGACACGACTCGGAGTTCCGAGGAATTCCGCAAGCTCAGCGCGGGTCAATCCGTGTTGATCCATGAGATAGGACAAGATCTCCGGAAGCGAGGGTATCCGACGAGGCCATCGGCCTTGCTCGTACGCCTCGATAAGCCTCGCCTGAGCGACCAAGCGCCCTTGATCCGATGGATCAGCCGAATTCATCAGCTTCTCGAGCAATGCCTTCGCTTGCCGATGATCCTTATCGTTCTCAACAATGACTAAAGTTGCCTTCATTAAATACTCTCCGCGTCGATCTGGTCGTACTCTTGATGTGAGCCGAAAAATCGAATCATCAAGACGCCTGCCTGATACTGAACTACTGCCACCAACCGATAGTCGTTGGCCTTGATGTTAAAAACGACCCTGCCGCCTTTGAGAATGCTGGCCTTCGGATGGGCTTTCTTCACATCCTGCGGTGATCGCCAGTTGGCGCTTTCCGCGATCGCTCGCCACGCGTCGAATTGCGCACGAGCGGCCTTTAGTCCCTTACTGCCCCGCTTTTTGGCAAAATAGCCTTCCACCACGTCGGTTCCGATGACAAGCATTTGTCGCCATTGTAGACGTCATTTCCATAAAATGGAATTGCAATTCCAGTTTTGGGAACCATTCCACCTAAATCGTATGAATCCGCGGTTTGATTTGCGCAGGCTGCTCAGCCATTGGTCACACGAACTAGCAGACGCGGAAACTTCGACCTAAGCCCAAGTGATCGATCTCGAGCTTGACCGAGGATTTTCAAATACATATCGTCGGCATTTGGAATGAGCTGCCGATCAATCGGACCCATCTTAGTGCATCCACCTTTCTTAACCGATGACGATTATGATGAGCTCGCGGACTGGCTCGAACGTCGACGCATCGGCATCACGGATATCGTCGAACTCGAGGGCTTCTTGACTGCACTTGTTATCGGGCCGAACGCCGTGAGCCCGATCGTCTGGCTCCCGAAGGTCTGGGGCGGACGCAAGCCGAAATTTACGGACCTTGCGGAAATGAATCGATTCGCCGCGCTGGTAATGGGCTTATTCAACGATATCGTTTTCTGCTTTGAACAAGCGCCGCAGGAATTTCAGCCAACCTTTTACGAAAGCAAAGTCAAAGGGCGACGCATCATCATCGTAGATGAATGGTGCCGGGGATTCTTGAAGGGATTGCGTCTCGATACAAAAGGCTGGAAGCCCTTGAAGCGTGAACGACCGGATCTGTTAAGGCCCATTGAGCTTTTCGGTTCGCCCGCTGGCTGGGAGGAATGCGAGGCGGGTGGTGAAGAGAAGATGCACCGGCTCTGGTCGCCGAAAGTAACGCCGGCCGTCGAAGCCATTCATGCCTACTGGATCCCGCATCGCCTGGCTCAAGTTCGACGGCAGGCTGGTCAGACGACTCATTGACGATCGTCCGCCGTCCCGCACGCGCCCCGCAGCATCAAGACGCAACCAGGGATTGAACGGTAATCCGTTGATTTACTGGTGGTGAGAGAGGGACTCGAACCCTCGACCTCGGCATTATGAGTGCCACGCTCTAACCAGCTGAGCTACCTCACCACAAAGAGCCGCGGATTGTGTGGAGCTACGCGGTGCCTGTCAAGCCAAACCTAGGGTGTACGCTCGTAAAATCAAAGGGTTAGACCGAGGGCACTCGAAATAATGCGTGTCCCGCTACGGCTTGGCCGGGGCTGCCGGCGGCCCGGCGGGAAATGGCCTCTCGGGCAGGCCATTGGTGTTCTGAAAACTCTCGATCAACCAATGCCCTGATTTTTTCTGCAACACCTGAATCTCGATTCCTTGGCGAGGTTCAGGCATGCCGGGCGGAGTCTTCGCACCTGTCATCGTCCAACTGACGTGCGCGATCGCAATCGTCGGTGATAAAAAGCGCACCGCGGTATCGGTAATGGTGAGCTGGCTTTCACGAAATACAAAGGCGAACGCCGCGGTTAGCTTACTCTCTATTTGCGCGCGCCCCTTCCACCACCATCCCACGACGTTGACGCAGTCGCCGTCCTGTGTGAACAACGCAGCGTAAGCCGCGGCGTCGTGACGATTCCAAGCGTCCGCTTGCGAGACCTGCACTTGCCGAATGCCGCTTTCATCGTCTGATGGTGCAGCGGATGCCGTGCCGCCAAACGCCACCAAAGCAAACGACACCAACCATGGATTCCAGCCTGCGCGTCGTTTCATTCGGAGCTCCCATTTAGACGTTGCGCCTAAAGTTTGTGTTTGTGATTCTCTCGACGCCGGAACAGGACCGCTAAACTATATATCGCCCATCCGGCCCGCCCGCGTCAACACGCAAAAGGCGCGCAATTCAACAGTTACACGTTAAATCTAAAATGCATCACATCGCCTTCCTTGACGATGTATTCCTTGCCCTCAAGGCGCAACTTGCCCGCTTCCTTCGCGCCCGCCTCGCCCTTGTAGCGAATGAAGTCATCGTAGGCAATCACTTCCGCGCGAATGAATCCGCGCTCGAAATCCGTGTGAATGACCCCCGCCGCCTGCGGCGCCGTCGCCCCGGCATGGACCGTCCACGCGCGCACTTCTTTAACGCCTGCTGTGAAATAAGTCTGCAGACCCAGCAAGGAATAGCCGCCGCGGATCACACGATTGAGCCCGGGCTCGTCCAGTTTCAATTCCGCCAGGAACTCCGCTCGATCGGCTTCTTCGAGTTGCGCAATTTCCGCTTCGATGGCCGCGCAAATGGGCACCACGATCGCGCCCTCAGCGGCCGCGATCTCGCGCACCCGGTCGAGGCGCGGGTTGTTGGTGAAGCCGCCTTCATCGACATTGGCGACATACATGACGGGCTTGTCGGTCAGCAAATGCAGGTCGCGCAACAAGGCGTGATCATTCGCGTCGAGTTTCAACAAGCGCACCGCCTTCGCCTGGTTCAATTGAACGCGTACCTTCTCGAGCAGGTCCCGCAATCTGACGGCATCCTTGTCCGCGGTCTTGGCCGCCTTCAGTGCCTTCTGATGCGCCCGCTCGACGCTGTCGAGGTCGGCCAGCGCCAACTCGGTATTGATGACTTCAATGTCGCTCGCGGGATCGATCTTGCCGGCCACATGAATGATGTCGTCGTTCTCGAAGCACCGCACCACATGCGCAATGGCATCGACCTCGCGAATGTGCGCGAGAAACTTGTTGCCCAAGCCCTCGCCTTTCGAGGCGCCGGCGACCAGGCCGGCGATATCCACGAATTCCACGGTGGTGGGCAGAATCTTCTCAGGGTGCACGATGGCCGCCAACTTCTCGAGGCGCGGGTCCGGCACCGGCACCACCCCAACATTCGGATCAATGGTGCAAAAGGGATAATTTTCCGCCGCGATCTGTGCGCGCGTCAGCGCGTTGAACAGCGTGGACTTGCCCACATTCGGTAAACCAACGATTCCGCAACGAATGGGCATTAGGTCTTTCCTGCACGGCTGTGCAAACGGGTCATGGCGCGCTCCGCGCCCTGTTCGAGCAGCAGCGGGATGCAATCCACCGCGATGGCGACCGCATCCAAAATGAGATCCTCTTCGGCGCGCGGCGCGCGCGTCAGCACGTAGTCGATGACTTCGGCCTTGTTGCCGGGATGGCCGATGCCTAGGCGCATGCGCCAAAAGGTCTCGCCGATATGCGCGATGGTGTCGCGCAGCCCATTGTGTCCGCCATGGCCGCCGCCTTGCTTCAAGCGCACGGTGCCGACGGGCAGATCGAGCTCGTCATGCGCGACCAAGATATCCTCGGGCTTGATCTTGTAAAAATCGCTCAGCTGCCGGATCGATAGGCCGCTGCGGTTCATGTAAGTGGTCGGCTTTAAAAGCACGATCTCCTGGCCTTCGATGTTGATCTTCGCGGTTTCGCCCGAAAATTTTCGGTAGTCGCGAAACTCGCCGCTGTGACGGCGCGCAAGCAGGTCCACAAACCAGAAACCCGCGTTGTGGCGGGTCACCAGATGTTCAGGGCCTGGATTGCCCAGGCCGACGATAATGCGCAACGGTAAACCAGCCATCAAACAACACCCGAGCCTTAAAAAGACAAGGGCCGTCAAACCGACGGCCCTGGAGGAGAACGCCTAAGAAAATTATTTCTTGGCGTCTTTCTTTGCCGGTTCCTTTTTGGCTTCCTCTTTCTTTCCAGCCGCAGCCGCAGGCGTCTTCGCCGCATCTGCCGCCGCACCTGCTGCTCCCGCCGCTGCCGGAGCTGCTGCCGCGCCTTCCGCCGCGCCGGGCACAGCTGCCGCTGCCGCAGTGGGTTCGGGCTCTTCAGCACGCGGACTATGGATCGCCACCACCGCCGCATCTTCCTTCGCCAGCGCCGCGAGCACGACGCCCTGCGGAACCTTGAGCTGCGACAAGTGGATGCTCTCATTGAGCGATAGTCCGGAGATATCGACTTCGATGAATTCCGGCAAATCCTTCGGCAGGCAGGAGATTTCCGCCTCGGTGCGCATATGCGACACGAGCCCACCCTGCGATTTGACGCCTGGCGCGACCGCCGCACCGGTGAAGTGCAATGGAATGCTGATGCGGATCTTTTCGTTCTCTTCGACGCGTTGGAAATCGACGTGCACGATCGCATTCTTGAACGGGTGCCGTTGCACGTCCTTCAAGATCGCCGCCTGCGACTGGTCGCCCACTTTCAGATTCAGGATGGTCGAATAAAACCGCTCATTGTCGAGCATGATCAGAAGCTTCTGATGGCTCAACGTCAGAGTCCGTGCGGCTGCGTGCCCGCCATAAAGAATTGCCGGCACTTTTCCGGCGTGACGCAGGCGGCGGCTCGCACCTTTGCCTTGCGTCTCGCGGAACTCGGCAACGAGTTCGAAAGAGGTTTTCATAATCTTCTCCAGTTACATCACCAACTAAAGCGCCCTTGCATCGCGACCAATTGCAAAGGCACCGACCTAATCGCCAAATCTAATCGATATACAGCGAGCTCACCGACTCCTCGTCGCTGATGCGGCGAATCGTTTCAGCCAACAGTCCCGCCACACTCAGCTGGCGTATCCGCGAACACGCCGTGCCGGCCTCCGACAGCGGTATCGTGTCGGTGACCACCAATTCATCCAATACCGAACTCGAAATTCGTTCAATCGCCTGGCCCGACAACACCGGATGGGTGATGTAGGCCACCACTTTCAACGCTCCCTCGTCTTTGAGCGCCTGCGCGGCCTGGCATAGCGTGCCGGCCGTATCCACCATGTCATCCACCAACACGCAGGTCTTACCCTCGACCTCGCCGATGATGTTCATCACCTTCGATTCATTCGCTCGCGGCCGGCGTTTATCGATAATGGCCAAATCCGCATCATCCAATCGCTTCGCCAAGGCTCTTGCGCGAACCACGCCGCCCACATCGGGCGACACCACGATCATATTCTGGTACTTCTGTTTCCAGACCTCGCCGAGCAGCACCGGCGATGCGTACACATTGTCCACCGGGATATCGAAAAATCCCTGAATCTGGTCCGCGTGCAAATCGATCGTCAGCAATCGATCCACGCCGGCGCCCGCCAGCATATTCGCCACCAGCTTGGCGGTGATCGCCACGCGCGTCGCGCGCGGCCGCCGATCTTGCCGTGCATAGCCAAAGTACGGCACAACCGCGGTGACCCGCTTCGCCGATGCCCGCCGACATGCGTCGGTCATCATCAAAAGCTCCATCAAATTCTCCGCCGGCGGACAGGTCGGCTGCAGCAGAAACACGTCGCGCCCGCGCACGTTTTCCCGCAGTTCCACACTGACCTCACCGTCGCTGAATCGATCCACATCGGCGCGCCCCAAGGGCACGTGCAAATGCCGGGTGATCTCCTGGGCAAGCGCAGGGTTGGCACTGCCCGTGAACACGGCAATCGACAAAGATCCGAATTCATTATTTTGCGACATCGACCTTGCTCAAATTGGCTTCATTTCGCTCGACGAATCGCCCGCACCGCAAAAATTGGCTGGGGTGGAAGGATTATTCGGCCCTTCGGGCCTCACCCCTTCGGGGCCGCCCTCCGGGCGTTATCCTTCCCCTGCTAATCATCACTCTTGGACCATTTTCAGTCGACGAACCGCCGCCACCAAAAAAATTTGGCTGGGGTGGAAGGATTCGAACCTCCGAATGGCGGGATCAAAACCCGCTGCCTTACCACTTGGCGACACCCCAACTTGGAAAACAAGCCAGCTTCAGCCGGTCCTCAACGCTTCAAGCAAGGGCGAGTCATTCAGTCCGCGAGCCAGAAAGCCAACAAATCCCGGCGGCATCTTACGCATTATTTCTTGCCCAAGATCCATGGTCTCACAGGCCAAAAATACACAGGCCCCCGTGCCAGTCAGGCGCGCAGAACCAAAGAGCGATAGCCAATCGAGCGCATGTGCAACTTCAGGATAACGGCGTCGCACCACGCCCAAGCAATCGTTCCTTCCACCGGACGCCAGGAAACCGTGAATTGTGATGGGCGCAGAATTTCTTGTCAATTCAGGATCTTGAAACACCTCGGCGGTGCTGACGAAGACATTTGGTTTTAAAATCAGATAGTTAGGCGCAACCGGAGCCAGCGGCGGATACAGCGGTGTCAGGCGTTCCCCCACCCCTTCCGCCCAGGCGACACGGCCATGGACGAATACCGGGACATCCGCCCCCAACTTCAAGCCCAGCGCGGCCAGATCTTTGGTGGGCAGATTCAGTTCCCACAGTTCATTCAACGCCATCAAACAAGTCGCCGCATCCGAGCTTCCGCCGCCCAAGCCCCCGCCGATCGGGATTCGTTTGCGCAAGCGGATGTCGGCACCGAGCGGTGAACCCGTGGCTTCTTTCAGGGCATGAGCCGCGCGCAGGCAAAGGTCCGCACTCTCAGGCAATCCGGGTATGTCGAGCGCGCGCCGAATCTGCCCATCGGCGCGCACCTCGATGGCGATCTCATCGCATAGATCGATGAACTGAAAACAGGTCTGCAGCTCGTGGTAGCCGTCGGCCCGCCTGCCTAAGATGTGCAAAAATAAATTGAGCTTCGCAGGCGCTGGCCACACCGGCGTGGCCGCCGTCATTTAGGCCAATCCCAGTGATCGATGATGATGCGCACGCGCACATTCTCGCGGCTCAAGACCAACCGTGCGGGCAACAAGTCTCCCGCCACCGGCAGGTAGCGATCGTAGGCGATGCTCCACCCTGCCTGCGTTATGGCCTTCGCGCGATCCTGATCGTTGCGCGACAATTCGAAACCGCCAGCGGGATTCGGAACGCCGAGCAGCCAGTAGTGAAGATTCTCGAGCGGCAGATCGAATCCCAATTTTTCCTGGACCTGGGATATCACGGCATCGCTCGGCGGCGCGCCGTTCATCGAGAGACCGTCGGGGCCTTGTTTGAGCACCAACGCGCCGATGCCGAAGGGACCTGAGAGATGGACTTCCGCGAACATCCCGGTTTGCCGCCAATTGAGCGTGGCCTGCCATCCTTGCGTGCCAACGGCGACGGCTGCGCGGCCATCGAGCTGCCAGGCGCGGCCCTGCTGCAAATCCGTGACCCGCTGCTCCCACTTCACCGACGGCGCCGACGGCGGCAACGGCCGCACGGTCGCGCACGCCGCGAGCGCCGAACAAACACCTAAGAGCCAGGCACGCCGCATGGTCGATCAGTTTGCTGCGGTTAAGCGATGCCGCGTCGACTTGAGCAAATGATTGTCCGCATCCAGCGCGCTGGCTTCGGCCCAGATTCGCTGTGCCTCATCCTGTCGACCCATCTGCCACAGCACCTCGCCCAAGTGCGCCGCGATATCGCCGTCGTGATCATTGGCGTACGCCGCGCTCAGGTAAGGCAGCGCCTCGACCCCGCGCCCTTGGCGGAACAGTACCCAGCCTAAGCTGTCGAGAATGGCTGCATTCTTAGGCGCCGCCGCATGGGCACGCTCGATCAGCTTGCGGGCCCGCGACAGCTCCTTGGCGTGATCGGCCAGCGTAAATCCCAGGGCATTCAGGGCCGCCGGATCATTGGGCCGTGCTTTGACGACCAGGCTCAGTTCACGCAGCGCAGCGGAAACCCGTCCCTGTTCCTCGTACACGGAAGCCGTGGCGTAGTGCAATTCCACGCTATCCGGATATTCCAGGGCGCCCTTTTCCAATACCGCAAAGGCCTTCGGCAATTCGCTGGATTGGGCATACATCCGCGCCCGCGCGGTGAGTATTTCGGGCGCGCGCTGCGGCTCATCCTCGATGAGCCGATCGAGCAATTCGTCCGCCGCGCCGGCAGCGCCATGAGTGTGCAGCAGGGCGGCGGCGCGCAGCAGCGCCGGCAGCACGTTCTCGCCCTTCTGTACCTGCGAGTAGAAGCGCAGCGCGCGCTCCGCATCGCCATTGCGATCCGCAATCAATGCCAGGTAGTAGAACGCATCATCGCCGAATTTCCCCGTCGTCAGCAGCTGTCTGAATCTCGCCGACGACGCGTCGAAATGGCCCTGTTGAAACTCCAGCAATCCCAGCAAGCGCAGCGCCACCGCCATCGATTCAGGATTGCGCGCCAAGATTTCCAACTGCGCCGTGGCTTCCGGCAGTCGCTGCGCGGTCATCAGCAGCGCCACGTAGTTGAAGCGATTCGTGGGCGACTCATCGGCTTTGAGCTGGGTCAGTGCAGCGCTCAAGGGTTCCTCGACGTCGCCTGCCAGGATGCGCGCGCGCAAAAGCGTCTGCGCCAACTCTTTGTGGGCACTCTGCGTCTCCGCGTTCCCATCGATGGCCAATGCGCTCGTCAAGCTATGCACTGCCGCCGCCGGATCATCCGCGCGCAACGCCGCCAGTCCCTGGACACGCAGCGCCGACGGCGAGGTTGGAAAGTAAGATGCCAATCGATCGGCGAGCTGGTGCGCGCCGAAAACGTTTTCATCCGATCCCAAATCGGTCTCGACGCCGGCGAATTCCGCATCCACCCCCATGGGTGAATTCAACAAGACGATTCGATAGTGAGCCGCCGCCTCGTCGACTTTGTCGAGCGCGAGCGCGGCTCTCGCGGCGGCGCGTTGCGCGTCCAGCGATCTCGGATTGAGGAAAAGCCAACGCGCAGCCACGCCCGCCATCAGCGATGGCTGCAGCGTCTCAGCCGTGACTTCGGTCGCGCGTTGTAATATTGCGGGATCCGTCTCGTGCGCCGCGGCGGTCGCATATTGGAGCGCGGCGACGCGCGGCTCCTGGCGAGCAAGGGCTATCTCGCCCGTGACAGTATAAAATGACTGCGGGGCCGAGGGTTCGGACTTGAGTGCCGTGCCCGCGCAGGCGCTCAAAGCGAGCGCGCCCATACCTACGGAGGCCCCGGTGATGATGTTTGAAAATGAGAACACGGCCGCACTATAGCGAAATGAATAAATAAGCGCCTCCATGGCATTCAATATCCTCGGTGTCAACCATAAGACCGCACCCGTTGCGCTGCGCGAAAAGGTGGCGTTCGGCGAGGACCGGCTGGTCGCCGCGTTGCAGACCCTGCGCCAGCAAAACGGGGTTACCGAAGCGGTGATCCTGTCCACCTGCAACCGCACCGAAGTGTACTGGTCCGGCCCCGCCAGCGGCGCGGAGCTGTCCCAATGGTTGGAACGGCACCACGGGAACAATCTCGATCTTGCGGCCAGCCTGTATATTCATCAGGAATCGCGTGCCGTGGAACATGCCTTCAGCGTCGCATCGGGCCTCGATTCCATGGTCTTGGGCGAGGCGCAAATCCTCGGCCAATTGAAAGACGCCTATCGCGTGGCGCAGGAAACCGGCAGCACCGGCCCGGCCTTGAACAAGCTCTTCCAGGCGGCCTTTTCGGCCGCCAAACGCGTGCGCTCGGAAACTCGCATCGGCGCGAATGCCGTGTCGCTGGCCTCGGCCACGGTCAGTCTGGCGCGGCGGGTGTATGCGGATTTGAGCGCCCACAACGTGCTGTTGATCGGTGCGGGTGACATGAACGCGCTGACGGCGCGGCATTTCATGAGCGCCGGCATCAAGCGCATGGTCATCGCCAACCGCACCTTGGGCCGCGCGCAGGCACTGGCGGGAGAGTTGCAGGCACACGCCGTCGGCTTGAACGATTTGGACCGGGAATTGGCGGAAGCGGACATCGTCATCAGTTGCACAGCGAGTCCCGCCGTCGTGGTTACCAAGCGCGCGGTCGAGGCGGCCATCCGCGCGCGGCGCCGGCGGCCGATCTTCATGGTGGATATGGCGGTGCCGCGCGATATCGAGCCCGACGTCGCGGAGTTGGAAGACGTCTATCTTTTTTCCATCGATGACCTGCAGCAAGTGGTGAACGAGAACATCCAGCAGCGCGAATTGGCTGCCGGCGGGGCGCGTCTGGTCATCAACGAAGAAGTGACGCGATTTCTCGCCGAATCGCGTGCCCAGGACGCAGGTCCCGCCATTCGCGCGCTGCGTCAGCAGGCCGACGGGATTCGCCGGCAAACCGTGGAACAGGCGCAGCGCATGTTGGCGGCGGGAAAATCCACCGACGAAGTCATCGAGTATTTGGCCAATACGCTCACGAATCGGCTGCTGCACGCCCCCACCCAGGCCCTGCGCCAGGCCTCTGAACTGGCTGATTTGACGCTGGCGGAGACCGTCACCCGGCTTTTGACTGAAGAACGCGACCGGCATTAGGAGCCTGCCTGGCCCTGAAAGGCCGCTATAATTCGCGGCCTTATGAAGGACTCCATCCGGCGCAAGCTGGAAAGACTTGACGAACGCTTCGAGGAAATCAGCCGGCTGCTGTCCGATGCCGGCGTCATTTCCAAGCAAAACCAATTTCGCGAACTCTCGATGGAGTACTCGAGACTGGAAGACTTGGTCGGGCGCTATCGGCGTTTCTTAAGCCTGGAGGGCGACGCCGCGACGGCCAAGGAATTGGCAGCCGATAAGGATCCCGCCACGCGCGCGATGGGCGAGGAAGAACTGGCCGATTTGGGTCCCCGCATTTTGGGTGAGGAACTCGAGCTGCAGCGCCTGCTGGTTCCCAAAGACCCGCATGACGACAGCAATATCTTTTTGGAAGTACGCGCCGGCACGGGCGGCGATGAAGCGGCCATCTTTGCGGGCGACTTGTTCCGCATGTACGCCCGCTACGCCGAGTCCAAGGGTTGGGGCGTCGAGATCTTGAGCGAGAGCCCCGGCGAGCATGGCGGCTACAAGGAAGTGATCAGCCGCATCATCGGACGCGGCGCCTATTCGTTGCTCAAGTTCGAATCCGGCACGCATCGCGTGCAGCGCGTGCCGGCAACCGAAGCACAGGGGCGGATTCATACGTCGGCCTGCACGGTGGCGATTCTGCCGGAGCTGGAAGAAGTCGAAGCGGTCGACTTGAACCCCGCGGAGCTGCGCATCGATACCTATCGCTCCTCAGGAGCCGGCGGTCAGCACGTCAACAAGACCGACTCCGCCATTCGCATCACGCATCTGCCCACCGGGATCGTCGTGGAATGCCAGGACGAGCGTTCACAACACAAGAACCGTTCGCGCGCCATGTCGCTGCTCAGAGCCAAGCTGTTGTCCGCAGAGCGCGAGAAGCAACAGAGCGCGCAGGCTCAGTCGCGCAAGCTTCAAGTGGGTTCCGGCGATCGCTCGGAGCGCATACGCACTTATAATTTTCCCCAGGGGCGCGTCACGGATCATCGCATCAATCTCACCCTGTACAAGCTCGACGATGTCATGAACGGCAACCTCGACGAGCTGGTGCGGGCGCTGAATCAAGAGCATCAAGCCGAAGAACTGGCGCAGCAGGTCGAATGAGCACCGTGCCCACCACCATCGCCGAAACCGTGAAGCGCGCAGCGCTTAACTTGAGCACCCACAGCGAGTCGCCGCGCCTGGACGCGGAGTTGCTGCTGGGAAAAGTGCTGGGCCTCTCGCGCACATCGTTGATCGCACGCGATAACCAGTCGGTGGCCCCGGATGATGAACTCAAGCTCGCGCAGCTGATTTCGAAGCGCGCGCACGGCGTACCCGTCGCCTACCTCACCGGCTGCCGCGAATTTTGGTCCCTCACCCTCACCGTCACCCCCGATGTACTCGTGCCGCGGCCGGAAACCGAATCCCTGGTTCAACATGCCTTGCAACTCCTGCCGCGCGAGGCAGCCTGTTCGGTCTTGGATTTGGGCACCGGCAGCGGCGCGATCGCGTTGGCCATCGCCTCCGAGCGACCCCGCTGGAGGATCACCGGCGTCGATCTCTCGCCGCAGGCGCTGACCGTTGCCCGCCAAAATTCCCGCATCCTGAACCTGCCGCAGATCTCCTGGCGCTTGGGCTCCTGGTTCGAGGCGGTTCACCTCGAGCGCTTTCACTTGATCGTCGCGAATCCACCCTACATCGCTGCCGCAGATCCTGCGCTCGCAACACTGACCGCGGAACCTGCCATGGCCTTGAGCGCCGGCCCGACGGGCCTCGAGTCTCTCGAAGTCATCGTCGCCCAGGCGCCGCAGCATCTTGAGGCGGGCGGCTGGCTGGCGTTGGAACATGGGAGTACCCAGGCGCCGGATGTCTCCCGGTTGCTGGATCAGCACGGTTTTGCGTCTATTCGCACCTTTCCCGATTTCTCCGGCAAGCCCCGCCTGACGCTGGGCGTTCACACACAGCAAGGAACACTATGATTCGCTTCGAAACCAGTCTCGGCGACTTCACCATTGAGCTACTCGAGAAGGAAGCCCCCGAATCCGTCGCCAACTTCACCCGCTACATCGAAGATGGATTTTTCGATGGCACCATTTTTCACCGCATCGTTCCGGGGTTCGTCATCCAGGGCGGCGGCTTCACGGAGGACATGACTCAAAAGAAAACCAAGCCGCCGGTCAAAAACGAGGCCGATAACGGCTTGAAGAACAAGCGCGGCACGCTGTCGATGGCGCGCACCAATGACATCAACAGCGCAACCTCGCAGTTCTTCGTCAACTTGAAGGACAACGATTTTCTCGATCACTCGCGCGCCAATTTTGGCTATGCGGTGTTTGCGCGTGTGACCGACGGCATGGATGTCGTCGACAAGATTGCGGCGGTGGAGACCGGGCGCAAGCGCGGGTTTGATGATGTGCCGGTGGAAGCCGTCATCATGAAGAGCGTGCGGCGCTTGCCTAAATAGCAAGAGTGGCCAGGAAGAAATCATTCTTGGGGCGGCTGGTGTGGTCGCTGCTGGGTCTCGTCGTCGTCTGCATCGTGCTCAGCGCAGCGCTGGTCGCGCTGCTGCGATGGATCAATCCGCCTTACACCGCCTTCATGGCGCAAACCCAGATGGCGGCCTGGCAGAAGCACGACCGCACCTATGTGTTCCGCCACCGATGGGTGGATTTGAATCAAATCTCGCCCAACCTCCCCCTCGCCGTCGTGGCGTCGGAAGATCAAAAATTCCCCGAGCATTGGGGCTTCGACGTGGAGGCGATCGAGAAGGCCTACGAGCTCAATCAGCACAGCCACCGCGTGCACGGCGCCAGCACCATCAGCCAGCAGGTCGCCAAAAATTTGTTCTTATGGTCCGGGCGCAGCTATTTTCGCAAAGGCCTGGAGGCGTACTTCACCGTGCTCATCGAAGCCTGTTGGCCGAAGCGGCGGATTTTGGAGATTTACTTGAACATCGCCGAGTTCGGCTACGGAACGTACGGCGCGGAAGCTGCAGCGGAGCGCTTCTTTCACGAACGCGCAACCCAGCTCTCCCGCAGCGATTCGGCCGTGCTGGCGGCTGTGTTGCCGAATCCCCAATTGCTCTCCGCCGCCGCGCCGTCCGCCTATGTCCAAAAACGG
>Ga0193726_1002049_pt1 | contig 14275 bp, 14 predicted proteins | sample H2c1metaG_FD_144928 | JGI IMG/M metagenome (GOLD analysis project Ga0193726, IMG submission 144928) | Soil microbial communities from a riparian zone of the East river system, Colorado, United States - H2c1 | ecosystem: Environmental > Terrestrial > Soil > Riparian zone | place: USA: East River... | reverse complement strand
GCTTCCGCCCGAGGAGATCCCGCCCGCGGCGCAGCAGGACAGCCGCCGGACCGCCGCCCAGCGCCAGGCCGCCCAGCGCCCGCCCGGCGAGCGTGACTTCTGGGACGAGACCGCCCCGCCGGGCCGTGCGCCCAGCCGCGCGCCGGAGTGGCGGGAGCCCCGCCCCGAGCGGGGCGGCCGGTCGGCGGGCCGGCTCGTGCTGGTCGTGGTCCTGGTCCTGGTGGTCGTGGCCGGCGTGGCCGTGGCGGCCGTCAAGCTGCTGGACAAGGGCGGCTCGCCGCAGCCGGCCGCCGTCCATCACGGCACGGCGCCGGCGGCCGGCCCGGCCGTGCTGAAGCCAGTATCGGCGCACGGTTTCGACGCCCTGAACCTGTCCGATACCGGCGACGAGAACGACAACCAGGCCGTCAACGCCATCAACGGCAGTCCGGCGGGCTGGACCTCCCAGACCTACGCCACGGCCGGGCTGGGCAACCTGAAGGCCGGGACGGGCCTGATCCTGGACATGGGGCGGCCGGTCAAGCTGAGCTCGATCACCGTCCAGTTCGCAGCACCGGCTGGCGCAGATGTGCAGATCAAGATGGGTAACTCGAACACCCGCAGCACAGCCAACCTGCAGTCGATGCAGACCGTGGCCACCGGTACCGACGTGGGCGGCACGGTTAACTTCCGCGCCACCACCCCCGGCACCGGCCAGTACATCGTGATCTGGTTTACCAAGCTGCCCCCGGCCACCGGCGGGTTCGCGGCCCAGATTTTGTCTATCATCGTGCGGGGCGCAGCCGCGTCGAGCTAGCCCGGCCACCCCGCCACGCCGCGCGGCGGAGGGGAGGAGCGACGCAAGCACCTGATGCGGACGCGGCCCGTGCGCCGGTTCCGCCGCCCGATGACCCCGTCCCTGACGCTGAGCTGCTCCGGCTGCACGTGGCCGGCGACCCGGACGCGTTCGGCGTGCTGTTCGGCCGGCACCGGGAGCGGCTGTGGGCCGTCGCGATCCGGACGCTCGGCGACCCCGAGGAAGCGGCGGACGCGCTGCAGGACGCGATGATCTCCGCGTTCCGCCGGGCCGGGGGCTTCCGCGGCGACTCGGCCGTGACCACCTGGCTGCACCGGATCGTGGTCAACGCGTGCCTGGACCGGCTGCGCCGCCGGGCCGCCCGGCCGGCCACGGCCGGCGCCGACCAGCAGGTGCTCGAGATTCTCGCCGCCGACGGGGGCCAGCGCGACCCGTCAGCCGACAGCGACACCTCGCTGGACGTGCTGGCCGCGCTGCGGACGCTCCCCCCGGAGCAGCAAGCCGCGCTCGTCCTGGTGGACATGCTCGGGTACGGGGTAGCCGACGCGGCACAGGTACTGGGGGTGTCGGTCGGGACCGTGAAGAGCCGCTGCTCGCGCGGCCGGGTCCGGCTGCTGCCGCACCTGGCCCACCTGCGGAACCGAACCGCGGCCCCGCACGTCCAATCTTCGCAGGAGGGGGGTAGCGACCAGCCATGACCCGCCATGTCAGCGCCGAGAAGCTGGCCCGGTCCCGCGACGGCGACCTGAGCCCCGCGGCGGCCCGTCGAGTGACGGCGCACCTGGCCGGCTGCCCGCGCTGCCGGGCGGCCGCCGACGCCCTGGCCGGGCTGCCTGCCCTGCTGGCGGCCACGCAGCTGCCGCCGATGCCCGATCACCTGGCCGCCCGCATCGAGACCGCCCTGGCCACCGAGTCCGCCCACCGCGCGGCCGGCGCTCCCGAGCGGCCCCGAGGCCCGCTCCGCGCGAGCCGGCGGTCCGGCCTGCCGCGGTGGGTCGTCACCGACGAGCAGGCCCGGCGGCACGCCCGGCGGCCCGGCCCGGCCCGGCGGATCCTGGCCGCCGCCGCGGTGGTGGCGGTCATCGGCGGCGGCGGGTACGCGCTGGTCGCCACCCTGGGCCCGGACTCGGGCAGCACGTCCAGTACCGCCAGCGGAGCCAGCGGCTCGCGGTCCGCCGCCGGCCCGGCGGCCGGCTCGCCCGGGTCCGCGCCCGCTGCGCGGCCCTCCGGGCTGAACGCGCCCGCCGTGCGCAGCGGCGGGGTCCTCCCCGGAGCCGCCGGCGCGCCGGACTTCGGCCCGGTGGTGCAGTACAACCACGACGGCCGGGCCGGCCGCTTCACGCCCGTCCGGACCTCGACCGCCTACCTGGCCGCGGACCTGGGCCAGCAGGCGTCCGCCGCGCTGGCCCGGGTCCGGAGCCCGGGACCCTCCGGCACCGGCGGCCCGGGTCACACCTCGGCCGGCCAGGGCCCGGCCGGGGGCGGCGCGTTCAGCGCCGCCACGCTGGCCCGGCTGCCGGGCTGCATCGGCCGGGTCGCCGGCGGCCAGTCGGTGCTGCTGGTGGACCTGGCTACCTTCCAGGGCGCGCCCGCCATCGTCATCGTGACGGCACCGCCGGGCTCCGCCACCGGCACCCAGGTGTGGGCCGTCGCCGCGGGCTGCTCGAGCTCCGGCGCCCGCGTGCTCGCCCACCGCCAGCTGTCCGAGCCCGCGCCCTGACCGGCCGGCCGCGGCGCCTTCGCCCGCCGGGAATCTCCCGGCCCTAGGATCGGTTGACGCCGGTGCAATCGAGAGGGGCAGGAAAACAAGTGACCGAGGTGCGGGATGTCATCATCATCGGGTCCGGGCCGGCGGGCTACACGGCCGCCCTGTACGCGGCCCGCGGCAAGCTGAACCCGCTGCTGTTCGAGGGCTCGGTTACCTCCGGCGGCGCGCTGATGAACACCACGGAAGTCGAGAACTTCCCCGGCTTCCCGGACGGAGTGCTCGGGCCGGAGCTGATGGACAACATCCGCAAGCAGGCCGAGCGGTTCGGCGCTGAGCTGATTCCCGATGACGTGACCGAGGTCGACCTCACCGCGACCCCCAAGGTGGTCAAGGTCGGCGAGGACACCTACCTGGCCCGCACGGTGATCATCGCCACCGGCTCGCGCTACCGCGAGCTGGCCGCGCCGGGCGAGAAGCGGCTTTCCGGGCACGGCGTGTCCTGGTGTGCCACCTGCGACGGGTTCTTCTTCCGCGAGTCCGACATCGCGGTGATCGGCGGCGGCGACTCGGCGCTGGAGGAGGCGACTTTCCTGACCCGGTTCGCCAGGTCGGTCACCATTGTCCACCGCCGGGACAGCCTGCGCGCGTCCAAGATCATGCAGGACCGGGCGACCTCGAACCCGAAGATCAAGTTCGCCTGGGACAGCGTGGTGGAGGAGGTACTGGGCGAGGACCGGGTCTCCGGCCTGCGGCTGCGCAACGTGAAGACCGGAGCGGAGAGCGTCCTGCCGGTCACCGGGATGTTCGTGGCCATCGGCCACGACCCCCGCAGCGAGCTCTTCACCGGGCAGCTGCCGGTCGACGAGGAGGGTTACCTCCTGGTCGAGCATCCGACCTCCCGCACCGCGATCGACGGCGTCTTCGCCGCCGGCGACGTGGTGGACCACATCTACCGGCAGGCGGTCACCGCTGCCGGGACTGGCTGTGCCGCCGCGCTCGACGCGGAGCGGTGGCTTGCTGATCACGAGTCCTAGATCCGCACCGCCGCGCGCCGCACTGGCGCGTGTCATCCAAGGAAGGAAGTCCTGAACCGTGGGCGCAACCAAGCCTGTAACTGACGCGACCTTCGAGGCCGATGTCCTGAAGAGCGACAAGCCGGTCATCGTTGACTACTGGGCCGAGTGGTGCGGGCCGTGCCGGCAGGTGTCACCGATCCTCGAGGAGATCGCCAGCGAGCACGACGAGATCCAGGTCGTGAAGCTCAACGTCGACGAGAACCCCAAGGTCAGCCAGCAGTACGGGATCATGAACATCCCGACCATGAGCGTCTTCAAGGGCGGCGAGGTCGTCAAGGAGATCGTCGGCGCCAAGCCGAAGTCCGCGCTGCTGCGCGACCTGGCCGAGTTCCTCTCCCAGTAGCCCGCTCCGCGCCCGCCCGCGGCGGCCCGCATCCGGGTAGGCGCAGCACGCGCTCAGCCCGCTGCGGCCCGCTCCGGGCTCCGCGCGGCCCATGCGGCTGACGCAACGGCCCCCGTTCCGCGGTGACTCCGGAACGGGGGCCGTTTCCTGTGCTGCGAGACTGGCGGAACTGGCGCGCTTCGATCTTGGTCGCCCAGCCCGTCATGTAGTGGAACAGGTCAGCGGCCAGCGGGACGTCCGCCGCGGCCGCGACTCCAGACGGCTTTCCATTGCCTAGCGACTCCAGGTGGGCCAGTTCGGTGATGTGATCGAGGATGAGGCCGCCATCTTCCAGATGAGTCGGCGGCGCTCTGACGGGGTTTGTCCGGCTCCACGGTCCGTCTTCATTCAAGGACCGGCGCGGCGCGCGGACCGCCCGGTTGATGTCCTCCGCATCGCCCTCGGCGACGGTGGCGAGGACCTCTCCGATGGCCGGGTTCAGCGTCTCGAACGGCTTGCCCGACGCCGCATCGGCCCACTGGCCGCGTTGGTCAGATCGCCGCGAGCAGCGCCGCGTCGAGAAAGCGCAGGGCCGCCGATACTGTCTCGTACCGCCACAGGGCAAGGGTGCGGTCGAATCCCGCGGCCGTCCCGAGCCGCTCGGCCAGGGCGCCGGCGATGGGGGCCAGCTGCTCCCGCTGCGCGGTGAGCAGCGGCTGCGGGTCCGATCCGGACCGGTGCAGCAAGGCCAGCTTCACCATCAGCTCGGACCGCACGTCGCGGATGTGCCGGACCGGCGTGGCCAGCCAGGCCGCAGCCGCCCGGCGGCCGTCCGGCGTGGCCTCGACCACCGACCGGACCGGCCCCAGGCTCGTGCTCTGCTCGCCGACCGTGTGCACCAGGCCCAGCTGCTCCAGCCGGGCCAGCCCGCGGTAGATCACCGGCTTCGGGACCCGCCACACCTGGCCGAGCTCACCCTGGTGGCCGAGCAGCCGCGCAATCGCGAAACCGTGCGTGGATCCCTCGCTGGCGAGGCACAGGACCAGCCACTCGGTCAGCGAGAGCGCCGGGGGTTGCGGTGCGGTCATGCTCAGAAGGCTATAGAGGCGGCCGCGGGCTCGGCGCCCTAGTTCGGCCATCGGGCTTGACCGGCCGCCCGGCCGGAAATCAACTAGAAGGCAGCGCCCGGGCGTCGCCCGCCGGGTGCCCGCTGAGCCCGTGCCTTTTCAACCGGAGGTCCGTCATGCCGAAGATCCTCATTCTCACCGGTGACGCCGCAGAGTCGCTGGAGGTGATGTATCCCTACCAGCGGCTGCTGGAAGAGGGCTATGAGGTCCACATCGCAGCGCCCTCGGTCAAGAAGCTCCAGTTCGTCGTGCACGATTTCGTGGACGGGTACGACACCTACACCGAGAAGGCCGGCTATACCTGGCCCGCGGACGTGGCGTTCGCCGACGTGGACCCGGCCGATTACGTGGCCCTGGTCATTCCCGGCGGCCGCGCGCCGGAGTACATCCGCAACGACCCTGACGTTCAGCGCATCGCCCAGCACTTCATGAACGGCGAGTATCCCGTGGCCCAGCTCTGCCATGCCCCGCTCGTCCTGGCCGCGGCCAAAACCCTGTCCGGCCGGCGGACCGCCGCCTACCCGGCGCTTGAGCCGGACGTCGTCGCGGCCGGCGCCGAGTTCGTGGACAGCTCGGCCGTCGTCGATGGCCAGATGGTCTCGGCACGGGCGTGGCCGGACCACCCGGCCTGGATGCGCGAGTTCGTCAGGATCCTGCGCGCCAAGGCCCCGGCCGACCCGTCTTAGCGAGCCGTGTTTCACGTGAAACGGCGGAGCCTCGTTTCACGTGAAACTGACCGGCCGCGTTTCACGTGAAACACCGCGGGCGGCCGGTGACGGGTCAGGCCGGCTAGGCGACCGGCTGGCTCGCCCGCCGCGCCGTCTCCCGGATCGCGACGGCGAAGCCGTCCACGTCGGCGGGCGTGGTGTCGAACGCCGTCATCCAGCGGACGACACACTCCTCGGCGCTCTCCTCCGCCCACACGTGGAAGTTCCAGTCCCGCTGCAGGGCATCCACCTGATCCCGGCGCAGCACCCCGAACACGGCGTTGGCCTGCACGGGATGGGCCAGCCGGAAGCCGGGCACGCCCGCGGCCCCGTCGGCCAGGCGGCGCGCCATCGCGTTGGCGTGAGCGGCGTTGGCCCGCCACAGCTCGCCGTCGAGCAGCGCGCCGAACTGGGCGGCCAGGAAGCGCATCTTGGACGCGAGCTGCATCAGCTGCATGCGCTGGAACGGCATGGCCGCGGCCAGCGGCTCGTTCATCACGATGACCGCCTCGGCGCCCATGGCCCCGTTCTTGGTCCCGCCGAAGCTGAGCACATCCGCATGGGCGGCCAGGTCGGCCAGGGTGCAGTCCAGGTGAGCCGCCGCGTTGGCCAGCCGCGCCCCGTCCACGTACAGCAGCAGCCCGCTGGCCCGGCAGAACTCGCTGATGGCCCGCAGTTCGTCGAGGGTGTAGCAGGTCCCGACCTCGGTCGCCTGCGCGATCTCCACCGCACGGGGCTGAGCGCGGTGCGAGTTGCCCCGCCCGGCCAGCCGACTGGCGATCAGGTCCGGGGTCAGCTTGCCGCCGGGGGCCGGGACGGTCAGCAGCTTGCTGCCGAGATTGCGCTCCGCCGCACCGCACTCATCTGTGTTCAGGTGCGCCGACTCCGCGCAGATGACCGCCTCGAAGGGCCGCAGCATGAGCCCGAGGCCGAGCACGTTCGCGGCGGTCCCGCCGAACACGAAGAACGCCTCCGCGGCGCCGAACTCGGCGCGCAGCGCGGCGGTCACCTCCTGGGTCAGCGGGTCGTCGCCGTAGGCGGTCGCGTCGCCCGCGTTCGCGGCCAGGACGGCGCTGAGGACGGCCGGGTGGGCACCGGCATGATTGTCGCTGCCGAAGCTCTTGCGTTGCTCGCTGGTCACGAAGAGAGCCTAGCGATCACCCGGCGGGTCCCGGCCCGCGAGCCCCGGCCGGCGGCGGGTTCCAGGCCCGCGCCAGTGAGGGTCGAAGCGGGTCGCGATGGGTACGATGTCCCCCGTGGCCAGCCGTGCCAGTCCCGGCGGACCTGGCCGAGGGCCATTTCGTGATGGCGGGATAGCCATCCGGAGCGTTCGACCACAGGGGTGCCACGTGTCGCGCCGTCTTGCGAGCATCACGCTGGATAATCTCGACGACCTCACGCCCAGATGCCGGCGCTGCGTCTTCTGGGAGGTCGATCCGGTCAGCCAGGCCCGGGCGCTGGAGGACGGTGACCCCGCGCTGGAGAAGGAAGCCTGGCTCTCCTCGGTGCTGCTCGAGTGGGGCAGCTGCGGAAAGATCATTTACGTCGACGGGGCCCCGGCCGGGCACATGATGTACGCGCCGCCGCTCTATGTCCCGCGGTCGGTGGCGTTCCCGACCAGTCCGGTCAGCGCCGACGCCGTCCTGCTGATGACCGCGCACGTGCTGGCCGAGTTCTCCGGCGGCGGCCTCGGCCGGATGCTCGTGCAGGGCCTGGCCAAGGACCTGACCCGGCGCGGGATCAAGGCCATCGAGGCGTTCGGCGACCTCAAGTGGTCGGGGCCGTCCTGCGTCGTGCCGGCCGACTACCTCCTGGCGGTCGGCTTCAAGACCGTCCGGCCGCACCTGCGCTACCCGCGGCTGCGCCTGGAACTGAAGACGGCACTGTCGTGGCGGGAGGATGTCGAGGTCGCGCTGGAGCGGCTGCTCGGCTCCATGTCCTCGCCGGAGCGCGCCCTGCGCCTGGCGTGAGCGAGGTCAGGCGCCGCGGCCGCGGGTGATGCCGGGAGACATGCTCGCGACGATGCGCTCGAGATCGTCCACCGAGGCGAACTCGACCGTGATCTTGCCCTTGCGCTGTCCCATCTCGACCTTGACCCGGGTCTCGAACACGTCCGAGAGCTTGGCGGCCAGGTCCTTGAGCGCCGGGGCGACGGGCCGCCCTCCGGTTCGCCGGGGCGCGGCGGGCGACGGGCCAGCCGGCGCGCCCATCGTCACGATCTCCTCGACAGCCCGGACGGAGAGGCCCTCGGCCACGATGCGGGCCGCGAGACGCTCCTGCGCGGCCGGGTCATCCACCGACAGCAGTGCCCGGGCGTGGCCCGCGCTGAGCACGCCGGCCGCGACCCGCTTCTGCACTGCCGCGGGCAGCTTGAGCAGCCGGATGGTGTTGGAGATGTGCGGCCGTGACCGGCCGATGCGCCGGGCCAGCTCCTCGTGGGTGGCCGAGAAGTCATCCAGCAGCTGCTGGTAGGCGGCGGCCTCCTCCAGCACATTGAGCTGCTCGCGGTGCAGGTTCTCGATCAGGGCGTCGCGGAGCAGGTCGGTATCGGAGGTCTCCCGGATGATCGCGGGCACGAGCTCCAGCTCGGCCAGCTGGCAGGCCCGCCAGCGGCGCTCGCCCATCACGATCTCATAGCGCCCTGGCATGACCTGGCGGACGACGATGGGCTGGAGCAGCCCCACGACGCGGATCGAGTCGGCCAGCTCGGCCAGGGCCTCCTCGTCGAAGATGTCCCGCGGCTGCCGGGGATTGGGCGTGATCGCACCGACGGGCACCTCGTCAAAGTACGCGCCCGCCACGACCGCGGGCGGGCGCGCGGCGTCCGTCCCGTCGGCGGCGTCGGCGACCGCGCGCAGGACCCGGGAGTCCCCGGCCCCGGCCGGGCCGCCGGAAGGCCACAGGTCCCCGGCCCCGGCTCCGCCGGGCGGCAGGCCCGCCGCGGTGCTGCCCCCGGCCACGGGAGTATTGCCCGGGGCGGTCGGGATCAGGGCACCGAGTCCCTTGCCGAGTCCCCGCTTCGGTTGCGGCATCGTCTCTCCTCGCTCACGCCGCGCCATGGCGGGCGCATGCCGACTCACATGCTGCCAGGCGGGGCACTTGGCTAGCTAGCCGCTCGCTGTCCATTGCGGGACGCGATTTCCCGCGCGGCCTCCAGGTACGCCTGCGCGCCGCTGGAACCGGGGTCGTAGGTCATGACGGACTGGCCGTAACTCGGCGCCTCCGATACGCGGACGCTGCGCGGAATCACCGAGCCCAGCACCACGTCGCCGAAGTGCTGGCGGACTTCCTCGGCCACCTGCGAGGCGAGCCGCGTCCGCCCGTCGTACATGGTCAGCAGGATGGTGCTGATGGACAGTCCCGGATTGAGATGGCTCCGCACCAGGTCGACCGTGCGCAGCAGCTGCTCCAGTCCCTCCAGCGCGTAGTACTCGCACTGGATCGGGATCAGCACCTCCGGCGCGGCGACGAGGGCGTTGACCGTCAGCAGCCCCAGCGATGGCGGGCAGTCGATGAGGATGTAGTCCAGGTCGGAAGAGTCGTACTGGGCGACGGCCCGGGCCAGCCGCGCCTCGCGGGCCACCAGGGGCACGAGCTCGATCTCCGCGCCGGCCAGGTCGATGGTGGCCGGCGCGCAGTACAGGTGCTTGAATCCCTCGACCTGGCAGACCACGGCCGACAGCGGCTGGCCCTCGACCAGCACGTTGTAGATGGAGCCCACGCCGGAGTGGTGATCCACGTCGAACGCGGTCGACGCGTTGCCCTGCGGGTCCAGGTCCACGACCAGGACCCTGGCCCCGTGCATGGCCAGGCTCGCGGCCAGGTTCACGGCGGTGGTGGTCTTTCCCACCCCGCCCTTCTGGTTGGCGACCGTGATGATCCGGCAGGCGCCCGGCCGCGGCCACTGCTGGCCGCCGGACCTCGCTACCACGGCAGCCTGCGCCGCCCTCGCGATGGGCGTATCAGCCGAGCCGCCCGGTCCTGCCGCCATGGGGACATCATCCTCGCTCTCGCCAGATCTGCCGTAGGTCACGCTGGGAGCCGGCGGGACGTGGTGCCCCGGCCCGCTCCCGTTCAGCTGAACTCCGTGCACCGAGACCCCGGGCGGCGAGCCGCCATTCGCCGTCTCGGGCACCCAGCCCCCGTACACCGGCGCCCCGTGGACCATGGCCTCGACGGCCGCAGTTTCACGTGAAACCCCCGACAGCGCCTGCCGGAGCCGCTGCGGCGCAGCGCGCCGGTCCTGGCCGGCCGGCGGGCGCGCGGGCCGGCCCGCGCTCGGCGGCCAGCCCACTCCGTCCTGCGGCGGAGCCTCGGTCCGGCCGGGCCGCCGGGGCCAGCCCAGGCCGACCATGGCCGCGATCATCCGCCGTTCACCTCATCAGCTCTATCGCCCGGGGCGCCGGACGTGCAGTCCCGGTCGCTCGCCGCTGTCTCCATCATGAGCTGCCGCCGTGCCGTTCGCACGCCAACTCACGGTCTGCCCGCATTAAGTCCTGGCCCGCTTCCGACTCTATGCCGGGCCCGCTGCGTTCATGCCGGACCCGCTGGCCCGGCGACGGCATCTCCCGGGCCGCGCATCGGCACCACCGGACCCGGAGCGGGCGGCCGCTGGCCGCCGCGCCGACGATCCCGCCGGCTGCCCGGCGGCCGGGGCCCTGTCCGGACCTGAGACCCTGGTGAACGCCCGGCGGCCGGCTGCCGCCGGACGGGCGCCCGGAACCTCACTACTGTGGCAGGCGGATCCACCTTGTCGCTGCCGACCTGAAGAACCTCGAGGTCAGTGACGCCGAGCTGGCTCAGCTCCGGCCCCGCCTGGGCGACCTCGTCGCGCGCTCCGGCACCCTTGATGGCCAGCACCGTGCCGCCGGGCCGGCACAGGCCGACGGCCCACCCGGCCAGCTTGCCCAGCGGCGCGACCGCGCGGGCGGTGACGATGTCAGCGGAGACCTCCCGGGTCAGGTCCTCGGCCCGCCCGCGCACCACCTGCACGCGAGGCAGGCCCAGCTCGGCCACGCACTCGGTCAGGAAGGCGGCCCGGCGGGCCGTGGACTCCACGAGCAGCACGTCGCACTCCGGCCGCAGCAGGGCCAGCACGATCCCCGGCAGGCCCGCGCCCGACCCGAGGTCGGCGAGCACGCCGCGGGCCGGCACGAGCTCAGCGACCACCGCGCAGTTGAGCAGGTGGCGCTCCCAGATCCGGGCGGCCTCCGCCGGCCCGATGAGCCCGCGCTCCACGCCCGGCCCGGCCAGCAGCCCGGCATAGCGCACGACTGCGGGCAGGGCCGGGCCGAACAGGGCCGCCGCAGCGGGCGGCGGCTCCGGCAGCATGGAGTTGCGCACCAGGCCGATCAGCCAGCGGGGAGCACGACAACACGGCGGTCGGGCTCCTCGCCCTCCGACTCGCTGCGCAGTCCCGCGGCGGCCACCGCATCGTGGACGATCTTCCGCTCGAACGGGTTCATCGGCCACAGCCGCTTGGGCTCGCCGGTCCGCTTCACCTCGTCCGCGGCGTCCCGGCCCGTCTCGGCCAGTTCGGTGCGCCGCCGCTGCCGGTAGCCGCCGACATCGAGCATCATCCGGGTCCGCATGCCGGTCTGCCGGTGCACCGCGAGCCTGGTGAGCTCCTGGAGCGCCTCGAGCACCTCGCCGCGCTGCCCGACCAGCTCGTCCAGGGTGGCGCCGACCACGGACACGAAGGCCCGCTCGCCCTCGACGTCCATGTCGATGTCGCCGTCCAGGTCCGCGACGTCCAGCAGGCCCTCGATGTAGTCGGCCGCTATCTCGCTCTCCAGCTCCAGGTCGGCCACCGGCGAGTCGGCGCCGTCCTCGCCCGGCGCCGCGGGGCGGTCCTGGCCCGCTGAGCCGTCCTGCTCCGGCCCGTCATCGGGGGCGTCCTCCGCATCGAGCTCGTCGGCGTCGTCCACGTCGGCGTCGTCCACGTCGGCGTCTTCCAGGTCGGCGTCGTCTTCCAGGTCAGTTGCCTGGTCGGCCTCGTCCAGCGGCTCAGTGCCCGGCACGTCCTTCTCCTCGTCAGGGTCGGCCACCACGTTCTCCCCTTGCCTCACGCCAGGCCCTCCTCAAGATCCCACATCTCCATACGCCGACGACGTCAGCGTCACGACCTCAGTTCCTGACCCCGGGCGCGCCGGCCAGGTTACCCCCGCAGACGGCGCTCCGCCCGGTGACGATGATCACCGGGCGGTCCAGAAGCCGCCGACCGCTGCGCAGCTTGCCTCCCGGGCCGCTCAGCGCTTGCCGCTGCCGCCCGAGCGCTTGCTCCGCGACTGGCGCTGGCGCTGCTGCCGGACGAGCTTAACCTCGGGCTCCACCGGCTCCAGCGCGGGCGCGGGCTCGGCCCGGCCGCGGCTGAGCTTGCGGAGCATTCCGCCCGCGCCCGCGCCGTTGGCCTGGGCATCGCCCGCCCGGCTGCCGGTCTGCGTCTTGCCGCTCGCCGTCTTGCCGCTGGCCGCCCCGCCGCTCGCGGCCGGCTTGCCGCTCACCGCCGGCTTACTGCTCCCCGCCGGCTTGCCGTTCGCGGCCGCCTTGCCGTTCGCGGCCGGCTTCCCGCTCGCGGCCGGTTTCGCCGAGCCGGACCCGTTGACCGCGGTGCCATTCTGGCCGGCCTTGGCTCGCGGCGCGCGCGAGCTGGAGATGCCCTTGGGGGCCAGGGCAGGGGCCGGAGCGCCGTCGGCGACCGGGGCCGGCGGCGTCCACGGGTAGCGCTTGAACAGGGCCCACTGCTGGACCAGCGTCCACAGGTTGGTGGTCACCCAGTACAGGACCAGCCCGAACGGCCAGTACAGGCCAGTCAGGGCGAAGAACGGCATGATGTAGGCCATGTACTTCTGCGAGTTGCCCATGGGGTTATCGGGCGAGGCCTGCGGCATCATGCCGCGCTTCATGCTCTGGCGCACGGTCAGGTAGGTCGTCGCCATGCTGACCAGGACCGCGAGCAGGATCACGGCCTTGGCGTGCAGGGGCACGTGGAGGGTTCCGGTGAACAGGAACTTGTCGGCGATCGAGACGCCCAGGATCTTGGCGTGCTCGGCGGCCGTCATCATCTCCACGGTCAGGTGGTACTTCGGCACCTGGCCGGGCTTCCACTCCGCGATGGCCCGCAGGACGCTGAACAGGGAGAAGAACAACGGCAGCTGCGCGACGACCGGGAGGCACCCCATCAGCGGGTTGACGCCCGCCTCCTGGTAGAGCTTCATCGTCTCTTGATTGAGCGTCTGCTTGTCGTTCTTGTACCGCTTGCGCAGCGCCGACATCTGCGGCTGCAGCGAGCTCATGGCCCGGGTCGTGTGCATCTGCTTGATGAACAGCGGCACCATGACCAGGCGCATGGCCACGACCAGGATGATGATCGTCAGCGCCCAGGTCCAGCCGCTGGAGGCGCCGAAGATCGGGCTCAGACCGTCCCAGATTTTGGTGACGATCCAACCCACGGCGTCATACAGGATGTTCAGTGGGTTACCCACCGGCTAGCTCCCTTGCGCTTTGCTCAGAAAAGTCGGAGTCCGCGGCCCGGCGCCGGGCCGTCCTGGCGGGCGGTACCGGATCCAGGCCCCCGGCATGGAACGGATGGCAGCGGCTCAGCCGCCGCGCCGTCAGCCAGGACCCGCGCAGGGCACCGTGTACCTGCACTGCCTCCAGCGCATAGGCACTGCACGATGGGTAGAAACGGCACGATGGCGGGAGCAGCGGGCTGATCAGCCGCCGGTATCCGGTCAGCAGCACGACGAGCACCCAGATGCCGGCTGACCGCCGGCCGGGCGCTTGCTGACCGCCTGAGGTCATCCCGAGTACCGTGCCCTATCCTGCCGCCGGAGCAGTGCTGCAATGACCAGGTCGAGTTCGGCGGCGAGATCCTCCTGGCGTGCCGTCGCGGCGCGGGGATTAGCGCGCAACACAAGCAGGCTACCTCCCGGAAGTGACGAGAGGCGCCCGCGGGCCAGGTGACGCAGGCGCCGCTTGACCCGGTTGCGGACCACCGCGGGACCCACCACACGCGAGACGATGAAGCCCACCCGGGCGGGATCGCCGGACGGGCCGATCACCAGGTGACCGGCGAGCAGGGGCTTTCCGGCCCGGATGCCGCGCCGCACGGCCAGCGTGAACTCCGCTGAGCGGCGCATTCTCGCGGCCGCGGGGAGCATCGGCCGTCACCTACCTCCGACGGCGCAGTCAGACGCTGACGCGCGCGCGGCCCTTCCGGCGCCGCGCGGCCAGGACCGCCCGCCCCGCGCGGGTGCGCATGCGCAGCCGGAAGCCATGCGTCTTGGCACGGCGACGGTTGTTCGGCTGGAACGTACGCTTGCTCACCAGAACTCCAGGTGCTGCGGATCTCGGAACTTCGGGTATCTCGGAACCACGGATCCCCGAGCCACGGGGGCCTCAAGGCTGACCGTCCCGGTCCGGTACGAGGCCATGCTTCACCCGCACCGGTCTAACCGGGCTAACAAACGTTACGCGGCCCGAGGGGGAGCGGTCAAACCGGCAGACCGCCCCTGGCCAGCGCCCGGCTTGCCATCCG
>Ga0193726_1002048_pt1 | contig 14278 bp, 6 predicted proteins | sample H2c1metaG_FD_144928 | JGI IMG/M metagenome (GOLD analysis project Ga0193726, IMG submission 144928) | Soil microbial communities from a riparian zone of the East river system, Colorado, United States - H2c1 | ecosystem: Environmental > Terrestrial > Soil > Riparian zone | place: USA: East River... | reverse complement strand
CGATTCGCGCCGGAGTTGCCGCCGGCGGAGCAGGCTCAGCGGGCGTTGGATGCCATTGCCGGTGTGGACCTTAATCCGTTCGCCGTCGAGATCGCACGGTTTCGCCTGCTGGTGTCGGCTTTGCGCGCAGCGGAGGTGCGACGTTTATCGGCGGCCCCGGGGTTTGTGGTGCATCTGGGAGCCGGAGACAGTCTGCTGCACGGGCAACATTTCTTCCGTAACGAATTAGGTGGAGCGACCGAAGGGTTTCGCCGGGTGCTGCGCCATCATTACCTTACGGAAGACACTGCGGAACTAGATCGCATCCTGGGGCGACAATATCATGTGGTTGTGGGTAACCCGCCCTACATCACGCCGAAGGACGCGGCGATGCGCGATGCATATAGGGAGATTTACACAAGTTGTCATGGAAAGTATGCACTCGCCGCGCCTTTCATCGAACGGTTTTTTGATCTCGCACAGACCAGCACAGGGAGGCATCCAGCCGGCTTCGTCGGAATGATCGTTGCAGATAGTTTTATGAAGCGCGAGTTCGGGAGTAAACTCATTGAGGAAGTCTTGCCGCGCCTTGACCTGACCCACATAGTAGACTGTTCAGATGCGCATATTCCAGGCCACGGTGGCACAGGCATCGTGATCCTATTTGGACGTAATTGTGCTCCGTTGAGTACTTTGGTCAGAGCGGTCATGCGCATTCGCGGCGAGATGACCGCGCCAGAAGATCCGGCGAATGGACCCGTCTGGCTCGCCATCATCTCGCAGGTAGATTGTGCAGGATCCACTGGCGAGTTTGTAAGCGTGGAAGATGTGCCCCGATCAACCTTGGCAAGACATCCTTGGAGTCTTGGTGGGGGCGGCGCAACTGACGTACTCCGGGCAGTTGAGAGTCAGGCACAGCGCCTATCGGCAGTGGTGGACAGCGTCGGATTTTTGGTAATAACCGGTGAAGACGAAGCATATCTCCTTCCACAATCTGGCGCCATCCGGGGTCAATTTTCGTCAACGATATTCGGCATTGGTGACGAGGTCCGCGATTACAGACATCAAACCTCCACCCACATTATGCTTCCCTACACTCGGGAAGGTCGTGCAATATCGTTATTGCCACCCCAAGAAGGCACGTCGGCCTCTAGGTGGTTTTGGCCGGTGCGTACAAATCTTAAGTGCCGGCTTATGTTTGGCAAGACGCCGGAACAAGCGGGCCAAGAGTGGTGGGAATATCGCTTTTTTTCGCCTGGAAGGGCCAGTGCCGACTATTTGATAGCCTTTGCAGAGGTCGCGTCTCACAACCATTTCGTGCTAGATCGAAACCACAAGTTGTTCAAGCAAACTGCGCCGGTGATACAACTTCCTTCGGAGGCGACCGAAGAGGACCATCTCGGGTTGCTCGGCATTCTGAATTCCTCGACAGCCTGCTTCTGGCTTAAGCAGGTGTGTTATCCGAAAGGAGGAACTGGCCTCGGGAGAGGCATTACGACAGAGAAATGGGAATTTCGGATGTCTCTAAACGGGACAAATGTCGAGGAGATCCCAATTGCGTCTCCGTACCCATCTGATCTGGGTCGGCTGCTTGATTCAACTGCAAGCTCTCTTAGCTTTATTGCGGCGCACGAGGTTCCAAGTCGCGCCCAACTGGACTCGGCCCGTGTCCTCAATGAAGCGAGCCGTCACGCGATCTGCGCACTACAGGAAGAACTAGACTGGCGTTGCTATCGCCTCTACGGCTTGCTCGAAAATACCCTTGAGCACACCGACCCGCCACCACTCAACCTGGGTGAGAGGGCCTTTGAAATCGTCATGGCCCGCCAGATCGCGGCGGGAACACTCCATACCGCGTGGTTCACGCGCCACGGCTCTACCCCCGTCACCGACCTGCCGTCACACTGGTCCGAAGACTACCGTCGCATCGTCAATCAGCGCATCGCGCTGATTGAGACCGACGCCAACATCGGCATGATTGAACGGCCAGAATTTAAGCGCCGCTGGTCAGCCGAATCTTGGGAGAACATGGAGCAGGACGCATTGCGCACGTGGCTCGTCGATCGGATAGAAGCGCCGTCCATTTGGACCGCCGGCGACGCGCGGCTGCTCTCCACCAACCAACTCACCGACTTGCTGCGCCGGGACCCCGATTTTCTCTCCGTCGCCGCCCTCTATGCTAGGCGGCCCGACGTGAACCTGGAAGTTCTCGTGGCGGAGCTTGTTGCCCAGGAGGCCGTGCCGTTCCTAACGGCCCTTCGCTACACCGAGACCGGCCTGCGCAAGCGGGCGCAGTGGGAAGCAACCTGGGAGAAGCAGCGGCGCGAAGACGCGATCGATGCCGAGGTGGCGGGACGTAGTGACTCGCTCCTCGCTCAGGCCGAGCGAGGCGCGCAGGAGCAATGGCGAACTGTCAATCTACGGCGCCCCGGCGAAGAGCCTGAGCCCTATGCGGTCCGCATGCAGGCCGGCGCGGCCGAGGCCGTGGGGCAGCACCTCGAAAAGCTAATTGCCGAGGAGCAACGTCGACGAAAGCGCGAAGAGGTCGGTGACATTCCGGTCCCGCCAAAATACGTCACCAAGGATTTTCAATCGACGGACTTCTGGCGCCTTCGCGGCGGCCTCGACGTGCCCAAGGAACGCTTCGTGTCATTCCCACATTGCCAGCGGGACGCCGATGGTAGCCTCGTCGTTACCTGGGCGGGCCACAACCATCTCAAACGCGCTCTGGCGATCGCTGGCTACTACCAGGAGCGCAAGGACAGCGATGGCTGGCCAGCTGAACGCCTCGTCCCTCTGCTCGTCGGCGTGATCGAGTTAGTGCCGTGGCTCTTGCAATGGCACAACGAGTACGACCCCGATCTGGGCGCCCGCATGGGGGAGTATTTCGTTGATTTTGTGCAAACGGAGGCCAGGGCGCTCGGCATGACCGAAGCGGCCGTCGCAGCATGGATACCACCCGCCACACCCCGTCGCGGCCGTACCAGGAGGGCCGCATAATGGGCGACACGCAAACGCCGTTGCTGCGCGAGTTGATCGACATCCCGGAACGGGTGCATCAGGGCGATTTCGTTCTGAAACTGTCCGAAGGCGTGTCGGACGCGCATGCCGAAGATACGGTGAAGAACTATGTCGTCACCGACCAACTGCGAAAATCCTTCGATGACGCCTTGGGGTTCATCCAGCGCGCGACGGAAGAACGCAAAAGCGCGGCCTGTTACCTGCACGGCTCATTCGGCTCCGGCAAGAGCCACTTCATGGCGGTGCTGAACTTGCTGCTTGCCGGCAATGCCCGCGCCCGCGCGATCCCCGAGCTGGCGCCAGTAGTCGATCGCCACAATGCCTGGACCCAGCACCGCCGATTCCTGATGGTGCCATTCCACATGATCGGCGCGCGGGACGTGGAAAGCGCCGTGCTGGGCGGCTACGCCGAACATGTACGCCGCATCCACCCCGAGGCGCCGGTGCCCGGTTTCTACCTGGGCGAACGACTGTTCGAGGACGCCAAGGCCCAGCGCGCGCATTACGGTGATGAGGCATTTTTTGGCAGGCTCAACCAACGCGCCAACGCCGAAAGCGAATGGGGTGATCTTGAAGACTCCTGGGATGCCGGTTCGTTCGAGTCTGCCATGCTGGAGCCGCCAAGCGGCGATCAACGCCAGCGTCTGGTCGGCGATCTGATCGGTCGGCTGTTCACCAGCTATGCCGACGTGGCACTCGCCAAAGGCGAGGCCTTCGTCGATATCGACACGGGCCTGGCCATCATGAGCCACCACGCGCGTTCCCTCGGCTACGACGCGGTGATACTTTTCCTTGACGAGCTTATCCTATGGCTGGCGACCCATGCCGCTGATGTGAATTTTGTATCGACCGAGGGCTCGAAGCTATCGAAGCTCGTGGAGGCACAGCATGTGGATCGACCAATTCCTATCATTTCGTTCGTTGCGCGCCAGCGCGACCTTCGTGACCTGGTTGGTGCCGACCAAGCTGGCGCGCTGCAACTTCAATTTTCTGATACACTGAGTTACTGGGAGCGCGCGTTTGAGTTGATAAATCTTGAAGACCGAAATTTGCCTATGATCGCGCAGCGCCGTCTTTTGAAGCCGCGCGATGACGTGGCGGAGATCCGAATTGACAATGCTTTTGATGAATTCTTCAACCGTCGTAAAGAGGTCGTAGAAACACTGCTCGGCTCAGATGGCGAGCGGACGATGTTCCGGCAGGTGTATCCATTCAGCCCCGCGCTGGTGCAGGCGCTGATCGCCGCATCTTCGGTGCTTCAACGAGAGCGCACTGCGCTTAAGCTGATGTTGACGCTGCTGGTCGAGCGAAGGAACGAGCTGCGGCTTGGTAGCCTGATTCCGGTTGGTGATTTATGGGATGTGCTTTCGACGACCGACCAACCGTTTTCTGTTGGCATGCGGATTCAATTCGACAATGCCCGTAAGCTGTGGACACAGAAGCTGCTGCCATTGCTGGAGCGGTCCCACAACGTCACATGGCAAGACATGGCCGAAGGACGCGCGGACGCGCGCGCCGCGACCAATTTACGCAATGACGCGCGCCTGCTGAAGACGCTGTTGCTGGCGGCACTGGTGCCGGGGGTAGAAGCGTTGCAGGCGCTCACGGCGGCCCGATTGGCAGCGTTGAATCACGGCAGTGTAGTTTCCCCCATTCCGGGACGCGAAAGCGGGGCTGTAATTGGCAAGCTTCGTACTTGGGCCGCCCAGGTTGGTGAAATCAAGCTGACCGAAGACACCAATCCTGTCATCTCGCTGCAGATCACGGGTGTTGATGTTGAGCCTATCCTCGCCAACGCCGCGCACTACGACAACGACGGCAATCGTCGCCGCAAGGTTCGCGATCTTCTGTTCTCGGCACTGGGCATTGGTGATGCCAATGGCGGGGAGTTGTTGAACGCGCAGGGGTTCATCGAGGTGCCGCATCTGTGGCGCGGCACGCGACGCCAGGTGGATGTTTGGCTGGAAAGCATTGCCGAGCTGTCCGACGAGCGTTTGCGAGGGCGCGCCGGAACACCGACCCTGCTGCTCGGCCTGCCCTTCGACGCGAACGGCCGGACGATGGCAGACCATAAGGCACGGCTGGCTCGCTTCGGTGAGGAGGCTGATACGATTGCCTGGGTGGCCGCTCCGCTTGGCGAGCGGGCGCTGCGTGACCTCGGCACACTGCTGCGCATCGATTATTTGCTGGTTGGATCGCGACTGGAGGAGAACTCCCCCAACCTCTCCGCGATCGACCGACAGCAGGCGCGGTCTCTGCTCCAGAACCAGCAAAGCCAGCTTCAGGGCAGAATGCGCATGGTGCTGGAGGCGGCGTACGGCATCCGGCAGGATCAGGACGGCGCTTTGGCTGTTCAGGTTTCAGCCGAGGATCATCTGGTCTCGCTCGACGGAACGTTCCGACCTCAGCCACCAGTCGGGGCGACACTCAAAGAAGCGATGGGCGCGCTGCTCGACTCGACGTTTGCTCATCGGTTTCCCGCCCACCCGATCTTCGAGCAGGAAGTGAAGAACGCGGCATTGAGCAAAGTGCTCAAGGAGATCGAAGCCGCCGCCGAGGAGCCACAGCAGCGGCGCTTCATCGAGGATCGGGCGGTGCGCCAGATCCTTGGCGGGTTCGCCGGTCCGCTTAAGCTAGGCACGATGAACCAAGGCCTGACGCATTTCATTCTCGACGATCATTGGGCCAATCATTTCGCACGGCTGGCGGCGCAGCAGGGCGGCGGCGCCATGACGGTGAAGCGGCTGCGAGCACTGATTGATCAGCCGCGGCCGATGGGCCTGCCGAGAGAGGTGGAGAACCTCATTATCCTCGCCTGCGCGGCGCAGGCCGATCGAACGATTTCGCTGCGCGGGGCGCCAGTGCGAGGCTCCATCGAGCGACTGGATGACGACGCGGAATTACTCGCGCAGCCATTGCCTGACGAGACGACCTGGACGAAGGCGCGTGAGCGCGGGGCGGAAGTGTTTGGCCTCGCGCCATCAGAAGTGCGTAAGGGAGCGACCGTCGCCCGGTTGGCGAGCGAACTGCGGGAGAAGGCACAGGCCGCCCGTGCGCCGCTGGCGACGCTGACCAGCGTCTTGCGGACGAGAATGGCGGCTGCGGGTGTACCGCCGGAGAATGCGCCGCGCATGATCACGGTGCTGTCGGCTTCAGTTCTCGTGACCGAGCTGACTGCCGGTGTCGAACCATTGACGGCCGTGCAGTCGCTCGCAACATCAGACCTTCGGACCAGCGAAGCCGCCGTTGGGCGATCCATTTCCGTAGCAGCGGGCCTTGCTGCCTTCCTGACGTCCTTCGAATGGGATGTGTTGGCCGCGGCCACTGCACTATCAGACCATCGACGCGCGGCGGCCGAGCAGATTGGCCGGTCAGTCGCGGAGGCACTCGAGGCGGACGAACATGTCGTCCCACTTGAGGCGCGGCTTCGCGAAGCTCAGCGGAACGCCTTCCGTCTGCTGGCAGCGGCCGCGCCCAGTGGCGGCGGGGCGGGCGCAGGCGCAGGCGCTGGTGGGCAGCCGGGCACCGCGGACACCGGGAACCGGCCGCCCCCAGGTGGCGTAGAGCCTGGCAGCGACTTCGATGACTCCGGTCCAAGCCCTGAGATCTTGGAGGAGAGGGCCTGGGACATTCTCCCGATTGAGGATGCAGAGTCGGAGCTCGACCGTTTGAAGTCTCGCCTGGGCGCGGAACCAGGTGTGCGGCTGTCGATCTCATGGCGGCTCACACGGGATGGTGTAAAAGGGTGAGCCCACTCCTCGCACCTTCCCGACGCCAGCTTGAGGCTTTTCTCGACCGCGAGCCGGAGGCACGTGTTCTTGGCGTGCGGTCGCCAATGCGCCGGCCTTGGCCCGAATTCATCGAACGTCGCGGGAAGCAGTTTAGGATCGCCTGGTGTGAGAGCGTGTTGGAGATCCGGGAAGCCCTTGCCGATATCGAGGACGCCCCCGACGCCCGGCTCCTCCTGATCACTAACCTTGAAGACAATCTACTTGGCGCCGACGTCGTGGCCCGCTTTCCGCGTGGCCGGCTCATGGCGGCCAGCCGATGGGACGCGCTTCGCGCTGCTTTTTCGGCGCGTGATCTCGACCCTCGCCTGCGAGGTCAGGATTGGCTTTCTGATTTGTTATTGGAACGCCCGCCAGCGGCTGGCTATCCGCCAGTTCCGGGCGGAGTGCTAGATCTGGATACCGCTTGGCGTTTTTGTCTCGAACACGCGGTCGGATTGGCGGACGCACGCGCCGACGTCGGTGCGCTGCTCGCCTGGACTGCCGGCGAGGGCAATTTGGATCGGTTCCAAGCGCTGCCTCTAGCCTCTCGAGAAAAGATCATCGAGAAAGTTGCAAGCGAGGGCGGCGCCGCAGCGGCTCTGGTAGCCCGGGCGGTCTCTGCTGGTCATGGAGCCGACGCGCTAGCGATTGGGTTGGTCTGTGGTGTGATCTTCGCGACCGCTGGACCGAGCGACAGCCTGCGCGACGCGGCTGTGCGGCTCGAGCCGGCGTTCGGTGGAAGCAGGGTTGACCCCGATGCAGGGAACCTGCTGGCCGATGCCGCAGGCCGCGTCATCGCGCGGCTCGATGGCCCTTCCGCAGAACGGCACCAAGCGCGGGCATTCGTCTGGCTGGAGACGGTTCGTGCCACGGAACATGCTGGGCTGAGCCGTGCGCTCACCGCGGGGCTTGAGGCGCGGATTGTGGCGGCTGCGGAGGCCATCGTCAAAGCAGCGGAGTCTGGTGGCGCGCATGGTCTCGCAAACGCCGCTCGGTTGGTGCGCCTGGCGCTAGATCACGAGCGTGCTGGCGACCATCGCGTAAGGCTTGATCGCCTGCAAATGGCTGCCAGGCTGTGCCGCTGGCTCTGCGGGAGGCGCCGGCCAGTCCCCGGGTTCGGCAGTGCGGCGCAGGCCTATGCCGAGGACGGCGGCTTCGTGGACTGGGCACGCGCGTCGCTCAGAGCTGGCGATGGTGTGCCGACTGTCGCTGCGATCTATGCGCGGCTTCGCGAACTTGCCGCAATTCGCCGTGAAGAAGAGAACGGTGCATTCGCAGTCCTGCTCCGCGATTGGAACGCAGGAGGCGCCGGTGGCGACGAAGCATTACCGATCGAGCGTGCGCTCGATAGTATTGTCGCGCCTCTCGCCGCATATGCGCCAGTTCTGCTGCTGGTCCTGGATGGGCTGAGCTTTGCGGTTGCGCGGCCGTTGGTCGCCGATATCGGTCGCCAGGGTTGGATCGAGCTCGCCCCTGCGGGTCGAACTTCGCCCCCTCCGCTTATAGCGGCCCTTCCGACAGTTACCGAAATTTCCAGGACAAGCCTCCTCTCGGGACGCCTTGTCCGCGGGGATGCCGGATCGGAGCGTACTGCCTTCGGCGTTCATCAACGGCTCCGCGAGATGTCGCGAGCAGGGAAGCCGCCACTACTATTCCACAAAGCCGACATTGGCGCTGGACCGGAGCTGGATGAACGTGTTCGATCCGCCTTGACCGATACGGGTCAACGAGTTGTCGGAATTGTTCACAACGCGATTGATGCACAATTAGCAGGATCGGACCAGATCGAAATCCACTGGTCCACGGAGGTCTTGCGCCAGTTAGCACCTGTGCTGAGAGCAGCAAGGGAGGTTGGTCGCCTCGTTGTTCTGACTGGCGATCACGGTCACGTGCTCGATGCTGGAACCACTTACGTCCAAGCAACACCCGGCGATCGGTGGCGATCCGGCGGCCGAGCACGGGATGGAGAGATCAAAGTACGGGACGGCCGCGTGATGTCTCCTGATGGGACGCGGGTGGCGGTGCTGGCATGGAGCGAACGACTTCGCTACGCCTCAAAGCGGAGCGGCTATCATGGTGGCGCAAGCCCTCAGGAAGTTTTGGTGCCTCTCGCGATCTTGACCAGTGGAGTTGCGCCACGGGATTGGGTTGAGGCACCTCCTGCTGAGCCCGCCTGGTGGGGCGAGGGCGAAGCGCCGCCAGCACTACCTAGCGTTACACCCGCATCGCCCGGCCGCCGTCGCGATACAAAGCAAATCAGCCTGTTCGAGGTAACACCAGCAGCGGATGCCTGGATTGATGCTCTCCTGGCATCGACGACTTACAAGGCCCAGCGCGGGCTTGCGGGACGCGGTGCGCCGGACGATCCGGTCGTACGAGCACTTGTCGCGGCTCTTGCTGCACGCGGTGGGCGACTCTCACGAACTGCGCTGGCTCAGGCACTGCAGTTGCCCGCCTTCCGTGCCTCCGGCCTCGTTAACGCGGCGAGACGCGTGCTCAACGTCGATCAGGCACAGGTTCTCTCGATCGACGCGACCGCCGATGAGGTCGTCTTGGATGTCCGGCTTCTGCGGCTGCAATTCGAGATCGGGGGTGGGCCGTGACCGGCCCACAACGACGTGCCGAGATACTCGATGCGCTTCGCCGAGGAACGGTGCCGCGAGATGGTCTTGCTGCGTTCGCAGTGGGGATGGAAAGGTTCGAAACCGCGATTGACGCCGACCTTGCAGCCGTTGCCTTGGGTCGCGGAGGCTTCAAGGCGGTTCGTGGCGAATATGGGAGCGGCAAGACATTCTTTGCTCGCTGGCTTCAAGAGCGAGCCCGCGCTGCAGGCGGCTTTGCAACAAGCGAAGTGCAAGTTTCGGAGACAGAAACGCCCCTGCATCGATGGGAGACCGTGTATCGTCGCCTCACCGAGCGACTTGCGACTGCTGATACACCGGACGGCGCATTACGGTCGGTCGTTGACGCGTGGTTTTACACGCTTGAAGAGGAGGTGCTCGCGTCAGGCCGCATCGACTCTGGCGACGCGGCCGGGCTGCTCGCTGCTACGGATGCTCTGGTGGAGCAGAGACTGTCCGGCATCTCCCGTACGGCGCCAGCCTTTTCCGCAGTGTTGCGTGCATATCGGCGCGCACTGCTAGCCGACGACGCGGCGTTAGCGGAAGGATTAATCGCTTGGCTAGGTGGTCAGCCGAACGTTGCTGCCGCGGCAAAGCGCGCAGCTGGTGTTAAGGGCGATCTCGATCCATTCGGCGCCATGCATTTTCTGGCTGGGCTACTGACGATCCTTCGGGACTCTGGACGGCCAGGATTGGTTCTTGTGCTTGACGAGGTTGAGACATTGCAACGAATGCGCGCCGACACGCGAGAGAAGGGCCTCAACGCTCTTCGGCAACTCCTCGACGAAATGGACTCCGGTCGGTATCCGGGATTGTTTCTGCTTGTTACGGGAACGTCCGCTTTTTTCGATGGGCCTCAGGGCGTTCAGCGGCTCCCCCCATTGGCGCAACGCATTCACACGGACTTTGCCACCGACCCTCGGTTCGATAACCCGCGGGCAGTTCAAATACGGCTTCCGGGTTTCGATCTGAATGCGCTGGTGCAGGTTGGCGCTCGGGTGCGTGACCTCTTCGCTGAGCAAGCGACACAGGAAACTCGCGTCCGTGCGATTGTCGATGACGCTTATCTTGAAGACCTTGCGCGGGCGGTCGCGGGACGGCTCGGTGGGCGCGCTGGCGTGGCACCTCGCATTTTCCTAAAGAAACTTGTCGCGGATGTTCTCGATAGAGTGGACCAGTTTCCAGACTTCGACCCACGGCGACACTACGCGCCAACCATTGATGAAAGGGAGATGTCCGTTGCGGAGCGCGCCAGCGCCAGCGCAGCTTCGGTCGATGATGTCGAACTAGGGACGTGAGCGTGTTCGAGCAGCTTCATCCGGCTATTCGATACCACATCGTCAACACACTGGGATGGGATGATCTCCGTCCGACCCAGATGGAGGCAATTGCTCCGATCCACGCCGGCGAGGATGTGCTCGTTCTTGCGCCGACAGCGGGAGGAAAGACCGAGGCGGCGTTCTTGCCGCTACTCTCACGCGCGGCAACCCAGAGCTGGACTGGCCTGTCGGTTCTCTATCTGTGCCCGCTAAAGGCTTTGTTGAACAACCTTGAGCCCCGACTCAATCGCTACGCTGGCTTCGTTGGCCGCAAAGTGGGGCTATGGCATGGCGACGTCGGTGAGGCTGCGCGCAAGCGGATGCGGGTGGACGCACCAGACGTTCTTCTCACCACGCCCGAGTCGGTTGAGGCGATTTTGGTATCGGCTCGTATCGACCATCAATCGTTGCTGGGCGGCTTGCGTGCCGTTGTCGTCGACGAGCTACATGCCTTCGCAGGGGACGACCGAGGATGGCACCTGCTCGCCATTCTGGCTCGCCTCGAGCGCCTTGCCGGAAGGCGAATTCAACGTATTGGCCTCTCGGCTACAGTCGGAAATCCTGGCGATCTGTTGGCATGGCTCGTCCGGAACCGAGGTGGCAGAATCATCGGCTCGGGTGCAGGGTCACCTCCCGGTGACGTCTTGGTGGATTACGTAGGCTCCATTGACAACGCAGTGAGCGTCTTGTCTCGCGTTTATCGGGGTGAACGAAGACTCGTATTTGCCGACAGCCGTGCGCGGGTTGAGGAATTAGCATCAGGTTTGCGCCGGGCGGGTGTTAAGACGTTCGTCTCCCACGGTTCTCTGTCCGCCGACGAGCGCCGCCAGGCCGAAGCAGCCTTTGCGGCCGAGCCTGACTGCGTGATCGTAGCAACATCGACGCTGGAACTCGGGATCGACGTCGGCGACCTCGACCGTGTAGTACAAGTCGGCGCGCCACCATCTGTCGCCAGCTTCCTCCAGCGGATGGGGAGGAGTGGCCGCAGGTCTGGCAGCATTCGTAATTTTCTTTTCCTGGCGATAAGTGAATCTGAACTGCTTCTGGCTCTGGGCATCTCGCGCCTCTGGCAAGACGGATTTGTCGAACGTGTTGAACCTTTGGCGCAGCCCGCTCATCTCTACGCCCAACAAGTCATGGCTTTAGCGCTGCAGGAAAAGGGCATTGCTCTGAGCGATTTGGGTGATTGGCTTGGAACGACGTTCGAATCGGTCTCCGAGAACGATCGAACGGATATTATCGCCCACATGTTTGCCACGGGGATGCTGCATAACGATGGTGGTGTCCTGGGCTTGGGAGCCAAGGCCGAGCGCGAATTTGGTCGGAAGCACTTCGGGGATCTCGTCGTTAGCTTCAGCAGTCCGATGCTCCTCTCGGTTATGTTCGGGCGAACTGAACTCGGGGCTGTTCACCCGCTCGCGCTCGCGCCGTCGCGCGACGACGAGCCCGTTATCATATTATTGGCAGGACATAGTTGGCGTGTATTGGACGTGGATTGGCCCCGACGACGGGTATCCGTCGCCGCTGCTCAAGGTGAGGGGCGCGCGCGCTGGCTTGGGGGTGGGAGGCCAGCATCGTTCGCAGTGTGTCGGGCCGCAGAGTCTGTCATCGCCGGAGCTGCGCAAGGGTGCGCGCTTTCGCGCAGGGCGGCGTCCAAGTTAGAGGAGGTTCAGGAGCGGCTTCCGTTCGTCGACGGAAGAAGGATTCCCATTGCCAATGACGGGGAGGGTATTTTCCATGTCTGGACGTTTGCAGGCGGTCTGGCAAATGCGACGCTGGCTCAGGGCGTTCCCAGTCAGACTGCGCGCTGGGACGACTTTCGCATCACGATCAGAGCGGGTAGTGACAAGGCGGCACATGACGCCTTCTCGCGATTAGATGCAGCCTCGATTCGTCCCTCGTTTTCGACAGAATTGATCCGGGAACTAAAGTTTGGAACATGTCTTCCCGAGAGAATCGCAGCCTCTACAATTGAGGCGCGTCTCCTTGATCGGAATGGTATTCAGGAGACGCTCGCGCGAACGATACGAATATCGCACGTCTGCTGACGTCACGACGGGCGGACTCCGTTGGCACCGTGGCACGGATAGATCACGTTCCTCGATCATCAACGGCACGCATGCGAGGCTTCGTAGTCTCAGAGTCGGAGCTGGGTTCTTTTTGAGCCCGAATGCGGAACCCAGAGCCGACTGGAAGTTCAAGGCGGACGATCAAGCCTCCGCCCTTGCGTGTGGCGAGGCCAATGTCTCCACCATGCTCCCATATGATCGAACGGGCGACAGACAGACCGAGTCCGACGCCGCCTCTGTCGGGGTTACGAGAGCTTTCGATCCTATAGAACGGTTCGAAAACCTTCTCACGCTCGCTGCGCGATACCCCTGGTCCCTCGTCTTCGACGGTGACGACGACGCGTTCGGCTTCGGGCGTCAGGCTTGCGGTGGCGCTGCCGCCATATTTCACCGCTACAATGGTCACGGCAGATATCAGCCTGCGCTCAAATTTTTTGTCCGACGCGCTCCCTCGCCTGGTTCCTTTTCTTCGCGCCTCGCGGCCGCGGTCAGCGTGCTGACCTTCGTTACCGCCACGTTGATTTCGGAACGATCGGACCCGGCGACATTCCGCCAGTACGCGGCGGCCTGAAGGTCAGCGGACGCGGCTTCCTTAGACATACCAAACTCCCGGAGTTTCGTGGATGCGGGCTGGATTACTCGGCGGCGGCCGCACTTTTGTTAAATCTGTTGGCGGCGATCCTGGCCTCCAGTTCAGGCCTCCGAAAATAGATCGCCCGCCCGCACCGGAGCGGCCTCGCGCCCCGAATAATCACGAACGCCTCGTCGGTCCGGCAGTCGTTCATCAGCTCCTCGCGGCGGATCAGGGGGCGGCTGATTTCGTGATAGCTGGTGTTGGCGCCCCGTGATCGCGCACCGGTCTCGAAGGATTTGCCTGATGAACCGCTGTTGGAACCTTCCGATGTTGCAATCACGGCATACTGGCCAAAGGTTTCTTCCAGTTCCTTCGCGGTTTCGAGGTCCTGCACGGCCGCGTACGAGCGGTGCGATACGCCGTCATACCATTCCCGCTTTCCCTCGCGCCCCCATTGGCGTTCAAGCTGGCCAACCGACTGGTAGATGAGTTGCAGCGTGATCCCATATTTCCGTCCGGCATCGCGCGCGGTTTCCAGAATCTTCATCGGCCCGAGGCGCGCGGCTTCGTCCAGCAGATACAGGATGCGGCCTTTCACCCGGCCATCGGCCTCATAGGCCGCGTTCAGCAATGCGCCGATCACGACGCGGCCGATCGCCGGGGTGGACTGCAACGCCGCGAGCGGGATTTGCAGAAAGACGGACATTTTGCCGCCGAGCAGATCGATCGATTTGAACGTGTCGCCCGAAACGATTGACGCGAAGGCGGGGTTCGCCAGCCATGACGTGCTTTCGTCGGCGTTGGCGTAAACGCCGGAGAACGTCTCCTCCACCAGACCCATCAGCGTGCCGGCGTGGTCGCGTGCGAGCGGACTGAGGCTGTCCTTGTGGATGCCTTCCAGGAGTTTCCGCATGTCCTTTTCCGG
>Ga0193726_1002047_pt1 | contig 14280 bp, 9 predicted proteins | sample H2c1metaG_FD_144928 | JGI IMG/M metagenome (GOLD analysis project Ga0193726, IMG submission 144928) | Soil microbial communities from a riparian zone of the East river system, Colorado, United States - H2c1 | ecosystem: Environmental > Terrestrial > Soil > Riparian zone | place: USA: East River... | reverse complement strand
GCGCGCCGACGTATCGCAAAGTAAATCCGGCCGACGCGCCCATCATGCTTCTAAGTTTGACGTCGACCACCGTTCCGATTAGCCAGGTTTACGACGCCGGCGATTCCATCCTCGCGCAAAAATTGGCGCAGGTCGAAGGCATCGGTCAGGTCACCACGGGCGGCGGCGCGAAACCCGCCGTGCGCGTAGACGCAAATCCCGGCCAATTAAATGTCTACGGCATCAGCCTCGAACGCGTCCGCACCGTCCTGAACACCGCGAATGCAATTCGCCCGAAGGGTGAACTCGCTAATCCCACGCAAGTTTGGGACGTTGCCACCACCGATCAACTTTTCAAAGCTTCCGAATATCGCAAGTTAATTATTACCTGGGCCAATGGCGCCGCCGTTCGCGTAGGCGACGTTGCAACCGTCACCGACTCCGTCGAAGACGTCCGCACCGCCGGCCTCGCGAATGGCGAGCCTGCCGTCGTAATGATTTTAAGCCGCCAGCCCGGCGCGAATATTTTGGAAACTGTCGACCGCGTTCGCGCCATGTTGCCGCAACTCCAGGCGTCCATTCCGCAGAATATTCATCTCGGAGTCATCCTCGATCGCACGCCCACAATTCGCGCCTCAATTCACGACGTCGAAATCACGCTGGTCATCTCCATCGTCCTCGTCGTGCTTGTCGTTTTCATTTTCCTGCGAAATGTTTGGGCCACGGTAATTCCCAGCGTCGCCGTGCCGCTTTCACTCGTTGGAACTTTCGGCGTGATGTATCTCGTCGGCTACACGCTCGATAATCTTTCGCTGATGGCGCTAACAATTTCCACCGGCTTCGTTGTGGACGACGCCATCGTCGTCATCGAAAATATTTCTCGCTACCTCGAGCAAGGCATGTCGCCGATGGAAGCCGCCTTCACCGGCTCGAAAGAGATCAGCTTCACCGTAATTTCCATGAGCACTTCGCTCATCGCCGTTTTCATTCCCATTTTGTTGATGTCCGGAATCGTTGGCCGCCTGTTCCGCGAATTCGCCGTCACTCTCTGCACAGCAATCGTCGTCTCTCTCGCCGTCTCGCTCACCACCACTCCCATGATGTGCGCCCGTTTCCTGAAACATGAATCCGGCGAACACAACTGGCTCTACAAATTTTCCGAGCGCGGCTTTGAATGGATGCGCGATGAATATGAGTACGCTTTGCAGTGGGTTCTGCATCACCAGCGAACCATTCTCGCGCTCACGCTCGCCACAATCGGCCTCAGCGGATATTTGTTTTACATCGTGCCAAAAGGATTTTTTCCGCAACAGGATACCGGCCGGTTGACGGGCAACGTTCTCGCTGACCAGGATATTTCTTTCGCGGCCATGAAGGACAAGCTGCAAACTTTCTCAAACATCATCCAACAGGATCCCGCCGTGGATACCGTCAGCGCTTCCACCGGCGGCGGTTATGGCGGCTCCACAAACGCCGCGCGCATGTTTATTCAACTGAAGCCTCAGGGCGCCGAACGTAAGCTAACCTCCGATCAGGTAATCGCGCGCATTCGCGGAAAAGCCTCGCACGTTCCCGGCGCAACTTTATTTCTACAATCTGTGCAGGACGTTCGCACCGGTGGCCGCCAGAGCAGCAGCCAGTATCAGTACACCATGCAGGCCGATAACATTGCCGACTTAAATCTTTGGGCGCCGCGCATGCTCGCGGCCATCAGCAAAATTCCGGAAATAAAAGACGCCAACACCGATCAGCAAATTCACGGCTTGCAAACCACAATCGTAGTCGATCGCGACACAGCTTCGCGTCTCGGCGTTCCCATGGCCGCCATTGACGGCACTTTGAACGACGCCTTCGGTCAGCGGCAAGTCTCAAACATTTATAAAGGTTTGAATCAGTATCACGTCGTGCTCGAAGTTGCCGCGGATTTTCGGCAGGATCCTAAAGCGCTCGAAAATATTTATGTGCAGTCATCCACCACCGGAACTTTGATTCCGCTCAGCACATTCACACACGTCGTTCCCACTCAACTTTCTTTGACGGTGAATCACCAGGGCCAGTCCCCGAGCATCACTCTTTCTTTCAATCTCGCGCCCGGCGCATCATTGGGCAAAGCTGTCACCGATATTCAAGACGTTCAGCGCCAACTCGGATTGCCCGCCAACGTTCACGCCAGCGCTTCCGGCACCGCGCAGGCGTTTCAAGATTCGCTCTCCACCATGCCCATGTTGATTCTCACCGCCATCGCCGCGGTTTATATCGTTCTCGGCATGCTCTATGAAAGTTACATCCACCCAATCACAATTCTTTCCACAATTCCTTCGGCCGGAGTCGGCGCGCTTCTGGCAATTTTTCTTTTCCACTCCGATCTCAATATCATCGCGCTTATCGGAATTATTCTTCTCATCGGAATTGTTAAAAAGAACGCCATCATGATGATCGATTTCGCGCTGCAAGCCGAGCGCGTCGAAGGCAAATCCCCAGTTGACGCTATCCACGAAGCCTGCGTCTTGCGTTTCCGCCCCATCATGATGACCACCATGGCCGCGCTCCTCGGCGCAGTTCCACTCGCCATCGGCGGCGGCACCGGCTCCGAACTTCGCCAGCCTCTCGGCATCACCATCGTCGGCGGACTAATCGTCAGCCAAATGCTCACGCTCTTCACCACTCCCGTCGTCTATCTCTATATGGACCGCCTGCAAACCTGGGTTCGCGGCACCAGCAAAGTTCCGCAACAAGCACCCAAGCCCGCCCCCGCGGATTAATTAGACGTTTCTCGAAAAAATATTTCCGACTCCAAACTCTCCGCGCCCTCTGCTCTCCCGGCGCCTCTGGGTCAAAAGCCTTTGACCTCTTCGCACACAAAATAATCTCCTCCAAAAACACAACCGGCGCTCCGACCCTTTCGGAATCGACGCGCCGGTCATGCTTGTTTTACAAATAGAACTACTATCGTGATTACTTTTCTCAACATCTCAGGGAACTGCATATACTTCGCCGGGGTCTAACCATTCGTGAAATTCCCATCATCGCTGCGTCCGGGAATCATCGTCGCGCTCGCAGCGATCACGCTCTACGCAATTCCAATCCGCTGGATTGCAACCCGGCGACTCACGCCGCTGTTTATGCCGATTTCCGTTTCTGACGGCCACTTCCGGACCGGTGATTTCAAAATCAATCTTGACGCCGTCTACGTTATTAATTTTGAACGCTCGAAATACGCAGGCACCGACTATCTAAATTGCGCCGGTCAGGCCCGGGCCAGCGCGAAATTAAATCTATTCAAGAATGGCCAGCCCATTCCGTTAAATGTCGCTTCAGCGTCGAATGACTTTGCCTGGCAACGCCTCGACTGGTTCCGTGCAGCACCCGGAACTTATTCAATCGACGTAGAAGTACTCCCGGGCGCGGAGTGCTTGAATATCACCAAAATGCGCCTGGTAGTCGAGGCAAATGACGTCAACTTTGATCGTACCCTTAATTTGCTGTGGGGCTTGTGCGTTTTCCTCGGGGGACTTGGAATTGTCCTTCTCATTCGTTCCGACCCGGCTTCCTTTCACGATCAAACCGCGGTTCAGCATCAGAATCTTCCGCCAATTTCTCAAGCACCCGGCTACTCCCTTGTTTTCCGTTCACAGAAACGTCCACCGTTGCAGCTCCTCCACGGTCTTTCGGATTTCGGAATAATGCACATCGCTACTACGCTTCCCCTTCTGATCGTTTTTCTTTTCGCGTGGATGAGCGAGGCATATTCCGTAGGGACCTACGCTCTTATACCGACACCGCACGAAATCCGCACAACTTTACACTCTCGCAACGAACCACCGCGCGTGTGGCTCCGCGCCTCCGGCGAGTTCTTCCTGGATGAAAAACGAGTTCCACGAGATGAATTGCGGGACGCAGTCCGATATGAATTGGCCAACCGCGTGAACGAGATTGTGTATTTCGGAGCCGATGGGAATCCAGATTTCGTCGAGGCCGTCTTCGCGATAAATGAAATTCGCCTCGCCGGCGGAAATGTAATCTGGGTCACTCCAAAGACCAGCTCCGAGCTTTCACCTCTGAAGCCTGTCCAATAAACGCACATGCAAAATATCTGCCCCAAAAACACAACCGGCGCCCCGACCCTTTCGGAATCGACGCGCCGGTCATGCTTGGGTTGAGAGAGAAACTTTTTATCAGTGATGTCCTGACGATCCGTGCCCGCCAGAACTTCCATGCGATCCGCCCGAGCTTCCACCATGCGAACCGCCCCCAGAACTTCCGCCATGTGAACCGCCGTTACTCGATCCGCCGCCGCTCGATCGCGGAGGAGGCGGCGCCGAATTTCCACTCGGTCGCGCTGGCGGCAAAGGCGCTCCACCATAACTCGGCCGGCTCGGCGCTGAATTTCCGTTATATGTCGGACGCACCGGCGCTTGCCGATTATTCTGAGTCTGAGATCCGCCAACAACTGGCCTTCGCAAATCCAGTGGCGGCCGCGATCCGTTGTTCACCGCATTACCCGGACCACCGCGATTCGGCTGTCCAGGTTGTTCACGATTAACAGACGGCGGATTCGCCGGCCCATTAAATTGATGCCATCCGCCGGAGTTCGGAGAAGAGAGCTGCGACCCGGCATTATTCGTCCGATCAGTTCCCTGTCCTTCAAACGATCTGTTCCCAGGTTGACCGTTTTGCGTTCCACCCGGCCCCGAACGCATCGGCTGCGGCTGCGCACCGCTCCCGTGAATTTCCGAAGTCGGCACATTCAGCCCGCTATTCCGCATCCCCTGCTGCACTCTTCCAGCTTGCTCGTTAAATGAATTGAACGAACTCCGCTGCTGCGCCGGCTGCCGCGAATTGCTTCCAAAGAATCGCGTGTTCTGATTATTCCGAATCGTTCCCGGATTCGCCGAGCGGTTCGTAGCCGAAAGACTCTCGCGTGTCGGCACCGCCGGCACTCCGCCGCTGGTGAATCGCGAGTTGTGAAATTCTTCCGGAGAAATTCCGCGTGTGTGCGCCACCGCTCCGTGACCGAATTCTCCCGCGCGCTCCGAATTCACGCTCCGCAGAATGTGCGGATCGCGTTCCGCCTGACGGAAATTCGAGAAGCGTTCATCAAATCGCCCGTGCAACGGACCGAACGCTCCCGGAAATCGCCGCCCGAAATCCGCGCCGAACCGGAAGTTCGCAAATTCATTAAATCCGAAAAATCCAAAACCGAATCGGCCCCTGCCGTACCAAGGGAAAAATGGATCGCACGGCCCAATCGCCAGCCATCCAATCGATCCGAAGCCGCCAAATCCGAAAAATGAAACGTAAGCAGGTCCCCACACGGGACGAATCCCGCGCTCACCCGGCCACCAGCTCCATGCGCCGCGATTGCGGAACCAGCGCCCGTAGTGATACGGCGCCCATCCCCACGATTCGTTTCCTACCCACGTCCATCCATAATAAGGTTCCCAAATCCAGTTGCCGTCGCTGTAAGGCGCCCAATCCTGATCCACATTGTTCGGTGTCCACACTTGACCGTAGTCCGGCACTTCGCTCCAATCGCCGTGCTTATCCAAATCATTCGCGCCGGTGTAACTTTGATCCACGTGATTCCATTCCGGTGAACTTTGTATCGTGCGATCGCGTTGTGTGTTCCAGTTATCCCATTCATCCAGCGCAGGCGCATCCGCAGTTTGATATTGCGCGTCATCAGTTCCGCCGCGGATCGTAATCATTTGTCCGGCGGCAACATTTGTACTTCCTTGCGCGGTTGAAATTTCCACTTCGCCGCGCCGCACAATCACCACAGTTTCGTTTGCCGAATTCACCTGAACGCGAATCGAACTTTCGCGGCTCGGATGAATTCCAACATTCGGCGTATCAATTTCCACGTCCGCTTCAGAGCCTTTCAAAATCGCATACTGCGCAAGGCCGGAAGCAATTTGAATTTGAATGTGATTTTCAATCAGCGCGGTAATGTCCGCTTCGGTGTGCCCGGAAAGCCGCAACATATTCTGGTTGTCGATTTGCAATTCAGCGGACCCGGTCGGCGAAGTCGAAACTTTATCTCCCGCCATCACCGGAGTGTTCAAAGTAATCGCCACCCAATCGCCAGAATCTCCGCGCTGTGTCGACACGTCTCCGCGTAACAAACTAACGCGCGCCACTCCCTGCGGTGGTCCTTGCTGATCATCGCCCTGCTGCTGATTAGGCTGTTGGTTCGGATTGAACTGTTGATTTGAATTGTAAGGCTGCTGACTCTGCGATGGTGGCGCGGACATCGTAGGCGGTGCACCCTGCGCGCCAGCCAGCCCCACCGCAAGCCCGCTCACCAACGTCAGCGTCCCAAGAACTCCCAGAGTTCGCTTCATGGCCCACCTCGAATCTGTCTTTCCCGCGTGCATCAAATGTCCCTCACTCAAGGTCATAGCAACGCTTCTAACCCTATACATATGCACCGATAGAGCCAAACTCTCCATCAGCGCCAAATTAGCCATAAGTAACTGTTAAATAAGTACTTACGGGGATGGCCTCGCGATGGGAATGAGGTGCAAAACGCCCGGTTTTCGGTGGCTTTCAACCGCGCCTGGTGGATTTCAACCACCGCGCGCCAAGACTGTAGCTCAGGTCTTCAGACCTAAGGCTCTCCGCCGAATGGGCCCCTACTCCGCCCCATCCGCCTCATCAGCAATTCCAATTTTCGACAACCGATACCGCAGCGCATTCCGCGAAAGTCCCAGCAATCGCGCCGCCTGACTTTTATTCCCATTCGCGCGCCGCAGCGACTCGCGAATAATTTCATCTTCCCATTGATCCAACGTCACGCCAGCCGGAATAAAAGCCGTCGCCGAATCCGCCGGTTTCGCGCGCTCCGTGTCCAGGTGAATGTCGCCCGCCTCAATCGTCTGCCCTTTCGCAAACGTCGCCGCGCGCTCGATAATATTTTCCAATTCGCGAACATTTCCCGGCCAATGAAAACTCGTCAGCACTTGCAACGCGCTCGGTGAAATTCCGCGAATGTCCCGTCCGCTTTCCTTGCGATATTTCGTCAAAAAATGTTCCGCGAGCCCCGGAATATCCTCCTTATGTTCCCGCAACGGAGGCACGTCGATCGGCACCACGTTCAACCTGTAATAAAGATCCTCGCGAAATGTTCCCTGTTCCAGCGCCGCGCGTAAATCTCGATTCGTGGCCGCAATTAATCGCACATCCACTTTCAACGTGCGCGTTCCGCCCAGCCGCTCGAATTCTCGCTCCTGCAAAACTCGCAACAATTTCGCCTGAGTAGCCGCAGGCACATCGCCAATTTCATCCAGAAACATCGACCCCTTATCCGCCAGCTCAAATTTTCCCGGCTTGGAAATCGTCGCTCCCGTGAACGCGCCCTTCTCATATCCGAACAGTTCGCTCTCCAATAGATTTTCCGGAATCGCCGTGCAATTTATTTTTATAAATGGCCCGTTCGCCCTGCGCGATCTTTGATGTATCGCCCGCGCCACCAACTCTTTTCCAACTCCGCTCTCCCCACCAATCAGCACTGTTGAATTCGTCGGCGCCACTCGCTCCACTGCCGCCAGTACTTCCTGCATCTTCGCGCTGCGCGCCACAATATTCGGATATTCGTACTTCTTCCCCAACTCCTCTCGCAAATTTCGATTCTCACTTCGCAACGCGCGTACATCCAATTCCTTCTTCACCACCAACTTAATTTCTTCCAGCGAAAATGGTTTCAGCACATAATTATTCGCGCCGCTCCGCATCGCTTCCACGGCCGTTTCCACATTCCCATAAGCCGTCATCATAACCACAGGAACTTCCGAATTAATTTGCCGGATCAATTTCAGGAATTCCAATCCATTCATCCCCGGCAACTTAAAATCCGTCAGCACCAGATCAAAACTTTCCTCGCGAAATAATTTCAATCCAGCCTCTGCGTCGCCCGCAGATGCAGTTGTCCATCCTTCCTCGCCAAGATTCAGCTCCAGCAATCGCCGCATCTTCGGCTCGTCTTCCACAATCAGTATCGCCGCCATAATCTCCGCCTCAATTTAAACCTCGTGTAAATATGTTATCAGGCCACGCGCGCCGACGTCCCCGCCGCCGGGAAAAATATCCGAAACGTCGCGCCCTGCCCCGGCTTGCTTTCAACCTGCAACGATCCGCGCAGCTCGTCCACAATCTTTGACACGATCGCCAGTCCCAATCCCGTCCCGGCCTTCTTCGTCGTGAAAAATGGATTAAATATCTGCTCGCAAATTTCCGGCGGAATTCCCGGCCCATTGTCCGCCAGCACCACTTCAACTCCCGGCACTTCCCCGCGCGTTGCCGAAAATATTTCCACGCGTAATTTCCCGCCGTCCGGCTCCATCGCCTCGTAAGCATTCAGCGCAATATTCTGAAATACTTGTTCGCACAGTCGATCGTCCATTCTTACCAGCGGAAGTTCCGGCTCGTATGCCCGCTCAACAATCACTTTTGCGTTCGGCCGCTGCGCCACAACCGCCGCCAGCGCCGCCTCCACAACTTCGCGCACATCTCCCGGCGTCAATTCCAGCGCCTGCGGACGCGCAAAATCCAAAAATCGCGCCACCAATGAACTCAACCGGTTCGTTTCGCTCGAAATATATCCCGCAAGTTCGCTCGCCAACGGATTCGACTCTCCCAATTTCGCGTGCAGCATTTCCGCCGATCCCTTAATCACTCCCAGCGGATTCCGAATTTCGTGCGCCAATCCCGCGGACATTTGTCCCAGCGCCGCCAATCTTTCCGATCGTCGCGCCTCCTCCTGCACTTCCGCAAGCCGTCGATTCGTAATCGACATTTGCAGCGCAAGCAATTGATATGCCGTAGCCCTCCGTCGAATCTCTACCGAAAATCGATTCACCAACATCGCCGCCAAAAAGAAAAATAAAATTCTCGTCGCTAATTCGGTCACCACTTCCGTAGTCAACGCAAATTCCTGCAGCGCCGGAATCAAAAGCGAACAATACGCGGCAGACGCCAGCCCCGTCCAAATCAGCGTGCCCCAAGTTCCAAAATAAGTTGCTGCCGTTACCACCGGCAAATAATAAATTGGATAGTAAGCGCTGTTGATCGCCAGATCGCCCGTATGATCCAGCAGCGCCGTGGCCAATAATATTTTCAGCAGCACAACAAATCCGCGTCCATATTCGGGCGAGCGCGCCACCACGCGGCTTTCCACCAATTGCACAATCGCAATCGCCGCAAGAATTAATTGTTTGTGATATTCACGAACAGGAGGCAGTGCCGCCAATCCGGCCAGGAAAACCAGGAACAACCCTTCAATCCAACTCAGCCGAAATCCGCGCGGAAGTTCACCTGCCGTATTCGATACGGTTTCCGCGGCGCCATCGATCGCCACCCGCTCTACGCGTTCAGCATTATTTTCTTCGCTCGTCACGTCGCGCACGGGGAGATTATGCTCCATAACCGCCGCCGGACGCATTTCCAAAATGGAATCTATAGCCGCCCTGTCCCAGCGTGCCAGATCGCGCACCAACTTTATTTCTCTTCGGCCGCAATGATGCCGCCATCGCTATAATTTAATGCAGTACACGTAAGCCTCATCTATCTTAAAAAGGACGGTGCATCGCATGAAAATTCTTCTCAGGATCATGCTTCTCGCATTTGTCGTCGCAATGTTCTCGCCGCTAACGAATCAAACTCACGCGCAAGGAAAGCATCCCGCATATTTGCACGCATTTTCCGATTTACGTTTCGCGCGTAGCCTGCTGGAACGCCCCAACGGCGGCGAACTGCGTCAGCAAGAAAAAGAAGCGATCCATAAAATTGACGACGCGATCAACGAAATCAAACACGCTTCCATCGATGACGGGAAAAATATCGCCGAGCACGAATCAGTCGACCCGCATCTTCCTTGGGCCGGCCGTCTCCACAAGGCGCAGGAATTGCTCGACGACGCGCGCCACGATTGCCGCAAAGAAGAAGACAATCCCGAAACGCGCGGCCTTCAAATGCGCGTCCTCCGTCACATCGACGAAGCGCACCGTCACGTAAGCGAAGCCATCGCCATAGTCGATCACCACTAATAAAATAAAAAATCACGAACGGGCGCCGCGAGAATAAAATCTCGGCGCCCGAATTATTTTCACTATTAGTTTTTCGTGAATTTGGTAGCGGTACCGGGAATCGAACCCGGGTTTTCAGGTTGAGAACCTGACGTCCTGACCCCTAGACGATACCGCCACAGCAGGAAATTTCCGGGAAAAGAATTTTCACACGTTTACAATAACCACGCAAGTAGCGCCGCGAAACGAATCCGCAGCTATGGCACAGGCTTCAGCCGGTGTGCTTCTCAACAAAATCTTCAATCTTTCCCCAGCGCTCCATCCTTCATTCTCCAAATCCCCAGCGGATTTCCATCCTTCAATTCCTCCGGCAACTCCGCGCTGGGAAAATTCTGAAAACAAACCGGCCGCGCAAACCGATAAATCGCCTGTGAACCTACCGAAGTCGATTGTCCATCCGAACTCGCCGGGTACGGCCCTCCGTGAATGATCGCATGTCCAACTTCCACCCCAGTCGGAAATCCGTTGAACACTAATCGCCCTGCTTTTTGTTCCAAAATTTCCACCAGCTCGCGATACTCCCGCAAATCTTCATCCGTTCCGTGCAGCGTCGCCGTCAAATGTCCCTGTAATCCTCGCGCAATTTCCAACATTTCTTCCCGTTTCCCATATGAAACCACCAGCGTCGTCGGACCAAATACTTCCTCGCTTAATTCCGGCTCGCGCAAAAAATCCGCCGCTTCCACCGCAAACATTGCCGGCACTCCGCGCACTCCGGTTTCTCCCGTCGCCGGTTTTCCTTCCGCGCTCAACGAGACTTTCGATTTTTTTGCGCGCGCTCCAACCATTCCCGAATACGCGGCGTGAATTCCCGGCGTCAACATCACTTGCGATGCCGACTCGGCAATCCGTTTGCTCAAATTTTGCGAAAATTTTGCGCCATGTTCTCCCGACGGCAGAAAAACCATTCCCGGCTTCGTGCAAAATTGTCCAGCGCCCAACGTGACTGACACGTGCATCCCTTCCGCAATTTTTTCTCCGCGCTCCGCCAACGCTCCCGGCAAAATAAAAACCGGATTCGTGCTTCCCATTTCCGCGAATACCGGAATCGGCGCGGGCCGCGCCGCCGCCAAATTCATCAACGCTCTTCCGCCGCGCTGCGATCCCGTGAATCCCACCGCCCGCACCAGCGGATGTTTCACCAACGCCGACCCAACTTCCGTTCCGGCATCAAATAATATAGAAAAAATTCCTTCTGGCATTCCGCAAGTCTTCGCGGCCGCAAGAATCACCGCGCCAACTAATTCAGACGTTCCGGGATGCGCCGGATGCGCTTTTACAATCACAGGATTTCCAGCCGCAAATGCAGACGCCGTATCTCCGCCTGCCACCGAATATGCCAACGGAAAATTGCTCGCTCCGAAAACAACTACCGGCCCCAGCGGCCGCCACATTGATCGCAAATCCGGTTTCGCCGGTTTACGTTGCGCGTCGCCTTTATCCAATCGCGCGCGCACCCACGAACCTTCTTCAATCAAATCCGCAAATAATCGCATTTGAAAAGAAGTTCGCCCCGCCTCCGACCGGATTCGCGCCTCGGCCAATCCGGCTTCTTGATTCACACGAATCACCAACTCATCGACAATCCCGTCCAACCCTTTTGCGATCTCACGCAAAAATTTCGCGCGTTCTTTTCCGCTAGTTCGACTGAAAGAAGAAAACGCCTGCGCTGCAAGTTTCGCCGCACGCTCCACCTCTGCCGCCGACGCCGAAAAATACCTCGGCTCAATCGCCAATCCTGTCGCGGGATTTATCGCCGTAAACGTTTTTCCGCCGTCCGCTCCGCTAGCCCATCCCACAAACGATCGTCCGCGCAAATCCATAATTCCCCCTGGCTCATTAAATCCCAATAATATCCGTGAAAAGTTATTTCAAAAAACTCGGCCGCGTCTTCAACGCCTGCTTCACCGCCGCCCGCGCTTCCGCCAATTCATCTCCCACAACTTCCATTCGTGGCGGACGCACCCGTGCGCTTCCTTTGCCAACCTCGTCCTGCACAAGTTTAATCAGCTGCACGAACTTCGGCACCGTATCCATTCGCAACAGCGGCAAAAACCAGCGATAAATTTCAAACGCTTTCTCGCGTTCACCGCGCATACAACAATCAAACAGCATCACAGACTCACGCGGCATCGCATTCACCAGTCCCGCGATCCATCCAACAGCACCCGCGCCAATCGCTTCCAAAATTAAATCGTCCACGCCCGCCGAAATTTGCAAACGATCTCCAACCATCGCTCGAATCGCGGAAATTCTTCGCACATCGGCGCTCGACTCTTTCACGCCGTGCAAATTTTCATGTTCCTTCGCCAGCTCCGCAATTTGTTCCGGTAAAAAATCTGTCCCGTAAGCAATCGGATTGTTGTAGAGCAAACAGGAAAGTTTTGTCGCCTTCAGCACCGCCGCCACGTGGGTCTTCATCTCGCGCCAGTCGCCCTTGTAAACATACGGCGGCAGAACCATCAATCCATCGCAACCGTGATCTTCCGCGGCTTTCGCCATATTCACTGCATCGGAAGTTCGCAGCGCGGAAATTGCCGGCGCCACAAATGCGCGATCTTTCACTCCGCGCCGGCACGCGTCAATCACTTCCAACTTTTCCTCAAACTCCAATGTCGCGCCTTCGCCCAGCGACCCCAGCGGAATAATTGCCGTGCATCCGCTATCCACCATCCATTTGCTGTGCTGCGCGATGAAGTCTGTATCCACTCGCAACTTGCGATCGAACGCGGTGGTAATTGCGGGCATTACACCTTTCCATTTCATTAGTGCTCTCCTGGAGAATTATTTCGCTAAATTAAAGTTATTCTTCCGCGTTGGCCAAACTCATCAATGATTCCACACGCGCCGGAAATATCGGCGGCCTCACTGACTCCGCCCGCCATCCAAAAATAAATTCCACCGCTGCTCCGCAGACTCTGCCCTGACACGCGCCCATTCCGCATCGCGTCTGCAATTTCGCGCTCCGCCAGTCCGAATATTTCGCCAACCGCGCATGGCTCACATCCTCGCAGCGACAAACAAGTGTCTCCGGCTCGGCCAGCGAACGCAACTCGTCCCGCAAAGCAAACGTCCGCGCCAATAATCCAGTGAATTTTCGAGCTGCTGCGCGCTCAGAAAATAATCCGCGCGCCTTTCCCAAATTCCCTGCCGCGGCGAATCCCGCAATTTGACCTTCAACCAGCGCCGCTTCAACTCCGCCAATTCCTACTGGTTCTCCGGCACAATAAATTCCCGCTACAGAAGTTTCCTGCATTTCATTCACGCGAACAAATCCATCCTCAATCTCGCATTCCAACAATTCCGCCAACTCCACATTCGGCACCAAATGAAATCCGCAAGCAAGATAATCGCATGCCACGCGAATTTTCTTACCATTGGAAACAAGCTCGACCCACTCCAATTTCTCCGCGCCACCCGCCGCCACCGGCCACATTCCAAATCGATAAGGAATTCCGCCGAGCGAGCGCTTCAATCGAATCGCTTGCCAAAATTTCGACGGATGAAAAAACAATCTCGCTGCAAATCCGCGAACTCGCGAAGCGGGCGCCTGCTCCGCAATCAAAATAATTTCCGCGCCCGCGCGCCGCAAATATTCCGCCACCGCTAAAAGCAGCGGCCCGCTTCCCGCAATCACCACGCGCTTGCCCGAAACAGAAAGCCCCGACTTCACTAGCGCCTGCAACCCACCCCCGCCCATCACTCCCGGCAAAGTCCATCCCGGAAATGGCAAAAATCTTTCGCGTGCTCCGGTTGCCATCACCAATTTCGCAAATTTCAATCTCAGCGGGCGTTCCCACGTCTCCGCAACCAGCACGTCCGCCGATTCCCGCGCCACCACTTTGGCGCCATATATAAAGGATACGTTCGCACTCGCCAGTCGCCCATGCCACCGGCTCGCCTCAGTCGAAGGGGAATGTTCCGCTCCTCCGCGCCAAATTTGTCCACCCGCCGCGGGATTATCATCGACGATTCCAACTCGCGCGCCCGATTCGCTCGCAGCGCAAGCCGCCGCAATTCCCGCCGGTCCCGCGCCAATTACAAGCACGTCAAATTTCGTGTCGAAATTTTCAGGGCCGGCCATCAATCGTCCGTCCGCACAACCATGCCGTCACTGCAAATAATCTGGCAACTCCGCGCGTGTGCTTTCCCATCAATCGTCACGCGACACTCAAAGCAAATTCCCATTCCACACAGTGCCGACCGCGCCTCTCCAGTT
>Ga0193726_1002046_pt1 | contig 14293 bp, 12 predicted proteins | sample H2c1metaG_FD_144928 | JGI IMG/M metagenome (GOLD analysis project Ga0193726, IMG submission 144928) | Soil microbial communities from a riparian zone of the East river system, Colorado, United States - H2c1 | ecosystem: Environmental > Terrestrial > Soil > Riparian zone | place: USA: East River... | reverse complement strand
TCGACCTGGGGCTGCGCCGCGACCGCGTGCTGCGCGGCTTCGACGAGGAGTGCCGTACGGCCGTGCACGAGGCCCTGAAGGACAGCGGCATCAAGATGCGCACCGAGATGCAGATCGGCCGTATCGTGGCGACCCCATCAGATTCGAAGGGCGGCAACGCGTCCTACCAGGTGAACACGCAGCTCGGCGGAATGTTCGAGACCGACGTCGTGATGTACGCCACCGGCCGCGCGCCCAACACGGCGGGCATCGGGCTCGAGAAGGCGGGCGTGCAGCTCGACAAGGCCGGCGCCATCGCGGTCGACGAATGGTCCAGGACGACGGCGCCCAACATCTGGGCGGTGGGCGACGTCACCGACCGCATCAACCTCACGCCAGTGGCGATCATGGAAGGCCACTGCTTCGCCGATACCGAGTTCGGCAACAAGCCGCGCAAGCCGGATCACCGCGACGTGCCGTCGGCCGTGTTCTGCCAGCCCGAACTCGCCAATGTCGGACTGACGGAGGAAGAGGCCAAGCTCACCCTGGGCGAGATCCGGGTCTTCACCTCGGCCTTCCGGCCGATGAAGTACACCGTGTCGGGCCGCCAGCAGCGCACCTTCATGAAGCTGATCGTCGAGGCCGCGACCGACAAGGTGGTCGGCGTGCACATGGTGGGTGACGATGCGGCCGAGCTGATCCAGGGCCTTGCCGTCGCCGTGAAGGCGGGGGCCACCAAGGCCCAGTTCGACGCCACCGTGGGCATTCACCCCACGGCCGGTGAGGAGTTCGTCACCATGCGGACGGCGCGGGTCGAGCCCGCGCCCAGCCGCAAGGCAGCTGACTAGAGAACAGGTTGCGGCCTGCTGGCGTTTTATCCACAGCACGTATAGGTTCACCCACCCCGACGGCCGGACAGCCAATATTCGTCCGCCAGAATTCGTCCGATGGGGGCTTAGGAGGAGAAGATGACGGCGATTCAGGGCCCGTCCCGCGCGGGTGCCAAAGCGCAGTCCCGCAGTTCGAGCGCCGCCGACTGGACGCCGACCAGCTGGCGCAGCCGGCCAGTCCAGCAGATGCCGGTCTATTCCGACGCCGCCGCTCTGGCCGGCGCCGAGACGCGGCTGCGCCGCTATCCGCCCCTGGTGTTTGCCGGCGAGGCGCGCAAGCTCAAGACGGCGCTGGCCAAGGTGGCGGCGGGCGACGCCTTCCTGCTGCAGGGTGGCGACTGCGCCGAGAGCTTCGTCGACTTCACCGCCAACAACATCCGCGACACCTTCCGGGTGCTGTTGCAGATGGCGGTCGTGCTGACCTACGGCGCCGGCGTGCCGGTGGTGAAGGTCGGCCGCATGGCCGGCCAGTTCGCCAAGCCGCGCTCGTCCAACGTCGAGAAGATGGGCGACGTCGAGCTGCCGTCCTACCGCGGCGACAACGTCAACGGCTTCGAGTTCACCGCCGAAGCGCGCCGGCCCGATCCCGAACGCATGGTGCAGGCCTATAATCAGTCGGCCGCGACGCTCAACCTGCTGCGCGCCTTCGCCCAGGGCGGCTATGCCGACCTGCATGAGGTCAACCGCTGGAATCTCGACTTCGTGCGCAACTCGCCGGCGTCGGAGCGCTATCACGACCTCGCCGCGCGGCTCGACGAGACGCTGAATTTCATGGCCGCCTGCGGGCTCAACTCGGCGACCACGCCGCAGATCGCCGAGACCGACTTCTTCACCAGCCACGAGGCGTTGCTGCTGCCCTACGAGGAGGCGCTGACACGCGTCGATTCGACCTCGGGCGACTGGTACGACTGCTCGGCCCACCTGGTGTGGATCGGCGACCGCACGCGCCAGCCCGACGGAGCGCATGTCGAATTCCTGCGCGGCGTACGCAATCCATTGGGCTTCAAGGCGGGGCCGACGCTCTCGAGCGATGATGTGCTGCGCCTGATCGACACGCTGAACCCGGCCAACGAGCCCGGCCGTATCGTCATCATCTGCCGCATGGGTGCCGACAAGGTGGCCGACAAATTGCCGGCGCTGGTGCGGGCGGTGAAGCGTGCCGGCCGCTCGGTCGTGTGGTCGTGCGATCCCATGCACGGCAACACCGTGACCACGGCCAACGGCAAGAAGACCCGCTATTTCGACGCCATCCTGAGCGAAGTGAAGGACTTCTTCGCCGTTCACCGCGCCGAGGGCACCCATCCCGGCGGCGTGCATTTCGAGATGACGGGCCAGGAAGTGACGGAGTGCGTCGGCGGCGCCGTCGACATCACCGTCGACAATCTCGCCGAGCGCTACGAGACGCAGTGCGATCCCCGGCTCAACGCCAGCCAGGCGCTCGAGCTTGCCTTCCTGCTCGCCGAGCAGCTCAAGGCGGAACGCCTGTCGGTCGCCAGGGCGCGGCCGGCGGTCTAGGCGACGCAGACCAGGCGCAAGGACCTTGGCGGGCCGGGAGGGCCGATGACGCATCCGAACGACGCTGAGATCGAGCGCTACACCGATCACTACTTCAATCGAACGAAGCAGGTGATCGGCCAGTTCGGCGACAGCCGCGTGACCTACGCCATCTTCATGCGCCGCCCCGTGGTGTTCGCGCCGCGGCTGGCGCTGGAGTGGCTGGAAGAACTCGGCCGCTCGCGCAACACCTCGGTCGAACTCGACCTGCGCTACGGCGAGGGCAAGTGGGTCGGCGCCGGTGAGCCGATGATGTACATCACGGGCTCGTTCTTCCATCTCGTCGACCTTGAGACGATCTTCCTGCAGAAGCTGGGGCCGGCCTGCGTGGCGGCCTACAACGCCTGGACGATGTGCGCCGACATGCCGAAATCGGCCTTCCTCGCCATGGATGCGCGTCATTGCGCGGGCCAGGAGATGGCCGAGATGATGGCCTATGCCGCCTCGGTCGGCTCGGCGCGCGCCAAGCGCAAGGTGGGCGCGCTGGGCTTCATCGGCAACGCCACGCACGCCACCGCGCATTTCTTCGGCCGCGACCAGGGGCTCGGCACCATGCCGCACGCCTTGATCGGTTATGCGGGCTCCACGTTGCGCGCCGCCGAGATGTACCACGAGACATTTCCCGGCGAGGCGATGACCGTGCTGGTCGACTATTTCGCCCGCGAGATCTCGGACTCCCTGGAGGTCTGCCGGCGCTTTCCCGACCTCGCCACCAAGGGCATGCTGTCGCTCCGCCTCGACACCACTGGCGGCCGCTATATCGAGGGGCTGGATCCGGCGTCGTCCTATGCCGTGCTGGAGCGCTTCTCGCCCGAATCGATCCGTGGCTATCGCAGCGAAGAGGAGCTGCGCTATCTCGTGGGCACCGGCGTGTCGGCGGCGGCGATCTTCCACCTGCGCGCCGAACTTGACCGCGCGGGCTTCGACAAGGTCAAGATCGTGGCCTCGTCGGGCTTCGGCCCGGCCAAGTGCCGGGTCATGGCCGAGGCCAAGTCGCCGATCGACGTCGTCGGCTCGGGCTCGTTCCTGCCCTCGAACTGGACGGAGACCTACGCCACCGCCGACATCGTCGAATATGACGGCGAGAAGCGGGTCAAGATCGGCCGCGAGTTCCTGCACCGCGGCCGCCCTAACGGCAGCGGCCGGCCGCTTTAGGTTTCATTCGCCTCTCCCGCCATACGGGGAGGTGCCCCCGGAGGGGGAAGGCCACAGTCGAATTGTCAGCCCATTCCAGATCATGATCATGGCCTTTCAGATATCCCCTGTGAGGCCTTCCCCCTCCGGCCCTGCGGGCCACCTCCCCCGTAAGACGGGGGAGGGACGGGTTTTTTAGAGGAGACCGCAATGCTGAAACTCTATTTCGCCCCCGGCGTCTGTTCGACCGCCTCGCATATCGGCCTCGAGGAAAGCGGCGCCAAATACGATTCGCAGACCATCTCGTTCGCCAAGAACGAGCAGAGGTCGCCGGAGTATCTGAAAATCAATCCGCGCGGGCGCGTGCCGGCGCTTGTGGTCGACGAGGGCACGATCGTCGAGAACACGGCGATCCTCGATTACGTGGCGGCCAAGTACGCGCCGCAGCTCATGCCGAAGGGTCCGCTGCAAAGAGCCAAGGCGATCTCCTTGATGGCCTGGTTCTCCAACACCGTGCATCCCAACTTCACCCATATCGGCCGGCCCGAGCGCTTCGCCACCGATACGTCGGCGCACGAGCACCTCAAGGCGACCGGCCGTGAGAACTTCCACGCCAACCTCAAGGAGATCGACGGCCTGCTGGCCGGCAAGCAGTGGATCCTGGGCGATGATTTCTCGGTGGTCGACGGCTACGCACTGATCTTCTACGGCTGGGGCAAGCGCATCGGCCTGCCGATGGCCGAGCTCAAGAACTACACCGCCTGGAAGGACCGCATGCTGGCCCGGCCCGCGGTCAAGCGCGTGCTGGAGCGCGAGCAGAGCGTCCTGCTGGCGGCCTAGCTATCCGACGACGAAGCTCTGGTACATGAAGCGCAGGTCCTGGGTTTCCTGCGGCGTGATCTCGCCGTCGAGCACGCGCGCTTCCCAGCCGCGCAGCTTGCGCTTGATCTCGGACGGCGTGCGCGGACTCAGCAGCACCATGAAAAACTGCTCGTGCGGCGAGAGCTCGCGATCGCGCCGGTAGCCGAACGGACCGGCGCTCGTGGCGTGGGTCGCGACCGCCGCCGGCGGCGCGCCGCGGCCCTGGATCGCGGGGGCGAGGACGTCGTCCCAGGTGAGACCAGCTTCGCGCACCATCGTCGAGGCGAGCTTGGCGGCCGCCAGAGCCTCGCCGGCATGGCTGCTGTCGAGGATTTCCAGGACCTTCACCAGAGTGGTGCGGTTGAATGTGGACATCGTCTTCCGCTCCGCCACCGCCGCGCCTCCGAAGGGGTCGGAGAGGCAGCCCGTGTGTCTTTGACTATTAGATGAGCAAGCGGCACTAAGTCATTACAAGATATAGCTCCTCAGACCCTGGATCAAGACCGCCCGTGCCTTCCTCCCGTTCTGTTTTCGCGGTCTATTTGTTAGGCCTCGGCACCTGGTTCGTGCCGCTTGGCATCCAGATGGTGCTGTTCCCTTGGCTGGTCGCGGTCGTGCTGCACATGGATGCCTTTGCCGTGGGCGTGGCCCAGGCGGCCCTGATGGCACCGTCGCTGCTTTTCCTGCCGTTGGGCGGACTGGTGGCCGATCGCGGCAACCCGCGCCGCCTGCTGCTGCGCTATCACATGCTCTATGCCGCGCCGCCGTTGGTGCTGGCAGCGGTCCTGTACGGCGGAGGCCTCAGTTATCCCCTGCTGATCGTCTACGGCATTGCGTCCGGCGCCATCGGCGCCTTCGCCATCCCGACCCGCGACGCGCTGTTGCCGGTCGTTGCCAAGGGCGTCGGGCTGCCACGGGCGGTGGCGCTCGCCACGGCGTTGCAGTTCATCGGCCAGCTCCTGGGCATCGCCTGCGCCTCGACCGCCGACCGCTTCGGGGCCGTGCCGCTCCTCGTGCTGCACGCGGGCCTGGTGCTGGCGGGGTGCCTCGCCGTATGGCGGCTGCCCGATCCGCCGCCGCATCCACCGGTCGTGCATCCCGGATTCTGGCGCAGCATCGGCGAAGGCATCTCGGTGGCGGCGAAGTCCGACCAGATCTGGCCGGTGCTGCTGATCAATTTCGGCGTCGGCATCTTCTATGTCGGGCCCTTCATGGCGGTGCTGCCGCTCGCCGTGCGCGACAACTATGCCGGCGGCGCGCTCGAGCTTTCCTACGTCAATCTCGCCTTCTGGGCCGCCACCATCATCGCCAGCATCGCCCTGGTCGGCCTGGCGCGACGGCTCACGCTGCGCGGGCGGCTGATCGGCGTGGCCGTCTCGGTCGGCGCACTGATCCTGATCTCGCTGTCCACCCTGCCGCCGTTCCCGGTGTTCGTGGCGCTGAACTTCGTGTGGGGCATCGGCGCCGGCATCACCATGACCCAGAGCCGGACGGTGGTGCAGATCGTGGCGCCGCCGACGCACCGGGCGCGGCTGATGTCGCTCTTCCAGCTCGGCCTGGGCGGCGGCGGTCCGATTGGCGCCTTCCTCACCGGCACGATCTGCTCGCTGTGGGGGCTCAAGGTGGCGCTGCTGCTGCCGGCGCTGGCGATGCTGCTGCTGATCGCCGTGGTGCTGGTCCGCTCGCGCCTGTGGACGATGCGGACGGTGGAGTAGGAGAGCTACTCGGCGGCGGCTCGTAGACCGAGTCCCAAAGTCTGCCAGACATCCTGCAGCGCGGCGACCAGGCGGGCCATGTCGTTGTCGCCGTGCAGCGGCGTTGGCGTGAGCCGCAGCCGCTCCGTGCCGCGCGCCACCGTCGGATAGTTGATGGGCTGGACGTAGATCGCGTGGCGTTCGAGCAGCAGGTCGCTGGCCTGCTTGCAAAGTGCGGCGTCGCCCACGAACACCGGCACGATGTGCGTGGCCGAGTCCATGACCGGCAGGCCGGCCACCGCCAGCTTGCGCTTCAGCGACGCGGCGCGCTCCTGGTGGCGCACCCGGAGGTCGGGATGGGCGCTGACATGGCGCACGCTGGCGAGCGCCGCCGCGGCAATGGCGGGCGGCAGCGACGTGGTGAAGATGAAACCCGATCCGCAGGAGCGCACGAAGTCGATGGTGGCGGCGGTCGAGGCGATGTAGCCGCCGACCACGCCGAAGGCCTTGGCGAGCGTGCCCTGCACGATGTCGACCTTGCCGAGCGCGCCGTCGCGCTCCGCCACGCCGGCGCCGCGCGCGCCGTACATGCCGACGGCGTGGACCTCGTCGAGATAGGTGAGCGCGCCGTAGCGATGCGCCACGTCGCAGATCTCGCCGATCGGCGAGACGTCGCCGTCCATCGAATAGACCGATTCGAAGGCCACGATCTTGGGCGTCGACGGATCGGCGCCGGCCAGCAGCTCCTCGAGATGCGCCACGTCATTGTGGCGGAAAATCCTGCGCACGGCGCCGGAGTGGCGGATGCCGGCGATCATCGAGGCGTGGTTCAGCGCGTCGGAATAGAGCTCGCAGCCCGGCAGCAGGGCGCCCAGGGTCTGCAAGGTGGTCTCGTTGGCGACATAGCCCGAGGTGAAGACGAGAGCGGCTTGCTTTTCGTGCAGCGCCGCAAGCTCGCGTTCGAGGGCGGCGTGCAGCGTATTGGTGCCGGAGATGTTGCGTGTGCCGCCGGCGCCCGAACCCTGCGCGTCGATTGCCTGGCGCATCGCCTCGACTACCGCGGGGTGCTGCCCCATGGCGAGGTAGTCGTTGCTGCACCACACGGTGACATCGCGCGGCGGTTGGCCCTCGCGATGCAGGCGCGCGCGCGGAAAGGCGCCCACGATCCGCTCGAGCTCGGCGAATACGCGGTAGCGTCCTTCGTCATGCAGGCGGCGAAGGTGATCCGCGAAAAATGCCTCGTAATCCATTTTGCCGTTGTCTCCCGCTTGCCGATCTTAGTCGGCCTGGCCCCGTTTCTGCAGGCGCATTTTGGTCGCGGGCTGTCGGCTGGTGGTGACACGAAGGCGTGAAGTTCAACTAAGAGTGCTTCTCAATCGCATCATCCGGTCGCGCGCTTCTCACCGAGGCGTGACGCGCGGTGATCGATCCAGCCACGCGACGCGGCGCGTAGGTCACGCACGGACAGAGCGATCTGCTCTGACGACAACGAACCAGGAGACTTCACGTGACTCAGTCGATCGATCTCCGCCGACGCGGCCTGCTGCGCGCGTCCGGCGTCAGTGTCCTCTCGGCATCCACAGTGGCGCTGCTCGGCGGCTGCGAGAAGATGGCCGTTGCCCAGTCAAGCAACACCGCAAATGACGTCGGCATCCTGAACACCGCGCTCGCGCTCGAGAACGAGGCGATCAGCGCCTATCAACTCGGCGCGGCCAGCGGCCTGCTGCAGAAGCCGGTGCTCGAGGTCGCGGTGCTGTTCCAGACGCACCACAAGGAACATCGCGACGCGCTGATCGCCACCATCCGCAAGCTGGGCGGCACGCCGGTTGCCGCCAAGAGCGACGCCGAGGTGGCGCAGGCCCTGAACGCGTCGATGCTCAAGACCCAGGCCGACGTGTTGCGTCTGGCGCAACGCCTCGAGAAGGGTGCGGCCAACGCCTATATCGGCGTCATCCCGTCGTTCGGCGACAGGGCGTTGGCGCAGGTCTCGGCACGGCTGGCAGCCGACGAGGCGATGCACTGGACGGTGCTGACCCAGGTCCTGAAGGACCCGTTGCCGGCCAAGGCGTTGAGCTTTGGCGCCTGACCATGCGTCTGCCGGCATCCCTGATGGCGGTGGCGCTCGCGCTGGCCGTGGCAGCCGATGCCGCCGCGGCCGATGCGGCGCATGGCCAGGAGCTCTACGAGTCGCGCTGCGGCGGCTGCCACTCGCTCGACGCCAACCGCGTCGGCCCGGCGCATCGCGGCGTCTACGGCCGCAAGGCGGGCTCTGCGCCCAACTTCAACTACTCGCCCGCGGTCAAGAACTCGACCGTGGTGTGGAGGGAAGGGACGCTCGACGCCTGGCTCACCAACCCGCAGGCATTGATCCCCGGGCAGCGCATGAACTTCCGCGTCGCCACCGGCGAGGATCGCGCCGACATCATTGCCTATCTGCGTCAGCAGTCCGGCAAGTGAGGCGACGCGGATCAGGTCCGCGCGACTCAGACGAACAAAGCGGCGATCAGGGCGGCGCTGACGAACAGCGATACCGACAGGAGGGGCAGGGCGCCCAGCCAGCGCGTCTGGACGGCCAGGCCCTCCCAGTAGCGCAGGGTGGGGAAGGCGGCCCACACGGCGAACAACAGGCCGATCGCCCAGAAGGCGAAGGCGAGCGGCATGGCGACATTGACTTGATCGGTCGTGGTCTCGGCGATGCCGAGGCCGACGAAGGCGGGCGGCACCGAGGAGGCGAAGAGCGCCACCGCCCAGATCGCGCGATTGCGGATACGCCGGCTTGTGCCGAACGGCGGCGCGGGGTGCGCGCCGTCGCTCTGCGTGCCGGTACTCACGTCAGCCCTTGAAGTGGCCTTCCGACTTGAGGTCGGCCAGGGCCGCGTCGAACGACTGGCGCAGGCGGCCGAACAGGTCGGCGAGCTCGGCCTCGTTGATGATCAGCGGCGGGCAGATCGCGACCCGGTCGCCCATGTTGCGGATGAACAGTCCGCGCTCCACGGCGTGGTTGTAGACGCGGTTGCCGGCGCCGACCGCGACTAGGTCGAACGGCGCCTTGGTCTTCTTGTCGGCGACGATCTCGAGCGCGCCCATCATGCCCACGCCCATCGCCTCGCCGACCAGCGGATGATCGGCAAACGACTGGATGTGCTTCTGGAAGACCGGGCTGAGGCGCTTGGCGTGGCCGAACAGGTCGATCTCGTCGTAGATCTTCTGTGCTTCGAGCGCGACGGCGGCGGCCACCGGATGGCCCGAGTAGGTGAAGCCGTGGCCCCAGGTGCCGATCTTGTCGCTCTCGCTCATCAGCGCCTGGTAGACCTTCTCGTTCACCATCACCGCCGAGATCGGCAGGAACGACGCCGACAGCGCCTTGGCGCAGGTCAGGATGTCCGGCTTGATGTTCATCGTCTGGCTGCCCCAGACGTTGCCGGTGCGGCCGAAGCCGCAAATCACTTCGTCGGCTATGAACAGCATGTCGTACTTGCGGCACACCGCCTGGATCTTCTCGTAGTAGCCCTTGGGCGGCACGATGACGCCGCCAGCGCCCATCACCGGCTCGGCGATCATGGCCGCGACCTGCTCGGCGCCGCCTTCCTTGACGATCAGCGCCTCGAGTTCCTCCGCGCAGCGCGTCGCGAACTGCTCCTCGCTCTCGCCGTCCTGGCCGAAGCGGTAATAGTGCGGGCAGCTCGTGTGGAGAATGCCGGCGATCGGCAGGTCGAAGGAGCGGTGGTTGGTGGGCAGGCCGGTCAGGCTCGCCGCCGCCACGGTGACGCCGTGATAGCCCTTGATGCGCGAGACGATCTTCTTCTTCTGCGGCCGGCCCAGCGCATTGTTCATGTACCACACCATCTTGATGACGGTGTCGTTGGCCTCCGAGCCGGAGTTGGCGAAGAACACCTTCGATATCTCGACCGGCGCCATCGACTTCACCTTCTCGGCGAGGTTGATGGCGGGCTCGTGGGAGCGCTGGTTGAAGGCGTGATAGAACGGCAGCTGCTTCATCTGCTCGTAGGCGACCGTCGCCAGCCGCTCGTTGCTGAAGCCCAGCGCCGCCGACCAGAGGCCCGCCATGCCCTCGATATATTCCTTGCCGTCGTCGTCCATGACGTAGACGCCGCGGCCGCGCACGATGGTGAGCGGGCCGGTTTGCTCGTGTTTCTTGAAGTTGGTGTAGGGGTGCAGGTGGTGCGCGATATCGCGCGCCGCGTTGGAATTGCCGCGGAAGCTACGTGAGACGTCGTTCATGGCCGCACCCTGAGAAAAAGTACCAAGGATTCTACGATAGCGGCCCGAGGCTGGGGATGTCCAACTGCGGCAGCCCTGCAAAAATTTTGGGCAATTGACGCCACCTCACAGCCGGTGCAACGTGCGGCGAGGTATGCGCGCGCGCATAGCTCCAAAGGTCGGGGAGACCGTACGGCGCGACATGGGTGTGGCGCCACGAAGGGGTAGTAACAGATGAACTTCAGTTTCCGGCATTCTTTAGCGCTGGCGGCCGTCGCCTGTGCGGGTCTTGGCCTGGCGCCGATGGCGGATGCCAAGACCTTCAAATGGGCCAATTCGGGCGATGTCAGCTCGATGGACCCTTATGCCCGTCAGGAGACCTTCCTCCTGACCTTCAATTCCAACATCTACGATCCGCTGATCCGCCGCGACAAGAACCTGAAGCTGGAGCCCGCGCTTGCCACCAAGTGGGGCCAGACCGATCCGACGACCTGGTTCTTCGACATCCGGCCAGGTGTGAAATTCCAGGACGGCTCGACGCTGACCGCCGACGACATCGTGTTCTCGCTGAACCGCGCCAACGGTCCGGGCTCGAACATGCAAAGCAATTTCGTGTCGGTGAAGGAGATCAAGAAGGCGGGTGACCTGCGTGTCGAGGTCACCACCAAGTATCCCGACCCGCTGCTCGCCGACAAATGGTCGGCGCTCGGCATGATGTCCAAGGCGTGGGCCGAGAAGAACAATGCCGTCAACTCGGCGGACATGACCAAGAACGAGGAGAACTTCTCCACGCGCAACGCCATGGGCACCGGCCCCTTCATGTTGAAGGAGCGCCGCGCCGGCGAGAAGACCGTCCTGGTCGCCAATCCGAACTGGTGGGACAAGCCCACGCATAACCTCACCGAGGTAATCTTCACGCCGGTCGCCAACGCCGCGACCCGTGTGGCGGCGCTGAAGTCGGGCGACATCGACATGATGTACGAGGTGCCCCCGGCCGACACCGAAACGCTCAAGAAGGACGCCAATATCAACGTGCTGGAGGGGCCCGAGACGCGTGTCGTCTATCTCGGCATGGACCAGGAGCGGCCCGAGCTGCCCGAGTCGAACGTCAAGGGCAAGAACCCGTTCAAGGACAAGCGCGTGCGCGAGGCGATCCATCGCTCGATCGACGTCGATGCGATCAAGCGCACCGTGATGCGCGGCCAGTCCTACCCGACCAACCTGATGGTGGCGCCGGGCATCAACGGCTACATGAAGGACCTCGACAAGCGGCCGGCGCTCCTGAAGCCGGACGAGGCCAAGAAGCTTCTGGCCGACGCGGGCTATCCCAACGGCTTCGAAGTCGGCATGGATTGCCCGAACGACCGCTACGTCAACGACGAGAAGATCTGTCAGGCCGTTGTGGCCATGCTGGCCAAGATCGGCGTGAAGGTGAATCTGCGGGCGCAGACCCGCAACCTCTACTTCGCCAAGATCCTGCGCAAGAACGACCTGTCGCCGGGCGAGACGAGCTTGTACATGCTCGGCTGGTCGCCGGCCCAGACCTACGACGTGCACAACGTTTTCGAGGCGCTGATCCAGACCCCGAACAAGGAGACCAAGAAGGGTCAGTTCAACGCCGGCGGCTACTCGAACCCCAAGCTCGACGCGCTGGCCGACAAGATGGAGCAGGAGACCGACAAGGCCAAGCGCGACGCCGAGATCGCCGAGGCGACCAAGCTCTATGTCGACGATTTCGCCTACATCCCGCTGCATCAGCAGGCGGTCGTGTGGGCGGCGCGCAAGAACATCGACCTGGTCCAGCCGGCCGACAACAGCTTCCCGCTGCGCTTCGTGACGGTTAAGTGAGTTTTTTCGCCTCCCCAGCTTCGCTGGGGAGGACTCCCCACCCGTTATCAAGGGTCAATTTGGGTTGTCGAAGGCAGGCCTGAAGATAGTGCGTGTTTTGAGCATGGAGCAGGCGACATTGAGGAGGCGGTCAGCGACGGATCGCAGAGCGCGGCCGTGGCTATGACCGCGGGCTCGCAAGGCGGCGTATTTGGCGCGGCTGGTGCGGTCGTGCTGTGTGGCGATGCGGGCCCAGTGGTAGACGGCATTGGCGAGGCGGCGATGGCAGGCGTGTCGTCGCACGACGAAGTGGCTGCGGCCCGACCGTTTGGTGACGGGGGCGACCCCTGTCAGAGTGCGCAGGGCGGGGTAATCTCGCCGTTGCAGAGCATCGGTGGCTTCTGCCAGCAGCGTGGCGAGGACGATCCTCCCGATTCCCGGCAAGGAGGCGAGGATATCCGCGTCACGCTGCTTGATCTGCCCCGGCTCGGCCTCCTCGGCGCCGCCGAGCCTGGCGGTCAGGGTGTCGAGCTGGTGATGGGCGTCGGCGAGCTGTCGGTTGATCAGCCGGATACGGGCGATCAGGGTGACGATGTGAGCGCGGGCGGCCTCGGCTGTTCCGGCGGCGACGGTGAGCGGTGGCTGGCGGAGGATTTCGAGGAGCTGTGCGGCGTCGAAGCGTCGGATGCGGTTGCGCTTGAGGATGGCGGCGACCGAGGCCTGTCGGATGCGCCTGGCCTTGTCGGGCGTCGGTGCGGCCTGCCACAGCTCGAGCAGCCATGGCGCGCCAAGATCGGCGTCGAGATCGAGGAAGGCCGGGAAGTAGCGCCAGAGCTGCTGGCGCAGGCGATTGGTGAGGCCGGTGCGCTCGCCGCCGAGGTCCTCTGCGATGCGCGACCATTCCCTGAGTTCGACGACGGTGGGATCGGTGACGGCGAGCTTGCGCAAGCAGTGCGGATCGGTGCGCAAGGCGGAGGCCATCACCAGGGCATCGCGGCTGTCGTCCTTGGCGCCGGCCATGGTGTAACGGTCGCGGAAGCGGTCCATCTGCTTGGGATTGATGGCGTAGACGTTGAAGGACCGTGCGGCATCTCGATGGCGACGTGGATCTGGCCGGGCGCGGCGGCGCCGCTGGTTGCCAGCAGCCAGCCCACCATCTCGGCCAACCCTTTGCCGGCGTGCTTGAAGATTTTCTCACCGATGGTTCGGCCGGCCTCGTCGATGAGCCGCACATGGTGGCTCTCGCTGGCCCAGTCGACACCGGCATACCATCGTTTCTGATCACTCATGCTGTTACTCCGTTGCAGACTGCGAGCCACCGCGACCCCTGCCGATACCTGTACTGGTGCTCGCCACGCTCAAGGCGTGAGCGGCACGGACTCCCCACTGGGCGTCGATCGCGGCCAATCCGTCGAGGCACATGTCCTCCCCAGGTGATCGAGTCACGAGGTGCCATCGGTTGCTCCCGACGAACCGGCTCGGTCCTACAACGATACGACATCAGCGCTGACGGGGGGACGGCCGGAGTTCCGCTACGCTCCACTCCACCCGTCCCCCCGTCGCTCACTGCAGGAACCGCTTGGAAAAGGTACAGGTGCCCGCGAAGCGGGCGGAGGGGTCATGGGCACCAGACGGATGCTCATGACCCCTCCGTCGGCGTAAGACGCCGCCACCTCCCCAGCAAAGCTGGGGAGGAAAGGAGCCAGGAGATGACATGAAGAAGCACGTGAAGTCGCGCCCCTATCTCTGGCCGTGGAACGGCGACCTGCGGCCGGACAACACCGTATTGATCGTGATCGACATGCAGACGGATTTCTGCGGCGTCGGCGGCTACGTCGACAAGATGGGCTACGACCTGTCGCTGACGCGGGCACCCATCGAGCCGATCCGCAGGCTGCTCGCCGCGACGCGCAAGGCCGGCTGGCACGTCATGCACACCCGAGAAGGCCATCGCCCCGACCTGTCCGACCTGCCGCCCAACAAGCGCTGGCGCTCGCAGCAGATCGGCGCCGGCATCGGCGATCCCGGCCCGTGCGGTCGTATCCTGGTGCGCGGCGAGCCGGGCTGGGAGATCATTCCCGAGCTGGCGCCCGAAAAAGGCGAGCCGGTCATCGACAAGCCGGGCAAGGGCTC
>Ga0193726_1002045_pt1 | contig 14298 bp, 13 predicted proteins | sample H2c1metaG_FD_144928 | JGI IMG/M metagenome (GOLD analysis project Ga0193726, IMG submission 144928) | Soil microbial communities from a riparian zone of the East river system, Colorado, United States - H2c1 | ecosystem: Environmental > Terrestrial > Soil > Riparian zone | place: USA: East River... | reverse complement strand
TTCGCGTTGGCGATGATCGGAGGCGAGAGTTCGTCGGCGGTCCGGGCAAAGGCGCTGATCACCTCCGTGGAGCGGATTTCGCTCCGCTTCGCGCTTTTCCAAAGGTTAGCCATGACTAACCCGATGATGAATAACGCCAGGGCAATGGCGCCGGTGGCCGTGAGCCAGAATTTCTGACGCCGTTCTTTCGCTTCTCGAAGCTTGATCGCCTCCTTTTTCTTCTGTTCTTCCAAGTCGAGCGCCGTTCGCCGGCTGACCTCGAGAAACCGAACGCAATCTTTCCAGTTCTTGACCCCATGACGAATCGCCCAGGCCTCCGACGGTTTCTCCCGGGCGAACCAGATTTCGGCTTCGCGCAGATCGTTGCCGCGCCAAAGCTCCATCTTGTCGCATTCTTCCTCGTAATCCCTGGCGGCCTGCGAAAGTTCATGGAGCCAGGTCTCGGATTCGCCTTCGAGGCTGCGCCATTCGCTGATCAACGGCCATTGCCGCAGAACAGCCTCATGCCTCACATCGAGCCATCCATCGTCCTCCTGGATAAATCCGGGATCGTCACTCGCAAAAGCCGCGATGACGTTCGGCACGAGCGCGCTGTCGGCCCCGGCGATGGCCTCGATTTCCGCGCGAGTGCTCAAGCGGCGAACGAGCGGCCCGTCCTCCCGCTGTTCGCACAAAGCCATGAACAGAATGCGCGTTACCTCCGTGCCCGCGGGCTGCGGAAGTTTGTTGAGAATGTCCTTGCCGTGCTCGGCGATCGATTTTTGCACGCCCCCTTCGGTGTTGTAATCGTCGAGCGTCAACTCCCGGCGGTGCGCCCCCGCGGCCCGCTTCCACATTCGCCGGAGGATGTGCTGGGCCAGCGGAAGTTGGTCGGGAGAATTTCCGCAATCGTTCAACACAGCCGTGAGCGCATCGGGCGCGACTTTCCATCCCACCGCCGCCGCCGGACAACTGAGGGATCGCTCGAGCTGTTTGCGACTGAGGCGTGGAGCGAGGAATTGACTGCGACTCACAATCTCCGGCAGGCCGGGAAAAGCTTCGCACTGGCCGATGAATTCCGACCGCATCGAAAGGAGCATGTGCAAGCGGATCTCCGTTTGCTCCGCGGCATCGACGAAGAGCCGCGCGAACCGAACGGCGTTCTCCTGCGCCGCGCGCGCAGCCTTTTCCGCAAAACGAAAAAGCTCTTCGAACTGATCCGCATAAATCAGTGTCTCGCGCTCCGGGTTGATCACGTCGGCGACTTTGAGCGCCTCGCTCAATCCGCCGCCGGATTCCAGCGCGGCCCGAACATATCCAGCCAGATGCGGGTCGTCCTGCTTCGGCGCCGCTTTCACGATCGCGGCGGCCAGCTCGGCGAGTGGATCGTTGCCAGGATTGAAACAAATGATGCTCCACGGCGCCGGGCCGTCATTGGCATCGCGGCGTGAACCGGCGAGCTGGCCTTCGATCAGGGCCGGGATCAACCCGGCGAAAACGAGCGAAGATTTTCCCGAGCCGCTCGAACCGACGATAGCGAGGAAGCGGCTTTCCTCCAGGCGCGACAACATCGCGTCCACATGCTCCTCACGACCAAAATACCAATCCCGCTCCTGGGTAAAATAAGCGCGCAGCCCTGGATAAGGACAAACGTCGTTCGCGGGATCGGGCATTGTGATTACTGCGAAACGGCGGTCGCGAATGCCTTGAGGGATGATTGATCGTCCCAGTGAATCTTTTGGAAGGAAGGCATGTCGAAAAGGAGCCGGCGCGCGGTCGGATCTGGCGACGGCGGGCAAAAGTAAACGCCGACACGCAGATCTTTCAGCCGCGTCTTCGGAAGCGTGCGGATAATGCGAAGGCGGTCCCGCACCCATTCCGCCTTGCTTGCACCATAGAGAACCAAAAAGCCCCGCACATCTTCTGCCTCCAGCTCGCCGGCCGGTGAGTCAGTCATGTAGTGCCCGAGAGCGTGGGTTTGCAGCTGTTGGGCTACACTTTCACCGTACATCTCCAGGTCGGGTGATTCACCGGTGATCAGGACAAGGCGCTCATCTCCCTGCACCGCCTGCTTCACACGACGTGCCGCGCGCAACGTTCCGAGCGCCTCCAGCAAGTCGGTTTTGAAAATGGGGAGAAGTTGCGGACGCACATCGGACGCTTCGGCAAATTGTTTGAAGCGCGGATAATTGGCGGCCGCGGCGGCCAGGTCCATATCGGGAGCGCGCCAACGGAACGCAGGCAGTCCCGCGGCCGTGGCCGCGGCCAGCTGCACCTGATCGTAAGTCGTTCCTTCGCCGCCCGGAATCTCGAGCAAGACCGGACTGACGATCTGAACGAAAGCGAGCGCGTCGGACATCGCGGCGTTGAGTTCCGCGATTTGTTTCCCGGCCATGCTCACCGCCGGACGCACGTTGAAACCCGCGTCGCCCAAAGCGATTCGCAGTTCTTCCCGATCCGCATGGGAACGAAAGGCATTTTCCGCCAGGAAGACGGCGTCGGTCTCGACTGTGACAGGCGCCTCGGCGTCAGGCTCGGCCGGCCCATCCTCGAGGGCACGGATCCGTTCCGCCATGTCCCGGGCGAGCCGATCGATCTCAAGATAGTAATCGTTCGCATTCGCGCCCGGCTCATCCAGCGTCGGCGAACCCAGCATTCGCGGAGGTCCGCCGGCCGCTTTGTCTTCCCGGAAAAAAAAGTAGCCGCGGAGATCGGGGAAAAATTCGCTCTGCCAGGTGCGCGGTTTGATGATCGGATCCACATCGATGGAGTGAATGACATAGACCCGCTTCGCCAGCGATGGGTTTCCGCCCAGTCCCTTGATGAAACCCTGGCGCTCCAGTTTGCACCACGGCCGCGCGTAATACGCCGGTGAACTAATGGCGACAAAGAGATGGCTGTCATTCAGGGCGGCTTCGATCTCCGGCGTCAGGGCCGAATTACCACTCAGATCGCCCCGATCGAAAAACGTGTCGGCTTTGCGGCCAAGATAATATTGCAGCTTGGTCAGGAGGACGCCGTGGAAGGTCGTGACCCATTCGGACTCGGGCCGGCCGGGGATGGCGGGTTCGTTATCCAGAGCCGCGTAACTTAGGAAAAAATCATGTGGCATGGCGCGGGGATGGAATGAAGCGAGCGAAAGCCAGGAAGGAATGACGGGGGCCAGGCCCGTGGACGGCCATGCCCGACCGTAGCGACCCGTCCCAGAGGTGCCAATCAAAAATCTCTTCCCGTCCGCGCGCTGCCCTCGCCGCGGCGGTGACATTGGGATCGATCAAACATCTTGCCAGGCGGCACCCCTGATGCTCATGATGGATTCCCGATGATTCAGGCGAATTGCCGGGCGCGATTTACCGCGGAGGATTTTCAATTTATCGTCCGCACCCTGGCGCGTTCGCCCACCGACCAGGTCTCGCTGGTTGATCTGCTCAGCGATTCCGAAACGCGCGACTCGGTGCTCGATAATCCGCGATTGATTGACGCGATTCTTTCCAATGCCGGTCAGCTTTGCATCTCTTCGCACTTTTATTTTTATGTGCTCGCGCGTCACGTCCTGCGCGACGTCGGGATCACCGACCGGAAGCTCTGCGATTATGTCGGCTCGCTTCTCGAAACTTTTTCGCGCGCGAATGGCTGGCAGGCGCCGCACGTCAACGAGGAGCGCGGGCGCCAATATGTTTCGGACATGCTGATCGCGCTCACCCGGGCCACCTCGGAGCAGGCCTTCCTCCTCCGCGCGCACGTCGGCAATTATTCGCTCTTTCTCAGCGGCATCTTCCACGAAAATACCCAACGGCGCAGCCTGCGTGGCGCGCCTGACCTTGCTTTCTACGAGCAGATTGGGCGGACAAATTATCAACTCGTGGCGGGACACGCGACCGCGCGCCGTTGTGAGTTGAACGATGTTTACGAAGAGCTGGCGGGCCGGTTTCACGAGGTGCGGCTCGCGCTCAACCGGCTCTCCGATCAATTGCTTAACCTCGACGAAGAGATGAACCCGTCGCTCCTACTATGAACGAGACGCTCTTCAGTCAAATCCAGCGGCTCTTCGAACGGACTTACGCGCAGGTCGGAATCAATCTCGAGGATTGCCTGATCGATCGCGGCCGTTGCGCGCAGCTCTCCCGGCTGGCCGGCGCTTCGGCGCGGGAACTAAGCGAACTCGCGCGCACCTTTCTCCGGCACGCCGACGATCAACTCTACGTCGGCATCTACTATTCGCGTTGGTTGATCGAACAACTCGAGCGGCACGACCCGCGAGCCGGTCTGAGCGATCACAATATTCAATCGCTCATCGCGTTTGTGGAGGAAATCAATCACGCCTTGCACGCCGCGTTGCAGTTCAAGACAGGGCAGCGTGAGATCGCTTCGGAAGAGTTCGCGCGCAACCTGGAGCTCCAGGCGCGGGTCGACACTTATCTGGTTCTCCTGCTTTTCGTCGCGTTTTTTCGGAAAACGCAAAAGGTCTCGCGCGCTGATCGCCGCTGGCTCCGCTTTCATCTTTTCGCTTCGCAGCAGCCGGGCGCGTTTCAGGCCGAGAACCTGCGCGGCCGCTATCTCGAGACGACGGAACTCGCGTCCTATTACACGAAATTTCTCGACACACTCAACGGCATGCGCCGGGTCGACGAGATCCGGCGTTTTCGATCGCTCGATTACGGCGCTAAGAAAGAACGCGTCCTCGCGCTCATGAACGGGCGCTAAGAGCGACTTACGGCGTCTTCTTTTCCCCGGCCGTGAGCTCCGCCTGCAATTCGGGCAGATGTTCCTGAACGCGCTTCTGCCCGATCTCCGCGCCTTTCGTCATCAACAACGGCATCTTTTTCACCGTCTTCTTGCCCAGCGGGGTTTGATAGAACTTGGTCAGTTCGTTGATCTCAGCCTCGGTAAACTCGGCCATGTAGAGTTTGGTCATGTCATCCTTCAGGCTGGCCCAACTCATATACTTGTTGAGGAACGCCTTCATCTTCGCCTGATACGGAACGAGCGCGGGGTTTTGCTGGACTTGCATCTCCAACATTTTGTCGACGGACTGGCTGAGCAAAGCATCCATCTCCATCAAACCGAAGAGACCTTCGACCGCTTTGCGATGACTGGCTTCGTCGGCGCGAATCGTCGCGGGCTGGGAAAAAGCGATGAGGCCGATCAAGATGGAGAGGTAAAATGATTTCATGGGGAGATGGTGCCGGTGCGACCGGCAGAGCGCAAGATCGATTGAAGTGTCCGAGAAGTTTTTCGGCCGCTCACCGGCAATTCTGTTTGAGAATGCCAATCGCGTCCGTTACTAATCGAACGTGTTCACTTTGACGATGCTCGGGAGCGGAAGCGCGGGGAATAGCGCACTCGTCGCGACCGATCATTGCCGGCTGTTGGTCGATGGCGGATTGAGCGCGCGCCAGCTGGTCCTGCGCCTCGCCCAGTGCGGAATCACTCCCAATCAACTCGATGGCGTGCTCCTCACCCACGAGCATGGCGATCACGTTTGCGGCCTCGAAGTGCTTTGCCGGAAATTTCATGTCCCGATTTATTGCAACTCGCTCACGGCGGAAGCGATTCGCGGCGGCACCCTGTCCGGGCATCGGAACTGGCGGTTGTTTCAAACCGGCTCCGATTTTTCGATCTGCGATATCACCGTGCAAACGTTTCCCGTCCCACACGACGCGGTCGATCCGGTCGGCTACGCGTTTCACGCCGGGACGAGCGCGCTCGGATTCATCACCGATCTCGGTTACGCGACAAAAATGGTGGTCGAGCGCCTTCGCCACGTCCACACGCTCGTGATCGAGACCAATCACGACGAAAAACTTTTGCAGAACGATCCGCATCGGCCCTGGCCGGTTAAGCAGCGGATCCAATCCCGCCACGGTCATCTCTCGAATACGGCGGCGGCCACGGTGATCGAGCAATTGCTCTCCGGGAAACTCGAGCGCGTGGTCCTCGGCCACCTCAGCCGCGATTGCAATACGCCGGAGCTGGCCGCCGGCGCAATCCGCGCGATGCTCGCCCAACGGGGCCGCAGCGAAGTGGAAGTGCATTGCGCCGGCCAAACGGAAATCAGTCTCCGGTTTCGGATCGGCGAAACGATCGGCCGCACCTTCCAGCCGACGTTCGACAGTATTTTTTTCCAAACAGCGCCGGCATGATTATCCGCGACGCCGTGGAAGCTGATCTTCCGGCGATCGTCGAGATCTATAATGCCGCAATCCTTGGCCGAATCTCCACGGCGCAGTTGGATTCGGTTTCAGTCGAGGAACGCCTGCCCTGGCTTCGCGAGCATTCGCCCGATTCTCACCCGCTCTGGGTGGCCGAGATCTATGGACAGATCGCGGGCTGGCTTAGTTTTCATCCTTTTCTGCCCCGAGGGGCCTATCGCGGCACTGCGGAAATTAGCGTTTATGTAGGCGAGGGATTCCGGCGACTCGGCGTGGGACGAGCGCTGCTCGAAAAAGCCATCGTGCATTCTCCCTGTTTGAAAATCACCGCTTTGGTGGGCGGCATCTTCGGCCACAACGAAGCAAGTCTGCGGCTCTTCGAACGCATGGGATTCGAGCGCTGGGGATTTCTCCCGCGGATTGCCCGGGTTGATGACGTCGAGCGTGATTTGGTAATGGTGGGGCGCCACGTCGCGGCGAATGCCTAACGATTCGAGTCTTGTGCTCACAACACTTGCCTGCTCATCCCCGAGCCGTGCAGACGGCGAGGGACCTCGCAAGTGCTCTACCGCTTCCCGCGTTACATTGAGCGTGATCGTCAGACTATGCAGGACTTTATTTGCGTGACGCAATCTGCAGGCGTGAGGTTCCCTCGGGATGACAACGCGTCCGATGATTTTCCTACTCTTCGTCGCCGACGACGCGGTGGATGACGCCGGCGGGATCGGAGATCCAGAAGCCGTCGAAGTCTTCCCTTAGCTGCTCTACTTTATCCCGTCGAGAAACGCCGTTGATCTTCAGGCTAGCCATCCTCTGTCGCACCGCAATGGAAGCCTGGTTTATTCTAGACAACCGAAGTTGAGTAGAAACAATAAGTCTCGTCTCGCGTCCCCATGACCCCGCATTTTGAGATAGCCCATATCTTGTTTATCGATGTGGTTGGGTATTCGAAAATGCCCAATGATGAGCAGACAACGGTTCTTGAAAAACTGAATCGCGTGATTCTGCGAACACCGCAAGTTCGGGCGGAGGAAGAAAAGAAACTCCTGATTCGCCTGCCAACAGGTGACGGGATGGCGCTTGTCTTTCGGAGCCATCTCGAAGCACCAGTAAAGTGCGCTTTGGAGATTGCGGAAGCGCTAAAAGCTGATTCGAAAACTAAGCTTCGAATGGGCATTCACAGCGGTCCCGTCAATCTGATCACCGATATCAACAAACGCCAGAACATAGCGGGGGATGGCGTGAATGTCGCTCAGCGTGTGATGGATTTCGGTGATGCAGACCACATCCTGGTCTCGCAGCGTGTCGCCGACGACTTGGCGCACTACAGGGAGTGGGAATTGAAACTTCACCCGCTGGGAGAGTTTGAAGCAAAGCACGGCCGAAGAATCTCGATCTCTAATTTTTGGACTAATGACCTAGGCAACCCGTCGGTTCCGGAAAAGGTTAAACGGGCTCAGCGAGAACAGCGCCGTTCCTCACGCCGCCGCACCGCGCTCGCGAGCGTTCTTCTCGTTACGGCACTGGTGCTAGCGGCACTGCTATCGTGGTTTTTCAACTTCAATCGAGTGAAACTTGCACCGTCTTCGGCCGAAATCTCGAAAAGCACGGTCGATTACGCGATTCTTGCAAACAGTATTGCCGTCCTGCCCTTCGAAAGCCTCTCGGTGGACCAGCAGAAACTTGCGGCTGGTCTTCATGATGAGTTAGTGACCCATCTCGCGAGGATCAAAGATCTGACGGCCATCTCCCAGTTTTCTGTCAAGGATGTAATGGCTTACGCCGGAAAGGGTTCAAGATTGCTGTCCGAGATAAGAAAAGAACTGCGGGTTAAATATGTCTTGGAGGGAAAGGTTCGCCATGATGGTGCCAGTGTTATCCTGAACGTGCGGTTAATCGATACTGCTGGCGGGCGTGAGGTTTGGGTCAAGCCCTATGAGCGATCCACGATCGGATTGCTGGAGTTGCCAGGGGAACTCGCTTCTGATCTGGCGAAGAAGCTAACCCTTATTCTTACCCCGAAGGAAGAGGCGCAGTTGAAAAAAAACGTGACTGATAAACTTGATTCCTGGATCGCATACCAGCAAGGACGTGAAGCTGAACTTGAGCCCGGAATCTCTAAAGAGAATTGTCTAACGGCGATAAGGTTTTACGAAAAGGCACTCTCGGGTGACCCGAAATATGTACTGGCCCGAGCTCGGCTCGCCTTTATGCAGGCGCGACTCTATCAAAGCTTCGAATCCTCCAATGAGGGTTTGCTGATCAGTGCACGCGCAAACGCGGCCCAAGCCCTGACTGAGGATGACAACTGCGGGGAAGCCCACTTTGCTCGAGCGCGTTGCGCGCAGCTCGACGGCGATGCGAAGCAAGCTCAAGCCGAGCTAGACAGGGCTATTGAACTTCTTCCCAATGACGCTTCTCTTCTCGTGACTGCTGCTGGGACGCAGCATCAGTTTGGCTTGTACGAAGATGCACTGAGGAATTATTCCCGCGCCGCTGAATTGGGACCACGCGAGGCGAACATCTTCATGCACTACGGTTACCTTCTCTACGAAACCGATCACGAGGCCGACGCGCGCCGGAAGTTGGATCGGGCCTTGAGTCTTGAACCCAAATCAGCGTATTTTCACTGCGTTCGGGCTGTCGCGGAGATTTCGTGGACAGGAAACATCGAACAGGCGAAAAAGTTCCTTGATCAGATCCCTGCCGGCAACGACCCCGACGGAAGAGCCACTTCCGCCCGTTGTACGCTCGCCATTCTGGAGCGGAATTTCGAAGAGGCATTGAGGCTGCTCGTAGCTTATCAAGGGGAAACATTGCCCACGGTCGAAAGTGGAGGAATGGGAGAACAGCAAAATAGGGAAGAGGCTGCCGCAACTATTCAGTTCTACGCGGGCAACTACGCTCGCGCGGATAAATATTTTGCATCTCTCCAGCCGAATTATGAGCGCGCAGTCAGGATTAACCCCCAATCGGCCTCAGATCATGGCGCGTTGGCGATACTTTATGGGTGGATGGGTTTAAAGGAACCCGCAAAGGCGGAAGCGGGTCGCACCCTAGAGCTCACCGCTTCCGAACCAATGCACGTAAAGCGAGCTTACATCCTCGCTATGGCCAAGGCCTACGCCCGGGTATCCGAGCCCGATCTAGCCTGGCAGCAGATCGAACAGTTCCTTGCATTGCCCCCCTCCGGCTACTCTGCACACAATTTTCGTCTTGATCCGGTCTGGGACGCTTTGCGTACCGATCGCCGTTTTCAGAAGTTGATAGAGACCAAGAAGCCCTGACTCGAAGGTCGACCCTCGGAGGAAACGCTCTGATGGCCACGTTGGTTGCGAACGCGGGCGGCGGTAAGAGCCTATCCAGTGTGTCCTTCACCGGCCACGGGCCGTCTCGATCTTATTCCTCGTCGCCGACGACGAGGTGGATGACGCCGGCGGGATCGGAAATCCAGAAACCGTCGAAGTCTTCCCGCAATTGCTCCACTTCGTCGCGGCGCGGAATCCCATTGATCTTCAAATAGGACGCAGCCGCCTCCGTATCGTTTGTTTCGAGCTCGAGCCAGATGTCGGGGTGACTCAAATTCGGCACCCGATCAATCCAGAGCCGATTCGGTCCGAATTGGAAAATGCAGCCGTCGGCTTCCTCTTCGATCAAGGGAAGTCCGAGAGTGTCGCGATAGAACGCGAGCATTTGTTCGTAAGTATGGCTCGGGCATTTGATGGCGATGTTCGCGCCACCCGAGAAGTGAGGACCATTGACGTTAGCAACCATATCAGAGTGCGCAGGTTCGGCGGCGCCTAGAGTTTCGCAAGAATTTTGCGCGCAACGGTCCTGGCTTTCTCGAGTGCCGCTTTCTCGTCGTTGACGCCGCCAATCCCGACGGTGACGAACGCGTTGCCCTTGGCGATGTACAACATGAGCAGGCGCCCTTTGTCCCCGGGGCCTTCGCTGAGAAACGCGGCCTTGTCGCCCAGCCCGGTCATCGGTTTGATTGCTGCAACGCCCGCCATCAACTCCTCCAGCTGTTTCGTCGGCGCCTGTTGGTCCGCCGTAGTTTGGCGCACCCGCAGGACCAGGGAGCGGCCGGGGTTCTGGCTGTAATAACTGCAGCGTGAATAGTAACCGTCGGCTCCCTCTTCGTTTCGCGGCTGCGGATCCTTGACCGCTTCGCCGAGCACGGCCTCCGCGTCCTTCTTGCTCACGACGGCCGCGAGGTCGATCCGTTTTTCGGGCGCAGCGCAAAGAGTTCCGAGGTCGCAAACCAGCGTTGCGACAACGGCCACGGCAGTGAGTCGCAGCATAAACGCCTAGCCGCCGGCAGAACCCTCGCCGCCCGGTTCGGTCATGGCGACCGGATCGAGCGCGCGCTCCAGTTCTGCGGCGGGCAGCACTTTTTTCTCGAGACAAATCTCCCGGACGGTCCGCCCCGTTCGAGCGCTTTCCTTGGCAATTTCCGCCGCGCGGTCATAGCCGATTCTCGGCGCCAAGCTCGTCACCATCGCCATCGACAGCTCGACCAGCTCACGGCAACGCTCTTCGTTCGCCTCGATTCCACGCACGCATTTTTCAGAGAAGACGCCGCATGCGTTGCCCAGGAGCCGAATGCTTTCGAGGAGATTGTGCGCCATCACCGGCATCATCACGTTCAGCTCGAAGTTCCCATTCGCGCCCGACCAGGTGATGCAGGCGTCATTGCCGATAACCTGAGAGCAAACCATCATGAGCGCCTCGCACATGACCGGGTTCACTTTGCCCGGCATGATCGAGCTGCCGGGCTGGGTCGCGGGCAGTCGGATTTCGCCAATCCCGCAACGCGGTCCGCTGCCGAGCCAGCGAATGTCGTTCGCGATCTTGAAGAGGCTGACCGCGATCGTTTTCAGATGGCCGCTCACCTCGACGATCGCGTCCTTGGCACCCTGCGCTTCGAAATGATTTTGGGCTTCGCGAAATTTGATTCCCGTGCGTTGCTCCAGGTGCCGCATTACTCTGCCTGGGAATTCCATGTGCCGGTTCAGGCCCGTGCCGACGGCCGTTCCGCCCAAGGCGAGTTCCTCCAAGCCCACCATCGCCTGCTGGGCACGTTTGATTGCGGACGAAACCTGCCAGGAATATCCGCTGAATTCCTGGCCGAGCCGGACCGGTGTCGCATCCATTAAATGAGTGCGGCCGATTTTGATGATCCCCCAGAACTCGTTCGCCTTGACGTCGAGAGCGCCGTGTAAATCTTCCAGCGCCGGTATCAGGCAATTCTTGAGCTGTTCCGCCGCGCTGATGTGCATGGCCGATGGAATCACGTCGTTGCTCGACTGGCCCATGTTGACGTGATCGTTCGGATGAACCGGATCACGCGCGCCGATGGGCTTTCCGGCGAGCTGGCAGCAACGATTCGAAATCACCTCGTTCGCGTTCGTGTTCGTGCTCGTGCCGGAACCGGTCTGGAAAATATCGAGCGGAAAATGCTCGTCGAGCTTGCCCTCTACGACCTCCTCCGCGGCCTGCACGATGAAGGTGGAGAGATGGTGATCGAGCAAGCCAAGATCCGCGTTCGCCTGGGCAGCGGCCCATTTGACCAAACCAAGGGCCCGAATAAACGGCCGGGAGAATCGCTGTCCGCTGATCGGAAAGTTGAGGACCGCCCGCTGGGTGGACGCGCCATAAAGAGCGGATTCCGGGACGGACATTTCGCCCATCGAATCCTTTTCGGTACGGGTCGACCCGGACGTCATGCCGAATGATTTGTCGAAAGTTCGGCCGGTTGCCGAAGAGGACGCCGATGCCCATTTCGCCGGTTCATCTTATGGAAAACCGTGATGAACATCGGCGGAAGATTCTGCAGGAAATATTCCGACTCCGCGCGATCGAACAGCTTGGCATGCTGGCGCAGCTCGTTGGTGACCTGGTAGATAATAAAGCTGCCGCCATCGGCGAGCGCTTCATACGTTTTTTCCAGCAAGGCGCGCTTCTTCTTGATTTCAAGAATGCTGAACGGAATTCCGGAAAGGATGTAATCGCAGTGCTGGATGCCACGGCGCTCCAGCTCCTCCGGCAGGCGCGCGGCGTCGCCGTTGACCACGTGGACACGCGGATCATCCGCGAACTGACGCTGGAGGTCTCGCGAAAAGGCGGAATCCAACTCGAAAAGGAGCAGTTGAGAACCCGGCGGCATCCGGCGGGCGATCTCCCGGGAATGGACGCCTTCGCCGGGGCCGTACTCCGCGATTACCCGCGGTTCGCTAAAATCCATCTTGCGCGCCACTCGTTTCACGAGGGCCTTCGAGCTCGGGGTAATCGAAGCGATTTGAAATGGACGTTGCAAAAACCGCTTGAAGAAGAGAGCGCTCATGAAGGTGGAAATAGTCGGTCGCCGGTCGCCCCTTGTCCAGTCGGGATGTAAGCTCGGTTGGCGCCCGATATTTGCCCCCGATTAGGGGCCAAACCAGCATCCCGTGAGCGGGTTGCTCGTCGTCTGGACCAAGAAAATAGGAAGTAAACATTGACACGGGCTATAAATTTAATAATGCTCAGCCCTCGAAAAGACTTGCTCCCTAACGAGTAAGTTGCTGATTTTCTTCAATGCACAACCTCTTAACGGTCAAGGAAACGGCCAAATATCTCCGGATTCCGTTACCGACTGTTTACTACCTTGTGCAACGCGGCCAGTTGCCCGCCATCCAGATCGGCGGCCGTTGGCGCATCAAAAAAGCCTCGCTCGACAAGGACATTTTGAAGGAAGACAAGTCCGGTCAGCCGACTGTGCTGGTGGTCGACGACGATGAGAGTCTCCAGAGTTTGTTCAAGATTTTCCTCAAGAAGATCGGATTCAGCCGCGTGGTTGTTGGCACCGTCAAGGAAGCGATCGCCGCGCTCGAGAAACAGAAGTTCGATCTTCTCTTCCTCGACTTGAAACTGCCGGATGGCCCGGCCGATGATGTTTACGATGCGGCGAAAGACGCCGATCCGGAATTGCCGATCGTCGTCATCACCGGTTATCCCGACAGCGAAATGCTCGATCGGATCCTGGCCAAAGGCCCGATCACTGTTCTGAAGAAGCCGCTCAAGATGGAGCAACTTCAGCAGACGGTGCGCATCCTTGGGCACAAAGACGCCGCCCGGCTGGCGGCGTAGGCGGTTCGTTTCAAGGCGCGAAGAAATTTGAGCCGCAGCGCGGCCACTCGATCCCGGTAGACTCACCGGATTGGAAACTCGCTTCCCTCCTTCCCGTAGTATGTCTCAGGAACAGATGGCAACAGGACTCAAATAGGAAAGGGACCCATGGCGAAGAAACGCGTTATTGCTTATTTCATGCACGAAACAGAGTGCGCCGCGGCGGAGCAAGAGATGTCTTCGACCGACAAGACAGAAAGCTACGTGGTCGGAGACATAGACGAGGACCGGGTCGATGCACTTCGAACCAAAGGGTTGATCGTTCAGGAGCTGAAGGCGGTGGCCCAGACGGAACCGGTTGCTTTTGCCGACTTGCACGGTCCGAGAAGAGCCGCTGCCAGGGCCCGGTCTGGCGTGCAGGCGCTCGCTTTTGCCGGGGCCGCCGCGGGAGTGGAAGAGATCGGGCCGGATATGACGAAGGCCCAATACTTTCTCTTATGGTTGGCCGGGCCCCTACTCGAATCGACGCGCGCGAAACTCGCCGGGCTCGGGGTTGAATTGCTCGAAGCTTATCCGACCGGCGGCTACAAAGTGCATTTGGAGCCCGAACAGGTCCCGACGGTTTCGGGGTTGCCTTTCGTCACCAAATTGCAGCTCTTCGGGACCGAAGACACCGGTCCGGATGTCATCAGCCACACTTTCCAACCCTCGTCGCCGGGAGCACATCAAGACCTCTCGATGCTTTGTTTCGATATTCTCCTTCATGACCCAAGCAACGTGCAGGCCGTTCGGCAGTGGCTTGACGAACACCACGTCGCGGTGGCGGGTTCAAGTTCCCGCAAGATTCGGGTCTACCTGTTGGAAAATGCGCCGGAATTGAGCGAAATCCCGGCCCTCCCCGGCGTGGCGAGGTTTGAACAATATGTGGCGCCCACCTTGCATAATGATCGTGCGCGAGTCTTGCTCGGAATTGACAAGACCAATCCCGGCCAGGCAATCGAGCAGACCGGCGCCGGAGAGATCGTGGGCGTCGCCGATACAGGTCTGGATGACACTCACC